>JAABUJ010003432.1_pt1 | contig 17819 bp, 16 predicted proteins | sample 5559131 | NCBI WGS metagenome assembly JAABUJ01 (sample SAMN10711875, study PRJNA513366) | rock metagenome | isolation source: Antarctica rocks | place: Antarctica: Victoria Land, Mt New Zealand nord | collected 2016-01-07 | reverse complement strand
CCGGGCCAGCTCGTTGGCCTTGGCACGGTCCGTGCGGTAGCTGTCACGGTCCCGGTGGAAGGCGAACCCGTCGAGCTCGACGACCACGCGCGCGGCGACGAAGGCGAAGTCGACCCGCGCGACGAACTGACCCTTCTCGTCCCTGATCACCAGCTGGGGGACGGGGGCCGGCAGGGCGGCAAGGTGCATCAGCACGCGGGCGCGCGTCTCGAGCGGATGGGCGCCGTGAGTCGGCACCAGCTGGCACAGGCGGTCGATGCCACCGCGGGGCCGCGCGCTCGGCGGATTCGTAGAGCACTGCTGCTCGTCGACGAGAGCTCGGGCATCCGCAGCGCGGAGTCCGCCACGACTACGGCCTCGTCCAGTGTCGCGTGTCGAGCTACGTCCATGATGGTGCGCAGCACGGAGGTGACGGGCAGCCCGGCGACCATCGTCCTGTCGTCGACAGCGAGCTCGGCACGTCGGACGACGAGGTCGGGCCGGGCGAGGCTGCGGTTGCGTGGCACGGTCACCTCGACGGGCAGCTCGGACTCGATCAGATCGAGGCCATGCACCTGGGCTGCCGACCTGCCGGACAGCACAGCGCCGGCACCCGCCCGGGCAAGTGCATCGAGGAGCGTCTGCTCGACCCGATCGTCAGCAGGCTCGGTCGACACCCAGCCAGCGTCGCTGCCCTGCGGACACTGCGGAGCTCGAGGACCGCACCTGTGGACAACGCGGGGCTAGCGGGCGATGCGCGCCTTGAGGTCCTGGATCGCGTCGATCGGCGTCGGGTCGATGCCGAGACCGAGGCCGAGGTACACGCTGGCGTAGTCGACGACCCCCACCAAAGAGGCCAGGCGCTCGAGACGGGTGGTGCCCTCGGCGGCCAGCTCCGTCACGCGCACCCCACGGGCCTCGGCGATCTCCTTCGACACCTCGGCGCGGCGGGTGACCTGCGGGTGCTCGTCGGCGGCGTCGCGCAGCAGCACCAGCCGCTCCCGCAGCCCGGTCGGGCCGCCGAGGTCGGGGTCGGCGAAGATGCCGTCGACGCTGCCGCCCGCGAGCGCACCCGCCGGACCGTCGAAGGTCACGACCTGGTTGTGGTTCGCCTCCGGCAGCACGCCCGACACGGCAGGCGACTTCGCGTTCTCGGCCCATTGGGCCGCGAAACGCTGGGCCGCGACCCCCGCCACCGGCGAGCACCCCCAGGCGACGGGCAGGCTGGGCGCGAGTGCCAGGGCAAGGCTCTTGCCGGGGTTGGTGAACACGTCCTTGTCGGGGTTGCAGGCGGCACTGATGCGCTCCAGCCGAACCGCCGTCGCCTCCACCTCCTCGTCGGGCAGCTCGACCAGCCCCAGCCCGCGGGCGAGCAGGGCGAGCGGCACAGACAGCCCCCACACCATCGCCCTCGGCAGCCGCCCGGCCGCCCGGACCGGCAGCAGCATCCCGCGCCCGCGCAGGCAGAGCTCGGCGAGCGGCGAGTCCTCGGCTGCAACGGCGGCAAGCCCGCAGCCCCGCCGCACCGCCTCCTCGACCCCGGACAGCGTCTCCTCCGTCGAGCCCGAGCACGAGACGCCGACCACCAGGTCGGCGGCGCCGACCCACCTCGGTAGCCCGTACGTCTTCGACACGACGATCGGAACGGCGCTCTCCTGACCAGCCAGGGCGGCCAGGACATCGACGGCGATTCCCGAGCCCCCCATGCCGAGCACCACGATCGCCCGCGGCAGGGGATCTGCGGCAACTCGCTCTACCCCCGCTTCCCGGGCCAGGGCGGCGGCTTCACGCACTTGCGCTGCCGAGGAAGCAACCGCTCGCAGCATCTCGCCCGGGTCCCCGGCCTCGAGCCGGGCGGCGTCGCCCAGCAGCTCCTCGTCGACGTCTGGCATCAGGCTGGGCCAGCCCCCGCCGGGGTTCCAGCCGCCGCCCCCGGATCTGCCTCCGGCGGGTCGGCCTCGTCGATCAGCATCACCGGGATGCCGTCGCGGACCGGATAGCGCAGCCCGCACTCGGTGCAGACGAGGCGCTCGGCGGCGTCGTCGACTCGCAGCCCTCCGTGGCAGGCAGGGCAGACCAGCAGCTCACGCAGGACCGGGTCGAGCTCCACAGCTCCTACTCCTTCCGGACGAACGTCAAGATCTCGTCACGCAGCTGCGCCATCGCCGCCTGGTCCGGCGCCTCGACATTGAGCCGCAGCAGTGGCTCGGTGTTGGAGGGCCGCAGGTTGAACCAACGGCCGTCGCCGAGGTCGACAGTCAGCCCGTCGAGGTGGTCGACGCTCGCCCCGGGCAGCGCCCCCCACCGCTGCGCGACGGCAGCGATGCGCTCCGCCGCGTCGGTCACCTCGGAGTTGACCTCCCCGCTCTGGGCGTAGCGGGCGTACTGGGCGAGCAGGGCCGAGAGTGGCTGACCCTGCCCGCCGAGCGCGGCGAGTGCGTGCAGAGCCGCCAGCATCCCCGAGTCGGCGCGCCAGAAGTCACGGAAGTAGAAGTGGCCCGAGTGTTCGCCGCCGAACACGGCATTGGTGCGGGCCATCTCGGCCTTGATGAACGAGTGGCCCACCCGCGTCCGGACCGGCTTCCCCCCGAGCTCGGTGACCAGCTCGGGCACCGCGTGCGAGGTGATGAGGTTGTGGATGATGGTCGAGCCGGGCGCGCGCGCCAGCTCGCGGGCCGCGATCAGGGCGGTCAGCACCGACGGCGAGACGAGCTCACCGCGCTCGTCGACGATGAAGCAGCGGTCGGCGTCGCCGTCGAACGCGAGCCCGATATCGGCGCTCTCACGCAGCACCGCCGCCTGTAGATCACGCAGGTTGTCCGGGTTGATGGGGTTGGCCTCGTGGTGCGGGAACGACCCGTCGAGCTCAAAGTAGAGCGGCACGATCTCGAGGGGCAGGGGCCCGAGCACGACCGGGACGGTCAGCCCCGCCATCCCGTTGCCGGCGTCGGCGACGACTTTCAGGCGCCGGATTCCCTCGATGCCGGGGACCAGCGAGCGCAGGTAGCCGGCGTAGTCGGGCAGCAGCTCACGCTGGCTGACACTCCCGGCGCGCGCCGCCGGGGCCGGCAGCCCGGCCTCGATCGTGGACCGGATCTCTTGCAGCCCGCTCTCCTGCCCGACCGGGGCAGCACCGGCGCGGCACAGCTTGATGCCGTTGTAGCGCGCGGGGTTGTGCGAGGCGGTGAACATAGCGCCCGGCATGTCGAAGCGGCCTGCGGCGAAGTACAGCATGTCCGTTGATGCGAGGCCGCACTCGATGACGTCGGCGCCCTGGCTCGTCGCCCCCTCGGCGAACGCGCGCGACAGGGGGACCGAGGACTCGCGCATGTCGTGCGCCGTGACCACGGTCCGGGCATCGAGCAGGCGGACGAAGGCGGCCCCGACGGCGCGAGCGACCTCGTCGTCGAGCTCTTGCGGGACCAGCCCCCGGACGTCGTAGGCCTTGACGATCCGAGACAGGTCGAGCACGCCAGAACCCTACCGGGCAGGTCGGCAGACTCCGATCACGAGCGGGCGAGCGGTCAGGCGGAGCGTCGCTCCCGACGGGCACGGGACAGGACGCCGTCGAGCTCGAGGGCGCCGTCGGCCGAGCGCCAGGCCCGGTACTCGCAACGCTGGCAGGAGACGAAGTCGACGGGCGTTCCGTCGGTGAGCGTGAGCAGGATGCGGGTTATCCGCGCGCCGCCGCAGTCCGGGCAGGAGAGCCCCTGGACGAGCGAGGGGTCGGTCCGCAGGCCGGTTGTGGCCGCCCCACGGGGCGCAGCCGAGCGACAGACGGGGGGCCCGGCCTCTGCCAAGGTCGTGCTTCTCGGAAATGTCACTGCGGTACCTCCAACGTGGGCCGGGTGGCCGTCAACGACCCATCGGCTGCCGTCAAGGCGGCACTACGTCACGAATGGGTGAGAAAACGTCGCTGTCGGTAATTGGCACCCATTCGGGTGGTCAAGTCAGACCGGCCCGGGCAGCACCCTGAGGTGGCCGCGGGACCGGGCCGTACCGGGCTGGGGCGCCGGCGGCGCCGGCGGCCGAGCTGCTTCGCGCACCGCGTCAGCGAGCGCCTCGAGGTCGTTGCTTGAGGGGGTGTGCACCACCGGCTCGCCCTCGATGCGGACGACCTCCCACCCGCGCGGCACCGTCATGCGCTGCGCATGCTGCTCGCACAGGTCATAGGAGTGCGGCTCGGTGTAGGGCGCCAGGGGACCTAGCACGGCCGCCCGCTCGGCGTAGGCATAGGTCAGGGTCGCAACGGCCGGCATCCCGCAGGCCGCCCGCGAGCAGCGCCGGGGCTTCACGTGGTCACGGTAGCCCGCAGGCGGTCACGCCAGCACGAGCGACTCTCCCTATCTCGGCCGCGTGTCGCCGGCGGCAGGTGTTGGCTGGGCAGGTGTCAGCTCGGCCGGTGCTGGGGCCGGGCCGCTCGCGGTGCTGCCACGCGGCCGCCGGGCGGCTTACCCTCCACCCATGGCAGGCACCGGAAGCGCTCGCCGCGTCCGCCGGCTGCGTGATCGCCGCGGTCGTGGGCTGCGGGGCCGCCTGACGCCGCCCGAGCTGCCGGTGGCGCGCACCCGGGCCGAGCGCTTCGACGACGTCGTCATCGAGGCCGTGACTCACCTCGAGGAGCGCTGGGCCGCCGAGCTCGCCACGGTCGAGTTCGCGGTCGAGGAGGTGCCGCCGGACGAGCCCGAGCCGACCGACCCGGTCGACGAACCGGTACCGCTCGCGAGGCTGCAGCCGGCGACGGGGAGCGGTCGGACGATGACGCCGACGAGAATTGTGGTCTACCGCCGGCCGCTCGAGGCCCGGGCCCTCGACACCGACGACCTCGTCGATCTGGTGCTCGACGTACTGGTGCACGAGGTTGCCCGGCTGCTCGGCGTCGAGGCTGAGGTGGTCGACCCGGAGGGGCACGCCCCGGACGAGGATGACTAGCCGAGGACGACTAGCCCGGGGTCATGCCGCCCCCAGCGCTCAGCGCCCTAGCCGGCAGCGCGACGCAGCCGGCGCCGTTCACGCTCCGATAACCCGCCCCAGATGCCGAACCGCTCGTCGTTCTCGAGCGCGTAGTCGAGGCACTCGTCACGGACCTCGCAGGACTGGCAGATCTTCTTCGCGTCACGGGTCGAGCCGCCCTTCTCCGGAAAGAAGGCCTCGGGGTCGGTCTGCGCGCAGAGGGCCTTGACCTGCCACTCCATCGCCTCGGTCTCCAGACCGAGCAGGTCGTCGAACTGGGCCTCGATCGTCATAGGACTCCTCCAGACTCGTCACGGTGCGTCCACTGGCTGGACGCGAGCCTCAGGTGTCCACGTCGCGGCCGAGCTGCGTATCGCAGGTCTGCCGGTGACGGAGGGAATGACACGCTTGGAATTACATCGGGCGCGAACGGGTTTCGTCAACTGTTTGACCCAGCGTTGTTGAAGAGTGACCGACCGTGTCGAAGCGCTACAGCCTGGTTACCTTCTGTGGCCGGGCCGTGGCCGAGCGGGGCGGATCACCATCTCGTCGGGCGACTCCGCGTCAGGCAACCGGATGCCCGGCGGCAGCGCATCGGGTGAATCCGTCGCATGGGCGGCACCGGGCTCCGGGGTGCCGGGACCGCCTGGCCCTCCCGGCGGCGCCGGCTGGTCGGTCAGATCGACAGTCGGCCGAGGCGAAGGGCGTCGTGCCTGCCGTACCTGCTCGATCTGCTCGCCCAGCAGCTCGAACGCGTCGGCGAGGTCGTCTCGCAGCTGCCGGAACTCCTCGAGGACGGCGTCTCGCTGGTCGGCCAAACCGGCAGCGACGACCTGCTCGAGCGCCGCCCGCGCGAGCGGGATCGACTGCTCGGGCGCCACGGAGCGGGCCGCTGTCGACTCCTGCCGGCTGGTGCGCTCGGTCAAGGCGGTCAGGGTCTGCGTCAGCTCGTCGATCCGGGCGCTGCTGTCCGACGCGGCGTCACGGACTGCTGACTCGAGGCGGCCGGCTACCGCGTCGAGCCCGCTCTCCAGCGCCGCGAGCCTTGCGTCAGCAGGGCTCTCGTCAGTCGGCGGGTCGGCGACTGCAGCGCCCTGAGACGGTGCCTGTGCGTGTGCCTGTGCGGCCGCCTGCTCTGCCAGCCGTGCGCTCAGCTGCTCGATCGCAACCCGCAGGGCAACGACCTCCTCGCGCATGGCGACCAGCTCGGCCGGCCCCCCACGGAGCTGCCGGACCCGCGCGCGCATCGACGCCGCCGTCTCGCTCACGGGGCCGTCCTGCCCGATCCCGAGGCTTTCAACGCGCCGCATCTCCGGGGCTGCAGCACGGACGCCGCATCGTGGCGCCCCTGGTAGGGCCTCAGCCCGCCTCGACAGTCGTCAGCGGCAGCGTGAGCCGGCCCAACCCGAGCTCCCGCTCGTCATGCTGCAGCTGGGCGGCGAGTCGGGCCGGGTCAACTGTCCCGTAGGTGGTGGTGCGCTGCCGCATCGGGCGGCCCGCGGCGGCGCCGATGGCGGCCAGGTCGGCCACGGACTTGCGTGACCCGTGCTGCGCGCCGGCCATCCGGCTGATCGTCTCCTCCATCAGCGTCCCGCCGACGTCGTTGACGCCGCCGCGCAGGACGTCGGCGCAGCCCTCGACCCCGAGCTTGACCCACGAGCACTGGATGTTGTCGATAGCGCCGGCCAGCAGGAGCCGGGCGACGGCGTGCACAGCGCGGTTCTCGGCCGGGGTCGGCCCAGGCCGCGCCAGGCCCGCCAGGTAGATCGGCGCCGACTGGTGCACGAACGGCAGCAGCACGAACTCGGTGAACCCGCCCGTTCGCTCCTGCAGGCGGCGCAGCAGCCGCAGATGCCCCAGCCAGTGGGTGGGCGTGTCGACATGGCCATACATCATCGTCGACGACGAGCGCAGCCCGACCTCGTGCGCGGTGGCGACGACCTCGACCCACGTCGCGGCCGGCAGCTTGCCCTTGGTCAGCACCCACCGCACGTCGTCGTCGAGGATCTCGGCCGCCGTGCCGGGGATGGTGTCGACGCCGGCCTCGCGCAGCGAGAGCAGGAACTCGCGCACGGGCAGCCCGGTGCGGGCCGCCCCCGACACGACCTCCATGGGGCTGAACGCATGCAGGTGGATGCCGGGCTGCCGCCGCTTCACCTCGCGGGCCAGGTCGGTGTAGATCGATGCCGGCAGGTCCGGGGAGATGCCGCCCTGCATGCAGATCTCGGTCGCGCCCGTCGCCCACGCCTCGTCGACGCGGTCGCCGACCTCGGACAGCGACAGCGTGTAGGCATCGGCGTCGCTGGCCCGCTGGGCGAAGGCGCAGAACCGGCAGCCCGTGTAGCAGACGTTGGTGAAGTTGACGTTGCGGTTGACGACGTAGGTGACCTCCTCACCCACCCGGTCGTGGCGCACACCGTCGGCCAGCGCCGCGAGCGCAGCGATCTCCGCCCCCGGCTCGGCGTCGAGCAGCGTCAGCGCGTCGGCATCGGGCAGCTGGTGCCCGCGGACCTCGGCCGAGCGCAACGCGGCCGCGAACTCACGGCGCACCCGCGCGCGAGGGGCGACGACGGGCGCAGCGGACCCCCGCGTGCGGGCCTCGGCCGAGACCTCGAGTGAGCCCCAGTCGCCGTAGGCGGTGTCGACATCGCTGCGGGCCTCGGCCCGGCGCCCCTCGGTGTCGATGGCGGTGTGCAGGTCGATGCGCCCACTGCTCGCCCATCCCCCGTCGGGCTCCTGCCACGGCAACCCGACAGGAAGCGCACCCTCGCGCGCGAGCCCGGAGCCGGCATCGGCGAGCGCCTCGACGTGTGGACGCAGCCGCGGGTCGAGCCACGGCGCACCCTGGTAGGGCGGGTAGACGGTGAGCCGCTCGCGCAGCGTGAACCCGGCCTCGGCGCTGACCGTTGCCAACGCCTCGACAGCGGGCCAGGGACGCTCGGGGTTGACGTGGTCGGGCGTCAGCGGTGACACACCGCCCCAGTCGTCGATGCCGGCGCCGAGCAGCAGCCGGCACTCGCCGAGATCAACGAGGTTGGGCGGCGCCTGCAGCCGCATCCCCGGCCCGAGCACCAGCCGCGCTACCGCGACCGCTGCGACGAACTCCTCGAGCCCGGCGTCAGGGGCCTGGCGCATCGCGGTGTCGGGCTTGGCCCGGAAGTTCTGGACGATCACTTCCTGCACGCCCCCGTAGCGGCGGGCCACGGCGCGCAACGCGAACAGCGACTCCGCCCGCTCGGCCAGCGTCTCGCCGATGCCGACGAGGACGCCGGTGGTGAAGGGAACCGCGCTGCGCCCGGCGTCCTCCAGCACCCGCAGCCGCACCGCGGGGTCCTTGTCCGGGGAGCCGTAGTGGGCCCCGCCGGGCTCGGTGAACACCCGCTGCGATGTCGTCTCCAGCATCATCCCCATCGAGGGCGCCACCGGCTTGAGGCGAGCCAGGTCCTCCCACGACAGCAACCCGGGGTTCAGATGTGGCAGCAGCCCCGTCTCCTCCAGCACCCGCACCGCCATCGCCCGCAGGTAGCCGAGGGTGGAGTCGTACCCCGCCTCGTCGAGCCACGCCCGGGCGGCGGGCCAGCGGTCCTCGGGCCGGTCGCCGAGGGTGAACAGCGCCTCCTTGCACCCCAGCGCCGCCCCCTGGCGCGCGATCTCGAGCACCTCGTCGGGGCTGAGGTAGGCGGTGTGCAGCCGGCCCGGTGTGGTCGCGAACGTGCAGTAGTGGCACCTGTCGCGGCACAGCCGGGTCAGCGGGATGAACACCTTGCGGCTGTAGGTGACGACGCCCGGGCGACCGGCAGCCAGCAGCCCCGCAGCACGCACCCGCGCGGCGCTCGCGCACAGGTCGGCGAGGTCGCCCGTCGCCTGCCCGGCGGCGTCGATGCCGCGGGCAGCGAGGAGCACCTCGGCCTCGGCCTCCGAAAGCACCACCCCGTCGCGGGCCCGGCGAAGGGCCCGCCGCATCGCCGAGGCACTCGGCCCCACCGGCGGCCCGGGCGGCCCAGGCGGCTCGGCGGCAGGCGATCCCATGCCGCGGACACTATGCGCGGCCACCGACCGAAACTGCCCCCGTCACCAGCCAGCCGCCACGCCCGGGCGCCCCGGCCCCCGCTGGTTGGATGGGCAGCATGCGTCTCGTCGTCCTGGCCGGCGGCTACGGCGGCGCCCGCTTCCTGCGCGGCCTGCGCCAGGCCGCGCCCGACGCCGACATCACCGCAGTGGTCAACACCGGCGACGACATCACGCTGCACGGCCTGCGCGTCTGCCCCGACCTCGACACTGTCATGTACACCCTCGGCGGAGGGCTCGACGAGGAGCGCAGCTGGGGCCGCGCGGGCGAGAGCTTCGTCGTCCGCGAGGAGCTCGACGCCTACGGGGTCGGGCCATCGTGGTTTGGGCTCGGTGACCGAGACATCGCCACCCATCTCGTCCGCAGCCAGATGCTGGCGGCCGGCTACCCCCTCTCCGACGTCACCCGTGCCCTCTGCCGCCGCTGGCAGCCGGGCGTGACGCTGCTGCCGATGTCGGACGACCGGGTCGAGACCCACGTCGTCGTCGACCTGCCGGGCGCACCGCCCGACGGCGGGCGGCGCGCCATCCATTTCCAGGAGTGGTGGATCCGGCACGGTGCCTCGCTCCCGGCGCAGGCCTTCCTGCCGGTCGGCGCCGAGCAGGCGACGCCCGCGCCGGGCGTGCTGGAGGCCATCGCTGCTGCCGACGCGGTGCTCCTGCCCCCCTCGAACCCGGTCGTCTCGGTCGGCATCGTGCTCGCCGTCCCCGGCCTGCGCGATGCCCTGCGCGAGGCGCCCGGCCCCGTGGTCGGCGTCTCCCCCATCGTCGGCGGCGCCCCGGTGCGCGGGATGGCCGACGCCTGCTTGTCGGCCATCGGCGTCCCCGTCACCGCCGAAGCGGTCGGACGCCACTACGGCGCCCGCAGCGAGGGCGGGCTGCTGGATGCCTGGCTGGTCGATGCCGGAGCCGCCGATGCCGGAGCCGAGGTGCCGGGCGTGACAGTCGCGGTGCGGCCCTTGCTGATGCCCGACGTGCCTTCGGCGACGGCGCTCGCGGCAGCGACCCTGGAGGTCGTCGATGCTGCACGTTGAGCCGGTGCGTGGCATGGGCGAGGTGCGGCCCGGCGACGACCTCGCGGCGCTGATCACGTCGGCCGTCGCGGCCCAGCCCGGGCTGACGCTGGAGGACGGCGACGTCGTTGTGGTGACCTCGAAGGTGGTGAGCAAGGCCGAGGGCAGGCTCGTGCCCGCCGGCGCCGACCGGTCCGCCGCCCACGCGCGGGCGGTCGAGGACGAGTCGGTGCGCGACGTGGCGCGCCGGGGGCGGACCCGCATCACGCAGACCCGCCACGGCTTCGTCGCCGCAAACGCCGGCGTCGACACCTCCAACGTCGACAAGGACACGGTCGCGCTGCTGCCGCTGGACCCGGACACCTCGGCCCGCGCGCTGCGGGCGGGTATCGCGAGCAGCCTCGGCATCGACGTCGCCGTCGTGGTCACCGACACCTTCGGCCGGCCGTGGCGCGCCGGGCTGACCGACGTCGCGCTCGGTGTCGCGGGGATGGCCGCGCTGCGCTCCCTGGTCGGCGAGGTCGACCCGTACGGCAACGAGCTCGGGATGACCGAGGTGGCCGAGGCCGACGAGCTCGCCGCCGCCGCCGACCTGGTCAAGGGCAAGCTGTCCGGCGTCCCCGTCGCCGTCGTGCGCGGCTACGCGCGGCTGCCCGACGACGCCCGCGGCGCGACCTCGCTGGTCCGCCCGGCGGAGGAGGACATGTTCCGCGTCGGGGCAGCCGAGGCGGCGCGAGATGCCGTGCTCGCGCGCCGCACCATCCGCGCGTTTGCCGACCGCCCGGTCGAGCGGGCCGCCGTCGCACGCGCGGTCGCTGCCGCCGTGACAGCGCCTGCCCCGCACCACACCACCCCGTGGCGCTTCGTCCTCGTCGAGCAGCGCCGCGAGCTGCTGCTCGACCGGATGCGCGACGCGTGGGCCGCCGATCTGCGGCGCGACGGGTTCTCGGCCGAGTCCATCGAGCGTCGGCTGGGGCGGGGCGAGGTGCTGCGCCGGGCGCCGGTCCTGCTGGTGCCCTTCCTCGTCGCGGACGGCGCCCACGACTACCCCGACGCCCGCCGAGCCGCCGCCGAGCAAGCGATGTTCACGGTGGCGATGGGGGCAGGGGTGCAGAACCTGCTGGTCGCGCTAGCGGCAGAGGGGCTGGGCTCGTGCTGGGTCTCCTCGACAATGTTCTGCCCGGACGTCGTCCGCGAGGCACTGGAGCTGCCGCCGGACTGGCAGCCGATGGGTGCCATCGGGATCGGGCACCCGGCTGCCTCGCCGGCGCAGCGCCCGGCCCGCGACGGGGTGCCGTTCCTGCTGGAGCGATGACCTCCCGGTACTGCCGCCCGGCCGTCGGCTCACATCCGCGAGTAGTCACGAGGAGCAAGACGGGGCCCGAACCGCGGCATCGGCGGAGCCGCGACCTCCAGCAGGCGGATGACCCGGTAGCGGTGCGGGGCGTAGGGGGCGAGCAGCTCGAGCATCCCCGCGTCGTCGACCCGGTAGCCAGCCAGGGCGCAGCCGACCAGGTGCGCGAGGTGGTAGTCCCCGACGGATACGGCGTCGGCATCCCCGTAGGCCCGCTGCGCCACCTCGGCCGAGGTCCACACCCCGACGCCGGGGACCAGCTCGAGCCGGCGCCGCGCCTCCCCCCCGACGAGCCCGACGCTGCGCTCCAGCGCCTCGGCCACCCGCGCCGCCGCAATGATCGTGCGTGAGCGCTTCCCGTCGACACCGGCGGCGTGCCAGTCCCAGGACGGGATGCGCCGCCAGACCGCGGGCGGCGGGACCACGCGCAGGTGCGCCGGCCCCGGCCCCGGAGCGGGGAGCCCGTACCGGGACAGCAGCCACAGCCATGCGCGGCGTGCCTCGAGCCCGGTCACCTTCTGCTCGAGGATAGCCGGTACGAGCATCTCGAAGACCCGCGCAGTCCGCGGCACCCGCAGCCCGGCCAGCCGGCGCGCAGCATCGTGCAGGCCGCGGTGCGGGGTGGTGAAGTCCTGCGGCCGGTCCCGGGCCCCGAGCAGCTCCGGGACCCCGGCCAGGGCCTGCTCGGCGCCCTGGCCCCAGGCCCGCGCCTCGATTGCCCCGCCGGCAGCCGGCTCGAGCCGCAGCGTCGCCGGTCCTGCAGGCAGCAACGCAGTGAGCCAGATGCCGCCTGGCTCGACGCAGCAGGTGGGGTCAGCCGTCCCCCGGCGCAGCGGCGCGAGGGTCCGGCCCAGGTCAATCGGATGCCCGGGATAGTAGGACGAGACGAGCATCGGCCCATCCTTACGGTCGGACACGAGCGCTGGCACCTGTTCGGGCATCGGGTCAGCTGCGGTCGCTGCTGAAGCGGACCGCGCCCTCGGCGAGTTCGTGCCCCGGGAACACCCGGACCCCGCCCAGCAGCTCGTTGTGCGCGCCGATGCGGGCACCGTCGCCGATGACTGCGCCGTCGACGACGGCAGCCGCCCCGATGCGGGCGCCGCGGCCGACAACGCTGCCGCGTACCTGCGCCCCCGCCTCGATGACCGCGTCGTCGAACACGACCGAGCCCGACACCGTGGCCCCCGGGCCGATGCTGACCCCGCGGCCGACAGCGCTACCGGCATCGAGCACCGCATCCGCGGCTACCTGCGTGCCGGCGAGAACCAGCGACTGCCCCGGCGCCCCCGGCATCGCGCTGGACTCCACGCGCCCGAGCACGAGGTCGCACGACCCGCGCACGAAGGCGGCCGGCGTGCCGAGGTCGAGCCAGTACGACGAGTCGACGTAGCTCATCACCATCGCGTCAGCTGCCAGCAGGCCGGGAAACGTCTCGCGCTCCACCGACACCGGCCGGCCGCTGGGGATGGCGTCGATGACGGCGCGGCGGAAGATGTAGCAGCCGGCATTGATGCGGTTGGTCGGCGGGTCGGGCGTCTTCTCCAGGAAGGCGGTCACCCGGCCGGCGGCATCGGTGGGCACCACCCCGAACGCGCGCGGGTCCTCCACCTCGACCAGGTGCAGCGTCACGTCAGCCGCCGAGTCGCTGTGGCGCTCGACGACGGCACGTAGGTCGACGCCGGACAGCACGTCGCCGTTGAACACCAGCACGGGCTCGCCCGGGGCGGCCCGCAGCCGGCCGGCGACGTTGCGGATCCCGCCCCCGGTCCCGAGCGGCTCGGTCTCGGTGACGTACTCGAGGTCGAGCCCGAACGAGGACCCGTCACCGAAGTACTGCTCGAACACCTCGGCGCGGTAAGACGTGGCGAGCACGACGTGGTCGACCCCGGCGTCGCGCGCCCGCGCGAGCTGGTGCGCCGTGAACGGCACCCCGGCGGCGGGCAGCATCGGCTTGGGCGCGGAGATCGTCAGGGGGCGCAAACGGGTGCCCTGGCCCCCGACGAGCATCACGGCATCCATTGCTGGAACGAAACCACGTCTGTGGCCTAGGGCGCGGGTGGAACCGCCGGGCTGTGGACGAGATGGATGGCCGCCCGCGCGTCAGGCCGGGCGGGCGCCCACGAGATCGGCGAACGCGACGATGTCGTCGCGGTAGCTCTGGGCCTGTTGGTCAAAGGACCCGCCGCAGGTGATCAACCGCAGGCCTGCGTGGTCGAGGTCGCCGTAGACAGCGCCCGTGGGGAAGGCGGCCTTCGCGAACTCAGCGACGCGTCGCACCTGAAAGATCGCCGCCTTACCGTCCGTGCGGGCGACGATGACCTGGTCGCCCGGCCGCAGCACCCGCAGGTTGTAGAAGACGCCGGGGTGCCCGGCCCAGTCGACGTGGCCGGCGATGATGGCCGGCCCGCGCTGGCCAGGCGTGGGTGCGCCGGTGTACCAGCCGGCCGGGAAGCCGGTCTGCGGCGTCTGCATCGTTCCGTCGGGGAGCAGCCCCAGTGACATCAGCGGGCTGTCCAGGCCGAGCGCAGGAATCTGCACCCGTACGGGGGCTGACTTCGCCATCGGCGCCACCACTGCTGAGACGCCCCGGTCGACCGGGGCGTTGCTGCTGCGCGACGCCGCAGGCGGCGGGGCGGGCTTGGAGTCCTGCCCGAAGCGGTCGTGGCCGGCTGTGGCCACGGAGACAGTCGCGACAGCCGCGAGCAGGACGCCCACTCCCGCCGCGCCGCCCCGCAGAGTTGACACAGAGGGGACGCGGCGGGAGGGACGTCCTGCCCGGTGAAGGTCGTGCATCGTGCTGTGGCCGGTCAGCTGCGGCGGCGGCGCAGTGCGGAGACTGCCGCGAGGCCCCCGATGCCGGCGACTCCGGCCAGAGCCAGCGCGTCGATCAGCAGCGGCGAGATGCCACCGCCCGTGCTCGGTGCGGCCACAGTGCTGCCGTCACCAGTGTGCACCCCGCCGGCCGGGACCCCGGTGACCTGCGGACCCGGGCTGGTGGGTGTCGCGGTGGTCGGTGTGGCGTTGATCGGTGTGACGTTGAACGGGGTGGCGTTGATCGGGGTCGTCGTGACCGAGGTCGCTGCGACAGGGGTCGCGGTGAAGGGGATGCCGGTCCCGCTCGGCTTCGGGGTGAATGTGAGGGTGTGAGTGCCGGGCGTGATCCCCAGCGGCGTGGTGCCGAGCGGAGTCGTCCCCGTGGGCGTGCGGCCGGGTGTGGTCGGCGTCCCGCTGGTGCCCGTGGTGCCGGTCGTCGTTCCGGTCGTGCCCCCGGTGGGCCTTCCGCCGGTGCCCGTCGGGGTGCCGCCCGTCGTCGGCGTGCCACCCGTCCCGACTGGCGGGGCGCCGGGCGGGGTGGTGCCGCACGCGGCGTTGGTGATGGTGTCGTGAATGAGCGTGACCGCCCCTGTACGCGACGCCTGCTCACCTGCCAGCAGGCGTCCCTGCACGGTGACGCCGTCGCCCAGGGAGATGGTGTCGTGGGCGATGACAGTGCCCTTGAGTGTGGAGCCCGCTCCGAGCGTTGCGGCACTACCCACCTGGTAGTAGACGTTGCAGGCCTGGGCCCCGTTGATCAGGTTGACGTAGCCGGTGCCTCCGGTGATCAACGTGCTCTCCATCTGGAAGATGAAGATCTGGTTCTGCTTGTTCTGACCGTCGAGGGTGAGCGTCCCGCTCATCCCGAAGGTCCCTGAGGCCGACGCGTAGACACCGGCGGTCAGGAGCTGACCTGCGAGCTCGGTATTGATCTGCGTGGGGGCGAACCCCGCGAGGTAGTTGTAGGCAACGGTCTGATCGACCTTCGCCTGCTGGGTGGTGAAGTCGTTGGGGGTCGGACTCGTGTGGTTCGTGCCGGTCAACGTCACGCAATTAGCGCCGGGACAAGCCGCGAAGCCTGTCTCTGCGTTGTTCGGGGACGATCCGACGTCGCCGTTGATGGTGGTGGCCCCGGTGTTGGTGATGCCCGAACCGGCGAGGACCGCGAACTGACCGGCCGTGCCGAGCGGCACCGACGTCGGCGTTGCCTGGGTCAGTCGCGGCGTCGCGACCACCGGCTTGACTGCCGCCGGTGCAGCAACCGGATGTGCCGGAACGACAACCGGTACCGACGATGCCACGACCGCCGGGGCTGCCGCGGCGGATGCGGCGGATGCGCTCGCGGCGGGCGCTGCGGCGGCGGGCGCGGCCGCGACCGGCGCTGCTGCCACAGTTGCGACAAGGACGACAGGCACCGAGGCTGGAGCGACAGGCGCTGCGGCCGGGACGACGGGCGCTGCGGCCGGGGCTGCTACCACTGGGCTAACCGGAGCCACAGGTGTCAAGGGGCTCCCGGTGCTGCCCGGGGGCGCCACTGGTGCGGTGACCGTTGCTGTCGACGACACTGTCGTCACGACACCAGCGGCCGCCGGCACGCCGGTGGCTGCTTGCGCGGTCCCTGCCAGAGCGACGACCAGTCCCATCGAGGACAGCGTCACGAGCGTCGCGGCCGGTGCAGCAACGTAACGCAGGCGCCGGGTGCTTACCATCTTGGTCGGTCTCATGCTTCTTTTTCGGCTTCCGCAACTGCCGAATAAAGTCTGCACGCGTTCGGGGTTGGTGCTCGATAGCCCTCAGGGCCGGACGATCACGTGCACCTTGTAGCCGGCGGCAGCATCCGTGCAGCGCAGCGCCTCGCCGCAGGTGGTACGGGCGCCAACGAGAGCAGCGGTTCCCACTCCCCACGCGGTGAAAAGCTGCCGGGTGGTGCCGCATCCCGCGCCCGTTCGGCAGCTGGCTCGCACCCGCAGCGGGTCGCCCAGGGGCGGCAGTGCCACGGAGCTGCTGGAGATCGTCCAGTAGGTGTTGGGGAGCGTCACGCGAAGCGACGTGCCCACGGCGACCCCGATGGTGCGCCCGTTGTCCCGCGCGGTCAGGTCGACCACCTTGGGCGCGACGCGGGCGGGCCCCGAGACCCCGCACCCGGCGACCCCGACCACAGCGACGACGACTACAAGCGAGCCGGCAGCGGCCCTGGCCGAGCGGGTCGCCCGACGGGTCACTTGACGGTGACTGCGGCGTCGTCCACGACGAAGGATGTCTGCAGCGAGGCGTTCTCGACACCCGTGAACGTGAGGGTCACCGACTGGCCGGCGAACCTCGAGAGGCCGAAGGAGCGCTGGATGTAGCCGGTGCTCTTGTTGAGGTTGGAGTAGGTCGCGAGGATCGTGGTGCCGGCCCGCACCGTCATCGCGTCGTGCGCGAGCGTGCTCGTATCGGCCGATGAGACGTGCATCCAGTAGCTGAACGTGTACGACGCGCAGCCGAGCGGCAGTGTCACGGTCTGGCTGAGGGTGTCGGTGTGGCTCGTCCCGTAGCCGTCGAGCCATGCCTTCCACAGCCCGGAGTGAGGCCCCTGGGCCGCCGACTTGTCGACGACGCCTGCCGTGGTCCGCCACGGTGCCGCCACGCCGGTCTCGAAGCCGGTGTTGCCGAGCTTCTGCCCGGGCGCGCGGCACGTGCTCGCGGGGCTGATGGTCCACGTGAAGGACGCCGACCCGCTTCCGCCAGCGGAGTCCCGGGCGGTGACGCTGACCGCGAAGCTGCCGGCAGTGGTCGGCGTGCCCGACACCAGCCCGGTCGTGCTGATCGCCAGGCCGGCGGGGAGCCCCTGCGCGGTGTAGGAGAGCACCGCGCCGGTCGAGTCGGTGGCTCGCAGCTGCAGGGTCTTGGCCGCGCGCACCGCGCCGGTCTGGGTGCCGGGGTTGGTCACGGTCACGACCGGGACGGCGGTGGTCCGGACGACGGCGTGCGAGATCTCGCAGGCGTTCGCCGTGTTGGACCAAGTCGCCTGCATCGGGAACGAGCCGGTGGCAAAGGTGAGGTTCTGGGCGCCGGTGGAGCCGCCGACGCCGATCCACGAGCACTTGTCGGCGTTCTCGCTGCCGACCGCGTCGACCCATCCGCCGGCCGGGTTCTGGTCGGTGATCGTCTCGGCGTACTCGTGGCCCGCGACGATGAGGAAGCCGTCGAGCGGACCGGCGGCCCCGTTGACGTAGCCGGCGCCGCAGGTAGCGCCCGCGTCCGAGACGTAGGGCAGGTTGGTGAAGGCGATGTCGCCGTAGGGAGAGGCTGCCGCGCCGCCGCTCATGGCGGTGTCGCCGTTCCAGTCGTGCCAGGCGCAGAAGTTCGATGTCGCCGAGCCCGTGTTGAACCCGTCCGGGTGGGTGCCCGTGGGGGAGACGACGACGTACTGGACGTTGCGGTTGGAGCCCGGCGTCGTCCGGCCGAAGTGACCAGCGGCCCGGACGCCCTCTGCCGCGATCTGCTGAGCCGTCGCCTGCTGAGGTGCTGCCGCCGAGGGGTCGGCCCATACTCCCGCGAGCGTCCCACCGGTCGGGTAGCCGACGTGGGTCGCAGTGCTCGGGCACGCCGTCGAGCCCGGTGCCACGCCCTCGCAGTACTGGGTCATCACCCCG
>JAABUJ010003431.1_pt1 | contig 17820 bp, 17 predicted proteins | sample 5559131 | NCBI WGS metagenome assembly JAABUJ01 (sample SAMN10711875, study PRJNA513366) | rock metagenome | isolation source: Antarctica rocks | place: Antarctica: Victoria Land, Mt New Zealand nord | collected 2016-01-07 | reverse complement strand
CGCTCGCGCAGCCGCGCGACCTTCGTCAGGTCCACCTCGACGACGGTGGTCAGCTGGGCCGATACCTGGAGCGACTCGACCATCCGCTGGGCGATGACCTTGCGCAGGCGGGTCATCTTCTCCGTCGCCCCCCGCTTGGGCGAGGCCGACGTCGCCGCGCCGGAAGCCTTGCCGGCAGCGGCGGGAGCAGGTGCCTCCTCGGCGGGCGCGGGTGCCTCAACCGGCTTTTTCGCCGCCTCCGCGGCATCGAGGACGTCCTGCTTGCGGATCCGTCCACCGATGCCGGTGCCGGTCAGGCTCCCGAGGTCGACGTCGTGCTGCGCGGCGAGCTTGCGCACCAACGGCGTCACGTATGCCGCGGAGTCGCCGGCGCCGTTCCCGTCCGAGTTCGGGACGCTGGCCTCGGCCGCGGGAGCAGGAGTGCTGGTAGGTCCGGCCGGAGCCGGTGCGGCACCCGGTGTGGACGCCGCCGGCGCAGGGGCCGGAGGAGCCGGTGGTGCCGGAGCAGTCGGCGCAGGAGCAGGGGCAGCCGGCGCAGGAGCAGCCGGGGCCGCGGCGGCCGGCGCAGGAGCGGCCGGGGCAGGAGCGGCCGGGGCAGGAGCGGCCGGGGCCGCGGCGGGCGCTGGTGCAGCCTCCGCCGTTGGTGCCTCGCCCGCGGGCTGGCCACCGATGACGGCCAGGTCGCCGCCCACGGGCACGGTGTCGTCCTCGGCCACGAGGATCTTTGTGAGTGCGCCCGCGAAGGGGGAAGGGATCTCGGTGTCGACCTTGTCGGTCGAGACCTCGAGCAGTGGCTCGTCGACCTCGACGGTGTCGCCCTCGGCCTTGAGCCAACGGGTGACCGTGCCCTCGGTGACGGACTCGCCCAGAGCGGGCATCTTCACCGTCTGACCTCCGGACCCCGCGGACCCCCCGGACCCGCCGGAGCTCGGCTCGGCTGTGGCAGCGCCGTGGTCGGTCGGTTGCTCTTGGCCGGACCCCTCCGGCTGCGCCGACTTCTCGGGCTGCGCCGGCTGCTGCGCCCCGGACGTGGCCTGCGCCTCCGGCTCGGAGGTCTGTGGTGCGACCGGCTGCTCGGTGGAGGGCGCAGCATCGGCGGGGGCGGCAGCAGGGGCCTCGGCGGCAGCGGGGGCGTCGGCGGCAGCGGGGGCGTCGGGGGCTTCGGGGGCAGGGGCGGCAGCGGGGGCCTCGGCGGGAGCCGACGCGTCGGAGGCTCCCTCTCCGATGACGGCCAGATCCGCGCCGACAGGGACCGTGTCGTCCTCCTGCGCGAGGATCTCCTGCAGCGTCCCGGCCACGGGTGAGGGAATCTCGGTGTCCACCTTGTCAGTCGACACCTCGAGCAGTGGCTCGTCGACCGCCACCTCGTCACCGACGTTCTTCAGCCAGCGGGTGACCGTCCCCTCGGTGACGGACTCACCCAGGGCCGGCATGGTCACGCGTTCAGACATGGCTTGTCTCTCCTCTGGCTGCTACGGGCTGTCAGGCGTGGGCGTGGAGCGGCTTCCCGGCCAGCGCCAGGTGTGCTTCTCCGAGTGCTTCGGTCTGCGTCGGGTGGGCGTGGATGAGGCTGGCGACATCGGAGGGGAGGGCCTCCCAGTTGTAGATCAGCTGGGCCTCACCCACCTGCTCGCCCATCCGGGCGCCGATCATGTGCACCCCGACGACGGGGCCCTCCTTGTCGCGGACGAGCTTGACGAAACCCTGGGTCCGCAGGATCTGCGACCTGCCATTGCCGGCGAGGCTGTACTCGTAGGTCTCCACCTCGGCGTACTTCTCCCTGGCCTGCGCCTCGGTCAGTCCGACCGAGGCGATCTCCGGGTCACAGTAGGTCACCCGGGGGATGCCGGTCTCGTCGATGACCGCGGGCGCGAGCCCGGCGACCTCCTCGGCCACGAAGATGCCCTGGGCGAAGCCGCGGTGCGCCAGCTGGAGCCCGGGGACGATGTCTCCCACGGCATACACGCCGTCGACGTTCGTGCGCAGGCGCTCGTCGGTGGGAACGAAGCCGCGCTCGAGCGTGACGCCCGCCTCGGCGTAGCCGAGCCCCTCGGTGACCGGTCCGCGACCCACGGCGACGAGCAACAGGTCGGCCTCGAGCTTCTCGCCGCCGTCGAGCGAGATGGTGACCACGTCGCCGGACTGGGTCGCGGTGGCGAACCAGGCGCCGGTCCGGAGGGCGATCTTGCGCTTGCGGAAGGAGCGCTCCAGCTGCTTCGAGACGGCTTCGTCCTCTGCGGCGACGAGCCGCGGCAGCGCCTCGATGATGGTGACCTCGGAGCCGAACGAGCGGAACACCGAGGCGAACTCGACACCGATGACGCCGCCGCCGAGCACGACGACCCGCGGCGGCACGAAGTCGAGGGTCAGCGCCTCCAGGCTGGTCATGATCCGTCCGCCGATCTCGAGACCGGGCAGTGACCTGGCGTACGAGCCGGTGGCGAGCACGATGTTGCGACCGGTCAGCCGCCGACCGGCGACCTCGACGGTGTCCTTGGCGACGAGGTGCCCCTGGCCCTGGACGTACTCGATGCCCCGCGACGTCACAAGCCCCTGCAGCCCCTTGTGGAGGCGGGAGACGACGGCGTCCTTGTAGGCGTTGACGCCGCTCATGTCGATCGACTCGAAGGCCGTCCGGACGCCGAACTGCGCTCCGTCCCGGGCGGAGTCGGCGACCTCGGCGGCGTGCAGCAGGGCCTTCGTCGGGATGCACCCCTGGTGCAGGCAGGTGCCGCCGAGCTTTCCCTTCTCGATCATCGCCACGCTCAGCCCGAGCTCCGCGGCTCGCAGGGCGCACGCGTAGCCGCCGCTGCCGCCGCCGAGGATGACGAGGTCGAAGGTCGTCTCGGCGCCAGCCGACATGGGTGCGCTCCCTCGTGCAGGATCGTGACGTGCCGGGTGGCGGTGGCTCCGCCCTCACCCCGTTGTTCTCCTACGGCATCCTGTCACTCTTCGGGGGCCCGTCGCCAGCAGGTGCCGCACCCGCGTGATGGCCCGCCTGAGCCTGAGCGCGACGCTCGCAAGATAACCTTCTGTGCATGGGACTGCTCGGCAGGTTTCGCCGCAAGAAGCACGGCGACGCGCGTCGCACGGACGGCCCGGCGATGTCCGTCGACCGTGAAGCGGTCAAGGAGCACTTCACGAGCTTCATCCGGACGCGCCGCGGGGTCGAGGCGTACGTCGAGCCGGCGACGAACGTCAGCGCCGAGAGCCTCATCCTCATCGCCACGGACGGCGAGTGGACCCGGCGAGCGGTCGGGTCGCGCAAGACGGCCTTCGACCTGGCCAGGTCCCTCGAGATACCGGTCTACGACGTCCTGCTCATGGGCTACCCCAACAGGATGAGGGAGTGGAACTCCCGTCAGCGCCGGCGCGATCGAGGTTGACGCTCAGAAAGACAGAACGCACTGGCCCCGTATGCCGTGACGATGACAGGGCGGGGCGGCAACGGCACGAGCCCCGCACGGCGGGTTTCGCCCACAGCGTGGCGATGAGCCACGACACAGGAAGGACAGCGATGTCAGGCAAGGCCAAGAACACCGGCCCCTCGGAAGAGATGAAGGAGAGGTTCCGCGCTGCACTCGACAAGAAGCAGGCCCATGCCGGCACCGACATCTCCGACGACGGGGAGCACTCCAAGGTCCACGGCGCGCACGGCCCGGCCAAGGCGCAGCAGATGTTCCGGCGCAAGTCCGGCGGCTGACGGCCGCTACCGTGGCCCGCATGACCACCGGCGCCCGGACCTCTCCTCTGCACGAGCGCCATGTCGCGCTCGGCGCCAAGATGGCCGACTTCGGGGGCTGGGACATGCCCATCGAGTACCCCGGCGGAGGTGTGGTCGCCGAGCACACCGCCGTCCGCGAGCGCGTCGGGGTCTTCGACGTCAGCCACCTGGGCAAGGCGTCGGTGAGCGGCCCCGGCGCGATGGAGTTCGTCAACTCGTGCTTCACCAACGACCAGCGCCGGATCGGTCCGGGGCAGGCGCAGTACACGCTCTGCTGCGACGACTCCGGTGGCGTCGTCGACGACCTCATCCAGTACGTCAGGGCCGAGAACGACATCTTCCTCATCCCCAACGCCGCCAACAGCACCGAGGTCGTCCGACGGGTGAGCGCTGCTGCGCCACAGGGAATCTCGGTGGAGGACCTGCATGACTCCTACGGTGTCCTCGCCGTGCAGGGCCCGCGGTCCGACGAGGTTCTCCAGTCCCTGGGACTGCCGACGGGGCATGCCTACATGTCGTTCGTCGAGGCCGACTGGGGCGGCCGGCCGGTCATCGTCTGCCGGACGGGCTACACCGGGGAGCGCGGCTACGAGCTCGTCCCACGGTGGGACGACGCACCGCAGCTCTGGGACCGGCTCATGGAGGCGGTGCGGCCCTTCGACGGTATGCCGTGTGGCCTGGGCGCGCGGGACACGCTGCGGACCGAGATGGGCTATCCCCTGCACGGTCAGGACCTCTCGCTGGAGATCTCGCCGGTGCAGGCGCGCTGCGGTTGGGCGGTCGGATGGAAGAAGGAGGCCTTCTGGGGCCGCGACGCGCTCATCGCCGAGAAGGCGGCCGGTCCGAGCCGGGTCTCCTGGGGCCTGCTCGTCACCGGCCGCGGCATCCCGAGGGCCCACTGTGCGGTGACGGCCGACGGCGAGCCGGTCGGCGAGGTGACGTCCGGGACGTTCTCGCCGACGACGAGGCAGGGCATCGCGCTGGCGCTGCTCGCGCCGTCGGTGGGTCTCGGCGACGAGGTCGTCATCGACGTCCGCGGCCGCCGGGTCGCGGCGACCGTCGTCAAGCCCCCGTTCGTCGACGTCCAGGCTCGCGCGTAGAGGTCAGGTAGCCGACTCGAACGTCGCCGTCGCGTCGAAGTTCGCCTTGCGGACGGCCCGGCGCAGTGCGGCCAGGACCCGCCCACCGAGAAGGAGGACGAGCAGGGACGTCAGGACCGCCCGGGGCAGGTCGTAGCCCAGCGACGTCGCGACGTAGAAGACGGCGTAGTGCTGCAGGTTCGCGGCGACGGGGTCTCCGGGCACGAACCCGGCTCCGGTCGGGGCGCTGGCGACGTCGAGGAACGGCCAGAACCAGAGGTTCATCACGGCCCCGTAGGCGAGGCCCGCCAGGGCGCCGTAGACGGCGAGCAGGACCCGTTCCGCCCAGCCGCCCATCCGTGGCAGGAGGGCCGCGCCGAGGGCGACCCACCCCGTGGCGAACATCTGGAACGGCACCCACGGACCCACTCCTCCGGTGAGGAAGGCCCCGGCCAGCAGGGCCAGGGCGCCGAGGAGGAAGCCCTTGCTCGCTCCGAGCGCCCGCCCGCCGAGCAGGAGAAGGAAGAACATCGGCTCGAGCCCGCTCGTGCCGGCCGACAGCACGCGCAGGGCACCGCCCATGGCGGCGAGCACGCCGAGCACCGCGACCGCCTTGGCATCCATGCCGTGCGCCGTCATCTCGGCGAGCAGGACGAGGGCCAGGAGGCCGAGCAGCACCGCGAACAGCCACGGCGCGTCGTGGCCATGTTCTTCCCCCACGGTCGGGTCGGCCAGGAACGGCCAGAGGAAGGCGGCCAGCCCGACGGCGGTGACGAGAACGAGCGTGAGAACGGCGGGGAGCCGGAGCCTCATGATGCGGCCTGGAGTGCCGCGGCGACGTCCTCGACCGTGAGGTAGGGCAGAGGATGCAGGATCCTGGCCACCTGGGGCGCGAACGCCGGGGAGCCGGCGAGCACCGAACGGGATGGACCATCGGCGACGACGTCCCCGTCGGCGAGGACGACGACGCGGTCGGCGACATCGGCGGCGAGCTCCACGTCATGGGTCGCGAGGACGACCGCGTGGCCGTCCTCGGCCAGCTCGCGCAGGACCTCGACGAGCCGCGCCTTCGCTGGGTAGTCCAGGCCGCGCGTCGGCTCGTCGAGCAGGACGAGCTGCGGCCGGCCACCGAGGACGACGCTCAGCGCGAGACACAGGCGTTGGCCCTCGGAGAGGTCTCGTGGGTGTGCGGACCGGTCGACCTTCCCAGCGATCCGCCGCAGGAGTGCGGCCGTCGTCCCGGGACGGGCACCGAAGTCAGCGTCCGCGCTCGCACACTCGCCTCCGACCGTCTCGCTGTAGAGCAGGAGGCTCGGGTCCTGGGGCACCAGGCCGACCGATCCGACGAGGACCGAGGGTGCGGTGGCCGCCGGGTCCATCCCGTCGATGCGCACCGAGCCGCTCGTGGGTTTCAGCTGTCCGACGAGCGCGGCCAGGAGCGTCGACTTGCCGGCACCGTTTCGGCCCATGATGGCCATGACGGAGCCGCGGTGGATCTCGAGGGTCAGAGCGCGTAGCGCCGTCGTCACGCCGCGTCGGATGGTCAGCCCTCGCGCGGTTGCCGCGACCGGTCCGGGAGTGACAGCGGCCACCGGCGGGGGCGGCGCCGCGTCCAGGCGGCTGCGCAGGTCGCGTGACCGTCGTCGGGCATCGCGGATCGACAGCGGCAACGGCTTCCAGCCCATGCGGCGGCCGAGCTCGATGACGGGTGGGTGGACGGCCGAGCGGGTCATGGCGTCAGCGGGGTCCGTCAGCGGCGCGACGCGCCCGTCCTCGACCACGAGGACCCGGTCGGCGTGGTGGATCACCCGCTCGAGACGGTGCTCGGCGAGGACGACGGTGATCCCGAGGTCATGCACCAGCCGGTGCAGCGCCGCGAGGACCTCCTCCGCCGCCACGGGGTCGAGCGCGGACGTGGGCTCGTCCAGGACGAGCACCCGTGGACCGGCTGCCAGGACCGCACCGATGGCGACCCGCTGCTGCTGGCCACCGGAGAGCTCGCTCAGGGTGCGGTCGCGGACGTCGGCCAGGCCCAGAAGGTCGAGCGTCTCCTCGACCCGCCGGCGCATCGCCTGTGGCTCGACGCCAAGGGTCTCCATGCCGTAGGCGAGCTCGTCCTCGACGGAGTCGGTGACAAAGGAGGCGAGCGGGTCCTGGACGACGAAGCCGACGACGTCGGCGAGGTCCCGCGGCCGGTGCTGGCGGGTGTCCCGGCCGTCAACCCGGACGCGACCGGACAACGTGCCACCGGAGAAGTGCGGGACCAGCCCGTTGATGCACCGCAGCAGGGTGGACTTCCCGCTGCCGGTCGGTCCCACGACGAGGACGAGCTCACCCTCCTCGATGGTGAACGTCACGCCCGACAGGGCCGGTCGGCTCCCGACCGCGTCCTCGTGCAGGACGCTGACGTCCTGGAAGTCGATCACGACGCCGCCGCTCCTGTCGGACGCGGGACTGCTCGGGCGCGCCCCCGCAGAGCAGCCAGCTGCGGCGGCAGCGGGGTGAGGACGCCGGCGAGCCCGGCGGCGAGGATCGCCGCGGCCAGAGGGATCGGCACCGCGGGCACACTGAGGGGCACCTGGCTGACGACGACACCGGCCCACCCCTGCGACTCGGCCCACAACAGCATGGCGCCCGGCAGGACGCCGAGCCCGAGGACGAGCCACTCGGGCCACGCCCAGGAGTCGCGTCGATAGCTGGAGCGGCTGTCCCTGCGCGTGCCGGCCACCAGCGTTCCGGCCGTGACGACGACGCCCGCCAGGAGCAGCGGGATCCCCAGGGCTCCGGTGGCCGATCCGTCGAGCACGCCGTAGAGACCGGCGACCACACCGACGAGGCCGAGCAGCGTCAGCCCGCTCGCGAGCCGACGACCTCGCTTCGTGCGGACCGGCGCCCGGCCGTAACCCCGTGACTCCATCGACGCCGCCAGCTCGAGGGAGCGCTCGAGCGAGCCCTCGAGCACCGGGGCGCTGAGCCGACCGAGCTCGCGCAGCCCACGCCCGGAGTGGCCGCGCAGCCGGCGAGCAGCGCGGACCCGACCGGCGTGGACGACCATCTGGGGCGCGTAGGTGAGGGCCACGACGAGTGCGGTGCCGATGTCGTAGAGGGTCGCAGGCACGTAGCGCAGCAGCCGCTTCGGGCTGGCCAGAGCGTTGGCGGCACCGAGGCAGGCCAGTGTCGCGGTGAGCCGCAGGCCGTCGACCGTGGCCGCCACGAGCGACTCGAGGGTCACCGGACCTCCGAGCCGCACACCGGCGGCCCACGACGGCAAGGGCACCTCGGGAAGTCGCACGATGACGATCCGGCCGTGGATCCCGTTGCCGAGCACCGCCGTCAGCACGACCCGGAGCGCGATGGCGAGAAGCCCGAGCAGGAGGAAGGGCACAAAGGAGTTGAGAGCGCCGACCTCACGCCGCTCGACGACGACCCAGCCGGTCACGACGATGACCAGGACGAGGAGGACCGGGTTCGTCGTGTGGGCCGCGGCCGTCGCCAGCCCGACTCCCCACAGCCACCAGCCCACCGGATGCAGCATCCGGTGCGGTGCGGCTGACGACGGGAGGAGCGGCATACGGCATCGAGGCCCGGGTCAGGCGGCGGTCTGGCGCCGGCGCCTGGCTGCCCAGACGAGCACCGCGATACCGAGCAGCACGACGAGGATGCCGACCCAGACACCGGCCGGGATGCCCGAGGACGTCGAGGTGGCGGCAGCCGCCGAGCCCGGAGCGGCCGCTGCGGCCGTGTCGGTCGGGGTCGGCCCGGCTGTGGCGGAGCCGGGCGTGGTTGGAGCGGCCGTGGTTGACGGGGCGATCGTCACCGGGGTGTCGGCGGCCTTCTGGGCGTCGGTGAGCGCCGCGAGCTCGCCACCGCAGCCGGTCGACGGGTAGGCGTCCAGGCCACAGACCAGCCCGCCGCTGCCGGTGCGCACCTCGGCGACCGCGGCGAGCACCTCCGCGCCCGTCGCCGCGGTGGCGACCGAGGCACACTTGGCGCGCGGTGGCGGGGGAGTGGCCTTGCCGTCGCCGTCAGCGGGGCGGCCGTAGTCGACTACGACGGCGACGCGCTTCTTGCCCGTCTCGGCCGCGGTCGTGTCACAGACCGCCGTGAACATCGGGAGCGCCCGCGGCAGATGGGGCGTCGCGCCGGTGCCGTCGTCGACCGCCCAGCGCCAGCCCTCGACGGCGCCGTCCTTCGGAGCGGACTTGTCCGGGCCGACCTGGTAGAAGGCCCACGTGGCGTCGACCACCTGGTAGTAGCCCCAGTACTGGTAGTTGGCCGCGTAGGCCGGCTGGGCGGGCAAAACGAGCGCTGCCAGGACGCCGAGGACGGCGAGCAGCGTCAGGCGGGCGCGCACGGCACGCCGGGAACGGGTGGACGTGGTCATGGGTGGAACCTCCTCACGGCCGGGTGGGAGATTCCAAGGCAACACCTCGTGACCTCTGACTCCGGTCCGCTTCCGCGACGGACATCTCTGATGGAGCCGGAATCGGCGTCAGGTGCTCCGACTCGGCCTCAGCAGGCCTCACGGTTGCGGGACAGCGCCGGATTCGCACCGGCTTCCCCTGAACGACGACTTTCGGTGGGCCGACGCTCCCACGCACAGGGCGCCGCTGTCAAAGCGGTGCCGGCCACCGCCGTAGAGTTCCGGCATGAGCCAGGACTGGACGTGGGAGCTGCTGGACGCACAGGGCGCGTTGGTCGAGACCGACCTCGGCTCGTCGGCCTTCCCGACGCAGAGCGAGGCGGAGTCCTGGCTCGGCGAGGAGTGGCACACGCTGCTCGACGGAGGCGTCGAGGCGGTGAACCTCAAGGAGGGCGACACGCTCGTCTACGGCCCGATGAGCCTGCACCCGACGGAGTGAGCGGCCATGGGCGCACACCGTCGGTAGAGTCGACGTCATGGTGACCCCGAACGCCGAGCTCTCACCCCGGCTACAGCGCGTCCTCGAGGCGAAGCTACTTGAGGCACAACGCGGCTGGCGTTCGCCGGGCCTGTCGGTGGGCGTCGTCCGGGACGGTGGGCTGGTCTGGTCGAAACACGTCGGTGCCGCCCGCCTGGACCCCTCGACGGCTGCCGACGACGACACCCAGTACATGATCGGGTCGATCACCAAGACCTTCACCGCGGTGCTCATCATGCAGCTTCGCGACGCGGGTCGGCTCAGCCTGGACGACCCGCTCCGCACCTGGCTTGCGGAGAAGAAGCACGGCGACGTGACGGTGCGCCAGATCCTCGCCCACTCCTCGGGCCTGCAGCGCGAGCCGGCGGGCCACGTCTGGGAGTCCCTGGAGGCTCCCGACACGGAGGCCTTCCTCGTCGGGCTCGAGGGCGCCGAGCGCGTCCTCGCACCGCACTTCGTCTTCCACTACTCCAACCTCGCCTACGGGCTCCTCGGACAGGTGGTCGAACGGCTCGACGGGGGCAGCTGGGAGGCCTCCGTCACCCGCCGGATCCTCGAGCCGCTCGGGATGAGCCGCACGGGTCTCCGGCCGGCCGAGGACCGGGCGATCGGCTACGAGGTCGACCCGTTCGCGGGAACGGCCACGGAGGAGCCCGTGCTGGACCTCAAGGCCACCGCGTCGTTCGGCGGCCTGTGGTCGACCGTCGCAGACATGGCGAGGTATGCCGCGTTCGTCGCCGACGCCGACCCGGCCGTCCTCTCGAAGGACTCGCTCGAGCAGATGTGCCGGCCGTTGGTCATGGTCGACCCTGACGGCTGGACCGGCGCCTACGGACTCGGGTTCGGCATGGCTCGGCGGGCCGATCGGATCTACGTCGGTCACGGTGGGTCCATGCCGGGCTACCTCGCTGGGCTGCGGGTGCGCCGGCCCGACCGGGTCGGCGTCATCGCCTTCGCCAACAGCACCTCGCGGGCGATGACGCTGGCACTGGCCAGTGACGTGCTCGACGCCGTCCTCGACGACGCGTCCACCGTGGCGAGCGCGTGGGTCCCGGAGCAGCGCCATGCCGATCTCGAGGAGCTGCTCGGGTCGTGGTGGAGCGAGGGCGAGGAAATCGTCCTCGAGGTGCGCCGCGGAGAACTGTGGATGCGGGTCCCCGGCGGCGTGGCCGCCGACGAGACCCGGTTCGGACGCGAGTCGGTGAGCACCTTCCGCGCCCTGGAGGGCCGCGAGCGCGGGGAGGTGCTTGAACTCGTCCGGTCCGGCGCCGGCTCGCTCGAGAAGCTGTACTTCGCGACCTACGCGGTCACCCGCTCGCCGAAGGCCTTCGCTGATCTCCCGAGCTGAGGCCGACGAGCCGAGGCCGACGGCGCTGCTCCGTGACCACCAGGCCGCGAGCTCAGCTGGGGAAGTCGCCGCGCTTGACCTGCGGCTTGGGCATCCGGGTGGGTCGGATCTGAAAGCTGCGCATGATGGCGTACATGGCGCCGCCGGTCGGCACCTTGCCGGCACCGAACTTCGTGACGAGCCTGGCCTTGATCCGGCGCCACATGAGCAGCGCGTCGATGATGGCGACGATGACGAGTCCGTAGACGAGGACGAAGACCGCAGTGAGCGCCCACGTCGTCTTGACGAGGGACAGGAGCAGGACGACGAGCATGACGGGGAGCATGATCTCGCCGACGCTCCAGCGCGCGTCGATGTAGTTGCGGATGTAGCGTCGCTCCGGTCCCTTGTCGCGGGCGGGCAGGTGCGCATCGTCGCCGGTGACCATGGCCTGGCGCTGCAGGGCCAGGGCCTCCTTGCGCCTCAGCTTGTCGGTGTCGCGGGCCACCTTGCGGTCGGTGATGACGAGCGGCCGTCTGTTGGCAGCCTCCTGGTCGCGACGCCTGGGCGTCGCTCGGCCCTTCGCCCCGGGACGCGCGTCCTGCACGGTCGACGGGGCGAGCTCTTCGTTGAGGGACTTCTTCCTGGTCCAGAACACCGCCCAAGGGTATGCCGGGCAGCCGGCTTTGCCTGCATCCCACTGGGTGCGGGATAGGGTCGCCCGCGTGAGCGACGACGTGCTGACCCAGGACCAGATCACCGCCATCAAGGAACGGGTGGCCGAGCTGATGCCGCAGGTGCGCTCGGACCTCGAGGCGCTGACCCGCATCCCGAGCGTCTCGCTCGACTCCTTCGACCAGCAGCACGTCGAGGACAGCGCCCACGCCGTGGCCGACCTGCTGCGCGCGGAGGGGCTCGAGGTCGAGATCGTCCGCGAGGGCGGCCGGCCCGCGGTGATCGGACACATCGACGGTCCGGCGGGCTCGCCCACGGTGACGCTCTACGCACACCACGACGTCCAGCCGCCCGGCGAGGACAAGGACTGGGACTCCCCGCCCTTCGAGCCGACCGAGCGCGGCGGCCGGCTCTACGGCCGGGGGGCCGCCGACGACAAGGCCGGGGTCATGGCCCACGTGGCCGCCCTGCGCGCCCACGACGGCCGGCTGCCCGTCGGTGTCACGATCTTCTTCGAGGGCGAGGAGGAGATCGGCAGCGACTCGCTGCTGACCATCCTCGAGCGGCACGGCGAGAAGCTGCGCGCCGACGCGATCGTCCTCGCCGACTCCGGCAACTGGGACATCGGCGAGCCGGCGCTGACGACGACGCTGCGCGGGATGATCCGCGTCGTCGCCACGGTGGCCACGCTTGACCACGGCGTGCACTCCGGGATGTTCGGCGGCGCCGTGCCCGATGCGGTGACCGTCCTCATCCGGCTGCTCGCATCCCTGCACGACGAGGAGGGCAGTGTCACCGTCGCGGGGCTGAAGTCCGGGGAGGCGTCCGACCTGGACTACTCGGAGGAGCGGCTGCGGGAGGAGTCCGGCCTGCTCGACGGGGTCTCGCTCATCGGTTCCGGCTCGTTGCTGACCCGGATGTGGAACAAGCCGTCCATCACGACGATCGGCGTCAACGCCCCGTCGGTCGAGACCGCGTCGAACACCTTGGTGCCCTCGGCGTCGGCCAAGGTCTCGATGCGGATCGCCCCCGACGAGGACCCGCGGACGGCGTTCGGGCTGCTCAAGGCTCACCTGGAGGACCACGTGCCCTGGGGCGCCCGGCTGGAGGTCCACCTCGACGACGAGGGTCCCGGGTTCGCCGCCGACGCGCAGGGCCCCGTCTACGACCAGGCCCGGGCCGCCTTCGCGGACGCCTGGGGCGTGCAGCCCGTGGACATCGGAGTCGGCGGGTCGATCCCCTTCGTCGCCCGGTTCGCGGAGAAGTTCCCCGACGCCGGCATCCTCGTCACCGGGGTCGAGGACCCGGACGCGCGGGCACACGGGGCCAACGAGTCCCTGCACCTGGGCGAGTTCGAGAAGGTCTGCCAGGCCGAGGCCCTGCTCCTGGCGCGCCTCGGCGCGATGCCCCGCTGAGCTGAGCGGTCCGGCCTGCGGTCGGCGGCCCCGCCGCGGTTGGTTGTCAGTCCTTGCCGCTCACGCCGGGCAGCGCGAGCATCTCGCCCAGCGCAACGCGGGACCCAGCGGACCGTTCGAGGGCCGGGTGCCGGTTGCCGGGTGACCACGACGACGGTTGGCTGTCCCGGCTCTGACACCATGGCGCCGTGCGCGTCGTCATCGCCCCGGACCGGTTCTCGGGCACCCTGACCGCAGCCGAGGCGGCGGAGTCGATCGCCGCGGGATGGAGGGCCGGCGCGCCGCACGACGAGCTCGTCGCTCTCCCGCTGTCCGACGGCGACGCCGGCTTCCTCGACGTCCTGGCGCCGGCCGTGGGAGGCGTGACCCTCGCCGTAACCGTGTCCGACCCGTTGGGTCGTCCGGTGCCCGCAGCGGTCCTGCTCGCCGACCGCGGTGGTGTGCCCACGGCATACCTCGACGCGGGTCAGGCCTGCGGGCCGCAGCTGCTCGCCGACGAGGAGCGGGACCCCACCGCAACCACGTCGGCCGGTGCCGGGCAGCTGCTCCACGCGGCGCTCGGGCTGGGCGCGCGGCGCATCGTCGTGGGCGTGGGGCCGACGGCGACGAACGACGCCGGAGCGGGTCTGCTCAGCGCCCTCGGGGTGAGACGTGCCGCCCTGCTGGAGGCGGGCGGGCTGGTGCTCGGGCAGCTGACGGCGGACGACCTGGCCGGCCTGGACGCGGCCGTCGGACGCTTTGGCGAGGTCGAGCTCGTCCTCGCCACCGCCGCCGACCTTCCCCTCCTCGGCCTCCAGGGCACGAGCGCCACCGAGGCCGTGGCCCGCGGTGCCACACGGGAGCAGGGCCAGGCCCTGGAGTTCGCCCTCGGACACTTCTCCAACCTCGTCCGCAGGCTCCGGCCCGGACGGAGCGACCTGCTCACCGGCCGGGCCGAACGCCTCGACAAGGAGCCCGGGGCCGGGGCAGGCGGCGGCCTCGGATACGCCCTGCTCGTCCTGGGCGGACGCCGGATCAGCGGGGTCGACGTCGTTGCCGGGGCGGTCGGGCTGCGGGACGCGATCGGGGGCGCCGACCTCGTCGTGACGGGGGAGGGCACCTACGACTGGCAGAGCCTGCGCGACAGCGTCACCGCGAGGGTGGCGCAGGTGGCGCTCGAGCACGCCGTGCCGTCGATCGTTCTCGCTGGACAGGTCCGCCTCGGCCGTCGTGAGGCGATGGCTGCCGGGCTCTCCGGAACGTATGCCGTGGCCGATCGCCCCGAGGAGGTTGCCGCGGCGCTCGCCGACCCGGCGGGGACGCTGAGGGCTCGCGCCACACGCGTGGCCGCCACCTGGTCCCCCGCGACGTGAGCTGACGACGTATCCTGTCAGTGGCCCGGGAACAGATGTCCCGGCACCGGGGTTGACGCTCAAGCACAGCCCCACCCGCAAGCCAAAGGACGATACGGATGAGCGTTCAGGACCAGACTCAGAACAGCACAGCCGAGACCGAGACCGTCACCCACGGCATCGAGCTCACCGATGTGGCTGCCAGCAAGGTCAAGAGCCTGCTCGAACAGGAGGGTCGTGACGACCTGCGACTTCGCGTCGGCGTGCAGCCGGGCGGCTGCTCCGGCCTGATCTACCAGCTCTACTTCGACGAGCGTTCGCTCGACGGTGACGTCGTGCGCGGCTTCGACGGTGTCGAGGTCGTCGTGGACCGGATGAGCGCCCCCTACCTCGGTGGCGCGACGATCGACTTCGCGGACACGATCGAGAAGCAGGGTTTCACCATCGACAACCCCAACGCCGGCAGCTCGTGCGCCTGCGGCGACAGCTTCGGCTGACCTCCAGCGCAGCTGCACCAGCACGACGAAGGGCCCGGGAGCGATCCCGGGCCCTTGTCCTGTCCACCGGGGCCGGGCCCGGGTTCGTTGATCGGGTACGTTCTGCCTGTGAAGATCGCCGTGACCGGATCCATAGCCACCGACCACCTCATGACCTTCAAGGGCCGTTTCGCAGACTCCCTCGTCGTGGAGCAGCTCGACAAGATCTCGCTGTCGTTCCTCGCGGAGGACCTGGAGATCCGTCGAGGGGGCGTCGCGGCAAACATCGCCTTCGGCATGGCCAACCTCGGGCAGCACCCGGTGCTCGTCGGTGCCGTGGGTGAGGACTTCGCGGACTACCGCTCCTGGCTGGAGCGCCACGGGGTGGACTGCCAGTCCGTCCACGTCTCCGAGTCCCGGCACACGGCCCGGTTCATCTGCACGACCGACGACGACATGGCGCAGATCGCCACCTTCTACGCGGGCGCCATGTCCGAGGCCCGCGCGATCGAGCTCCAGCCCGTCTCGGACCGGGTCGGCGGCCTCGACCTGGTCCTCGTCGGCGCGAACGACCCCGAGGGGATGCAGCGCCACACCCAGGAGTGCCGCACCAGGGGCATCCCGTTCATCGCCGACCCGTCCCAGCAGCTCGCCTTCGCCGACGGCGCGGTCATCCGCCGGCTGATCGACGGCGCCGCCTTCCTCTTCACCAACGAGTACGAGGCCTCCCTCACGGAGCAGAAGACCGGCTGGAGCGCCGACGAGATCCTCGCCCGGGTCGGCGCCCGGGTCATCACCCGCGGTGGCCAGGGCGCGAGCATCCATCGGAAGGGCGAGGAGCCCGTCGACGTCCCGGTGGCCCGCGAGGTCCGCAAGGCGGATCCCACAGGTGTCGGCGACGCCTTCCGGGCCGGGTTCCTCACCGGGCTGGCCGGGGGGCTGGGTCTCGAGCGCTGCGCCCAGCTCGGGTCGATGCTCGCCACCTACGTCATCGAGACCGTCGGCACGCAGGAGTACAGCCTCGGGCAGCGGCGCTTCCTCGAACGTCTCGCCGAGGCCTACGGACCCGACGCGGCAGCGGAGATCGAGCCGGTCGTGGTCTGCCTGCGCGGCTGACCGGACGTCACCGAGCCGAGCGGGCCGTTGCCGATCCTTCCCGCCCCGTCCCCTTACGCCTTCGACCTCGACGAAGTCCGCGCGGGGGAGGACCTCGTCGCGGTGGGCGCGGACCTGGAGCCCGGCACCGTGCTCGAGGCCTACTCTGCCGGGCTCTTCCCCATGGGCGTCGGCAAGCACGGCGGCCAGCCGATCGGCTGGTGGTCACCCGACCCCCGGGGGATCCTGCGCCTTCCCGACCTCCACGTGAGCCGGTCCCTGCGCCGCTCCGTGCGCCGTTTCGAGATCCGGGTCGACACCGCCTTCGCCGAGGTCGTCGCCGGATGTGCGGACCCGAGCCGCGACGGGCGGTGGATCACCCCGGAGGTCACGGCGGCCTACACCCGGCTGCACCAGCTCGGCTGGGCCCACTCCGTCGAGGTCCTGCGCGACGGCGTCCTCGTCGGGGGGCTCTACGGCCTGGCGCTGGGCGGCCTCTTCGCCGGTGAGTCGATGTTCCACCGGGTGACCGACGCCTCGAAGGCCGCCCTCGTCGGCCTCCACAGCCTGCTCGCCGCCGACGGTGACCCTCGGCGCCTCATCGACGTCCAGTGGCGTACCGGGCACCTCGCGACGCTCGGGATCAGCGAGGTCCCTCGCAAGGAGTACCTCCGCCTGCTCGCCCAAGCCCTCACCGCCCCGCTGCCCGAGCCGTTCCGCTGACGCTCGGACCCTTCGTCGAGTTCGTCCCACCCGCTCGTGTCCGCCGCCCGCGGAGAGGTAGGCTCTGGACGTCGGTGGGGGTCGGTGGACATCAGAGACGGAAGGTTCTCCCGTTGCGCAGGCACGATGACACGTCCGCACGCGTCGGGCGGCGGGGCTGGACGCTCGCGGCTGTGCTCGCGACCTGCTCGCTCGTCCTGAGCGGCTGCGCGGGTAATGGCGACGCCTCTAGCGGCTGGCTGCCCAAGGGTCAGGACGGCGGCCAGGTCACCGACCGCACCGGGATCGTGACATCGTTGTGGATCGGGTCCTGGATCGCGGCCCTGGCCGTCGGTCTGCTCGTCTGGGGCCTGATCATCTGGGTGATGGTCCGTTACCGGCGCAAGAAGGACGACACGGGCCTGCCGCCCCAGCTGCGCTACAACATCCCCATCGAGATTCTCTACACGACCGTCCCGGTGTTCATGGTGGCGGTGCTCTTCTACTACACGGCGCGCGACGAGACGACGCTGACGGACAACCGGGCGAAGCCGGACATCACCGTGAACGTCATCGGCAAGCAGTGGAGCTGGGACTTCAACTACGTCGACGCCAACACCTACGAGGCCGGCGTGCAGACCCAGCGCGATATCAACACGGGCGAGGCGCTCAACGCCATGCCCGTCCTCTACCTGCCCGAGGGCAAGCGGGTCCAGTTCGTCCTCAACTCACGCGACGTCATTCACTCCTTCTGGGTACCGGCGTTCCTCGAGAAGCTTGACATGATCCCGGGCAAGACCAACCGCTTCCAGATCGTCCCGACCCAGCAGGGGGAGTTCCAGGGCAAGTGTGCCGAGCTGTGTGGCACCTACCACTACACGATGCTCTTCAAGGTCAAGGTCGTCTCTCCCGCGGAGTTCGACGCGCAGATGGCCAAGCTGCGTGACGCCGGCCAGACCGGCCAGCTGCCCAACACGCTCAACCGCTCGCCGGTGCTTCCCGAGGACCAGCGGCTCCTTCCCACCCCCACCGGGAGCAAGTGATGGCCACCACGACCCCCACCGTCGAGTACACCACCGGGGAGCGCGTCCCGAA
>JAABUJ010003430.1_pt1 | contig 17822 bp, 14 predicted proteins | sample 5559131 | NCBI WGS metagenome assembly JAABUJ01 (sample SAMN10711875, study PRJNA513366) | rock metagenome | isolation source: Antarctica rocks | place: Antarctica: Victoria Land, Mt New Zealand nord | collected 2016-01-07 | reverse complement strand
TCACAGTAGGTGCGCGGGATTGACGCTTGGAACGACATAAAACGTCACAGTCGCTGCGCCATCCTCCACCCCGTCCCTCTGCACGCCCCTATGACCCTCTTTTTGAGCGTGAAAATACCTCTGCTCCCCTCCGGCAACGCCGCCGACGACAGACACGTTCTGTGCGGATTGGCGCAGCTACTGTGACGTTTCTGCAGGATCGGCGCACCTACTGTGACGTTTCCGGCGCACTTAATGTGACGTTTCATGTCGTTTCAAGCGTCAATCCCGCGCAGCTAATGTGACGTCTTACACACAGGGCGCCATCGCACGCGACGCACTGTGTCCGTTGCGCCTCCAACAGATGGGTCGCTGTCGGGCTGGGGCTACGCTCCCGTCGGGCCATGCCGCTCCTCCGTCTCGTGTCTCGTGTTTTCTTTCAGCGTACCGCACACCTGCCCCTGGTGGCCTCAAGCCGTCTTTGCTGTCCTAGGGTTATCAAGCCTATTCTCGCGGGGACAGCCAAGCCCAAAATGGGTCGGAAGCCGAAGACCTGGAGCGCCATCGATGAGCATTACGAAACCGTCCGCAAAGACATGTAGACCCTGTTCGAGGACGTGGGTCTTGCAGCATAGACAACTTTTTGTCGATCTCACTAGGACAAGCGCCTAGGACAAGCGCCTAGGACAAGCGCCTAGGATAGCGGCTGAATCTGCACTTTGAATACCTCACCTGAGCCAGCTAGCTTCAGGGCTTCGGGGAACTGCTCGATAGACATGAGATCGGAGAGTAAAGGCTTCACGTCCACGGCCCCGCCGCGCATCAACTCGACTGCTTGATGGAAGGTGTAACGTTGGGCGAAGGTGCCGTAGATTTCCAGGTCTTTTTGGTACACGTCGTAGGGGTTGACCTTGATCGTCGCCCCCGTCGGGTTGACGCCGAAGAAGAGTAGCTTGCCCTCGTTGCGCACCTGCGTAAACATGTGCTCCACGACCGTAGGCACGCCCGTGCAGTCGATCACTACGTCGAAGCCGAGCGGGGACATCTCGCGCAATATGTCGTCGGCCCCCTCACCGCCCGTGACGGTTTCGGCTCCGAAGCGCCGCGCCAGCGCCAGCTTCTCCTCTTTCAGGTCCACGCTCACGACCTGCCCCGCGCCGCTGTGCTTGACGAGCTGCGCCATCAGTAGACCAATTGTGCCGGCACCGTAGATGAGCGCGTTGGAGCCGACGGGAATCTTGAGGCGCCGTAGCGCATAGACGACGCAGGAAATAGGCTCGACGAAGGCGGCCTCCTCGTAGGACATGTCGCTGATAGGGTAGATGTTGCCCTTGGGGGCCAACACGTACTCGGCGAAGCCGCCTGCGCGCGTCACGCCCATGCCAATCCAGTGCAGGCAGTGATTGCCCTGGTCGCGTTGGCAGAAGAAGCAGTAGCCGCAAAAGACCATGGGGTCCACGGCCACCCGCTCACCTTCCGTGACGTTGTCCACGTTGTCGCCGATGGCCACGACCTCGCCTGCTATCTCATGTCCTCCGATCAACGGGTAGGTGGGGAAGAAGTCGCCTTGGAAGATGTGCTGATCTGTCCCACAGATACCGCAGGCCGCTACCCGTACGACCACCTCGTGCGCCCCCGGTTCCGGGCGCGGTGCCTCATGTACGTTGACTTTATACGGCGCCTCGAAAAATGCTGCTTTCATGTTGTGCTCCTCAGTAGCTACTTCTTCGTAGTAGCCAGTCGATAGAAATGCTTTTCTATCGACCCTCCACGCTTATTGTGAGTTTCTAGTCGACCATAACGAAAGGTGTCCGACGGTAAACTAGAGGGTAGACATATCCCTTTCCACAAGAATAGGAGCTACCCCATGATCGACCCGGACACCTTTCTGACTCAATTGTACGTGATGGTGGATGATATCTTGCGCCAGACCCCCCTGCCACGGCGCTGCGGCCCGGCCCCCACGCTCGCGCCGAGCGAGGTGGTCACGCTCGCTCTCTACGGCCAATGGGCGCATTTCGAGGGCGAAGCGGCCTTCTATCGCCACGCCGATGCGCACTTGCGCGGCGCGTTCCCGCGCCTGCCCGCCCACAGCCAATACAATCGCACTATGCGGGCGTGCCACGACGCCATCGTGGCCGTTGGCCAGCGTCTAGCCCGCCTGCTCGACGCAGCGACGTGCGCCTATGAGGCGCTCGACTCGACCGGCGTGGTCACCCGCAACAGCAAGCGGCGCGGGCACGGCTGGCTGGACGGGCAAGCCACCAAGGGCTGGTGTACGCGCCTGGGCTGGTACCACGGTTTGCACCTGCTCGTGGCGGTCACTCCGCTTGGCGCCCTCACCGGCTTCGGGCTGGCCCCGGCGCACATGGCCGACCAGGACCTGGCCGAGAGCTTCTTCGCCCTGCGCCACGCGAGAAACCCTGCGGTGCCCGAGGTCGGCGCACCGGCCGACGGCGTCTACGTGGCTGACACCGGCTTCGAGGGCGACGCGCGTTGGCACACCTGGGCGTATGCGTACGGCGCGAAGGTCGTCTGCCCACCCAAGCCGGCCTATACACGCGCCCCGCGCTGGCCCAAAGCGCTGCGCCGGGCCCATGCCGCGCGCCGCCAGGTCATCGACACCGTCAATGACCGCCTCCTGGACACCTTCGGCCTGGAGCACGAGCGCCCCCATGCTATAGAAGGCGTGCGCGCCCGCCTCGCCGCCAAGGCGGCCCTGCACAACTTCTGCCTCTGGCTCAATACGCAACTCGGACGCCCTCCGTTGGCCGTCGCCGATCTCATCGATTGGCCCTGATTAATTCACAATAAGCGTTCCACTCTCGACTATTTCACGGCACCCATAGTCAGGCCGCGCACGAGCGAACGCTGCGCCGTCCAGCCGGCCAGGAACACGGGCGCGATGGCCAATGTCGCCGCTGCGGACATCTTGGCCCAGAACAGGCCCTCGCTGGTCATGAAGCCTGAGATGTAGACCGGCAGCGTGCCCGTGTTCGGCCCCGTCAGGTTGACGGCGATGAAGAACTCGTTCCAGGCGAAGATCACGCACAGCAGCGCCGTGGCGCCCAGCCCGGGGGCCGTCAGCGGCAGCACCACCGAGCGCATCGTGCGCAGGAAGCTGGCCCCGTCGATCTGGCTCGCTTCGATGATTTCACGCGGGAACTCGGCGAAGAACGAGCGCATCATCCAGATGACCAGCGGCAGGTTCATCGCTGCGTAGATCAGGATCATACCCAGAAAGGTGTCATAGATGCCGACCTGCTTGTAGATGATGATCAGCGGGACGATCAGCCCGACCACGGGCATCATCTTGGTGGAGAGCACCCAGGTGAGCACACCGGGCGTCCGCTTCGTAGGGAACAGACCCAGGCTGTAGGCCGCCGGGACGCCGAGCACGAAAGCCAGCAGCGTCGACCCGATCGTGAGGACGGCGGAGTGGCGGAAGTAGGCGAAGTAACCCGCGTCCGTGATCGCGCTCTGGAAGTGGTCCAAGATCGGCTTGAAGATGAGCGAGGGCGGCAGCGCCACGGCGTTGGCCTCGGTCTTGAGCCCTGTGAGTACTGTCCAGAGGATCGGGAAGAAGAACAGGAACGCGATGACGTAGGTCAGTGCCGTTAGGCCGGCACCGCCGAGGCTGAACTTGCGGTGCGCCGCTGCGACGCGCGTGGTGGGCAAGGCGCGTGAGCGCGTGGGTAGGGCGATCATGGTTGCACACTCCGGCTAAACGTGCGGGCAAGCAGGCGCAGCAGGAAGGCCGCGATGATCGAGGCGACAACCACGGCGAGCACGCCCTGCGCTGCGGCCAATCCCACGTCGTTGTCTTGCGATATCGTCTGATACACGTAGTACGGCACCGTGGTTGTCGCCGTGCCGGGGCCGCCCTGTGTCGTGACGTAGATCTCGCCGAAGAGTTGGAGTACGTAGATCGTGCCCAGCAGTACGGCCAACTCGATGTACCGACCCAACAGGGGCAGGGTGATGTAGCGGAACTCGTTGAGTCGCGTCGCACCATCCATGCGCGCCGCCTCGCGCACCTCGTCGGGCATGCCCTGTAGACCGGCCAACAAAATCAGCATCATGAACGGCGTCCACTGCCACACGGCCATGGCGATGATGCCGCCCTTGGGCGACACGGTCAGCAAGTCGAAACGTCCGAGGTGGAGTGTGACGGTCAGCCAGGAGAGCAAGCCAAAGACGGGGTTGAGCAGCATGTTCTTCCAGACCACGGCGTTGACCGTGGGCATCACAAAGAACGGGGCGATCATCAGCGCGCGCACCAGCCCGCGCAACGGGAACGGCCGGTGCAGCAACAGCGCGAAGGCCATCCCCAGGATCAGCGACGGCACGATGATACCCAGCGTGATGAGGACCAAGTTGACGACGGCATCGCGGAAAGTGGGGTCATTGACCAGTGTCTCCGTGTAGTTGGCCATGCCTACAAAGCCGCGCCCCGCCTCCGGCGAGGTGAGGATCCACTTATGCACGCTGTACCACACGGTGACGACGAAGGGTACCTGCGTCATCACAATCAGGTAGAGGATGGCCGGGAAGAACAATAAGAAGCGGAAGGACGGGCGCAGGCGCGATAGACCTCCCGCGCGCTCGATCCTCCGCATCGAGATAGCTGTCGCGTTCATGGCGCGTGTCCCCATTCCTTCATGATTATTACCGTCTCGGTCGGCAGCGCCGGCTTCCGGTCGATAGACATCGCATCGACGGGGAGCGTCGGCTTCCGGCTAGCCTACGCGTGCTGGCGCGTCTATTGATGCAAGCGAATACCATCGCCGCGACCGGGGCCGGTTGGACATCATCGCTGCCGGTCGAGACGGAGGCGTATGCGGGCGCTCCCCGCCGAGAGGGGCGACGGGTGGGTACGATGTCACACCCGTCGCCCCGCGAACGATCCTACTTCAGGTAGCCGGCCCTGCGCATGGTGCGCTCGGTCTGTTGCTGCGAGAGTTGCAGCGCCTGGTCAACCGTCGTCGCGCCGGTGATAGCGGCGGCGAGGTTCTGCGTGATGCGCGTGCCAATACCCTGCCACTCGGGGATGCCGACGAACATGACGCCCACATAGGGGACCTTGTGCAGGGTGGAGTTGGTCGGGTCGGCCGTCTGCATCGACTGCAGGATGATATCGGAGTACGGGGCGGCCTTTTTATAGCTGGGGTTGTTAAAGGTCGAGTAGCGCGTGCCGGGCGGGACGTTGCCCCAGCCCTTGTAGTTGGCGACAAGCTTAATGTAGTCCTTGCTCGTGGCCCACTGCAGGAACTTGAACGCGGCGTCCTTGTTCTTGCTCGACTTTTCCATGGCCAGTGACCACGCCCACAGCCAGTGCGAACCCTTCGGCGTCACCTCGGTCGGCGCATAGGCGAAACCGATGTCGTGGGCGACCTTGGAGTTCGTCGGATCGGTGATCAGGCCCGAGGCCGAGGTGGCGTCGACCCAGATAGCGCCTTTGCCCTGCGAGAACACCGTTTCGCTCTCGGTGAAGCCGTTGTTCTGGGAGCCGGGAGGGCCATAGTTGCGGATCATATTGATGTAAAAGTTAACCGCTTTTTCCGTGGCCGGGCTGGTCAACTGCGGCTGCCATTGCTCGTTGAACCATTCACCGCCGAATGTGTTGATCACCGTCGTGAGTGGGGAGCCCATCTCGCCCCAGTTTGGCAGGCCACGCAAGACGATGCCGTATTGTCCTTTCGACTTATTGGTCAACTTGGCAGCCATGCGCTGGATCTGATCCCACGTCGGGTGCAGCGGCATCGTTAAGCCCGCCGCCTTGAGCAAGCTCTTATTGTAGAATGTCATCGAGCTCTCGCCATAGAACGGCAAGGCGTAAAGATTGCCCTGGTACGACAGGCCCTTCTTCACCTGCGAGAGCACGTCGTTCAAGTCGTAGGACGCGCGTGCCGAGGAACTCATCTTGCTGAAGTACGGCTGCGTGTTGACGAGCCAGCCGTTCTTGGCGAAGATCGGCACCTCATACGTCCCCACCGTGGCTAGGTCGAACTGGCCGCCGCCCGTGGCCACGTCTTGCGTGATCTTCTCGCGTATCGAGGGTTCGGGTAGGGTGACGAAGTTGACTTTGATGCCATACTGCTTCTCGAAGTACAGCGGAGTCAGGTGTTCCATGTCGATCATCTGCGGGTTGTTGACGGTCGCGATGTTGAGCGTAACGCTCGCGCGTGGCGCTGCCCCTAGGCGCGCGGCGTGGACGGGCGCGGCGAGTGCGATGAGCGTCGCCGTGACGGGGACGGCAAGGAAGAGACGAAGCATTCGTTTCACTGGATGTACTCCTTACAAGTAGGCTAGACAAGGCTTCTGTCGGCGCCACGTCGCGCGTGACGAACGATGTCGGTACGCTCGTCTTTAGTTTTTCTCGATGCCGATAAATTTACCTCCTTTAGTGGCGTGACGCACGAGCGCAATGCTCCTAGCGAGATCGCCATCCGCACGATATTGAGTTGAGTGTACAACGGATCGGAGAGTCATGTCAATATTTTTCTAAAAATAGAATACTATAAAAATGATTGACATCGTATGCGTCACACTATACAATCAACGTGACTGCCGGAGTAGCCCCAGTCGAGCGTAGGATGAGAAGGGCGATGGAGTCGACAAAGAAAGATTTATCCACGGACGGGATGGGTGGCGGTGTGCCGTTGCACTTGCGCTTGCGCATGGCGCTGCCGACGCTGCGCGAGAGCGAGCGCAAGGTGGCGCGGGCGCTATTGACGCGGCTGGACGAGGTCCCGCGCCTGGGCATCGTCGAGGCCGCGCGCGTCGCAGGGGTCAGCGAAGCCTCGGTCATGCGCCTATGCCGCACGCTCGGCTTCCGGGGGTACACCGACTTCAAGGTGCGCCTGATCACGGATTTAGCGGCCACGGACGCACAACGCCACCCGGTCGCGCTGGACGACGCAGGTGACGACCTCCAACCCGACGACGACATCGCGACGGTCGCCCGCAAGGTCTTTCACATGGACATGCAGGCGCTGGCCGACACGCTGCTCGTGCTGGACCCGCACACAATCGAGCGGGCTGTCGAGGTGATCGGGGGGGCCGCGCGGTTAGAGATCTTCGGCCTGGGTGGGTCGTCGCTCATCGCGCAGGACGCGGCCTACCGTTTCATGCGCGTCGGCGTCGCGGCCACCGCGCCGTCGGACCCAGACATGCAGGCGGTCCGTGTGGCCCTACTGACCCCACACGACGCGGCACTCGCCATCTCGCACTCGGGCGAGACGCGCGATACCATCGATACGCTGGCCCTGGCCGCGGACGCGGGTGTCTCCACCGTGGCCATCACCGGTGTCCCGCTGTCCTCCCTTGCGCGCCTGGCGGATATCGCGCTGATCACATCTTCCCCGGATATGCGCTGGCACCGCGAAGCCATCTCGCCGCGCATCGTGCAGTTGACCCTCATCGACACGATCTGCGTCGCGCTGCGCTTGCGTAAGGCGCCCGTCGCGATCGATACGCTGGGAAAGATTGAAAACGCCTTGAAGCGGAAGAGGGTGAGCGAGTGGCCCTCCTGATCGGCATCGATGTCGGGACGACTAATCTCAAGGCTGTGCTCTACGACGCGCGGCGTGGCGAGACGGTCGCCGTGGCCACGCGGCCCACGCCCGAACGCCACCCCCGTCCGGACTGGAGCGAGTTCGACGCCGACGAGGTCTGGGGCGGTGTGGTCGCCTGCGTGCGCGAGATCATGCGCGCTGTCCCGGAGCCGCGCCGGATCGCCGGCGTCGCGGTGGCGAGTATGGGCGAGGCCGGTGTGGCCCTCGACGCCGCCGGCGTGCCGCTCTATCCGTTCATCGCGTGGTACGACCCACGGGGCGAAGAGTATGTCCCCCACTGGCGGCGGACATTGGGCGAGCCTCGGGTCTACGAGCTGACCGGCCAGCCGCTCGGGGGCGTCTACGGCATCAATCACCTGATGTGGTTGGCGGAGCACCGTCCCGACGTCATCGCCGCAGCGGCGCACTGGCTCTCCGTCGAGGACTACATCCTGTGGCGCCTGTCGGGCGCGTTTGCCACGGACTATACGATTGCCGCGCGCACCATGGCCTTCGAACCGGCGCGGCGATCCTGGTCGCCCGAGATGTTGGTGGCGGCCGGCGTGTCGCCGGACCTGTTCCCGACGCCCTACCCGAGCGGCACGCGCGTCGGTGGGGTGACGGCGGGGGCCGCCGACGCGACCGGATTGCCCCCCGGCACCGCCATCGTGACCGGAGGGCACGATCACCTGTGCGGGGCGCTGACCGTGGGCGCGGTCGAGCCGGGCGCCCTGCTCGACTCGACCGGGACCGTGCAGGCTGTCGTCGCCGTGACGCCCGAGATCGTGCTCCACCCGACCCTGGCGCGCGCCGGGTACGCCAGCTACGGTCACGTCGTACCGGGCATGTCCGTCGTCATCGGCGGCCTAACATCGGGGGGCAAGATGGTCGAGTGGTTCGTCGACACCTTCTATGACCTGCCTGCCGACGAGCGCTACGAGCGCGCGCTGGCCGAGGCGGGGGCGGCACCGGCGGCGGGTGGGGTCTATTGGCTACCACACCTGCTCGGCAGCGGCTTCCCGAACAACGACCCGCTCTCACGAGCGGCCTGCGTCGGGCTGGGCGCGTCGCATACCCGTGGCGCGGTCCTGCGCGGCCTCGTGGAGAGTCTGGGCTACGCCATGCGCGAAGGGATCGAGGCTATCGTCGCGGCCAATGTGCCGGAGGTGCACCACATCGTCGCCATCGGTGGCGGGTCGCGCTCACCCGTGCTGATGCGGATCAAGGCAGACGTGACCGGGCGCACGGTGCATGTGCCCGAGGTGACGGAGGCAGTTGCCGTCGGTGCCGCCCTCTTGGCTGGGCTCGGGGCCGGCGTCTTCACCGACGTCGCGCACGCGCGCGCCTCATTGCGTGTGCGTGCGCGCAGGTACGCCCCTGACGCCGCGACCCGCGATCGCTATGACCAGGGCTATGCGCGGGTGTTCGGGCAGCTGCACACCGCGTTGGGCGACGTCAATCAAGCCGTCGCGGAGGTGGGCCGGGAGCACGTACCTCCCGCCCCTCTCGCGCGCACAGATGGAGGGGGAACGTGATCGTCGTGGCCCACTTCCCCCGTGGGAGGCACGAGGATTGAGGGTAAGAGGACAGCGAACGATGGGCAATAGAGGGATAACAGAGGAGACGATAGATGCGTAGCGGCAAGGATATGATAGGGGGTGGACGCAACGGTTGGCGCAGCCCGCTGTCGCTGGATGGTAAGGTCGCGGTCGTGACGGGAGGGGCGCAAGGGATTGGGCGGGCCGTCGTGTTGCAGTTGGCGCATCTGGGTTCGCGCGTCGCGATCTTCGATCTGCCCGGTGAGGAAGCGCGCGAAACGATGGCGCAGGCTAGTGCGTTTGGCGGCGACGTGTGCTATTACCCCGTCAACGTAGCCAATCGCGACGATACCGGGCGCGCCGTGGCTGCCGTGTCCGAAGCCTTTGGCCCGGTGGATATCTTGGTCAACAACGCCGGTGTCGCCTCCCAGTTCCCTTTCCTAGAGATTCCGTTGGACGAATGGCGTCGCATCCTCGAGATCAATGTCGTGGGTGTGTATAACTGCTGCCAGGCCATGATCCCGGCGATGGTGGAACGGGGGGGCGGACGCATCGTGATGGTCTCATCGGCCGCCGCGTTTCAGGGCGGCGGAGGCGGCGCCCACTACGCGACGTCGAAAGGGGCGCTCATCAGCATGACGCGCGCGCTGGCGCGCGAGTTCGCACCCAAAGGGGTCATCGTCAACGCGGTCGCGCCGAGCAGCATCGAAACGGACATGCTGTCCAAGCGCTTCAAGGGGGCGGACCGCGACAACCTCATCGCGCGCGTCCCGCTCAAGCGACTGGGCACACCCGAGGATGTGGCCAACGTCATCGCGTTCCTGTCCTCGGATATGGCGGCCTTCGTCACGGGGCAGGTCATCCTCGTGGACGGCGGCCGGGTGTACTCGGCCTAAAGGCTTTTTCTACAAGTTAAGGACTTCAAGCCGTTGTCAAGGGCATTTTTGCAGCTTTTGGGCCAGTCTGGTAGCTGTTACGTTGCACGAACGCATGAGGCGCATGGCGTCGCGACAGGCTTGTGCCGGCGCGATAGCCTTACGTAGGTACTATGTGTCTGCCGCTACGCTCCCTTTGACACCCGTAGCGCCGGAAATGCGGGTACTTGACATTTGGCTCGGAACCTTAACTTGTGACCAATAGCCTAAAGGGTAATCGTGAGTGAAAGAGAGGAGATGTAGCCCATGGATGTGAGCCCTCGACTTGGCCGCCTCCTGGCCATGGACGGCCGATGCTTCGATGTCGCCATCGATCACGGCCTGTTCAATGAGCGCGTGGTGCTCGCCGGCATCGAGGACATGCCGGCGACGGTCACGGCGATCGCGGCGGCCGACCCCGACGCCATCCAACTCAGTCCTGGACAGGCGCGCCTGCTCCAGGCGATCCCAGGGCGACATAAGCCGTCGCTCGTGCTCCGGTCGGATGTCGCGAACGTCTACGGCCAGAAACTGCCCGCCGTGCTCTTCAACCAACTCATCGACGCGTCGGTGCGGCAGGCGTTAGAGCTCGACGCCGCTTGCGTGGTGGCGAATTTGCTCTTGTTGCCGAACCAGCCCGACTTGCACCGCCAGTGCGTCGCCAATATCTGCCGTCTCAGGTCGGACTGCGCGCGTTACGGCATGCCTTTGATGGTCGAGCCTTTGGTGATGCGCCCGAACGAGGAGGCCGGCGGCTACATGGTCGACGGCGACCTGGACAAGATCGTCCCATTGGTACGCCAGGCCATGGAACTGGGCGCGGATGTCATCAAGGCCGATCCGTGCGACGATCCGAGCGAATATCACGAGGTCGTGCGGGCGGCGGGCGGTCGTCCGGTGCTGGTACGCGGGGGGGGGCGCGTGACCGATGAGATTATCATCGCGCGTACGGCCGAGGTGATGCGGCAGGGGGCGTCCGGAATCGTGTATGGCCGTAACGTGATCCAACACGCCAATCCCCGCGGCATGATCCGGGCGCTCATGGCTGTCGTGCACGGTGCGGCGACACAGGAAGAGGCCGTGGCGATGATACAGGATGAGCCGGCGTTGGCCGGGTGATGCCATGAGCGAACGACAGAAGACCGATATCTGCGGCCATGCCCATGCTATAGGAGGAAGCTCCGTCGATACCATGAAAGGCCACGTCGCTGCGCCCACGGGTACGGCATCGCTGGATGCGATGATCGTGGCGTCGGGCATCCATCTATGCCGCCTCGGCCTGATCGCGGCCGGCGAGGCGGCACCCTGGCGCTTACTTGGCGGCGGCATCTCCAATTGGGTGGTGCTCTTCGCGTGTGGCGAGGGCGTCGTGGTGAAGGGCGCGCTGGCACAGTTACGCGTGCGGGACGAGTGGCTGGCCGACCCGACACGCGCCGTGACGGAAGGACGCGCCATGGCCGCCCTCGGCGCGCGTCTACCGACCCATGATCTGCCGCGCGTGCTCTTCATCGACGAAGACGCGTATCTGCTGGGCATGACGCGCGCGCCGGACGAGGCATCCCCCTGGAAGGAGGCGTTACTGCACGGTGAGGTGGATACCCACGTCGCGCGTGAGGTTGGCGCGCTGTTGGGGCGCATGCACGGCGTCGCGTGGGACGACGCCGCGCTGGCCCGTACGTTCGACGACCTGACCCTGTTCCATCAGTTGCGGCTCGACCCGTACCACGAGCGTGCCGCGCGGATGGCCGAGGGGCGCGGAGATGAGGAGTTAGCCGTTCTGTTGCGTGCCGGCGCCGCCGCCATGACGCGCGATCGCGCGACACTGGTCCACGGCGACTTCAGCCCTAAGAACCTGCTGGTCCATCCAGACGGTGTCACGGCCATCGACTTCGAGGTGGCGCATTGGGGCAACCCCGACTTCGATACGGCCTTCCTACTGACGCACCTCGCGCTCAAGGCCGTGCGTCGCCCGGCCCAGGCCCCTAGGTACGAAGCGGCGGCCCTCGCCTTCCTGGACGGCTATGCCGCGGCGCTCGACCGGCGGCCCATCGACGACGTGACACGCGGGGCGTTGCGGCAAGCCGGGTGTCTGCTCGTGGCCCGCGCCGACGGCAAGTCGCCCGCCGAATATCTGGACGCCGAGGGGCGCGCCAGGGTCCGCGCGCTGGGCGCGGCGGTCCTGCGCGAGACAATCGCGGATGTGCCCCGCCTCTTCGCGGCGACGGAGGAGTTGTGAGCGACACTTATCGTATTTCCGCCGTGCGGGCGCGTCAGGTGCTCGACTCGCGCGCGGCGCCGACGGTTGAGGCCGACGTGCGGTTGACCGGCGGCGCGCTGGGCCGGGCCGCGGCGCCCTCGGGCGTCTCGACCGGCGCGCACGAGGCGCTCGAGTTGCGCGATAGGGAGAATCCGGCCTGGGCGGGGCGTGGCGTGGCCCGCGCCATCGCCAACGTCGAGGTCGCCTTCGGGCCGGCCGTGGTCGGGCTCGACGCGCGCGATCAGGCAGCCGTGGACGCCGCGCTCGCGGCCGCCGATCCCACGTCCGGATTCGGCCGGCTTGGCGCCAACGCGGCGCTGGCCGTCTCGTTGGCCGCCGCGCGGGCCGCCGCCGCCGCGCTGGATCAGCCCTTCTACCGCTACGTCGCGGGTCTCGCCGGCGTGCGGCCGCAGTTGCCGCTGCCGATGGTCAACATGATCTCAGGCGGCGCGCACGCCGGGCGCAACCTGGATATCCAGGATGTGCTGGCGATGCCGGTGGGTGCCGCGAGTTACGTAGCGGGACTTGAGATGGTGGTGCGGGTCTACTGGGCGCTGCGCACCCTGCTCATCGAGACAGGGCACCCGCCCCTGGTCGGCGACGAAGGCGGCTTTGGCCCCGCCCTCGATTCCAACGAGGAGGCGCTGGCCCTGGTGACGCGCGCCGTCGAGCGCGCCGAACTGCGGCCGGGCGCGGACGTGGCGCTGGCCCTCGACGTGGCGGCCACCGAACTGTACCGCGACGGCGCCTACCGTCTGGAGCGCGACAACGCTCCCGCGCGCGTATTCGATGCGGAGGGAATGGTCGCGCTGGTGGAGGCATGGGCCGGGCGCTACCCGCTTGTTTCGATTGAGGATGCGGTGGCCGAGGACGACTGGGCGGGTTGGCGTCTCTTGACAGAGCGCCTGGGCACGCGGCTGCAACTGGTCGGCGACGACGTGTTCGCGACCAATAGCGCGCGTCTGAGACGCGGCATCGCCGAGGGCGCGGCCAACACCGTGCTGGTCAAGGCCAATCAGATCGGCACGCTGACCGGAACGTTGGAAACGTTGTCTCTGGCTCGCGCGCACGACTACCGCACCGTGGTCTCGGCGCGCTCCGGCGAGACCGAGGACGAGTGGCTGGCCGACCTGGCCGTGGGCAGCGGCGCGGGGCAGATCAAGGTCGGCTCCGTGGCCCGCTCCGAGCGTTTGGCCAAGTACAACCGGCTGCTGCGGATAGAAGAAGAGTTGGGGTCGGCGGCAACGTATGCCGGCGGCGACGCGTGGCGTCCCAGAAAGACGACGTAGGACACGAGAGGCCTCCCGTCGACAGGGAGATGATGCAGACCGCGAAGGAGGGCTGTCATGGCCGTGGAGATGATGCACGCCGTCCGCTGTTATGGGCCGTACGATTACCGCGTGGAGGAGATCGTGCGCCCCGAGCCGGGACCGGGCGAAATATTGGTCAAGGTAGGGGCAGCCGGCATTTGCGCCAGTGACATCAAGTGCTATACGGGCGGTACACTGTTTTGGGGCAAGGACGGCGCGAACGGGTACGTCGAGGCCCCGGTCGTGGCCGGTCACGAATTTGCCGGCCGTGTGGCGGCGTTAGGCGAGGGGGCGGCCGAACGGCACGTCGTGGCGCTCGGTGACCACGTCGTGGCGGAGCAGATTATCCCCTGTGGCCACTGCCGTTTCTGCGAGAACGGCCAGTACTGGATGTGCGAGCCGAATGTCATTTTCGGCTTCAAGCGCCATCGTGCCGAGGGCGGCATGGCCGAGTACATGATCTACCCCGCCAACGCGCGCGTGCATACGATCGACCCGCGCATTTCGCCGCAAGAAGCGGCTTACATCGAGCCGCTGGCCTGCGCCATGCACGCCGTCGATCGGGGCGAGATCAAGCCGGGCGACACCGTGGTCATCGCCGGGGTGGGCAATATCGGCCTGTGCGCCCTCCAGGCGGCCAGGCGCTACAACCCGGGACAGCTTATCGCCTTGGACACCAAGCCCTACCGGCTGGAGTTAGCCAAGAAACTGGGTGCCGACGTGGCGATCAACCCACTGGAGGAGGATGCCCCGGCCCGCGTCAAGGCGCTGACCGAGGGCTACGGCTGCGACGTGTATATCGAGATTACCGGCAGCGCTAAGGCCCCTCAGCAGGGCCTCGACATGATCCGGCGCCTTGGAACCATCGTCGCGTTCAGCGTGCTCAATGAGCCTGCCACGATCGACTGGAACATGGTAGGCGACCAGAAAGAGCTCAACGTGCACGGCAGCCACCTGGGCCCCTACTGCTATCCGAAGACGATCACGGCCATCGCCGAAGGTAGCATCGACGTCAAAAGCCTCATCACCGCCCGATTCCCTCTGGCCGAGTTTCCCGCAGCCATGGAGGCCGCGTGCGGCGGGGATAATCTGAAGACGCTATTGATTCCATAAGAATAACTGACGTTTTGATATTTTGATATAAGGCGGCAGTTGCACAAGAGGGAGGGAACGGAGTACAAAAAGGCCATACCCTAGCAGTCTGTCGGAGAGAACGAAGCGATAGTTTGCGTGAGCGGAGTGCGGCTGTCCGGGTGTGGTGGCCGGTCGGTACCGCGTGTGATCGACGCGCAGCAACCAGCGGGACATGGCCGCAGATGACGACCGCGCGGAGTGGATGCACGCCGCCATTCCTCCTTAGTAGACCGGGACCAAGGTATGGAACCGCTTGAGATTGAAGGCCAAGCAGACCAGAAGCCACTCGCTGGCAGCGGCTGCTTCGCCCCGCAGCGAGAATTGGCGGAAGCCAAGCAGGGGTCAGACAACGATTCCTGGTGCGACTCGTTCTCCCGAAACCGCTCGGTTTAAGCCCGAGCGGGGGATGGGAGGGTAGGAGGTATCCTAGACAACTTGACGGTCGATGATGGGTGAAATCCCCATCCCCGAGTGAACGCGGGAGAAGCAGCGCCCCTACCGTAGCGACTGATCATCAATCGGTAAAGCGGGGTGACGCGGTACCAACCAGAATCCGACTGGTAGACACCGCTAGCGGGCGGCTATGGGCAGCGTAAGCAAATGCACGGTCGAACCATCGTGACGTCGTAACAAGCCCACGCGGATCGAGGGGCTTGGTCCAAAATGGACACGGGTAGAGGTCCGGCGGGTATGAAACCGACCGGCGTCCATCCTCTGACCCCCGGTGGATAGTGCAGCCCTACGGTCGCGCAAAACGAACGCCAGGAACGAGGTAACCACCCCCGCGCTCTGCGCCCATGTCAGGGGCGCAGCAGGTGTCAGCCGCACGCACGGGGGCTGGTGGGATTGCCTAAGAAGCAAAGGCCCGGAATAACGTCCGGGATAGGCTGACGTAGGCACGGCTACAGGGATGATAGGGTCTCAAGTAGGAGTGAACACGTCATGGACACGGCCCCGGAGACCGCCGCACCAACGGCGGTCGAGGAACCGATGTATGAATGGAACACGCTGCCCTGGACACAGGTCGAGCGGCAGGTGTTCAAGCTGCAAACGAGAATCTATCGAGCCTCCCAGCCGAGGTGCTCGTGACAATCGGGCCAGATAGCCGAGGAGCCGGATGCGCTCAAAGGCGCACGTCCGGTTTTGCAGGGAAGCGGGAGCGGGCAACTGCTCTCGCTTACCCAACGGTCCTCCACGAAAATGAAGGCGTCATCCGGCAGGTGCAACAGATTGTGGCCGCCTGGTTAGCGGGGATGGGCCTGGAACTCAAGTCGAGCAAGACCCGGATCACCCACACCCTGTACCCCTACGAGGGTCAGGTCGGATTCGATTTCTTGGAGACTCCGTAATTGACGTTTGCAGAACCCATTAGGTCTGCACGTGAGCCGTGTCAATGGAGTCAATGGAGGTGCCAGAAGGCTTGGCGGACCCTCAAAGCGTGCTTGATTGGTTGGCGGCGCAGGGGTCTACGCAGCCGCAAACGTCAATTACGGAGTCTCATTTCTTGGGCTTCCATGTCCAGCAGGTCCCGGTGGGCAAAACGCACACGGGGACGAATGGCCATGGGACCCCGCTCGGCTTCAAGACCATCATCACGCCCAGTAAGGATGCCCAGCATCGACATCAGCGCGCCCTCGGCGATGCAATCCGTCACGCGTGGTCGCTGACCCAAGAGGATCTCACCGAGCGCCTCAACCGCATCATCTGCGGCTGGGTCAACTACTATGCGACGGTCGCTTCAAAGCAGACCTTCGCCAAGATGCATGCGTTGCTGTTCGCAAAGCTCCTCCACTGGGCCAAGCGCCGCCATCCACGCCACCGCATCGACTGGGTGACCAAGAAGTATTGGCGCCGCGAACGCGGCTCCTGGACCTTCGGGGTCAAAACCGGGCCGACGTTGTACGCGCACGATCGCAAGCCGATCCGCCGCCACATCAAGGTCCGGGACGACAAGAGCGTGTATGACGGAGATTGGGTGTACTGGGCCAGCCGACTTGGCCTCCACCCCGACGTGCCGCAAGAAGTCGCAATGCTCCTCAAGCGGCAAGCGGGGACATGTGCCTGGTGTGGACTCTCCTTCCGTGCCGACGATGTGATGGAACGCGACCATCTCGTGCCCACCAGTAAAGGCGGGGACGAGCACCCGCACAATCGTCAACTCCTGCACGGACATTGCCACGACCAAAAGACCGCACAGGATGGGTCCTACGCGGCCAGAGGTGCCCGTGACAAGGGCCAGTAGCTGAGGAGCCGTGTGCCGGTAACCTGGCACGCACGGTTTTGAAGGCGGGTGGGGAGAGGCAACTTTCCTCGCCCAGCTATCCGTAGGACAGCCATTTGACAATAACACATCTGGAAGCACGGATGGGTGCTGATGCACTGTTTAGTCTGACCGATCAAGACGGTTGAATAACCATCGTCGCACTCGTCGCTGCATGGGCACATACGACGGTGATAGGCGCTTCAACCGATCGTCGAGGCGTACGTCAGGATTGGCCGCCTCAACGAATTGCACGAGGGTCCGCAGTTGCTCCTTTGTGGCTGATGTCGTGAATGAGAGGGGTAGGCCCGCAGACAGTGGTCGGTGCCCCCCGCGAATCGTCAGAATGAGGCGCGGGATTGGATAGACGCGCGGGGCAGCGGGGTTGAGGCGGGGAACGTCAATGCGTAATGCCTCAATGTCGTGATAGGGGATGAGACGCCCAGGGAAGGAGCGGCGCTGCCTGACGCCATCGGCACGCACCTACCCCCGCTGTGCCGGCTACATGGCTTATCCGACCTCATAACGGAGGTCGGATAAGCCATGTAGCCGGCACAGGTTAACCTCTTCCCCAAACTTCTTTCTAATTTGCGCGAATGATCAGTGATTATGCAGGTCGGCGGCCCACAGGCCACCCGATGAGAGCAGCAGCGAGGACGGCGGACAGAACGTGTGGGCGAACCATCAGGGCACGCGCTGTGTCGGATGGAGCGCGCCGCGTCAGGCGGAGGCGCTGGGGCTGCTGTTGGTCGCGCGCCATTCTAGGTCGCGCTCCGGACGCGCCTCGGACAAGGCGCGCCGCACCCCGTCGGCATCGAGGTCCGTGGTATAGACCGGCGTGCCGGGCTGCTGCCGCCAGGACTCGTCCAGCCCG
>JAABUJ010003428.1_pt1 | contig 17823 bp, 11 predicted proteins | sample 5559131 | NCBI WGS metagenome assembly JAABUJ01 (sample SAMN10711875, study PRJNA513366) | rock metagenome | isolation source: Antarctica rocks | place: Antarctica: Victoria Land, Mt New Zealand nord | collected 2016-01-07 | reverse complement strand
GCGAGCTTCCCGCCGCCGCAGTCACCTGGAACGCCAGGTCGTGTCCCGCATAGGCCACCTTTGCGGGAATCTTCACCGGACCAGGCTTACGGGACACCTCTCGGGGCGGACACCGCCTGAGCTGCAACGCTCCCGCTGAGGGGTCGATGCTCCTATGGAGTGTCAAGGCGTGGGAGCAAGATCTTCTGACTGCTTCACGGGTTGGAGGGCGTTGTAGAGCTCGCGGGCGACGTAGCGCTTGAGGCAGCGGATGATCTCGGGCTTGGACAGGCCTTCGGTGGTGCGCCGGGCGGCGTAGGTGCGGGTGCGTGGGTGGTAGCGCAGGCGTCCGAGGACGACCACGTAGAGGGCGTTGTTGGCGGCGCGGTCGCCGCCGCGGTTGAGGCGGTGGCGGTGGGTCCGTCCGCTGCTAGCGGGGATGGGGGCCACGCCGCACAGGTGCGCGAACGCTGCCTCGGAGTGCAACCGCTCGGGGTTGTCCCCGAGCGTGGTCAGGAGCTGGCCGGCGACTTCGGGGCCGACGCCGGGCAGTGCGATCAGGCGCGGAGCGGCCGCGGTCACCAGCGCGCGGAGTTCGACGTCAGCTTCGCCGATCTCCTCGCTGAGGTACTGGTGGCGGCGGGCAAGGCGGCGCAGTGCGGTCTTGGTGGCGGTCTCGGGGTCGGCGATGTCGCCGGCCGGGCGCAGCCGGGCGCAGGTCGCGATCAGCACGGTCGTGGTCAGGGAGCGCAGCTGCTCGCGCAGCTCGGCTGGGGCGGTGACCAGCAGCGCCTTGAGCTGGTTGGTGGTCTGGCTGCGGGCCTTGACCGCGCTGCCGCGAGCGACGCGCAGCGCGCGGATCGCTTCGACACGACCATCGCGGCCCTTGGGTGCGCCGGTGGCCGTACCGGCCAGCGCGGCGCGGGCAGCTGAGTAGGCGTCCAACGGGTCAGACTTGCCATGGGCCCGCCGGGCCTTACGGTCGGGCCGGTCGACCTCCACGACCTGGACGTCGGCGGTGGCGCGCAGCTGCCGGGTCAGTGCCGCGCCGTACGTTCCGGTCCCCTCGACTCCGATGCGCTCGAGCCGGCCGTGACCGGCCATCCACGCCAGCAGCGATCGGTAGCCACTCGGGGTCGTCGGGAACTCGCGGTCCCCGAGCTGGCGGCCGAGGTGGTCCAGAACAGCCGCGTGATGAGTCTGGCCGTGGGTGTCGACACCGCCGGTGACACCCGGCGTCGTTGTTGTCATTGTGGTCATTGCTGTCCTCCGCTTGCACCGGATAGGTCGGCACGCGGCGGCCGGGTGGACGGACAAGCCAGTGATGGGCGCCTCTTGCACAGGCTCCTATGAGGTCACACCACCCGGCCGCTCGCGTGCAGCGGCAGCACCAGCCAGGCCGACAAATCGAACGGAAGACAACAAGATCGCGTCAGGCTTACGGAGGGTCAGACCCAGCTGGTGCCGCCAGGGCCATCCTCACTGGCTTACGGGGCTCTTCGCTTCTAGCCCCGGCCATCACGCCGCATGCGTCGAGCCGGCAATCTCGCGGATGGACTACAGCGGAAGTGGTCGAGAGATCGGGTCAGCGCACGGGGATTGCGGCGTATTGAAGCTCCAGGTACTCCTCGATACCGACTTCGCCAGCCTCTCGGCCTACCCCGGACTGCTTCACCCCACCGAACGGCGCCGACGGGTTCGATGCAATGCCGGTGTTGATGCCAACCATGCCGACTTCGAGGCTATCGCGGACGCGGAGCGCGCGATGCAGGCTTTCGGTCATAACGTAGCCAACAAGTCCCCATTCGGTGGCATTGGCGGTCGCCACGGCCTCGGCCTCGTCGACGAAGGTGCTGATGGCGGCGAGGGGTCCGAAGATTTCGCTGCGGGCGATTGCAGTGTCGGCGTTGACGTTGGTCAGCACCCGGGGTGCGCAGAAGTGGCCCGCGCCGTCGGGGACGGTGCCGGAGCCGACAACCCTCGCGCCGAGCGAGACGGCGTTGGCCGCGAGACGCTCGACCTTCTCGACGCTCGTGCGGTCGATGAGGGGGCCTACCTCGGTGTTGGGGTCCATTCCGTCGCCGACCCGTAGGGCCGTCATCCGGTCGGCAAGGCGATGGGTGAACTCCTCGGCTACGGGCTGCTGCACCAGGAACCGGTTCGCGGCGGTGCAGGCTTGGCCCATGTTGCGCATCTTCGCGGCGACTGCGGCGTCGACCGCGACGTCGAGGTCGGCGTCCTCGAAGACCAGGAACGGCGCGTTGCCACCGAGTTCCATCGAGACCCGCATGACGGTGCGGGCGGCGGTCGCGAGCAGCATCCGACCGACCTCGGTGGACCCGGTGAAGGAGAGCTTGCGCAGCACGCCGGTGTCGATCATCGGGTCAGTGATCCTCTCCGCGCGAGAGGTAGTGACGACGTTGAGGACGCCGGGCGGCAGACCCGCATCGGCCAGTAGGGCGGCGAACGCGAGGCTGGTCAGTGGGGTCTGCGGCGCTGGCTTGAAAACCATCGTGCAGCCGGCGGCGATGGCCGGGCCAATCTTGCGGGCGCCCATAGCAAGCGGGAAGTTCCAGGGCGTCACCAGCAGGCACGGACCGACTGGCCGCTTCGAGACCAACATCTGCATGCCGCCGTCGGCGGTAACACCGTGGCCGCCGCTGATGTGGGCGGTCTGCTCGGAGAACCACCGGACTAGCTCGGCGGCGTAGTCCACCTCGCCCCGTGCCTCGGCCAGTGGCTTGCCCATCTCGGCGGTCATCAGCCGCGCGAAGCGCTCACGCTGCTCCAGCAGCAAATCCGCGGCGACGCGGAGGACGTCAGCCCGCTGCCGCGGTGCCGTAGTGGCCCAGGAGGCCTGGGCGGCCGCGGCAGCCTCGACTGCGGCGAGCGCGTCGTCGGCGTCGGCGTCGGCGACCTCGGCGAGAGGCGTGGCGGTGGCGGGATTCTCGACGGCGAACGTGCGGCCGTCGTGGGACGCGCGCTCGTGGCCGCCGACCAGGAGACCGAGTGGGACGCCGGCGAGTAGGTCCGGGCTGGCGTTGGCGGTCATCGGTGCGCCTCTCGTGAGGTGGTGAGAGCGTCGTCGAGCACTTCGGCGAGGTGCCGAGCGCGCCTTCCGTCGGTGACGAGGTGGTCGATCTGCGTGCGGCAGGAGAACCCGTCGGCGACGAGGACCGCGTCGTCAGGTGCCCGCCGCAGAGCGGGCACGAGGGCGGTGTTGGCGACGGCGAGCGACGTCTCGTAGTGCTGCGCCTCGAAGCCAAAGTTTCCGGCCAGCCCGCAACACCCAACGGCCTCGTCGAGGTCGACCATGCCGGCAGCGTGCAGGGTTACCGCCTGGGCGGAGTCGGTGAGCACCGAGTATTCGTGGCAGTGGGTCTGGAGGACGCCGGACGATCCCAGCGTGGGCGGCCGCCAGGCGGGCCGCGCCAAGGTGCGCAGGGCGGCCTCGAAGGTGAGTACCCGCGAGGCCAGTTGTCGTGCTTGCGGGGTGGGAACCAGCTCTTGGGCCGTGGTGATAGCCGCGGCGCAGCTTGGTTCGAGTACGACGACCGGCAGGCCGTTGATCGCCGGGTCGGAGAGGCGTTGCATGGTGCGTCGCATGGTGCGGCGCGCCATGCCGAGCTGACCGGTCGTCGTCCAGGTAAGCCCGCAGCAAACCGACGGTGCCTGGGCCACCGCGATTCCCGCGTCGGCTAGCACCCGGCTCGCGGCCGCTGCGAGATCGGGTCGGAATGCGCGGGTGAAGGTGTCGACCAGCAGCAGCGCCCGCGGCTCTGGGCGGTCAACCGACGCTAGGGCGCGGCGGCGTTCGGACATAGTGGCGATGCGCGGAACCGACCGTTTGGTAGTGATTCCGCTGGCTACCAGCAGCGGGCGCCGCGTCGGTCCGCGCATCAGCGCGTTCATCAGACCGGCGACCGGACTGGCGACCCGGGCAGTCAGCGGCAACCAGCCGAGCGTGTAGTGGGTGCGTGGGCGGAGCCGCCGGCGGTAGTGCCGGTGCAGCACCTCGGATTTGTAGCTGGCCATGTCGACGCCGGTCGGGCAGTCGGCGGCGCACGCCTTGCACGACAGGCAGAGGTCGAGCGTGTCCAGCACGTCGTGCTCACTCAGGCCGCCCTGACCAGACAACATTGCCTGCAGAGCCCGCGCGCGGCCGCGGGTGGAGTCGCGCTCATCGCGCGTCGCGCGGTACGACGGGCACATCACCCCGCCGGTCGGCGCCACGCAGCGCCCGATGCCGACGCACCGACCGGCCGCCGTCGTGAGGTCGTCGCCGTGGTGCAGCACCAACGTCGTCGGCGAGGTCGGCCCGGGGGCGGCAAGGTCCGTGCTGGTCGGAGCGGGGTCGACGATCACGCCGGGGTTCAAGACGCCGCCGGGGTCAAGCACCGCTTTGATATCAGCGAAGGCGCGGAGGGCGTCGAGGCTGTACATCTCGTGCAAGACCGCGCTGCGTGCTCGACCGTCACCGTGTTCGCCGGAGACCGTCCCGCCGTGCGACGCGACCAGCCGCGCGGCTGCGCGGATGAAGTTTGCCATGCGGGCGCGCTCGGCCTCGGTCGAAAAGTCGAAGTCGATCCGGACGTGCACGCACCCAGCGCCGAAGTGGCCGTAGAGCACGCCGGTGTAGCCGTGCTCGGCCAGCAGGAGGCGGAAGCCGCGGAGATAACCGGCCAACTGATCCGGGTGGACGGCGGCGTCCTCCCAGCCGGCCCAGGCCCGGCGGGCACCTGGCAGGTTCGCCACGAGCCCGGCGCCGTCCTCGCGTACCCGCCATAGGGCGGCCCGCTCGGCAGCGTCGTCCACTACCCGACTGTCTCGGAGCCGCCGCTCGGTGTGCAGCGCACTTGCCATCCGCGCACCACGGGCCGGGCCGTCGTCGCCGTCTAGCTCGACGTAGAGCCACGCCCGCGCTGCGGGCAGAACGGGAAGGTTGGCGCCGCGGGAGCGCAGCGCCGAGACGATCGCGTCGTCGATGGCCTCGACGGCGCTGGGGGCGAACCGCAGGATCGAGGGAACGTCCTCGGCGGCATCAACCAGGTCGTCGTAACCGAGCACCAGCATGGTGGTGCTCGTCGGCCGTGGCACCAGCCCCAGCACTGCGCGGGTGACCACGGCCAGCGTGCCCTCTGAGCCGGCCAGGGCGCGGGCGACGTCGAACCGGTTCTCCGGCAGCAGGCGGTGCAGGTGGTAGCCGCTGACTTGGCGCGGTACTTGACCGAGTTCGGTGCGCAGTGTGGCGAGGTGGCGCCCGATCACGTCGCGCAGGCCCTGTTCGAGGCGCTGGACGTGCGGCTCGTCCTCAAGGCGCAATGCGTGCAGGCCGCCAGCGTCGGCCCAGGCTCGGGTGCCGTCGGCAAGTACGACCTCGAGCGCGACCAAGTGGTCACTCGTGCGGCCGTGGGCCACCGAGTGGTTGCCGCAGGCATCGTTGCCGACCATGCCACCGACGCTCACACGGCTGTGTGAGGACGGGTCGGGTCCGAACATCAGTCCATACGCGGCCGCCTGCGCTTGAAGGGCATCTAGGACGACGCCAGCCTCGACGTCGGCAGTGCCGGCAACGGGGTCGACGCCATGCACCCGGTTCATGTACCTAGCGAGGTCGACCAACACGCCGGGCCCCACTGCGTTGCCCGCCATGCTGGTGCCTGTGCCCCGGGGAGTGACCGGTATCCCGGCCTCGGCCGCCGCGCGGACGACGTCGACGACCTCGTCGGCTGTGCGGGGGGCGACGACGGCAAGCGGTCTCACCCGGTAGCTGGACGCATCGTGCGCGTACTGCACCCGGGCGAGGGGGGAGCGGTCGACGACGAGCCGTGGACGCGTCTGGGTCAAGAGGTCAACGAACCGTTCGAGCTGGGCCGCCCCGACAGGCTCAGGTGCCACTACGGGTGAACAGTCGGACCACGCGCCGCAGAGCTGGCCGGCGCGCGGTTCGGTAGCCGATATCTCGGCCGATCGAGGTGCTCATGACGACGTCGGCGAGTCCGCGGTGATTGCGGCGGCGAGCGATCGGGCGAGCCGCAGGCGTCGTCGTGCCGTCCATGTCGCCCAGCACCACCTGGGCCGCGTTGTGGCCGTTGGCGCCCATCACACCGCCTCCGGGGTGAGTGCCCGAGCCGCACAGGTAGTAGCCCTTTACCGGCGTCCTGTAGCCAGCGAGCTCGGGGGTAGGCCGGCTGCCGAACAACTGGTCGAGGAACATCGCGCCGTGGAAGATGTTGCCGCCGGTTAAGCCGTAGTCGCGCTCGAGGTCGAGCGGCGTGATGATGACCCGCTCGAGGATGTGGTCGCGCAGGTTGGGGGCGTAGCGGAACACGTTCTCCAGCACGGCGTCGGCGAACTTATCGCGCATCTCATCCCAGTCGGTGCCGGCTAGTTCGAAGGGCAGCTGCTGCACGCCGAGGGTCATGGTGTGGTGGCCGTCGGGGGCCAGCGAGGGGTCCGTGGTCGACTGGATCATCGCCTCGATGACGTACTCCTCGGGCAGCACGCCGCGTCGCTGCGCCTCCCAGGCCCGCTCGAAGTTTTCAACCGAGGCGCCCATGATCTGCTGCGCCTCGTGCTGCGGCCCGCGGCCCGCCGGGAACCCAACGTACTCGGGCAGCTCATCGATGAGCAGGTGGATGCGTGCCATCGAGCCACGGGTGTCGAACCGCTCGACCGCCTGCGCGACGGCGGGTTTGACCGTTCCCTTCGGTAGCAAGTCGAGGATCGAGCGCCGCGGGTCGGCGTTGGAGACCACGACGGGTGCGCGAAGCTCCTCTCCGTTCTCTAGGAGAACGCCGCGGGTCTCGCTGCCCTCGACGAGCACCTGGCGGACCGGACTGTTGAGACGCACCTGCGCGCCGTACGCCTCCGCGGCGCGGGTCATCGCTTGCGTGATGCCGCCCATGCCGCCCTTCACGAGGCCCCACTGACCGAGGTGGCCGTTGAACTCGCCCACTGAATGGTGGCCGTAGACGTACGCCGTGCCAGGGGTCGAGGGTCCGCCCCAAATCGAGATCATCCCGAAGAAGGTGAACAGGCCCTTGATGTGCTCGGACTCGAAGTAGCGGTCGAGCAGATCCTTGGTCGAGGAGAGCACGAACTCGTCGAACAAGTCGCTCGCACCGGCCTGCTCGAAGGCGGCCACCACCTCCGAGCGCGGGGCCGGCGGGCGCATCAGGAACGGAGTGATGATAGTGGCGAACTGCTTCACCCGGAGCCCGAATTCCAGGAACGATCGGGCATCCTTGCCGGAGAACTTCTCCAACTCCTTCAGGGTGCGGTCGATATCCTTCCACATGAACATGTGGCTACCGTCGGCGAAGATGACGACCTCCATCGCCTCGGTCTGATACATCTCCAGGCCGTACTTCTCCAGCTCCAGGTCGCGGATCACCTCCGGTCGCAGCAGGCCGGCGATGAACGCGCACGAGGACCACCGGGCGCCGGCGATTAGCTCCTCGGTGGTGCACGAGCCGCCGACAACGTCGCGGGCCTCGACAATGAGGACTCGCTTCCCGGCCCGGGCCAGGTAATTGGCGGTGATAAGGCCGTTGTGGCCGGCACCCACGACGATCACGTCGTACGAGCTGGCGGGGGTAATGGTGGCACTCATGATGAGAAACCTTTCAGCACGGGAACGACGAGGGAGGAGCGGACGGAGGCCGGGTCGACGAGCGCGTCGAACCCGCGCGTCACCGGACGCAGGGCGGGGTCGTGATCGCGGACGTCGGTCCACGCCACCCAGTCGGGCACCTCCATGATCTCGACGATGTCGACGCCGAGGGGTGATCCCTCGGTGGGGTCGGCTACCCGTAGGACGTCGAAGCGGGAGACGACGCCTCCGAGCGCACGCAGCGTCGGCTGGTCGACCTCGGCCGAGAACCGGGCGAAGTCCTCGGGGAAGACGCCCGGACGCATCCGGAACATGTTGATCGCCAGTTCGGTCATGGCGCTCAGCCCTCCACCATGTTGACCATCACGTGCTTGACCTTGGTGTACTCCTCCAAGGAGTACGCCGACATGTCGTTGCCGTGTCCGGACTGCTTGAAGCCGCCATGCGGCATCTCGGAAACAATGGGCAGGTGGTCGTTGACCCACACGGTGCCGAACTGCAGCCGGCGGGCCGCGCGCATCGCGCGAGAGACGCTGCCGGTGAACACCGACGCGGCGAGACCGTACTCAACCGCGTTGGCGTAGCCGAGCGCTTGGGTCTCGTCCTTCACCGGCGTGGTGGTGACCACGGGCCCGAAGACCTCGTGCTGGACGATCTCGGAGTCCTGTCGGGCGCCGACGATCAGCGAGGGGGAGTACCAGTAGCCCGGGCCGGCCGCCGGTCCGCCGACGATTAGGTCGCCATTGCCCTCGGCGACGGCGCGGTCCACGAAGCCGGTCACCCGTGCCAGGTGGCGGGCGGATATGACGGGGCCCATCTCGGTGGTCGGCTGGGCCGGGTCGCCCATAACCACCGCGTTGACCGCCTTGGCCAACGCAGCGGCGAACTCGTCGTGGATGCTTTCGGCAACGTAGACCCGTGAGGCGGCCATACAATCCTGGCCGGAATTGCCGTAGCCGCCCTCGCAGATCTTGCGGATCGCGAGGTCGAGGTCGGCGTCCTCGAAGACAAGCACCGGCGCCTTGCCGCCGAGCTCGAGGTGCAGCCGTTTGAGGTTGTCGCTGGCCGCGACGGTGACGCGCTTCCCGGTGGCGATGTCCCCGGTCAGGGAGGTCATCCGGACCTGGGGGTGGCGGGTGATTGCCTCGCCGACCGTGTCGCCGTGGCCGGTGACGACGTTGAAGACCCCGGTCGGGAACAGGTCAGCGGCGAGCTCGGCGAGCTTGAGCGCGGTCAGCGGCGTCTGCTCGCTGGGCTTGAGCACGAGCGTGTTGCCGGTGACCAGAGCCGGTCCGATCTTCCAGGTGGCCATGACCAGCGGGAAGTTCCACGGGGCGACGCTGCCGACGACGCCGAGCGGGTCACGGCGCAAAAAGCTGGTGTGGGTGGGGGAGTACTCGCCCGCAGCCTTGCCCTCCATCACCCGAGCGGCGCCAGCGAAGAACCGGAGGTTGTCGACGGCGAAGTCGACCTCCTCTCGAGCGATATGCCAGGGCTTGCCGACGTTCGTGGACTCCAGCGTTGCGAGCTCGACGGCGTGTGCGGCGACCCGGTCCGCTAGCGTGAGTAGAGCGGTCGCGCGGACGCCGGGCGGCGTGGCTGCCCAAGCTTCGAACGCGTCCGCAGCCGCGGCGACCGCGAGCTCGACGTCGGCCGCGTCACCGAGTGGCACTTGCGAGATGACCGACTCGTCGGCCGGGTTGAGGACGTCCTCCGTCGCGCCCGAGGCCGCGGGGACGGCCTCGCCCGCAACGAACATCGACAGGGTGGGGGCCGAGGCGGTGGTCGGTGATGCGCTCATCTGCGGGTTTCCTCTGCTCTCGGGGATCGGGGGACCATCGCCGTTACGTCGGACAACACGGTGTCGAGCACCTCGATGTAGAGGTCGGCGTGCTCGCGGCGGAAGGTCATCGGCGGTTTGATCTTCATGACGTTGTCGTGGACCCCGTTGGGAAACACGATCACGCCGTGCTCCTTGGCGAGTTCCGTGACGGCGAACGCCTCCTCGCGGGCAGGCTCCAGCGTCGTCCGGTCGCGCACCAGCTCGACACCGAGGTAGAGACCCTCGGCCCGGACGTCGCCCACCAGGGGCTGTCGGTCCGCGAGCTCGCGCAGCCCCGCCGCGAAGTAGCCACCGACGTCAAGCGCGTTCGCGCGCAGGTCTTCCTGGGCGACAATGTCGAGTACCGCCTCGCCGATGGCGCAGGAGACCGGGTTGCCGCCGAAGGTGTTGAAGTACTTCATGCCCGTGTCGAAGGCATCGGCGATTGCTCGACTGGTGACGACTGCGGCGAGCGGGTGGCCGTTGCCCAGCGGCTTACCCATTGTGACAATGTCGGGGACGACGTCCTGTAGCTCGAAGCCCCACCAAGTCCCGAGCCGTCCCACACCGACCTGCACCTCGTCGGAGATGCACAACGCACCAGCCGACCGGGCGGCGGCGAAGACCCCTTCAAGGTACCCGGGCGGGTGGACGATGTTGCCAGCGCTGCCCATGAGTGACTCGGCGATGAAGGCGGCCGGGGCCCGGTCGTCACCGCTGATCCGGTCGATCACCGATCTGGCCAGCGCGGCGTACTTCGCTCCGGCATCGGGGTCGTCGTAGCCGAACCGGCCGCGGTAGCGGTCGGTGATGGTTACCTCGTGGGTGGTCGCCGGTGCGCCCTGGCCGCCGGGGCCCTTGTAGCGGTTGGGGCTGATGCCGGTCACCCAGCCGGTGTTGCCGTGGTAAGCGCCGTCGATGATGACCACGTGGTCGCGCCCGGTGACTTGTCGGGCGATCCGCAGCGCTAGGTCGTTGGCCTCGCTGCCTGTGCATACCAGATACACGACGTCCAGCGGCGCGGGGAGCGTCGCCACCAACTTTTCGGTGTAGCGCGTGATCTGGGGGTAGACGAAGCGGCTGTTGGTGTTGAGCTTGCGTAGCTGCCGTGCCGCGGCAGCCGTGACGCGTGGATGGGCGTGCCCGACGTGGGTGACGTTGTTGAGAGAGTCGAGGTAGGCGCGTCCTTCGTCGTCGTAGAGCCACACGTCACGTCCCCGCACAAGGTTCATCGGCTCGCGGTAGTAGTTGCGTTGCGAAGACGCCAGGTGGCGCTGCCTGGAGGCGAGTACGGTCCTGAGGTTCTCGGCGTCCTCCGGCTCAAGCGCCAGGCCGAGCAGCCGAGCCGGGTCGGGGGAGACTCGCCGCCACGCGTCGCGGTCACCGGCGCGGACAAACCCCGGCAGTCGGGCGGCGAGGTCAGCACCGGCCACTACCTGCACCCAGACGCCCGGACCAAGCGGCTCGCCCAGCACCTCATCGGGCGCCTCGCTCACCACACCGATGATGCGCCCCGGTGCCAGCTCGTCGCCAACACAGACTTGGGTGGAGAGGCCGGACCAGCGGGTGCGCAGGTTGAACTCCTTGACCCGGTGACGCAGGACCAGCGCCTCGTCGTCGGCCTGCTCGACGGTCGCAGGCAGGGGGGTGCGCAGGGTCTCGCCCGCAGGCAGAAGCAGGCCCGTGCCGAGCTGTACCGTGGCCGGCTCGTGCAGACCAGGCTCGCGGCGGGCCGCACGGAGCAGCGAGGCGCGCAGGTGAGGAAGGACGAGGACCGACCGGCCCGAGGCGTCACGGATCTTGTCGAGACCCTCGGCGATGTCGTCGGCGTCGGCCCAGTTGCGGTCGTCGAACAGGTCGGCGGCCGGACGCAGGTCGGCCACGGCGGTGGGTCCCCAAGCGCCGACGGGCACAATGTCGGCTAAGGCGACTGCCCTTGCCAGCGACGCCGCGGTCGGCGAGGGATCGAGGCCGCAGGCGAGCCGCAGGCGCTCCTCGGCGAGGTCAGGGTGGACGGCGACGAGGCGACCCAGCGTAGGCCAGGTGTCGTGCATCCGTGCCCGGCCGTACTCCGAGCCGGTCTCCAGCACGCGGCTCGACCAGGTGGCGGCGTTCATGCACAGCCTGGCCAGCGCGAGCGGATACACAACCGCAACTTCTTCCGCAGTGAGCGGAATGACGGCGTGAAAGCCGGCGACGACCTCAGCCGCGGCGGAGACCGGGTCCGGCTTGCGAACCATCGCGTAGGCGACGGCAATCGCCAGCTCGGTCACGCGAGCGCTGTACAGCGCGTCGCCGACGTCGACTATGCCGCTGACGTGTGGGACGCCGTAGGTGTCGAAGTCGACCAGGACGTTGGCGTCGTTGAGGTCGTGGTGAACCACGCCGTGGGGGAGGCCGTCGAGGCGGTCGGCCGCGCCTTCATACCAGGACATCGCCAACTCGAGGTTGGCGGCGTTGCTCGGGTCGGTGACCGAGGGCGCGGACGTCGCGACCACCTCGCGGGCCGTGCGCATGTCCCAGACATGGGAGCGCGGTCGATCCGGCGCCGCCATCGTCCCGAGCGCCGCGCTGAGCCTTCCGGCGGCCGCACCGAGCTCTCGCAGCAGTGCCGGTGGGTGGTACAGGATCTTCGCGAGGATCCGGCCGGGCAACCAACTCATTACTCGTACTGTCACCGGCCAGCCGTCCTCGGCGGCCGCAGCCACCGAAAACTGCCCGTCGGAGGTGCGACGCAGCCGCGGCAATGGCAAGTCCGGCGCAGTCGCCTCCAAGTGCGCCAGCAGGGAGTTCTGCCACGCGAGACCATCCTCACTCACTGCGCTCACACGGACTAACCACGGCTCACCGGTGTTCGTCGTCGCGCGGAGGTTTTGGTCGGTCTCGCCGCCGAGCGGTTCCAGGTCGGCGACCCGGAGGCCGTAGGTATCGGCGAGGACCTGACGCAGCGCAGCGGGTTCCATCCGCGGGCCGGGGTGACCGGACTGGTCGCGGGTGAGGCCCGGTGCGGTGAAGGTCATCGGCAGCTCCTGTCGAGAAGAGCGGAGGATGCGAGGGCCAAGGGCGCCCGCGCCACGGCTCATCTGACCGTCTTCGCAGTCTCGCGACAATGGGCGGGGTGCAGCGCAATGGACCGATTCGGTGTAACCGATGCACAGTGATCGTCCTGTACTCGGGCCCGCAGTTCAGTAATACTATGCATGTGCACAGCACGCCCACGTTGCGGCACGGCCAGGACCAGGTGCGGCTCATCGCCCGGCACCTGCTTGCCGAGCGCCTTGACGAGCTCACAGACCAGGCACTGGAACGTCTCGTGCGGGAGGAGCCCGCGTACGCCGCGCTCACTATGGACGCCGCGACCCGGCGCCGGGGGATGCGGCGAACGCTCGAGCTGGCGCTCGGACGGGTGGCCGGCGACTCGCTGCCTGCCCCGGAACAGCGCGCGACCACCGAAGTCGGCCGCGAACGGGCAGAGCAGGGCTTTCCTCTGGACGCGCTCATGCACTCTTTCCAGCTCGACTTGCGGGTGCTGTGGGAGGCAGTACTCGCCGAGGCCCGCCGCCGCCGTATCAGCACCGACGCGGACTTCCAGGACGCGTTGATCCGGGTGTGGGAGGCTATTGACGCCAACACCGTTGAGGTTGTCCAAGCTTTCCGGCGCACCGAGCGCGAGATCGCCGAGCGGCGAAACGAGCTGCGCGGCCGAGCCTTCGAGCGCTTGCTGCTCGATAGCGACTCCGACCGCGCGAGCGTGGGCAAGGCGTCGTCGCTGCTCGGGCTGGCCATCGATTCTCCGCTCCTGGTGCTGGTCGCCGACGGCCTGGACGCCGGGACGAAGGAATTGCGCGGCTGCCGCGACGCACTCGAGCGGTCCGCGACGCCACACCACTTCGGTTGGATCGGCGACGAGCTCGTCGGCCTGATGGTGTTAGGGCGAGGCGGCGATCGTGTTGTCCGCGAGGCGTTGGAGCCGCTCTCGGCCTGGCGCTGCGGCGCGGCGCTCATCAGTGACCTGAGTCGGACCGCCTCCGGCGTCCGGTTGGCCCGTGCCGCCGTCCGCGGCGTTGTCGAGCCGGGGGTACATGCCCTGGAGTCGCGCTGGGTCGAGGCCTTTGCCTCGGCCGACGACGAGCTCGGCGCCGCCTTGGTCGGCTCGACCATCACCCCGCTGCTGGCGGCGTCCGACCGGGACTCGCTATTGGAAACACTGCGCGCATATTTGCGGATCGGCTCGGTAGCAGGCGTCGCTGAGGAGACCTACCGGCATCGCAACACCGTCCGCAACCGCCTGCACTCGATCCAGCAACTGTGCGGTGTCGATCTGTCCGTGCCGCGCGACCTAGCCGCCGTCGCCCTTGCGCTGAGTTGGTGGGAGGCGTCCGAGCGCGACCGCAGGTGAGTCCGGAGAGATGACAATGTCCGGCGGGTCGGCGGAGCCTGCCGAGCAAGCATCATTCGGCGGCGGGGGTCGGCTACCGCTCCGTCGGGAGGGCCGGTAACGCGGTCTCATGGTGGCCCTGGACGACGAACTCCTGCTGCAGTTGGGCGCCGAGCCGGCCGTACTTCGCCGGGTCACTCGAGCGCCAGCGCAACGCCGCGGCAAGGCCAAGAACGAAGGAGCCGAACAGGACGACCAGCAGCCCCACCTCGACCGCCCCACTAGCGCCGACCAGGGTGTTGAGGTTCTTGAAAGCGAAGAAGAGCAGAGCGAGCAAGCCGGCGAAACCGATGACCGGAGCGATCATCGTGTTCCACATCCGGCGGTCTAGCTTGTGGCGGCGAAAGAACGCGATGATCGCGAGACCGGCCAAGCACTGCACGAGGATGATGCCGACGGCACCGATGCCGGTCATCCAGGTGAACAGGTCGGTAAAGGGGTCGCGGCCGGCGAGGGCGAAGCCGAGCACGACGCAGAAGGCGAGGCCCGCCTGGACGCAGCACGCGACCCAGGGCGACTGGCGCGTGGCGTGGGTCGTCCCCATCCGGCTCCACAGCACGCCCTGTCGGCCGAGGGCGAACAGGTAGCGGGCGACGTTATTGTGGAATGCGCAAATCGCGGCGAAGAGGCTGGTGACGATCAACAGTGAGAGCAACGTGCCCATTCCGCTACCGACCATGCGATCACCTATGTTGAAATAAAAGCCCTCGGGGTCCTTCTTCGCGGCCATCACGGCGCCACCGGGCGCGAAGGAGTTGATTACCAACCAGGCCGTGACGGTGTAGAAGACGCCCATGAACGCGACTGCGATGTAGGTGGCGCGGGGCACTGACTTCTTGGGGTCCTTGGACTCCTCGCCGTAGATCGCGGTGCCCTCGAAGCCGATAAAGGAAGCGTGACAGAACATCACGGCCACACCGAGGGCACCGCTGAAGGTGGTAGAGGGGGAGAGCGGGGAGAGGGTGAACGAATGGCCGTTCTTCGCACCTTGAACGACGGTCGCGACGTCGACGACGGCGATTGAAAGCGTCTCCGCTATCAGCAGCACGCCCATCACCTTCGCGCCTAGGTCGATCCGGCGCACACCGAGCGTCAGGCACGAGGCAATCGCAACGAGGGCCCAGAACCACCACGCCAGGTGCAGCCCCAGGTGGTCGGCGGCGAAGGCGCTGGCGTAGTAGCCGAAGGCGCCGATGACCCCCAGCTGAATGGCTGTATAGGCGAAGATCGCCAGGCCAGCCGCACCTAGGCCCAGCGGGCGGCCGAGGCCGACCGACACGAACGCGTAGAAGTCACCGGCGTCGACGATGTAGCGGCTCATCGCGACGTACCCGACCGCGAAGATCAGTAGCACAGCGCTCACGAGCAGGAACGCGCCCGCGATGCCGTCGCCGTTCCCGACACCAACGATCACCGAGAACAGCGACCCGACGACCGTGAGGGGCGCCGCCGCGGCCACTACGAAGAAAACGATCTGGCCGACGCCCATCGAGTTTCGGCGCAGCTCCTGAACGGCGGGTCGCTCAGAAGTCGGTGTCGCAGGTGCGGTAAGCATTAAGGGCTCCTCGTGTGAAACGGACGCACGGGTACAACAGCGCTCGCCTCCGTCGCTAATAAGGCGGGCGACGTTGCCTGCGGTGGCGGTTCGATCCTCCGAACATCCGCGCGCTACGAGCTTGGTGCAGCTGAGTCAAGCACCGGACTTAGGAGGCAACAATGTGTCCGCCGACGCCGTTTGACGGGTATCACTGTGCGCAGTGCACAATGTTCAAAGCATCGCCGTTGCCGCACGGGGTGGGCCGAGCAGACCCGTGGGGTCATCTTGTACACCGGGCGGATTCGAGCCATCGTCGCAACGATGACGTTCTCAGGGTGTCAGGGCGAACGCCTCGGTGGGGGTTCGCCAGCCCAGAGTCTTGCGCGGTCGTCCGTTGAGCCGGGCCTCGATGGCGGCAAGGTCCGCAGGAGTGTGCACGGACAGGTTGGTGCCTTTGCGTAGGTACTGCCGGATGAGACCGTTGGACGCTCCTATGTTTGTCAAGCTGCCCGAGGTGCGGCGACTCGCGCGTCGTCGATCGGGGCTGTCGCTAGTCGCTGCCTGGATGCACCTATAGAGACGGCGGGCGATGGCCGGTTTGAGGCAGCGTCGAATGTCTTTGTGGGTCTTACCTTCGCCCCGGCGCTTCAGCTCGTAGGCGATCGATTCTGGATGGCAACGCATCCGGGTGATGGCGACGGTGTGGAGCGCACGGTTGAGGTCTCGGTCGCCGCCGCGGTTAAGGGCTCTCCGCATTTGACGGGGGTGTCGCGAGGTAGGTGAGGCTCGTGGCCTCGCCATGCTGGCTGTTCTGACGCAGTCCAGTAGATGAGGCCACGAGCATGAAGGACCGTACGACGTTGCTGTTTGGCCTGGACGAATTCGTCGTCGTCGACGTGAGCCGTGTTGACGACGGGACGGTCCGGGTGGTGATCGAGACCCTGGCGCGGGAGGGTGCGTGCCCGGAGTGCGGGACGGTGTCGGCGCGGGTGAAGGACCGTACGACGTTGCTGTTTGGCCTGGACGAATTCGTCGTCGTCGACGTGAGCCGTGTTGACGACGGGACGGTCCGGGTGGTGATCGAGACCCTGGCGCGGGAGGGTGCGTGCCCGGAGTGCGGGACGGTGTCGGCGCGGGTGAAGGACCGGCCGCTGCGCCGGGTGAAGGATCTGCCGGCATCGGGGCAGCGGGTCGAGCTGTGGTGGCGTAAGCGCCGGCTGGTCTGTCTGCCGGCGGCCTGTCCGCGGCGCTCGTTCCTGGAGCGGACGGCGGCGATCCCACCCCGCTCGCGGCTAACTGTCCGGTTGCGGGAGCACCTGGCGCAAGCGATCGCCGGGTCGAACCGGGCGGTGTCGGAGGTCGCCGCGGAGCACGGGGTCGCCTGGCACACCGCTCACCGGGCGCTGGTTGCCGCCGCGGCCCGCTGGCTGCCGGAGCCGTCGCCGACGGCGGTGCTGGGCATCGATGAGACCCGGGCCCGCAGCGTCCGCTGGCTCAAGGAGTCGGCCGGGTGGAGACGCTCGGACCCGTGGCTGACCAGCTTCGTGGACGCCGACCCGGCCCGTCGGGGGCTGCTGCTCGGGCTGGCTCCCGGGCGCTCCGGAGGTTGTGTGAAGGGCTGGCTGGCTGAGCAGACCCCGCAGTTCCGTGCCGGGGTGGGAACGGTCGTGATCGACCCATCCGCCCCCTACGCCTCGGGGATCCGGGCGGCGCTGCCGCACGCGCAGATCGCCGTGGACCACTTCCACCTGGTCCGTCTGGCGAACGAGATGGTCACCGACGTCCGTCAGCGGGTCGCCCGCGAGCAGCTCGGCCGCCGCGGCACCACCGCCGACCCGGCCTGGGTCCACCGGCGGATGCTGCTCGCCGCCGGGAACCGGCTCTCACCCCGTCAGCTGCGCCGCCTCGAGCGGGTCCTGGCTGCTGACGACCCGACGAATGAGATCGGCGCTGCCTGGGGCTGCAAGGAGCTGCTGCGCCAGCTGCTCGCCGCCCGCGACCCGGCCGAGATCCGCGGCCGGCTCTGGGCGTTCTACTCCGCCTGCGCCGCCGCCGACATGCCTGAGACGACGCGGCTCGCGACGACGATCGAGACGTGGTGGCCGCACGTCCTCGTGTTCCTGCAGCTTGGCGTCACCAACGCCAGGACGGAGGGCTTCAACAGAATCATCAAGCAGGTGAAACGCACCGGCTGCGGCTTTCGCAACATGGACAACTATCAGCGGCGCATCATGAGCCACATCGCCGTCACCAGAGCGGCGTGAACACCAGCTGGCGGGACCACCCCCGTCAAGTGCGAAGAGCCCGGTTAAGGCGGTGCCGTGTCCGCTGTCCGCTGCTCGCTTCCAACGGTGCCGCGCCGGCGAGAGCCGCGAAGGCCGCCTCGCTGCGGACGCGTCCACGATGTGACCAGCTGACCAGCAGCTGGGCGG
>JAABUJ010003427.1_pt1 | contig 17831 bp, 31 predicted proteins | sample 5559131 | NCBI WGS metagenome assembly JAABUJ01 (sample SAMN10711875, study PRJNA513366) | rock metagenome | isolation source: Antarctica rocks | place: Antarctica: Victoria Land, Mt New Zealand nord | collected 2016-01-07 | reverse complement strand
TAAAACATTCTGAATTTTCAGAATTTTTAACTGCCTAGAGTTCTGAGTTCTATAGCACTGATAGTAATGAGTTTTGGTGGTAAACAGGCCATTCGCGAAGACTTTTGACCTAGTACTGTAGGTCTATGGTCTGTAGCCTAGAACCTCTAATCAATTAGGCGTGGTCCATGACTGCCTTAGATAGTTAGTGAGTCGATGGTCTAGCGACGAAATAATTTCCTCCTTTCTTGATACATTACATGTACCTTAGGGTAATAATACCTTCGAGTTGGAACAAATCATACTTTTGATTGAGGCGCCGCGGTGGTGGTAGTGGTGATGTTGATGATAGTCTTCTGAAGTTTATGCTTCGGGCTTCCCTTCCTCCGCAGCGACGGACCGTCACGAATGTAGTGGTGTACTAAGGTATGTAACATTTAGATCTTCTCGACCCCAACCTCGCGATTACCGCTTGAGTTAGCTCAATGGGGCCGATCTATTCGAGAGAACCTCAAAGATGAGTTAGCTTGGTCAGCAATTCGTTTGATGACCTTTTGATACGTCCCGTCAGCCTTGTCAGCCCTATCCTTTTAGACGGCGAGAAGCACACTTCAACCATTGATGATATACTATACACCCGTTGCATACGACATTTCTGACCATCTTCGACCCTGTCTTTTTGGTCTATCGCGTTCAAGTCATTGATACAGGACCCGCGCGTGTCCCTGCGGGATGCGGGGCTGCTTACTAGACTTCCGACGCGCTTAGCAACTCAATCTACAAGTCGGATGAGCAAGGTGATGGACGTGGCCACGGATGGTAGCGGTGAGGTGTTCGAGCTTTCGAACATCTCAAGACCGCACGATGATTCGAACCGTCCATTCCCTTCCGACCATGGCGACGTACGGAACTCGAGCAGTACCCTAGGTGACGGCCATGATGACCCGATAGAGCAGATCAGAAAGGAGGGCTTTATACCCTACACGCCGGAAGAAGAGCAAGCTGTGATCAAGAAGCTCGACCGAAGGCTCGTGCTGTTCGTTGCATTTCTATATATGCTTTCATTTCTGGACAGGTCAAGTACGCCACCAGCGGGCACTTTTGCACTTGGGGTTGAACGTTGATGCTAAGTGTTCCAGATATCGGTAATGCGCGGATTGCCGGTCTGACGGAAGATCTCAACCTGAGCTCGTCGCAATATGATTGGCTGTTGACGAGCTTCTACTGCACATATATTCTATTTCAGTGGATGACACTTCTCTACCGCGTTTTACCAGCCCATATATACATATCTCTATGCGTGGCATCATGGAGCCTCATCGCGTCTCTGCAGTCCATCGCTGGATCATTCCTCACGATGCTCATTCTGCGTGCTCTCCTTGGTGTCGGCGAAGCTGCGTTCTCTCCCGGAGTCCCTTTCTTGTTCTCATTCTTCTTCAAGAGGGAAGAACTCGCCCTGCGAACGGGCCTCTTGATCTCTGCTGCCCCTCTTGCGACGTCCTTTGCAGGTAGTCTTGCTTGGCTGATCATGAAAGCCGGAGAGCGGGTTCCAATCGCAGCGTGGAGGCTGCTGTTCTTAGTGGAGGGCTTCCCCAGTCTCATCGTTGCAGTAATCGCCTGGTATCAGATCCCCGACAGCCCTGACACAGCCAGGTTTCTTTCCCGACGAGAGAAAAGGGTTGCACGATTGAGACTCAGAGAAGAGAAAGATGCAGAGAAAACACCAGTCGTGGGGAAGAGCAAGCTGGACTGGCACGAGATATGTCAGGCTTTGACAGACTCGAAGTGCTACATAACTGCGGTGAGGCGGTCCCTTAGGTAATATGATACAGGGCAGGGTTGATTTGAGAGAATAGTTGATGTTCTTCAGCTGCAACGTCGCCTTCTCTAGTCTGCCTCCGTTTCTGCCGACCATCATCCACGAGTATGAACATCCTAAGAAGCACACCCTATAAACCTATACTCTGACACCAAGCCAGAATGAAATACTCTGCACTCACGTCTCAAGCTCTTTCAGCACCGCCATACCTTCTCGCAACTGTGACGGTCTTACTCACCGCTTTCTTGTCGGATCGCTCCAAAAACCGAAGCAACTACATTGTCTTCCACGCCATCCTTGGCGGTTCCGGATACCTGTTCATCGCCGTTGCAGGCTGGCTCAGAGCGAGCTCGGCCTGGAGATATGCAGGCGTATATCCCGCCGCGGCAGGCTTCTTCTCCGCCATCACCCTCATCCTGACCTGGACGATCAACAATCAGAACTCCGACTCGAAGCGAGGGACGGGGGTGGCGATGCTCAATCTTTTCGGGCAATTCGGACCTTTGGTGGGCACGAGGCTCTATCCCGACAGCGACAAGCCCTACTACGTCAAAGGAATGGCCGTATGTAGCGGGTTCATGTTTCTGGTCGGAGTATTGGCGTTGATCCTGCGACGAATTTTGGCCAAGGAGAATGAGAATGGGGGGCTTGACAAGCGGGAAGCACTTGGAAAGCAGGAGGAAGAGGGACTGGTGGATGGAAGTGGCGGGAAGACCAAGGCACGTTTTCGGAACATATTGTAGTATAGTGGAGCGGAGCGATAAGCTAGTTCATGATATATAGCGGTCATAGATATGAGCAGCGCAAAGCTTTGCGAGCATAAACCAGGACCCTCTGCTTGTTTATACGTACGTATCATCTACTGTTTCAAACTGGATGGCATGTGAGAAGGGACCTAGAACAATAATATATCAGAAATTCCACCATTCTTATGTAATAAGCCTCAATATGGCTGAATATCCTTTTGTGCAATATTTACACCTGCTGATTGGGCGCGGTCTCTCGGAACAAGCAAGGGTCCCCGTCCCTGATCTGATCTCCAGCGCTCCCAGACCCATCCAATCCAATTCGCAGAACCTCTAAACAAAGAAAGCCGTTCAGCTTGGAACACCACCTGGCAAACCAGACTCCACTCGTGGACACTCTCACAAAGAATGACGCAACTTCCGAGCAAGGTCGCAAGCGCCTGAAGAACCAAGGCCCCGTCCCTGCATCGGCACGGCCCCACGGTGCGCAACTCTCCAGCTTGATAGGCTCCCCCTTTCCGCATCGGACATCACCCTCCATCCATCAGCTTCTCCATCCGTCTCCATCACCGCCCGGCACGCAGCAGTTCTGCCTCGGCCGTGCCCAAACAACAACCAAACAATGACTTCCCTCTCCGGCCTCTCAGGGGCAGTCGCGGAACGAGTACAAAAGGCGTCGATGTCTGCCCTCGAGAGACTGCTCGGTAGTGCTCGAGCTTTATCAGATACGATGCCGCAAAACACCATGCCCTCGTTGCGCTCGATGGCCAAGTTCGCGCTGGGTTCGGCCCAGGTCGCGTTGATGCCGTCGTACCGGACCGTCGACGCGGGCAGTCCTCCCGACTGCCCGAATCCGCAGTTGAGCTGCCACAACACGAGCGCGGTGCAGAACACGTGCTGTTTCAACGCGCCGGGGGGCCAGCTGCTTCAGACGCAGTTCTGGGACACGAGCCCGCCGACGGGGCCGGTCGATCACTGGACGGTGCATGGCTTATGGTTCGTTCGATCGTTCGCATCGCGGATCTTTCTGTGCGAGAGTTTTCTTCCGCTAACGTGAAACGGGGGAAAGGCCAGACCACTGCGACGGGACGTACGACGCGAACTGCGACGCGAACCGCGCCTACACCAACATCTCCGACATCCTGACGTCGTACGGCAAGACGGACCTGCTCGACTACATGAACACCTACTGGAAGGACTACCAGGGGGACGACGAGACGTTTTGGGAGCACGAGTGGGCTAAGCACGGCACCTGCATCAGCACCCTCGACCCGGGCTGCTACACCGACTACACGGGCCAGGAGGAGGTGGTTGATTTCTTCCAGAAGACGGTCGATCTCTTCCAGGGCCTCGACTCGTATCAAGTATGTGTCGCCACTACACCGACCCCCACTTCATCCCAACCCCAGCCCTCTCCCAAGTCGTTACTGATTCGATTCCACCTACCCAGTTCCTCGCCGCAGCCAACATCCTCCCGTCGAACGACCAAACCTACGCCTCGGCCGACATCCAAGCCGCCCTTTCGGCGCCCCGCGGCCATCCCGTCACCATCCGCTGCCGCAACGGCGCCTTGGACGAGATCTGGTACCATTTCGACGTCGCCGGCAGCGTCCAGACCGGGCAGTTTGTTCCCAGCGACCCTGGTTAGTTAGCTTCTTTTCTTCTTCTTCTTCTTCTTCTTCTTCTTCTTCTTCTTCGTCTTCTTCTCCCGAATCACTCCATCCGTGTTCTCACTTGACGACGGCTGTTGATGTGACCCCGCAGACGGCACGAAATCGGACTGCCCCGCAAACGGCGTTCGGTACCTTCCTAAGGGCAACTAATCCTCCGCGTGAGGGATTACTGCACCCTTAATGGAAGAGTGGTTGGAGTAATCATCGCGTGGGTCGGAGTGAGAGGGTAGGGTCCGGTGGAGTATTCGTTCGAAGTGTCCGACTATTGGTCTGATTCGATAGAGAAAGGAAGGAGCGCGTTTCATTTCTGATATACAGATACATACATACACACGTATTACACATCAAACAAACATCAAGGAAGATGGATATATTGACTTTATTCGCCATCGCTAAGATCAATGACTTCCGACCCCCACTGTCGAGAACCTCCCTTCTATTTTCTTCAGTAGGCCACCACTCGCCCTCAGTGCTAAAGAATGGGCCACCTACCCCTCGTTCCTTGCCAACGAAGCCGCAGCCAAATCTCCCTTAAGCCGTTGAGCCCATTTACCTCCAATTTGCCCCCCTCACTCCCACACCACACTCACTCATCCCCTTTCCCCCTCCTGCCCTCCTCCAAACCCCCCCCCTCACTCATTCCCAACTGAGTCCTCACTCAAATCGCCCTCCCAAACCGCCTCCAGAATCCACAGCCGCGACCCCCTCGGCTGCTTCCCGCCCTTCCACGAAAACCGCCGATCCGCCTGCGCGAACAGTGTCTCCCAATCCTCCAGCTCACGTTCGCGCGAGTTCTGCAGTTCCATCATCGTCAGGTCCATTGATCTGTTTGCCACGTCAGCCGAGCGAGTCAGTGGTTGCAGTGGTTTGAGTAGGTAAATGAGGAGGAGCAGGAGGGAAAGGGGTAAAGACTCGGACTCGGTAGGAAAGAAGCAGGAAAAATAAAACGAAAAAAGAATCGTACCGGATCCGTTCCTCCGGCCAAAGCGGCAGCGCGCCCGGTTCCGGCAGTACATTGTCCATCACGACGACGCGGGCGCCGCGTTTCAGGGCCGGGATGAGGTTGCGCAAGATCTGGGTGCAGTATTTGTTGGACCAGTTGTGGAAGATCCAGCGGAAGAAGTAGACGTCAGCGCCGTGGACGGGCTGCGGGGTCAGGAAGTCGTGGGCTTGGAAGGTGATGCGTTGGGTGAGGGCGGTGGGGATTTTGGAGGGGCCGTCGGTGGTGACTTGAGGCAGGTCTTGGACGATGAAGCGTAGGTCCGGGAAGAGGGGCGCGAGGTGAGCGCTGACGAAGCCGTGGGAGCCGCCGACCTGTTTGTCATTGAGTCAGTCGAGGCGGGTGGTATGGGGTTATAAGGGTGCAGGGGGAGGGGTGGGTTGAGGCAAGGACAAGGGAGGGGGAAGGGGACTTACGTCGACGACGGTGGCTGTCCCGAGCTCGGACCAGGGATAGTTGTCCGACAGATGCTTGAGATCGTAGCCCGTGCCCTGGATGAACGAACTCATCGCACTCCCGAAGCGTTTGGCGCGTTGCGGGTACTGCGAGAAGAGCTCGTAGATGGACTTGTCTGTATTATTCGCCAGGGCGAATCCCTACATCCGCATATCTCAATAAGCAAAAGTACCACGCCAGTTCTCGCTTTGAAAAGGGTGTCTATGTGACGTACCGTCTGATTGGGCTCCTGCGACCCAGGATACATGACCATAGCATTGACGGTTTGCGCCGCAGCCTGCCACAGCTCATCGCTACTAGCCCCCACCCAATCGAGGATTTGCGGGTCCTCGGCCAGCAGTCGTGACGCGGCGGTGTGCACGACCACGCCCTTACGGGGCTCGCAGAAAATGTGCTTCGTCATGGCGTGCCGGAGGAGGCGGCGGACGTCGGGCTCCTTTAGACCACAGGCCTCGGAAATCTGAGCGAATGTCGCCTCTGAGTGTAGGGGAAAGCTGGAGGCTATCTTGAAGCGGCTAATGGCTTGCATGCTGATCAGCTCGTCATGCTGGCGGGGACGGTGTCAGCGTGCTCTGACTGGAAGACGGGGGCTTTGGAGGTAGGGGGCGTACGGTGAAGCTTTGGAGATAGTCTCTCGGACCGAGCATCAGGCGGTGGAGCTTCGTCGTGGCGTCGATTACGGCGGCGCGCGCGCTTTCGATATCCTCCGCCTCTGGGGGGATGAGAGAGGTGCTGGGGGCATTGACGTCGAAGGATGGAGAAGGAAGATTCTTGGAAGAGAGGTAATCATTGACTTTAGCGGTGTTGGTCGCTATGATCGAGGCCAACTCGGAGATTGTTGCAGTAGTCATGGCTGTAAATGTGCAGAGACAGGATGGTGGAGTTCGCAAAGCAGAGGCAGTATGAGAGGTGAAGAAACAGCGAGCAGGTCTGGAAGAGACATGATGTACAGCGTACAGTGACGGTTATATAAGGTAGACGCAACGTGGATTACAAAGAAGGAACCTCTTACGGGCAGATCTGAATAATGTACGGAGACATAAACTCAGTTATTCATATGATAGTATGAGGTATGAAGTAGGTGCTCATATATATTTGTAGTCCGTAGATGGAAGCTTACCAGTGTGTACCACCGACAAAAAAGGTGTTTGTAACCTGGTATCACACTACGTTTTTATACGCCTAAGAACAACCGTCGACGCCTTTCCCGCTGGGGTCAACGCCAGTTGACTCTACCTTAGCTAAATGTACAGTAATCATACTCCGACACAACCTAGACGCTCTCATTGCGATAAGAGATACCCTTGGAAACCATGATACCACGCCCACCACCTCCTCGCTGCACGTCCAAGTCGCTCATCCGTGTACCCTCAATGTGACTTTCGAACACGGCGTCATTAGGACCTTTAGTGAGCCCCCGAAGTGATGAAGGATAATCGCCTTCTTCGGAGGGAGCTGCGTTCTTGAAGGAAGGACCCGCAGAGCCTTTAGGCTGCCAGTATGCGGGTAGTCTGCCACGGAAACTGCCAAGAAGACTCTCTGGAGAGTGACCTTGGAAGATCGGGCGCAGTGTGGGAAGACACGCGCTGGTGACGGCAAGCGCGGCTTCGAGTTGGGTCCAATATATGGTTGGGGCAAGGTTGTCTGTTCAACACGGTCAGCATGAGTAATTCGTTACGACCCGAACGTGACTTGCAGGTAACATCATAGGCGTTATCGAAGCCTTGGCCGGCTGGTACGAAGAAGACCAATCGTGCAATGCTGATCCCGCAGACACTGTTGACTGTAAGCAGAGCTTCGCGGTTCGTTCGCGGCTGAGGCATGTCGAGACTTACAGTCCACCTAGAAGGAAAATTCCAGTAACAGCAACCTTTTGCCGTAAAGGCATCTGTAACTTCCATATCATAGGCCATGGGATCGTAAGGATCATGATGTCCATAATCATGTTCGTGATAACAGTTGCAAAGAACATGGGGAGATAGTCGTAGCATTTCCGAGGCTGGCCATAGAACGTCGTCCAAACTTGGGAGATCGGATAGCATTCGAACAGCGTTGCGAAGAAGAAGGATATGCCCCACACGACGACCATCACACCGAGGACCCAGATCAGTTTATGGAATATTTGATTTCGGAAGATGCGGTGGTAGAAAAGCAGAATCGATAGTTTAGTAAAGGTGAGTGCGCCAAGGGAGAGCAACTGGCACGCAAACTCGGTCTGAAAAAGTGTCAATGGCGTACAGTTGCGAATGGCATCAACTCGGAGAAACATACCTGTAGAAACACAGTGATCGATGGATTGAAAATGGGTAAGCCATCCGGTCCTAGCTTTGCGTGACCCCCTAGATTTCCCTGCACGGCGCCTGGAAGCTATGAGAACCATGTCCAGCAGCTATGTGAGCTATCCGGTATTGACTTGCCTATGATATTGTTGATTCCCATTCCCACCGCAAAGGCCTGTTTATAGAGTCAATGTCTAAGAAGTGGGAACGACATCACGGAAAGTTCGTCATACCAGTGCAGGCAGAATGGTATAGTCATCGGCGCCCAGTCTCATGTGTTTCAGGCTCCTGGCGTAGAAACGAAGAACGACAGCAACGGCTGCCACCAAGGAAAAGACGACTGAGATGACGATTATGTTATCATTGCCTGATAAAGCCATTGTAGCTCTAGTGAAAGAGCACGATGGTGTGGTAAACAGAAGGCTGATCTGACAGGACTCGTCCTTGCCCTGAGACAGATCTGGGATGATTATAAGAACGGAACCCGAATCAAAGTCTTCGCAAGGGAAGTCTAGAAACGGGTGAATTAATTGATTAAACACCTGCATGAGGAAGCACAGATACACGATACACAGGAGGTGGGGTTTGGCCGTTGCTCCTGACTGGAAGGCATAAATGTGCTCCGTATACAGAAAAAGCAATCAAGCTGGCTGCAACCATGAACCATCCCTGAGCTTCATATCTCGGCCCAGGACGATTGGCTATCGATCCGGGGTGTTATTGAGATATATCCGACGGCACAGAAGCATTGACATTGACAATGGGGAGTGGACCTTCTGATCCACCGTCCACCCGTTCCTCGTCCCAGTCCTGATAGCAATACTTCGTAAACAGCGTTCAATCATGTGCAGAGATTGTGAGTAGCACAAGATCCCGGGGAAGCTAGCGGGTAAGTTTGTTCCATGTGGCAGACAGATGTACCACCAGGCTGCACTAGGCTGTACGAGCGGGAGATGAAGATATTGAGGATTGGTTGGTGACACGGTGACCAAGGTGTAGCTGCTGTTGCAGGTGCAGTAGTAAAGGTGCACGGGGCACAGGGCAGCACATGAAGTTCATGCAAAGCCAGCTGCAGGCTGCAGTGTCCATCGCATCTGTGCTCGCCTGGTCCAACAGATAAGGAAGCTGGGACGAGGAGACTACCTACAGCACATGTAAGTCATTATTGGCCCCTGCTACAAGGGTAGCAATGATGTTCCCGCCCGCTGGCCTGCCTTACCAACCGACCTGCATCGCGACTTTGTTCTCTCTCCAAGTTGATGGATTGAACCACCTAGTAATGTTCCGTCCGAGTTCGACAGTTCGTTGACCTCTGCCGTCATTAGTCCCCGGTAATATTACGGCAATATCACGGTAACATTACGGTACATTACCCGTCTTCAAACCGAAACCCTAGAAATATATTCTATGATATGGTACTTTCCTCTACCGCATCATCGGACAATTATCCCCTTGTGGGCAATGATCAAGAATGATGTTCACCAAATCCCACCACCTCCACCTTTACCTTCATAACCTTGCTTTCCTTTCTCTTCCTTTCCTTGGGGACCGCTTGACCCTGTCGATTCTTCAACCCTGACTACCATGTACCGTAGTCACTATATCTTTCCTCACCTTCATCCAGCCGCTCACAGTCAGTCAAGCGACATGCCACCCCATGTATGTAATGCTAATGTTTCTTTTGGAGCTATGTCTCGGACTCACTGGTTGTACAACTACCTACCCATGTTGCTGTTACGTTGTGTTACATTATCTGGACCATCTGGGTCACATCGTTACCGCTCTCCAACGCTGGCGGCAGCTGCGGAAAAGCAAGATACCAGGGACAGGGACTGAGGAGGACCAGCAGCAGTGACTACGAAGTTCATGTCACCAATGTCTAGGCTCTGTTCTCCCAACCCTTCACTGCGTTTGTTCCGCTCCCTCAGTCCAAGTACCCAGTCTTCTTCCTGGCTGCGTCATCCTGAGCACTTTTTTGTACTTCAAATCCTATATGGTAATACTAAGCGTTCTTCAAGTGTTGCTATCGAGTGTGGTCGCAGCGTGAGCAAGACCCAATCTCTGAAGCCCTAATTACAAGCTCCATCATCCTTACTCCATATCCGCCTCAACAATCGATCCTCACTACCTATCACCACCATGGCCATACCAAAGCAGGAAAAAGACATGGACCAACAGCCCTTTCTCGAAAAAGAGCATCACGATTGGGCCAGCAACGACTCGCGGAGCAGCACTGTTGACGGCGACGACCTTCCATCACGAACCCACCCTCGACGGCACTCTCCCGGATGGGCCATTCTCTTCCACAGCCTTCTGATCCTCACATACACCGCCATCTTCTTCTACATCACCAAAGCACACTTCCAAGGATCCGACATCCGTCCGCGCCTCACCTACTGTAACCCTTCCCTCCAACAGCCCCTACATTCGCAAAACCCCAACTAAACCACCCCGCAGCACCGGCGGCCGGCGCAATCGAGTACACGACCAAAGCCGTCGACGGCCTCGCGACCGACAGCATCTACGCCGGCGACCCGAGCCCTGAACTCGACGAGGCGTGGCACAAACTCCTAGCCAGTACGGCACCGCCCCTAGCTCCCCATGTAAACAAACGTACCGAGAAAACTCACCGCGTGGCTAGACATCAACCTCCGGATCTACCCCGAAGAGATGGCGCAGCTGGGCCAGACCTCGCTCCCTTTGGCCGACGGATCCGGCTCTCTCGGCACGCTGGGCGTCTATCACGAATTGCACTGCATCGTGCGTGTTTTCCCTCGCCCTTTCGCCCACCCTTCCCTTCAAACCACCCTCCGTTTCACCTCCCTCCCTCTACTCCCCAGAGACTTCCAAAACCGGGCGGAAACAAGCTGACAACGTGGAAACGACGCACAGAAACGCACCCGCAAATGGTTTTACCGCGAGCACTACTACCCCAACATGACGGACCACGACCGGCTGGAACACTACACGCACGTCGGTCCGTCTCTTCCATCCCTTCCCCTACCTATCCTCTCGTCCCTCCCCCCTATTCCCTCCCCTCCCTCTCCCCCAACCGCACCCTCCTCCTCCACCCTCTCTTCTCAACCCCACTGACTCTAACCCCCACGAACCCTTCATAGAACACTGCCTCGAACTCCTCCGACAAGCAGCCATCTGCAAAGGGGACACGTCCGTCACCGCCTTCAAGTGGCTGCGCACGGGCCGGCACACGCTGGAGCCGTCGACGAAGGAGGGCGTGCTGCACCAGTGCGTGGATTGGGAGCGGCTGGCGGCGTGGGCGGCGGGGCGGAGGGTCGATCTGTTCGATCCGAGGACGCTGGTGCCGCCGCCGAGGGATGGGGTGGTGTGATGGGATGGGAATTATGTGAGGGTGATGATGGGGGAAGGGGGAAGGGACCCGTGGTGGGGAGTTGGGAGTTGGGAGTTGGGAGTGCGAGGGAAGGGGGGTCGATAGTATAGCAGGACGAATTCCGAATCGAATTTGAATTTATTCCAAAGGTGCCTTGCTATAAACCCCTGACTAAATAAATGGCACGGCGTACTCATTCCAAGTCAATTCGAGATACTGATGTCAATTCTCGATACTATCATCATCCTATCTATCCAGTACGCTACAATCACCCCATAACTCCCCCAACCTCCCGACGACCCCGCCCTCCCCTCACATAATCCCCATCGAATCACTCGCCCTCCACTCCTCAGCCCAGTCCCGAATACGCACAATATCCCGACACCTCCGCTCGAACCCCCAACCCGTGGCGCCGCCCAGCGCGGGATCGACCTCCTCGAGGTTCGTGTCGGCGGCACACATGAGCGACTGGCGCAGGTAGTCGATGCAGTGGCGCATGTGGGCCGGGTCGGTGTGGTGCGTTGTGTGCTGCGTCGAGTCGAGGGCGGCGTAGTAGCCGCGTCGGAGACCGTCCTGTTATGGGCGTCAGTTGAAGGAGGAGGAGGAGTTGGTGGAAGCGGAGGAGTTGTTGCGGTCGGATTGCGGTAGAGGGCAAAGATGGGAGGAGGGTGGAGGAGGGGGAAACTTACGAGGCAGTGGAGTTGGTGGAAGACGGCGAGACCGAGGATGTTGGGGGATATGGCGGGGTTTTTGATGAAGCCTCTGCCATCTAGAAGAGAGGAGAGGGGGGGTTAGTTTGCGGCTTTCGCGAAGGGAAGGGTAAATCGTGCGTACTGGGAAACATGACCTGCCATGTCTTTTCGGTTTCGTGGGTTGGGCGTTGGGCGAATTTCTTGCGGTAGTGGAAGGTGTGGTTGACAGTGCCGGCGGGAGCTGTATGACAATGAGTCAATCTGTGGACGATGGGTAGAGCAGATAGTAGGGTATTACCTAGCCAGTCTTCCCTTAAATCTTGGTTTGAGTGCTTCCCAATGTAGAAGCCTAGGAGACCTGCTGCCGTGGCGATCATCAGGCCGACGGTCACGGCGGACACGGCCTTCCAGAAGTAAGAAACATGTCTAGGCCCCGTCTTCTCTGTCCTGTCCGAATCATCAATGGCGGTATATCTGATGTCCTGCGCTGATTGCACGAAGTGTATCTTCATGGTCAAGGCAGCTCTTCGCTAGTGCTTCAGGGACGACAGCGAGTATCTCAAAAATCGAGTGACGACCAGCAGTGAGCCAGCTTTCTCACAAAGCGGAAGTGACGGCCTCGGATAAGCAAGGGCATCCAGATCGAAATGCGTAGGTGGCATGGGGACGTCGTAAAGGGCGGTCCACCACCAGATTGTATGCAGGTAATCAGTTTGACAAGGTGACGCAGCTGAGCAGCAACCCTCCACGGCTGGTAATACCTAATTGACAATAAGAACACATGCAAGGGCTAGAAAGAGATTCTCCGAGACATGCAACTGCTAGTACATGGCGTTATCAGGCGATGCTCCGAGAACAGGGGCTGCTGCAGATCTGGTCAATCAGCAACTTAAGGAACAAACCAACGGTTCAAGCAATGCGGGCTGCGGCGCCACCGAAAGCCGCCATCTGGCTGGCATCAACCAAAGCACCTTTACAAGTAAGTTGACCGAAGATGGCGACCCGGGCTGATTGATTCCACATGCTTGGGTAGGGTTGCCAGATGTGTCTGTCAAACATGTATGGTCCGCATCTTGTCGGATAAAGGGATCCTCGCTATATAGGGCAGTATCTTAAGCTTGTTCAATCTGCTTCTCATAAATCACACTTTCAACACTCATTCTCGCTGCAAGAAGCCATAACCACTTCCAGAGCCTATTTTCCTCATACAGAAATCTTCAAGATGCACTCTATACTCATTGTCTTCTCAATGCTTCTCCTGAGCATCCTTAGCTCTGCAGTCCCTGTACAGAACAGTGGCATCGGTAAGTCTTCTCGACGAGAGCATTGTGAGAGTTGATACTGAACATTGCGCAGACACCATCAAGAACGTGGCCAAGCGTGATGGCCTAACCATGGGCACAACTACCAAGCGATCACCAAGGGCCGAACCTGAAGAGGATGCCGACGAGGCCATCGCTTATGCCTGGTTCACCGAAGAGACTGAGGGAACAGCGTGATTGACGGACGAGGGATTCCATGTGCATGCTTGCACCAGTCATAGTAGCAATAGACGGTGGAACGGTTGAATCTTACGATCCTGGGCTTGATCTTTTTGACTTTTGACCAGTTGGCGCGGAAAGCTCGTACTGTATTAGTCAAACCTTGGAAACCGTGCCATTCCATTCTCTTAGACATCATTAGGCCCCTATGCACTCGTGCTGGCGCGGAACGTTCTCCCTCCCTGGTGTTCCCCTGGAGTCACCTCTGTACTGTGTGCATGTTGCTGTGGCTGTATTCTAAACCGTCTACCCTAGACAAGGATAACACCGTTGTGTGCTCATACTATAATTCTCGGTGCGTTGACGTTGTTGTCGTGATGGTGGTCGTCGACCATGCAGCCGAGGGATTGGCCGAGACACTGCGTCGGCTATATACCTACGTAGCATTGATTAACAGTGGTCCTTGTAGCGGCTGAAGCATGCAGCCTGCATACAGCAATCCATACCTTATCCCTAACAGCAGTCTGATAGTGGAGTCTTAATGAATACGAAGTATCGTAAGGTATGTAACAATGCTGCCGACTTGTACGGTATTTACCAACTAAGATAACTTATATCCGTGCCAATATAGGTCATAGCCCCGGATGCCTAAGCAAAGAAACAGGCCCGATGATTTATCCGATTGGTGGCGCTAAGATACAGCATACGCGCCTCGCGATACGGAGCTTTGATGCGGAGACTTCTTGCACGACAACCAAAACCCACGTTCCCGTTCATCGACTACTGCCTCCTGCTTTTGCACCAACAAACAAGACTGCATCAGCCATATCTCCAATGCGCCAATGGCACACTTACGATATGTTGCAATGCTGCATCAGCATACCGTTCAAGGCCTGGAGAGGAACTCGATCAACAGGCTCAAGCATGTACCGGACTCAGGATGAATCAAGGTACATGGATGAAAAACACAGGCCGTCTTACTGCCACCAAGTGAGACAAGAAGAGCACTTGACTGCTTAGCCTTCTTCTGCCACCTGGGTAGTCAATGGAACCATGATCGGAGCATCCTGATGACATGGAGAGAGAAGCTCAGATGCTAGGTGGGGGCTTCATCGGACAGCCTTCCTCGTTGGCCCCCTTCGAGTCGACGATACCCTACCCGGACCGCTGCATTGGACGGCCCGCGTCTCATTTGAGCTTGATTACCGACCTCAGCTGCCGGAATCATGCGAGCTTCTACAGATGCAATATATTCAGCATACGAAGATGACAGCACGGGTGAGTTGGAAAGAAATACGGGCTTAGATACATCATACCATTAAGACACCAACCTTCAAGCTGGTTTGTACTTTCTACTTTTTATTCTAGGGTAAGGTTGATCGATAGGACTTTTGACTACCTTGTGGTGTGATGCCCAGCCATCTGCGGTCCACTGCTTCTTTTGAACACTTGCTCTAATATATGCGTTCTGTGGTTATCTGGCATTCCAGCTGCAAGGCCTGTTCCCATCGTTGGTGTGCTGTCTGTCCACAGAAGTGGTGTGGCCGCAATGCTGGTCCTGCTTCTGATGGATCGTTTCATACGACGTTGCCCGCAATCTCTCTTGACCTAGATCATCTCATCAAAGTATTATCTCTCTCGCAGTTCTTATAGTGGTCAGCACTAAATGATTTCCTTCTAGCGCTATGGCTTCTACCGTAGAACCAGTCTCTGTGATATCAGAGAAACACTCACAGCAGCTAAGCTCAGCGCCATCTCTTGATCGACCCGGAACGCCTTCACTACCAGATTCGAACTCACTGGAGAAATCGTCGAACACAGTAGAGGAACCAGCAAAGGCACCATGCAATGTCAGCGGCCCTCTGTGGGGGTTAGTGGTGCTGTCTATACTATCGTCGACATTTCTGTTCTCTCTAGACAACACCATCGTTGCCGATGTCCAGCCCGCAATCGTACGACAGTTCAATGCCACCGATAAACTACCTTGGCTTTCCGTTGCATTTCTTCTCGGTGGGGCCAGTTCAAATCTCTTTTGGTAGGTTTGCTTCAGCTCCAACGGGACATGATCGCATAGCGATACCCTATATGTCTGCTTCCTTTGTCCTCCCGAGTGTAGTCACTAAATACCATTAGGGGTCAATGTTATGGCCAGTTCGACGCCAAATATGTATACATGCTATGCGTCACTCTTTTCGAGATCGGGTCTGCTGTCTGCGGCGCCGCTCCTAGCATGGATGCCCTAATTGTCGGACGAGCCATCTGTGGCCTTGGTGGTGCTGGGATGTATACCGGAGTGATGACGCTTTTGACTGTCACTACCTTACCGCACGAACGCCCTATCTACTTTGGTCTTTGCGGACTAACTTGGGGAACGGGCACGATTCTTGGGCCTATCATTGGCGGTGCTTTCACCGATAGCAGAGCGGGTTTGACCCCTCTTAATGGGTCATTCAAGAGCAGCCGGGTAGCTGACAGGCTCTAGGTTGGCGTTTTGCTTTTTACATCAACCTGTTCGTAGGCGGAGTTTGTGCCCCTGTTTACTTCTTTCTGCTCCCGCGAGCGAATCCCCGACCCAACATCACCCTCAAGGACCGCATTGCCAAGATTGATGTCCCCGGGACTATACTGATGTGTGGAATCTTCGCGGCCGGTCTCATGGCCATCTCATTCGGAGGTTCTATATACCCATGGCACAGCGGTCGTATCATTGGACTTTTCATCACTGCAGGCGTCCTGATCATCATATTCTTCATTCAACAATCCTTCCTCACCTCCGCATCGAAACGACTCTTCCCCGTGCAATTCCTCCGATCCCCAATCATGGTCATGGCCTTCCTCGCCACAGCCTGTGCCTCCACCGTCATCTTCGCCCCTGTCTACTTCATCCCGCTGTACTTCCAATTCGTGCGCAACGACGTCGCCTTGCAAGCGGGCGTCCGTCTTCTCCCCTACGTCGTCTTCAACGTGACGACGGCCATGGCCAACGGCATCGTCATGAGCAAGAAACCCTACTACATGCCCTGGTACCTGTTCAGCGGCGTGCTCTCCGTCATCGGCAGCGCCCTCCTCTACACCGTCGACGAAAGCACCTCCACGGCCAAGATCTACGGCTACAGCATCATCCTCGGCGTCGGCGGCGGCGCTTTCGTCCAGCTCTCCTTCACCGTCGTCCAGGCCAAGGTCGAGAAGCATCTGATTCCCGTCGCCATCGGCTTCTGCACCTTTGCCCAGCTCGCCGGCCCTGCTGTCGCGTTGAGCATCGCCAATGCCGTGTTCCTGAACGAAGCCACGGACGGCATTGCAGCGATCGCACCTAACCTGTCCAGGCAGACGATCCAGACGGCGATTTCGGGAGTAGGGTCGCATCGTATTGAGGGCTTGAGCCCGGAGATGCAGGAGATGGTACTGCATGTGATTGTCAAGGCGATGAGTAAGATTTATTTCCTGCCGTTGAGCGCGGGCGCGTTGACGGTGGTGATGTCGGTGTTTATGAAGCGGGAGAGGCTTTTTGTCCGAGGAGCGGGGGGCCATTGAGAGTAGGCGATGTTGAAATGGAAGAGACTCAAGGCACGTGATTGAACGGTCTGCGATACGTACAAATACCTTAAGCGCTGTCAGCAATCTCTCGGTGCTGGGTTCTCAGCACCTAGTGGACCGAGCGAGTGATGGGTTGATGACAGGAACTGATATAGAGCACTGCGTTGATAGACCAACCGTGAAAGATTCGATTTTCAAGCCGTTGTCTTTTCAAGAAAGTGGTATCCTGGATCCATCGCCCCCCATGACTCGAACTCTACCGAGCACATTGGCAACTCAACAAGGGCCTCAATCTGCCCTTCCCCGCACCGTACGACGAAGCCACCCAGACTACCCCACATACACACACACACACACACACTCACACACCGAATCTTCCCCGGTCCCCACGCTCGCCCGCCCCCTCACAACCGTCCCCTCCCGTCTCCTCTCATTATGTCAGCCCTACCTCACCCCAACCCAGCCCAACCGACCCCCCAGAAATACGACAAACAACACGACAAACCAAAGCAAGTCATAGTCAAAGTCAAAGTCTTCCTCTATTCCCTGCACCTCCACCTCCACCTCCACCCCCACATCCACGTCCCAAGGCCCCCTCGCGAAGCATCGAATCATCACCTAGGTCGCGCGGGACATCAAGCCGGCGTCAACGCGCGGCGCAGCGGAGCAGGTAGGTAGGTAGGTATGCGTCCGGAGCTGCAGTCCAATTCCTCTTGTGTAGAGTCTGGTCATGGAGGGCGTAGTTTGGTAGTTCGTTGGGGATGGGTGGGTGAGTGGTAGAGTTTGGGTTGGACTTGGGTTGAGACAGTGGTTGCGGTGG
>JAABUJ010003426.1_pt1 | contig 17831 bp, 18 predicted proteins | sample 5559131 | NCBI WGS metagenome assembly JAABUJ01 (sample SAMN10711875, study PRJNA513366) | rock metagenome | isolation source: Antarctica rocks | place: Antarctica: Victoria Land, Mt New Zealand nord | collected 2016-01-07 | reverse complement strand
CAACGACTACTGGGAGCACCACATCACGCTCGACCAGCAACGCCTATACGGCCAGCACGCCCGCCAGCCAGAACCGTCGTCCTGAAGTAGCCACGCCCAAGTCGTAGTGCAGGCTCGAGGCGGCGTGCTTCTGGATCACGAACCGGGGCTCTTGGGGGCGTGACCGGAGCGAGGTGCGGACGCCGCTGCGTCCGGGCGGTTCCTCGGTCTGGCCGGCGTCTCGCTTTGCTCGGTATAGCTCCAGACGGTCGGCCATGAGCCGAAGCTACCCGCGGATGGGCTCTCCTGGTCGCTGCCTGAGTATCTATGTCCGCCGTCCGGCTTTCTTCCGCCGTCCGGCTTTTCTTCCGCCGTCCGGCTTTTCTTCCGCCGTCCGCCTTGCCGTCCGCCTTGCCGTCCGCCTTGCCGTCCGCCTTCCGTCCGTCCGCGATCGGGTGAGCGTTGGCTCGGGCTGGGTAGACCCGCTCTTATGACCCAGGCCCTGCTCATCATCGACGTTCAAAACGACTTCCTTCCACCCGATGGCGCGCTCGCCGTCCCGGACGGCGAGGCCGTGATCGCCCCGATCAACGAGCTCCTGGCCTCAGACCGCTTCGGACTGATGATCGCCACCCGCGACTGGCACCCCCCTGACCACCTTTCGTTCAAGGCTCAGGGCGGCCCCTGGCCCGAGCACTGCGTCCAGGACACCCCCGGCGCCCAGCTCGACGCCCGACTCAACCGAGACGCGATCGACGCCGTGATCGATACGGGGATGGGCTCGACCGAGGGCTATTCGGCCTTTGAGACCGACGAGCTGCGAGAGCTGCTGCGCGAGGAGCAGGTCAACGCCGTGACGATCGTCGGGTTGGCCACCGATGTGTGCGTAAAGCACACCGCCGCCGACGCGCTGCGCGAAGCCCTCGTCGTGACCATCCCGTCCAACGCCGTGCGCGGAATCGACGCCCAGGACTCCGCCGACGCGATCGCGCAGCTGGCCGCCGCAGGGGCTGAGATCCGCTGAGATGGGCGCGCTGGCGACTGGATGGATCGTCGCCGTCCGGCGTCAGTGCTCGTCGCTGAGCGCTATCCGTCGCGTGCGCCGGGGGGCATCAGTGCGACGGTGGCGAGCATCCCGGCGAGGAACAGCCCGGCGGCGAGCAGCGCGGCGGTGTGAAAACCCGCCAGGAACCCCCTGCCGGTCGGGGCGCCCGCTAGCGCTCCAAAGGCGGCGATGCCGATCGCGCCCGCGGCCTGGCGGGCGGTGTTGTTGACCGCCGAGGCCAGTCCGGCACGCTCGCCGGGCACCGCGCCGACCGCGGCGGCCACGGCCGCGGGGGTGAGCACGCCGAGCCCAATGCCCCATAGCAGCAGGGCGGGCAGCAGCGCCAGGTAGCTCGAGCCCGCGCCGAGCGGGGCGAGCAGCGCCACGCCGACAGCCGCGACGAGCAGCCCCGAGGCCATCGGCCACTTGGGACCGAAACGAGCCGTGACCTGGCCGCCGAACGGAGCGATCACGCTCAGGGGCAAGAACAACGGCAGCAGCGCCAGGCCGGCGACCAGCGCCGAGTGGTGCAGGATGTCCTGCAGATAGAGGGTGAGCACGAACAGCAGCCCCAGGGTGGCGAGGTTCATCGCGGCGGCGACCGAGTTCGCAGTCGTGAACACCGGTCGGCGAAACAGTCCCAGCGGCAGCATTGGCTGCTCGCGCGAGTGCTCCACCGTGACAAACGCCATCGCCAACATGACCGCGGCAACGATCGCTACCACGACCGCAGCGTCCAGCTCGGCGTGGCCAGCCTGGATGAACGTGAACGTTACGACCGCGAGCGTCGCGCCGCCGAGCAGGATGCCGGCCGCGTCGAGGCGCCGATCCTGCGGGTCGGCGCTCTCGCGGACCACCCGCGCCGCGCCCACGAAGGCGACAGCGACGATCGGAACGTTGATGAAGAACACCGCGCGCCAGCTGACAAGTTGGGTGAGAGCGCCGCCGAGCAGCGGGCCGGCCGGCAGGGCGGCTGAGCCGATCGCGGCCCACACGCCGATCGCCTTGGCCTGCTCACGGCTCTCGGGGTAGGCGTGAGTGATCACCGCCAGCGTGCCGGGCAGCATCAGTGCGGCGCCGATGCCCTGGAGAATCCGGAAGCCGACCAGGACGCCGGTCGTGGGCGCCACCCCACACCCCAGAGAGGCGAGACCGAACAGCGCCAAGCCGCTCAGGAGGATGCGCTTGTGCCCGCGCAGGTCGCCGAATGTCCCGCCGCCGAGCATCAGCGCGGCGAGCGCGAGCGCGTAGCCGTCGACCACCCACTGCAGGCCGCTCACGCTCGCGCCCAGCCCCGAGGCGATCTTCGGCAGCGCGACGTTGACGATCGTGACGTCGAGCAGCACCAGGAAGTACCCCACGCACATCACCACCAGCACCAGCCGCCGCGAGGCGGCGGCGCGTACCTGGTTCGGGTCAGCAGCAGTCCCGCTGATCACAAGTTGCGCTCCCTGCCGCTGACGGCCACACCGCAGATCATCGGGCATAATCGCTTCGGTACTGGCCGAAGCGTCCCGGCACCACCCGCCGCGCGGGGCACCTCGGCGACACCAACCGTCAAGGTCTCCACCGACACTCTGGGCATCGCTGCGTCCTCATGCTGATCACTATCCGGCGATCAGCGGCGGCACCTTGCCGTGGCCGGGCTTGTCAGAGTGGTCCGATGGCCAAGCATCGTGACCGGTTCGTCGATTGGACAGCCGAGCCGACCGCACCGACGTTGCTCTGACTGCGGGTCCGGTCAGCCGGCTGCGCCGGGCCGTTCGAGCACCCGCTTGAGGGCGGCGAGATCGGCGGCCACGGCATCCGCGTCACGTTCGGAGTCTTCGTCGCCCATTCCCGCTCGGCGGCGCAGCGTGAACACGACCTCACATCCAGCGCCGTCGGCGATCACGCGCATCGGGTTATTGATCGTCTCGCCCGAGGGGAGAGTGACGTCGTGATCGAGAACACCGTATTCATTGCGCGCCACGAACGCGATGACGACCCGGCCCATAGGAGAATTCGTCACCCACTGGCCACCAACCTGCTGGATTGAGCTGCCGAGACCCTCAGCCCACTCTGGAAGGTTGGCCGGGTTTGAGGCATAGTCATAGACGTCGCTGGCCGACCGGTCAATCGATCTGCTTATGTGCCTCGATTCCGACGCGATATCGGCAACGCTAACTGAGCCGGCCCGCGCGTGAGGGACGGTCCCGTTGACGTCGACCAAGGGCCGGCGGGCGCAGTAGGCTGGCGATATGGACAACGCGATCAGCGCCGGGTCGGCACCTCAGGAGAAGGATCACGGCTCGCGCCTTGGAGACGTCGTGAGCGGCGCCGCGTGCGGTACGGTCGGAGCGATGGCGATGACAGGCATGCGGGTGATCACGACCGAGCTCGGCCTGGTCGAGCAGAGTCCGCCCCAGGCGCTGAGCCGTCAGCGGGCCAGCGGCGTGCGCGGCTTGGTGAGACGAGCGCCGCGCAAGCAGCGTCGGGGGCTGATCGAGGCTGCCCACTGGGCCTTCGGTGCTGGCGGCGGCGCGACGTTCGGCGCGCTGCCCCGCGGGCTGCGCCGCCGTCCGTGGAGTGGACCCGCGTACGGGCTGGTGGTGTGGTTGGGCTTCGAGCTGGGAATCGCACCCGTGCTGGGCCTCAGCCAGGCCAAGCGAGTGCGTCCGGTCGATCGCTTGGCGCTCGCGGCCGATCACTTGCTCTACGGCCTGGTGTTGTCGCGGACCGCTCCAGTGCGCACAGCTAGACAACCGGGACGGCCGTCGAGCCGCAATCTTGCTCCCGACGCCGGTTCACAACGACCCCAACCCGTCCCGGATCGACGCCCTCGAGCCTCTGCGCGTAGGTGATCGCGGCGCGGCCGTCCGCGACCTGCACGAAAGGGTCGATCTCCTCACACGGCTCATCGCCGCTGTGCCCAAACCGACGATGATCATTAGACCAGGCAGCCCCGTCGAGCGCCGGCAAGCCGCGCTGCGACCACGTCAAGTACATCTCCTTGACCGCCATGACTGACCGGGCCTCACCGGCATCAGCGCGCTCGGATCGTTTTGAGTCATGCGGCGCCTGCGGAACGGGCTAACTCGACCGCCGCTTCGGCCCCCTGGGTCCACGGGTCACCATGGCCGACAAGCACAGTCTGGGCCCCCGTACGCGCGAGCGCGTCAAGCGACGAGAGGTTACGGGCAGAATCGACCGTAGCCGCCCCCGCGACGATGCAGGGCCCCTTGCGCGCGGTGTACGGATCGAGCGTTACCACCGCGTCCCCCGCGATAACCACGTTACGGTCAGGCAGATGAAGCGCGCAATGCCCATGCGTGTGGCCCGGGGTAAAGATCACTTGCGGGGATCCCGGCACGGGGAGTGTCCCGCTCTCATACCGAACGACTTCCTTGACGGGAGCCGGCCACCACGCCCGATTGCGCACAAAGGCGGCCACCATCGGCAGCGCCCGGACCTGGGTCGCGAAGTAATACGCGCGAGCGCGCTCGTGATCGTAACGCCATGGATGTCGAGTTAGAGGCACGTCGTTCTCGTGCACGTAGACCGGCACGTTGAACGTCGCTCGGGCACGCTCGGCGAAACCGAGATGATCGAAATGAGCGTGCGTCAACACAACGGCGTCCACGTCGCTCGTCCGCCGACCGAGCCGCCCAAGCGCGTCGTGCAGCGAAGCCCACGATGTGGGAACCCCGGTGTCGACGACGGTCAGACGGTGATCCTGCTCAATCAGGTACCAATTCGTAAAGGAATCCTCGATCCGGTGGACACCGTCGACGACGTTCGCCTGCAGCTTCATGAAACGAGACTCCTTCCGGATCGATCGACTTCACGAGTATCTACCCGTGAGCGACGGTCGCCAACACCACAAGCCATGACAGCAAGTCCAGTCTGTTAGATGGCGTAAGCACCAGGTTGCCGCACGCGAGACCTGGACGCTGATCGACAGAAACAACTACCGCCTCTTTCAGCCCCTCAGCTACCAGGTGGCGACCGGATCATTGGCTCCCGGCGAGATCGCGGTCCCATTTCGGCAGATCTTTCGCCATCAAGCCGGCGTACGCGTATTGCTGGGCGAGGTCACCGGATTTGATTTCTTCGCCCGGAGAGAGGTCCTCGTCCATCCAGAGGCCGGCGGAGACAGGCGCGTGGTGATCCCCTATGACACGTTGATCGTCGCCGGCGGCTCAACGTACGCCTACTTCGGCCACGACGAGTGGCGATCCACGGCACTTGAGGTGAGATCGTTAGACAGCGCGCTCCAACCACCTCGCACATCGCGGCTAGGACTCGGCTAGGACCGTCATCTGATCATCTGGGCTGCTGGTGTCAACGCCTCGCCAGTCGCCCGAGCACTGGCAGAGGCCTCTGGCACGCGCACCGATCACGCTGGCCGACTCATCGTCAGACCGGATCTGCCCCTGCCCGGCCAACCCGGAGGTCCTCGGCGCTCGGCGATGTTCCGCCGGTGCCGGGGCCGACGTGCTCGTCGGATGGGTTGTGGGTGAGCAGGAAGAAGGGAACGCCGACGGGTGCCGGGCGCCCCATCCGTTCGCGATGTCAAAGGTGCGCCTGCCGGTGATGATCGCTCCGCCCTGAAACCATTCCTCGACTACGGGGCGGCTGGGCGCTGGCGGCCTGATGAAGTCGGCGGGACCGACGGCGGCGGTGCCTGCGGACATCCAGTCAAAGAGCCTGTCGCCACCGTCACCGAGTGGGTTTTGGGACCGTCGTGGGGAGCGGCGATGAAGCCGTCAAGCGAAATCGAGAGGTCAACCACGACGTTGCCCATTTTCAGCCTCCAGTCTCGTTAGTTTCATTGCTCAGACCGGCGAGGCCGGCTCGATTCATCGCTGTGGGTGCAGCGACCTCGCCACAGCGCGGCTTGGGGAGCCAGCGACGGCTAGCCTGATCGACGTCACCCGTTGCTTGCGAGCGTCGCGTCCAGGTCACTGACCAGCGCCCCGAGCATGCCCCCGTGAGCGCTCCGGCGGCAATCGCCGCGCGATCGTCCGAACGTCCAGCGAGGCGTAGCTCTTCGCCCAGCTGACCTCGTCTTCGACGGCGGTAGGGTCATCGGATCGGGTTAGCCAAGCGGCCCTCGCGGCGTAGGAGGATGCGCCGAGCGCATGGCCGGGGGGTGATGACCTACGATGCTTCGCGACCTCTCGCGGCGGGGTCAAACGGTGACGACTTTCAGGTCTGAATAAGCCGAGGCCATGCCCTCGTAGTCTCGGTCCTGGGTGACGACGGGAAGACCGTGTTCGATCGCGGTGGCGGCGATCAGCGCGTCCGTGAGCTTGATCGCCTTTGTAATGCCGGCGGTTCGGCACGCGGCGACGAGGCGCGCCCACGTGACCATCACCGGCTCGCTGATCGGGATCGGATCAGCGGCACGCGCGAGCACGAGCGTGTCCGCACGACGCGCCTTGGTAGCGGCGTCGGCGGCATTGAGCACGCCGAGCTGGAGCTCCCCGATGGTGATCACTGAGACCGCGACTTGCGCAGGTAGGCTGCCAAGCCGACGCTCAGTCTCTGCAGCGATAAAGATTGAGGTGTCGAGGAGTCCGGCGGCTGGGAGCTCAGAGCTCATCGAGCTTTTGTCCAGCGGCCTCATCGAGTTCGGCGCCGAGACCGGAGTCCGCTGCGCGTGTGAAGAGCTGCTGCCTCAGGTGCGGACCGGCGAGCCAGCGAGCCCGTCGCCCATGGGGCACGATATCGGCGACAGGCTCGCCGTTGACCGAGAGCGTGACGCGTTCACCGGATCTGACCGCATCGATGACTCGCGCCGTCCGATTGCGAAGGTCTCGAACCCCTATCTCCATGTGCTACAGCGTAGCATCAGTCCGGTCAAGAAAAAGCCGCGGTGATCGGCTTGCCGGGATCCTCGCCCCGGCCGGCGCTGTGCTCAAAGAACGCTGCGACCCAGCCAGGATCCGCCGCATTCAGGAGAGAGCCGTCTAGATGATCATCCAGCGCCGGAAAGCCGAGGCGGACAGCTGTCGAACAACGGCCGCTTGGTCATAGGCGGTGTGGCGCAGCTGGGGAACGTTCTCGTTGATCAGCATCCAATACGCGCCAGGCCGGCCCTCGTACGGCAGGCCGACGCTCCCCGCGTTCGCAAATGTCAGGTTGTCACCTAGCCGGCGGATGAACTGCTGATGGGTGTGACCGCCGATGACCAAGGTCTCGCTCACGCCTGCCAAAGCATCTCGAAACATCGCCTCGGGGGAGATGCGAGTCAAGATCTCGTCGTCGCTGCGCGGCGAGCCGTGGCAGAAGAGCACGCCGCCGAGGCTGGCTGCGATCGGCCATGAGGCGAGCCTGCTGCGCCAGTCCTGGCTCAGCGCCCGAGCGCTCCACGAGGCCGCGCGTCCGGGCAGATCGTCTGATGTCGCAGCGCCGTCATAGGCGGCGACCGCCTCGCGCTCAGCGTTTCCGCGAATCCAGTGCACGGGCTCTGGCCTCGAGCTCAGAAGCCCGAGGGATTCGGCGACCAAGGGTCCCCCGACCACGTCGCCAGCGACAACCACAGCGTCAACCGATAGCGCGTCGGTGTCGGCCAGCACAGCTTCGAGCGCCGGCAGATTCCCGTGTATGTCCGCCAACACCGCGATCCGCACCCAGCCACCGTAGACAATGCGCGAGCCGCGGTGCGAAACACGGACCGTCGATGGAGCCGAGCTCTGGCTCGGGACGTGCTGAGCTGGGGCCGGCCGTGGTTGTGCAAGTACGTGAGTGGGATGCTCCGCTGTGATGTGGTCGGCCTACCGGCAGCTATTTGTCGATCTCCCACACGTCCGGTCGATGGTGGGCTTCTCGTTGCTCGCCTGGCTCTCGACGGGCGCGTACGCGATCGCTCTGGTGTTGCTCGTTCAGGGCGCGACCCACTCCTATGCGCTGGCCGGGGCCGCGGAGGCCGCGAATCTGATCGCGGGCGCGTTGTCTGGTCCGGCTCGCGGCCGCGCGCTTGACCGATTCGGGTCTCGGGTGGTGATCCCGCGAGTGGCGCTCGTGCGAGCGCTGACCCTGGGAGCCATGTGGCCGGTGGCGAGCACCGGCTCAGGCGCGGCGATCGTCGCCCTTGCGGGGCTGGCGGCGCCGGCGTTGCCAACGGCGATGCGCCGCCAATGGCAGCAACTGCTCGGCCGCGAGGATCCTCGTCTGCAACCGGCCTACGCAGTTGAGCTCAACGCCCAAGTCGCCGTGTTTGTGATCGGCCCCTTGCTTGCCGCTGCCGGCCTGGCGACGATGGGGGCCGGCGCCACCCTCGCGGCGACCGCCAACAGCGCCGGAGTCGGCAGCGGCTATGTGATCGCCGGCGCGATCATCCAGGAATCCGGCACCGCCGCCGCGTTCCTCATCGCGACAGCCCTACTCGCCGCAGCGACCACCGTTCCGCTCGCAAAGCAGCAATCACTCACCTGCTCGCGGTGAAGAGCGCTCGGTGCACGCGGCGAGGTCCCGTTCTCACTCAGCCGCATCCGGGCGACATAATCTGGGCGCGATGGTCGACTGGGGAGCAGGTAGGTATGAACGACCGCGGCGGAGCTGGAGCCGGTAGCGCAAGCGGTCCTCGAGCGCGCCGCACTGTCGGCGGGAGACGGGGTCGTGGACTTGGCATGCGGAACCGGGAACGCGGCGCTGCTAGCGGCCGCCCGCGGCGCGCGGGTGGTCGGGGTTGATGCGGCGCCGCGACTCCTCGAGGTCGCACGCCAGCGGGCGCACGCGCAAGGGCTCGAGCTCGATCTTCGCGAAGGGGACCTGCTCGCATTGCCTGTCGATGATGCTGGCGCCGAGATTGTCTTGTCTGTTTTTGGCGTGATCTTCGCGGCGGATCCAATCCAGGCGCTGCGGGAGATCGCGCGCATCTTGCGTCCCGACGGCCGCGCGCTGCTCAGCGCCTGGGTTCCGGCCGGCCCGATCGATGCGATGCTCGGCGCGATGGGCCTGATAGTGAGGCGAATCACGCAAACCCCGGCGCGCCAGCGCTTCGCCTGGTTTGACCCGGCCGCCGTCGGCCCGCTCGCCATCGAGGCGGGCTTAACGCTCGAGGGCACGACCCCAGGCGAATTGGCAATCCGGGGTGCCTCACCCGAAGCCTACGTGGCCGGTTCTCAGGAGCACCCGATGTCCTCGCTGCGCGGTCGGTCGTCCAGAATGCCGGCGCTGAATCCGAGCTGCGGGAGGCGATGACAAGCGTGCTGCGCGATGCCAACGAGGACCCGAGCGGTTTCCTTGTCCACAGCCCGTACGTCGTGCACGAGCTGCGCGTCGACTGAAACGACGCCCAGTCTCTCGCGCCACGGCCATTTCGCGAAGCTCGTCCCGAACGAGCAAGTAGTCGGGGCGCGCGACAATGCGCCAATGACCGCGGCAGTGGTTCTCACCGGAGCGCCAGGCTCGGGCAAATCGTCGGTACTAGACGCGCTGAGCACCTTGCTGGAGATCGATGGATCGCCTTCGGCGCATTCGAGTCCGAGGAGCTGGCCAGGGGCTCACCGTGGCTGGCGACAGCCGAATGGCTGCCCCAGCTCGCCGCCGTCATCGCTCTGCAGCGCCGTGCCGGCAGAGACCTGTTCCTGATAGCGGCAACCACGGAGACCCCAGGTGAGCTGCAGGACCTGATCGAGGCCATTGGCGCCGACCGGGTGGTCGTCGTCTGCCTCCGCGCCTCACCCGATGTTGTGGCCGAGCGGCTCGCCGTTCGCGAGCCGGACGTCTGGCCGGGCAAGGCTTTCCCTGATCGAGCACGCGCGCGAGCTCGCGGGAGCCATCCCAGCGATCGGTCGGATCGATCTCGTGCTCGACACGAATGGACGCCAGGCCGACGAAGTCGCTGCCGACGTCCGCGACCTGCTTGCGCATCGCGGGGGTGGTGGCGTCCTACGGGATCAGACCGTAGGGAAACGCTGCCGTCAGGGACTCGGTGCCGTCAGCCGTGACGATCAGCAGATCCTCGACACGGCTGCCGCCGACTCCCGGGATGACCGTTCCGGGCTCGACGGCGATCACGTCACCGGCGATCAGGGCTTCGGTCCCGGTCCGGCCCAGCGCCGGAGCCTCGTGGACCTCGAGTCCGACGCCGTGCCCGAGGCCGAAGTAGAACCCTTCACGCAGCGTCTCCCCTGGCGCCTTGGTGCGGGATGTCGGATGTCCTGCGGCTTCGAACACGTCACACGCGACACCGTAGAGCTCGACGCCGCTTACGCCGGGCCTGGCCTGAGCGCACGCCCGCTCGTGGGCGTCGAGCACGAGCGCGTGCAACGCGGCGATCGAGTCGCTGATCTCACCGCGGAGGAAAGTGCGCGTCATGTCGGCCCAGCAGCCAGACTGCTCGTCGCGCGGCCAAAGGTCGATCTCGATCGGGACGTGAGCTGGCAGCGCACCGGCACCCGGATCGTGACCGATGGCAGCATGCGCGCCCATCGGCTTGACCATGATGTCGGACGGGGCGGGTGCGCCGGCCCGCGCGCACACCTCGCGGACGCGCGCCCGGACCGCCTCGGCGGTCAACTGCTCGCCGGCCAGGCAGAGACCGTCACCGTCGATCGCTGCTTCACGGAGCATTGCCGCGGCCTGGCCCATCGCGGACACCGCGACGTCGGCCGCCCGCCGGATGCCCGCCATCTCGGCCGGCGTCTTACGCCGCCGGCGCTCGACGAACAACGCCTCATCCGGGGTGAGCACGATCCCGACCTCGCGTAGGCGGTCGGCCAGCGCGAGCGGAAACTCCGGCGGAACCGCCGCTTCGGTGATCCCGAGCGCAGCCGCCGCCCGGACGCATAGCTCCGAGTCGATCTCACTGTCCGGCCGTCCGGCGGCGATCAGCTCATCGCGGCCCAGAGCATCCACCAGCAGACGTTCGAGATCCGCGGCCGCACGCGCGATCCTCGCGTCCTCGAGCGCGTTGGTCAACACCGCACGGCGGCCGTCCGCCTCCAGATAGAGGAAGGGGTCGCCGATCGCCAGCGGCACCTCATGGCGAAGCGCCGGCGACGTCTCGGTATCTCCATAGATGAGTACTGGCATCACGCCATAGGCTCTCAGACCACGAGCGAACGTGGCCTCCCGCGCTCAGCAGACGCGCTTCGTATCTGACCGAGCGTCAGCGCAGCAGCTTGTCTGCGGTGATCGGGAGGTCGCGGATCCGGATGCCGGTGGCGTGGTAAACGGCATTGGCGATTGCGGCGGCCACCCCCACGATCCCGATCTCGCCGATGCCCTTGGAGCCCATCGGGTTGGTGTGGGGGTCGCGCCCGTCGAGCCAGTGGGCCTCGATGTCGCCGACGTCGGCGTTGACGGGGATGTGGTACTCGGCCAGGTCGTGGTTGACGACGTGGCCGAACTGCGGGTCCAGCACGCTGTTCTCGTGCAGCGCCATCGATAGCCCCATCGTCATGCCGCCGATGAACTGAGACCGAGCCGTGCGGGGGTTGATGATCTGTCCGGCGTCGAACACGCCGAGCTGGCGGGAGACGCGGATCTCCCCGGTGTCGGCGTGCACGTGGACTTCGGCGAGCTGGGCTCCGAAAGCATGCATGGCGTAGTTCTCTGCATCTGCGTTCTCGGGCGTCTCGGCCGTCGCCTCGTCGCCCGGATCGGGCTGATCGCCGTGTTGCTCGCGGAAGGCCTCGGCGGCGGCGACGATTGCCGAACCCCAGCTCGTGATGCCCGACGAGCCGCCGGCGACGGTGGCCATCGGCAGTCGGGTGTCGCCGATCTCCAGCTCGATCAGGTCCATCGGCACTTCCAAGGCGTCGGCGGCGATCTGAGCCAGCGTGGTCCACGTTCCGGTGCCGATGTCAGCCGAGCCGATCTGCACGGTATAGGCGCCGGCAGGACCCAGACAGATGCGGGCCGCCGAACCCGGCATCCGATAGACGGGATAGGTGGCGCTGGCCACGCCGGATCCGATCAGCCAGCCGTTGCGGTTGCGCGCACCGGGCGACGGGTCACGCTGATCCCACCCAAACCGCCGCGCCCCCTCGCGCAGGCAGTCGACCAGGCGCCGCGTCGACCAAGGGTTGCCCGACTCCGGATCGACCTCGGGCTCGTTGCGGATCCGCAGCTCCACGGGATCCAGGCCGAGGGCCACGGCCAGCTCGTCCATCGCCACCTCGGGAGCGAACATGCCCGGACACTCACCGGGGGCCCGCATCCACGACGGGACGGCGACGTCGAGCGGAACGAGTCGGTGGCTGGTCAGCCGGTTAGGTGAGGCGTACATGATTCGCGTCGGGGTGGCCGTCTGCTCGGCGAACTCCTTGATCTTCGAGGTCAGCTCCACAACCTCGTTGCTGATCGCCTGCAGCCGCCCGCCGCCGTCGGCCCCGAGACGGATCCGCTGGATCGTGGGCGTGCGATACCCGACGAGCGCGAACATCTGCTGCCGGGTCAGCGCCAGCTTGACCGGCCTTCCGGAGACCATCTGAGCCCCCAGGCAGGCCAACACGACGTGGGCGTGCGAAGTGCCCTTGGAGCCGAATCCGCCGCCGACGTAGGGCGAGATCACCCGCACCTGCTCAGGCTCTAACCCGAACAGCGGCGCGATCGACGAGCGCACGGTGTGCACGCCCTGTGTGGAGTCGTACAGCGTCAGCCCCAGCCGATCGCGGATCGCGATCGTGGCGTGCGGCTCCATTGGGTTGTTGTGCTCCATCGGCGTCGTGTAGGTCTGCTCCACGGTGACCTCGGCCGACTGCATGGCCGCTTCCACGTCGCCTTCGGATGTGTCGGTCGGGAAGCTGGGATTCACCTTTTCGGGGGCGTACAGCTGCTCGTGATCGGCTCGCAGCACAACGTCGTGAGGCTGCTCGTGGTAGGCGACGCGCACCCGCGATGCGGCCTCACGGGCGACCTCGGAGCTCTCGGCGACGACGGCGCCGATCAGCTGTCCGCGAAACGCGATCCGCTCGTCCTGAAGGATCCAGAGCTCGCGGTTGTCGTCGGAGGCCAGGCGTGGAGCGTTCTCGTGCGTGAGGACTACGAGGACACCATCCAAGGCCTCGGCGACTGAGGCGTCGATGGAGCTGATCGTGCCCCGCGCGATCGTCGATTGCACCGGGTGCATGTAGGCCGGCTGGTCTAGCTCGTGCTCGAAGGCGTATCGGGCCGTGCCCGTGACCTTGGCCACGCCATCCAGACGCGCGAGCGGCGCGCCGACGGCGGCGGTCTGGAGCCGGTCACTCACCGCTTGGCCTCGCCGGCCAGGTCGGACAGGACGGCGACCAACGCGTTGCGCGCCATCGGGATCTTGAAGGCGTTGTCCCTCAAGGCGCAGGCCTCGGCGAGCTCTGCCTCCGCGGCGTCACGAACCGCCTCGGGCGTCAGACGGACGCCTTGCAGCTCCCCCTCGGCGCGAGCGCCTCGCCACGGCCGGTGCGCCACGCCGCCGAAGGCGATCCGCACCTCTTGCACGACGCCGTCCGACAGTTCGAGCACCGCTGCCACCGAAACCAGCGCAAAGGCGTAGGACGCGCGGTCGCGGACCTTGTGATACCCGGAGTTGCGCGCGGCGGGGAGCTCTGGAAGCGTGACCGCAGTGATCAGATCGCCGTGCTGCAGGACCGTGTCGCGCTCCGGCTCGTCCCCTGGCAATCGATAGAGCTCCGCGATCGGGATCTCCCGGCTGCCATCACGGCTGTGGACCTGCACCACGGCGTCGAGCGCCGTCAGCGCAACCGCCATGTCCGACGGGTGAACAGCGACACACTGCTCAGACGCGCCGAAGATCGCGTGATATCGCGTATACCCGTTTATCGCCGAGCACCCCGATCCGGGCTGGCGCTTGTTGCACGGCGTGGTGACATCCTGGAAGTAGACACATCGCGTCCGCTGCAACAGGTTTCCTGCCGTCGTCGCGACATTGCGCAGTTGACCGGAAGCTCCCGCCAGCAGCGCGCGGGACAGAACTGGATAGCGGTCGCGAATCAGCGGATCGGCGGCGAGCTCGGCGTTGGGCACTCCAGCGCCGATTCTCACGCCACCATCAGGCTGCTCCTGAACCCCGCCGAACGGCAGACCGCTGACGTCGACGAGCAGATCCGGGCTGGCGACGCCGAGCTTCATGTGGTCGACGAGATTGGTCCCACCCCCCAGGAATGCCGCCGCCGGCCGGTCGGCCACGGCCGCGATCGCGCTGTCGGAGTCGGCCGCGCGCTGGTAGGCGAACTCCCTCATCCTGCCGCCGATCGGATCGCGGCGACGATGTTCACGTAGGCGCCGCAGCGGCACAGATTCCCGCTCATCCGCTCACGAATCTCTTCGTCGTCGAGGGTCACCTCAGCGCTTAGGTCATCGGTGACGTGACTCGGCCACCCGGCCTGCGCCTCCTCGATCATGCCCACCGCCGAGCAGATCTGCCCCGGCGTGCAATAGCCGCACTGAAAGCCGTCGTAGTCGATGAAAGCCTGCTGCATGGGATGCAGTTCGTCGCCGTCGGCGAGCCCTTCGGCGGTCACGATCTCGGCGCCATCGTGAGCCACGGTCAAAGACAGGCAGGTGATCACGCGCCGGCCGTCCAACAGCACCGTGCAGGCGCCGCACTGCCCGTGATCGCATGCCTTCTTCGGGGCGTTGATGTTCAATCGCTCTCGCAGCGCATCGAGCAACGTCGTGCGCGTGTCCACCCGCAGCGAATGGGGCATCCCGTCCACGACCAGCGTGATCTCAGCGTCCACTAAGCACGTCCTTGCGGCAGCATCGACTTGCGGCCTACCCGACAGGTTGTCGGTCTAACCCATGGACGCGGCACGAGGGCGAGAATGGCCTCCCGACCAAAAGGACGCGAAAACCATGGACTTTGCACAGATCTGCGCCGAGCTCGAAGACCACGTGCTCACGATCACCCTCAACCGTCCAGATCGGCTCAACGCGTGGACGCCGACGATGGGACGCGAGCTGATCGCGAGCTTCGATCAAGCCGAGGCCGACGACGAGGTCCGCGTCATCGTCATCACCGGCGCGGGCCGCGGCTTCTGCGCCGGTGCCGACCTCGCCGGCGGCGGCGAGACCTTCGACAAGCGCCAGCGCGACCCCAGGGACATGATCCCGCGTGATGGCGGCGGCCAGTTCACGCTCCGGGTGTTCGACTGCACCAAGCCCGTGATCGCCGCGATCAACGGCCCCGCGGTTGGCGTCGGAGCGACGATGACCCTCCCGATGGACATCCGGCTCGCCGCCGAGGAGGCTCGCCTCGGGTTTGTCTTCGCGCGCCGGGGAATCGTCCCGGAAGCCTGCTCTAGCTGGTTCCTGCCCCGGCTTGTCGGGATCAGCCGCGCCATGGAGTGGGTCGCCACCGGCCGCGTGTTCTCCGCTCGAGAGGCGCTCGAGGCCGGGCTCGTGCGCAGCGTGCATCCGGCCGTAGAGCTGCTCAACGCCGCCCGCGAGCTCGCGCGTGAAATCGCCGACAACACCGCCCCGGTCTCGGTCGCCCTCGCCCGTCAGATGATGTGGAGGATGCTCGGTGCCGAGCATCCAATGATCGCCCACCGCGCCGACTCCCGCGGCATGTTCACCCGGGGCCAATCAGCGGACGCCCGCGAGGGCATCACCTCGTTTCTGGAAAAGCGCCCCGCCGAGTTCCCAGACCGTGTCAGCGCAGGGCTCCCGGACCTGTTTGCAGGGTGGACCGCCCCGGGGTTTCAGTAGCGACGGTCCTCGCCATGCCCCCCGACGCCCGCGGCGGCCATGGTGATGCTTGCGGCGCGCACGGTGACTGTTGGAGGATCGGGCATCGCGTCGAGGGGGAGTGGCCTTGCGCTGGCCAGATGTCGCGATCAAGCTGCGATACACGCCGAACGACGGCCTTGGGCGCGTAATGGTCATCGAGTAGTCCGTCGGAGGAGAAGGTCCCGCCCACTCGCGTGGCGGGTCCGGCGGAGGTCGTGTCCCGGAGGTTGAACCAGCGATCGTCGGTGATGTTGAACGTGTGCGAGTAGGCCTGCGCCGCCTGCACCAGCTGCCTGAAGGCGCTGCCTTGCGCTCTCCTGGGCAGACAGATCGTGCCAGGGCAGAAGTCGAGGCCGACGAACCCCAGCGCGCGAACGAACGGCCTGCCTCCGTGCGCGGCCAGATGGGCGGACAGGTCGGCATCGCCGCTGGGCGAGAAGCGATAGGCGTAGGTGAACCCGAAGCGCAGCTGCGTGAATCGGTTGTGCACAGCCCGCGGGGGGTACTTTGGCGGGACTATTTTGGGCCGGTTGAGAGTGGAGGATTCGTGGGTCGATGAGAGCGATAGCGAGGAGGATTGAGGGCTTGAAGGATTCATGGGTCTGGGTGACCGGCCGGCGCGGCTTCGATCCCGGCCACCAGCGCCTGTTGGACCCCCTGATAGGCCCGTCGGAGGTGTTGGGAGAAGCCTGGACATTGATCTCGTTGGTGATCGTCCTCGCCACCACCTGGCGGTCGGGGCCGAACGTGTCGACGACGTGGCGGACGTAGCGCGCTGGCCATCTGATCAGAACAGCCGGTTGAGCCTTACCACAAGCTGGCCTCCGCGCGGCGCCAGCGCCTTTACCGCGGCGAGATCCCGCGTGGGATTTGTCGGGGGCCGAGGCGAGCTGCACCGTGCCGGCGCTGCCCGCCAGCCCGAGATCGATGCCGAACCGCAAGGGTGCCCCCACCCGAGGCGCCGCGCCTCCGTATGAACCAGAGATCAGGCGGCGCGGAGGCGTGCGCAAGCCCCGCGCCCAGGACAGCAGCAGGCAGGCCAGGGCAGGATCCGGCGGACCGCGGGGGCTCAGGGGAACTGAGCGGGCAGGGCGACACGTATGACCACTCGAGCCGGCCGAGTTGGTGAGGCTAAGTGCTCCTCTTCATAAGTAAGGCGACGTATTAGCGTCCGATCTCGGCCGTAGCGTGCGTGGCATCCTGTCCTCTTGTGAAGGGACGCTGATGCCAAGGCACAGCCCGTATCGGGTTGAGTTGACTGACGAGGAACGCCAAGTGTTGGCATCGCTGGCGCGCTCATATACGTTGCCGTATTGGCAGGTGACGAGGGCTCAGATGGTGCTAGTGGCAGCAGATGGCCTGCGCAACGACCAGATCGCTGTCCGGTTGCGGTGCGGTCGTGATGTCGTCTCGCAGTGGCGAAAGCGGTTCTTCGAGCAGCGCCTGGCCGGCCTCGAGGACCGACCCCGGCGCGGCAGACCGCCGGCTTTTCCCCCCTCAGGTGCGGGCTGAGGTGATCCGCCTGGCGTGCGAGCGGCCCGCCGACAGCGAGGTGCCGCTCGCGCGCTGGTCATCCACCGAGCTCGCACGTGAGGCCGTGACACGCGGGATCTGCGAGCAGATCTCCGGAGTGACCGTGTGGCGCTGGCTCTCAAAGGATGCCATCAAGCCGTGGCAGTACCGCTCCTGGATCTTCCCGCGCGATCCTGACTTCACCGTCAAGGCCGGCCGGATCCTTGACCTCTACCAGGGTCGCTGGGACGGCGAGCTGCTGCATCCCGGCGACTACGTCGTCTGCTGCGATGAGAAGCCCTCGATCCAAGCCAGACACCGCAAGCATCCAACGCTGCCCGCGACGAGCGCCGTCAAGCGTGGCCAGCGCGTCGAGCACGAGTATGAGCGCAAGGGCGCGTTGTGCTACTTCGCGGCCTGGGACGCCCGCCGCGCGAAGCTGTTCGATCGCTGCGCCCCCGCCGACGGGATCGTCCCGTTCGATCAGCTCGTCGAGCAGTTCATGAGCGTCGAGCCCTACAGCAAAGCGCAGCGCGTGTTCGTGATCGTCGAGTATGCCGACCCGGTCGTTGTGCCGACCCTGCTGAGAAGCGCCTGTTGGCAGCCGCTCGGAAGAGCGAAGCTGTCG
>JAABUJ010003424.1_pt1 | contig 17855 bp, 18 predicted proteins | sample 5559131 | NCBI WGS metagenome assembly JAABUJ01 (sample SAMN10711875, study PRJNA513366) | rock metagenome | isolation source: Antarctica rocks | place: Antarctica: Victoria Land, Mt New Zealand nord | collected 2016-01-07 | reverse complement strand
ATGTAGAGCATCTCGACTTTGTCGTAGTCGGGTTCGTCGGGCGTGGGGTGGATGCAGTCGACCGGGCAGACCTCGACGCACGAGTTGTCCTTGGTGCCGATGCACGGCTCGGCGATCACGTAGGCCATGGGTTTCGTTCTTCCTCTTGGGGTGGGGAAAGGCGAAGCCGGCATTCTGCCACGCGACCGCGCCCGCGAGCGGCGCGCTCTCGGGCACCGGGCCCCGTAGCCCGCGTCGTTAGGCTCCCTGGCGTGCTTCTGCTCACGGGCGCGACCGGGCTCGTCGGCTCGGCGGTGCTGCGGCGCCTGACCGCGGCCGAGCAGCCCGTTCGCTGCCTCGTCCGCGATCCCCGGCGGCTCGGCGCGGAGCGGGTGCGGGTCCAGATCGCACTCGGCGATCTCGGCGACCCGCGCGGCTTTCGTCACGCCCTGCGCGACGTGAGGACCGTGGTCCACCTCGGAGCGAGCACGCGCGACCAGCGCACCGGCTCGCTCGAGGAGCTCAACGGTATCGCCTCGTGGAGGCTGGCCCGCGCCGCCGCCGCCGCCGGAGTCGAGCACTTCGTGCTCTTCTCCGCCCTGGAGGCGAGCCTCGAGCACCGCGTGCGCTTCTTCCGGACCAAGGGGTTCGCCGAGTGCGCGGTCGCCGAGTCGGGCCTCTCCCACACCGTCTTTGCTCCGTCGGTGATCTACTCACCCGGGGATCCCTGGCTCACGCTGCTCCACCGCCTCTCCGTGCTGCCCGTGATGCCCACTCCGGGCCACGGGCGTGCCGCCTATCAGCCCGTGTGGGCCGAGGATGTGGCCGACTGCGTGCTCGCCGCGCTCGCGTCCGGAGCGCCGTCGGGTGGATCGGCCCGCCACGAGCTGGCGGGCCCGGAGACGCTCACCTACGAGGCGATGGTCGGCCTCGCGCTGCGCTCCTTTAGCCGCGATCAGCGGCGGCTCTGGCCGCTATCCCCTCGCGTGGTGCGGCGCGGCCTACGCCTACTCGAAGGGGTCGTCGGGCCGGGGATCTTCGCGACGTGGGACGAGGTGGAGCTGCTCGGCGTGCCGCTGCTCGCCGCCCGCGGCACCGCGGACATGGAGCGCCTAGGGGTGCGTCCCCACCACATGGCCGCCGTGCTGGGCGCCTGACCGCGCTCGCCGGGCTCCTACCCGCCCGAGCCCACCGGGGCTCGCCGTTCGGCCCAGGGGTCGGCGGCCTCGAGCTGGGCGCTCAGCGCGAGCAGGACATCCTCCCGTGCGGGCCGGCCGATGAGCTGCACCGCGACGGGCAGGCCGTCCTCCCCGTGGGCGAAGGGCACGGACATCGCCGGCTGGCCGGTCACGTTGGCGATTGCCGTATAGGGCGTGAAGTGCCCCGAGCGGCGGAACGTGTCCTCGGGATCGGGCAGCGCTCCGTTCATCGTCCCGATCTCCACCGGGCGCCCGGCCAGCGCCGGGGTGAGCACGGCGTCGTACGGAGCGCACGTCGTGACGATCCCGCGGGCCAGGGCCTGGAGCTGCATGGCCGCGGCCAGGGCGTGCGCGGAGTCGAGCTGGCGACTCTGCTCCCACACCATCCACGAGAGCGGCTCGAGCTCCTCCCGGGTGGGCTCGCGGCCGCTGAGGAAGGAGGCTACCACGATGCTCGAGGCGACCGCCGGACCGAAGGAGGCGGAGAAGAGCTGCAGCAGGCCGGGCGACGACCACGGCGGCGTGAACTCCTCCACGTGGTGACCGAGCGACTCGAGGCGCTCGGCCGCTGCGCGCGTGCCGCGCTCCGCGATGGGGTCGAGCACGGCGTCGGGAAGCGGCGGCAGGGTGCTCAGGCCAATCCGGAGCCCTTGCGGCTCGCGCGCTGCCGCGGCGGCGAACGGTTCGGCGGGCGCGGGCGCCCAGCTCGCGTCGCCCGGCTCGTAGCCGGCGAGGATGTCGAGGAGCTCCGCGGTCTCCGTCGTCGTTCGCGTCAGGACGCCGTCGGTGACGAGGAAGGCCTCGCCCTGGTCGGGGCCGCGGGAGATGCGGCCGCGGGCGGGCTTCAGCCCAACCAGGCCGCAGCACGCGGCGGGAATGCGCGTCGAGCCGCCCCCATCGTTGCCGTGGGCGACCGGCACCATCCCGGCCGCGACCGCCGCCGCCGAGCCGCCCGAGGAGCCGCCCGGTGTCCGCTCGAGGTTCCACGGGTTGCGTGTCGGGCCGAAGCGCGTGGACTCCGTGGTGGGCAGGATCCCGAGCTCGGGTAGCGCTGTCTTGCCGACGACGATGAACCCGGCCTCACGCAGGCGGCGGACGAGGAATGCGTCGTGCGGGGCGACGAAGTCCCCGAAGAGGGGGCAGCAGAACGTGAGCGGCAGGCCCGCGACCGGCACGTTGTCCTTGATCGCGATGGGCACGCCGGCGAACGGCCGCTCGTCGCCCGGCGCGACGGCGTCGGCGGCCGCGAGCGCTCCCTCGGCGTCGACGTGGACGAAGGCGCCCACCTCGCCGTCGAGCGCCTCGATGCGCTCGAGGGAGTGCTCCACGAGCTCCCGGGCACTCAGCTCGCCCTCGCGCACGCGCGCCGCGAGCTCGCTCACCGGCCGGAACATGATCTCGCTCACGGTCGGACACACTATCCCCCGGCCGTCCGGCGGCCCGGTCTGCCACGCTGTGCCCGTCGGATCCATCACGCCACGGGAGCCTGTTCAGAGATGACCGCCACCGCCGAAGTTCAGTCCGGGCTCGAGGGCGTCGTCGCCTTCGCCACCGAGATCGCCGAGCCCGACAAGGCCGGGGGGGCGCTGCGCTACCGCGGCGTCGACATCGAGGACCTCGTCGGCCGCGTCCCCTTCGAGCAGGTGTGGGGGCTCCTCGTCGACGGGACCTTCGCCCCGGGCCTGCCCCCCGCCGAGCCACACGGGCTGTTCGGCCGCTCGGGCGACCCGCGCGTCGACGTCCAGTCCGCGCTGGCCATGCTCGCCCCCGAGTGGGGTTTCGGGCAGCTCATCGACATCTCCGACGAGGAGGCGCGCGACGACCTCGCACGGGCCTCGGTGATGGCCCTCTCCTTCGTCGCCCAGTCCGCGCGCGGCATCGGCCAGCCACCCGTCCCCCAGCGCGAGGTCGACAAGGCCCGCTCCATCCCCGAGCGCTTCCTCATCCGCTGGCGCGGGGAGGCCGACCCCGACCACGTCAAGGCGATCGACGCCTACTGGATCTCCGCCGCCGAGCACGGCATGAACGCCTCGACGTTCACCGCGCGCATCGTCGCCTCCACGGGCGCCGACTGCGCGGCGGCGCTCTCCTCGGCGGTCGGCGCGCTCTCCGGTCCGCTCCATGGCGGGGCGCCCTCGCGGGTGCTGAAGATGCTCGACGAGGTGGAGGCTATGGGCGACGCGGAGGCGTGGGTCAAGCAGGCACTCGACTCCGGGCAGCGGCTCATGGGCTTCGGGCACCGGGTCTACCGGGCCGAGGACCCGCGCGCCCGGGTGCTGCGGCGCACCTCGCGCGAGATCGGCTCGAGCCGGTTCGAGGTGGCCGAGGCGCTCGAGCAGGCGGCGCTCGCCGAGCTCCACGCCCGCCGGCCCGACCGCGTACTGGCCACCAACGTCGAGTTCTGGTCGGCCGTCGTGCTCGACCACGCCGAGGTGCCGCCCGACCTCTTCACCTCCATGTTCACCTGCGCCCGCACGGCCGGATGGTCGGCCCACGTGCTCGAGCAGAAGCGCGAGGCGCGCCTGATCCGTCCCACCGCGAAGTACGTCGGGCCCGAGGCGCGCCGCGTCGACGAGGTATAGGGCCCGCCCGATGGACGACGACGTGACGGCCATGACGCCCGCGGGCCTGGAGGCGCTGCGCGAGGAGGTCGAGCACCTCCAGACCGTCGGGCGCCAGGAGATCGCCGAGCGTATCCGGGTCGCCCGGGAGTGGGGAGATCTCAAGGAGAACGCCGAGTACCACGACGCCAAGAACTCACAGGCCCTGCTCGAGCGGCGGATCACCCTCCTCGACAAGAAGCTCCGCAGCGCCGTCGCGGTCGAGCCGGACAAGGCCGCCGGCGTCGCCGGCTTCGGGAGCACGATCCACGTGGTGGACGAGCAAACCGGCCGCGCGGCCACCTACACGCTCGTGGGCTCGGCCGAGGCGAGCGCGGCTGCGGGCCGGCTCTCCACCGACTCGCCGGTCGCCCGAGCGCTCATGGGCGCGCGAGCCGGCCAGGTGGTGGCGGTGCCGACGCCCCGGGGAGAGCGACGGTTGCGGGTCGATCGCGTGGGTGGCTGAAGCCGCATCCGGTATCACCGGGGCGGTGCGTCCCGGCGAGCTCGTACTCCTCAGCCGGCGGCGGCGAGGACTGCGAGCGAGCGCCTGCGCGAGGCCGCTTCCTGGAACCTCGCCTCCACCCGACTCGAGCTTGCGGCCGTGGCGGCCAGACGAGCCGGTCATCGGCCACCCGGCGCGGATGAGCGACCTTCCGCTGCCGGAGCGGCCGCTCGATCTCCAGCAGCTCACTCGTGACCTCGACGTCATGCCCGCTCCTGCACATCCTCAACGTGGTGCCCGGTGCGGCTCTCTACGACGACGTGCGCCGCCGCGCGCTCGTGGTCGAACTCGACGGAGTCCAGCTCGCGATCGCCGGGCTCGACCTCATCGCGATGAAGCGCGCCTCGGGCCGCCTCTGCGACCGGGAGGACCTCGCCGTGCTCACGGCGATCCCGCCGACGTGACACGCACCGAGGGCCCTGCGTCGCCGCCGGGCCCTCGGTCCTCACTGGTGTACTCGGGGGGCGCCCGGCAAAGCCGGGCGAGAGGGGGGCGAAGCCCTCCCTACATCATCCCGCCCATGTCGGGCATCCCGCCGCCCATGCCGGCGCCGGCGCCCTCCTTGTCGGGGATCTCCGCCACGATCGCCTCGGTGGTGAGGATGTTCTTGGCGATCGACGCGGCGTTCTGCAGCGCCGAGCGCGTGACCATGGCCGGGTCGATGACTCCCTCGGCGACGAGGTCGACGATCTCGCCCGTGGCCGCGTTGAGGCCCTGCCCCTTCTCGGCCTTGCGCACGTCGTTCACGACGACCGAGCCCTCGAGCCCGGCGTTGAACGCGATCTGGCGCAGCGGCTCCTGCAACGAGCGCAGGATGATCTTCGCGCCCGTCCGCTCGTCGTCCTCGAGCAGGTCGAGCTCGATCGCGTCCGCGGCCTCGATGAGCGCCACGCCGCCGCCCGGCACGATGCCCTCCTCGAGGGCCGCGCGGGTGGCCTGCAGCGCGTCCTCGACGCGGTGCTTCTTCTCCTTCATCTCCGTTTCGGTCGCCGCGCCGACCTTGACGACCGCCACGCCGCCGGAGAGCTTGGCGAGGCGCTCCTGCAGCTTCTCGCGATCGAAGTCCGAGTCGGTGTTCTCGACCTCGTTCTTGATCTGCTTGATGCGGCCCTTGATCGCCTCCGCCTCACCCGAGCCGTCGATGATCGTCGTGTCGTCCTTGGCCACCACCACGCGACGAGCACGGCCGAGCTGCGAGAGCTGCGTGTTCTCGAGCTTGAGGCCCATCTCCTCGGTGATCACCTCGCCACCCGTGAGGATCGCGATGTCCTCGAGCATGCGCTTGCGGCGATCCCCGAAGCCGGGGGCCTTGACCGCGACGCCGGTGAACGTGCCACGGAGCTTGTTGACCACCAGGGTCGCGAGGGACTCGCCCTCGACGTCCTCGGCGATGATCAGCAGCGGCTTGCCGGACTGGATCGTCTGCTCCAGGATCGGGAGCACGTCACGGACCGAGCCGATCTTCTGGTTGGCGATGAGGATGAACGGATCCTCGAGCACGGCCTCCATGCGGTCCTGGTCGGTGACCATGTAGGGCGAGATGTAGCCCTTGTCGAACTGCATGCCCTCGGTGAACTCGAGGTCCATGCCGAACGTCTGGCCCTCCTCGACGTTCACGACGCCGTCCTTGCCGACCTTCTCGATCGCGTCGGCGATCACGTCGCCGATGTCCTCGTCGCCAGCCGAGATGGTGGCGACGCGAGAGATCTGGTCCTTGCCCGAGATCTCCACCGACTGCTCCTCGATCGAGCGCACGACGGACTCGACGGCCCGCTCGATCCCGCGCTTGAGACCAAGCGGGTTGGCGCCGGCCGCGACGTTCTTGAGACCCTCGTGGACGATGGCCTGGGCGAGCACCGTGGCGGTCGTCGTGCCGTCGCCGGCCACGTCGTTGGTCGCCGTGGCGACCTCGCGGACGAGCTGGGCGCCCTGGTTCTGGAAGACGTCCTCGACCTCGATCTCACGGGCAATGGTCACGCCGTCGTTCGTGATCGTCGGAGCGCCGAACTTCTTGTCGAGGACCACGTAGCGGCCACGCGGGCCGAGTGTGACCTTGACCGCGTTGGCGACTGCGTCGACGCCGGACTCGAGGGCCTGACGGGCGTCCGAGTTGTACTTGAGTTCCTTGTGAGCCATTTCTTCTCCTGGGGAAAGCGGGGTGACTAAGCGGCGACCTTGGCGAGCACGTCGGACTCGCGGAGGACGAGTAGGTCCTCCCCGTCGACCTTGATCTCCGTGCCGCCGTACTTGGAGTAGAGGACCTCGTCGCCTTCGGCGACGTCGAGCGGGATGCGCTTATCGCCGTCGTCGTCGTACTTGCCGTCGCCGACGGCGAGGACCTTGCCCTTCTGGGGCTTCTCCTTGGCGGTCTCGGGGAGGACGATGCCGCTCGCGGTCGTCTCCTCCTCCTCGATCGCTCGTACGATCAACCGATCGCCGAGGGGCTTGAGCTTCATGTGCGTGAACCTCCAAATGGTCGTGGACCCGGGTGCCTTCGCTGGCACTCGTTAGGTGCGAGTGCCAACCGAGCTCAGACTATAGGTGGAGCGGTTCGATATCGCAAGCGCGCCCTGGCACTCTCGGTGCCGAGTGCCAACCAGGGCACGCGAAGACGCCACCTCTCGCTGGCCGCCTGACTCGCCGTGCGAGAATCTCGCTTGTGACAGCGTCGCCGGAGCCCCTGCTGCGGACCATTCTGCGCCGGAGCCTGGTCCGGATCGCCGGGGGCGCGCTCTCCTCTGCGCCGGTGCGGCCGCTGCTGGCGCGGCGCGCGCGGCGTGCCTGGATCGAGAGCCGCCGCATCGTCTTCCTCTGTCATGGCAACGTCTGCCGCAGTCCTTTCGCCGAGGCGCTCGCCCGGCGCGAAGCGGGTCCGGGACGCGTCGTGCGCTCGGCCGGCTGCCTCGGCGAGACCGGCCGCTACGCGCCTCCCGTCGCCGTGCGCGCCGCGCGAGCGTGGGGGGTGGATCTCTCCGGGCACCGCTCCCGGGCGCTCGATGCGGCGCTGGACCCCGTGGCGGCGGTGTTCGTCTTCGACCTGAAGAACGCGTGGCTTCTGGTTCGCGCCGAGCCGCGAGCCCTGCGCCGGATTCACTTCGTGGCCTCGCTGGCCGCCGCTGGATCGGTGACCATCGCCGACCCGTGGGGCGGGTCCCCTGAACGCTTCCGAGCCACGTATGAGCGCATCGCCGCGAGCATCCCGCGCGCGAGCGCGGCCACGACTGCTTGCTAGTACGTCTGACCGCAAGACCGTTCGATGGCTGAGCGGCGAGAGGCGAGCGTGGCCAGGACGCAGGTCGCCAGTCGTAGCAGCGCTACGGCGGCGACCGAGGACACAGCCAGGCGACGCTTCTCGGCGTTCAGACGCGAACGGAATTGCGGGAGGGAGTACTAGTTCCGAGCGCCGCCGAGTCCGTGCATGCGGTCCCGGATCTGAGAGGGCTCGACGATCTGGGAGAAGCGCACGACGGTGACGACGTCCTCGAGCGATACCTCACGCCCGTAGATCTGCTCGAGGAAGTGGACCATCTCCTCGGTGCGGCGGAACTCCGGGTTGTCGTGCTCGATGTCGCGCGGGGAGAGGTCGCGAACGCGCTTGACCTCGACCTGATCGATCACGGCCTCGAAGATCCGCTCGCGCGGGGAGTGCTGGTAGCCGATCGTCACCAGCACGCATTCGTTCTTCTGGTACTTGTGCGACTTGTCGCCGAGACGGATCGTGGCCGACTTGCGGCCGTGGCGGAGCTGGTCGGCGAAGACGGCCGAGTAGAAGTTCAGGACGCGCACGGGAGCCGTGAGCCTAGCGATCCCCGTCCTCACCGGACAGCGCGCGGCGTGCCATCTCCCGCTCGCCGGAGTAGGAGAGTGCGTCGGCCGCCTCGGCCAGCGGCATCCAGCGCGCCTCCTCGATCTCCTGGTCATGGTCGTCCGTCGAGCCGCCGCGATACGTGAAGCGGAAGAAGGAGACCACCTTGAGGATCCGCCGCCCGTCGCGCTGGTACCAGTAGCGCACGTCGCCGAGCTTGCCGGTGAGCTCGGCCTCGACCCCGGCCTCCTCGCGGACCTCGCGTGCGGCCGCCTGCTCGGGGGTCTCGCCCGGGTCGACATGGCCCTTGGGCAGGGCGAGCACGCGCTCGCCGCGCCGGTCGCGGCGGGTCGGGACGACCACGGCGACGTCCTCCCCGCGGATCACCACGCCGCCGGCGGAGAACTCGGTCGGCTTCGCCTTAGAAGACATAGCGACGCAGCGCCTCGGGATCGAGGACGACGATGCGACCGCGACCCTGCTCGACGATGCCCGCACGCTCGAGGACGGCGAGGAAGCGGCTGGCCGACTCGCGGGAGGAGCCGGCGAGCTGGGCGACGTCGGCCTGAGTGGCGGTGACCACGACGTCGCTTCCGTCGGCTCCCTCGGCGCGGGCGTCGATCACGAGCTGGGCGAGCACGGTGGCCACGCGGCTCTGCACGGTCTGGAAGGACTGCCGCAGGAGGCGCTCGTTGGTCTCGCGCAGGCGCCGTCCGAGGGCGACGACGAGCTTGAGCGAGATGTCGGCGTGCTCGCGCAGGATCCTCCGCATGTCGCCCCCGAGGATCGCGATGGCCTCGAGCTCGTCGAGCGCCTCGACGGTGGCCGAGCGCAGCTCGTCGTCGAACATCGCGAGCTCGCCGAAGATGTCGCCCGGTCCGAAGTTCGCCAGCGTGATCGTGCGTCCGTCGGGATGGACACGAACCGCGCGCGCATGCCCGATCCGGACCACGTAGCAGGTGTCGCTCGCGTCGCCCTCGTGGAAGACGGCCTCCCCCGCCGCGAACCGGCGCGGCACCGCCACCTCGGCCACTCGGGCCAGGTCCTCCGGGTCGAGCGTCTCGAAGGCGGGGACGTGGGCGAGCAGCGTGACGGTGTCGGCTGTGCTCGTCGCCATGTCTCCTGTCTAGCAGGTGGGAGCGCGCTGCGGCGCGGCGTCAGGCGGGCTCGGGCGCCTGCTCGCGCCGGGCGTTGAAGGAGCGCCGCCGGCGTCACACGTGCGCCTCGGCGGCGAAGAGCCGCGGGTCGTTCGTGATCACCCCCGTCACGCCGAGCGCCTCGAGGCGGCTGATCTGCGGGCGCTCGTCGACGGTCCAGACGTAGAGCTCTCCACCGACCTCCCGGATCGCCCTCACGAGGCGCGGGGTCACGAGGCGCCACTGGACCATCAGCGCGTCGCAGCGGCCGGCGCGCAGCGCAGCGGCGGCGCGCCGGGGAAGCGCGCCGCGGTAGGCGAGGAGCGCCGCGTAGCCGACCGGGATGGTCGCCCGGGAGCGGAACGGGTCCCGGCGGAGCTTGGGCACCGACCATCCCAGCCGCAGCGCCGGCTCGGCGTCCCGCAGCACCGCCAGGCTCTCGACGTACTGCGTGGAGACGAGCGTGCGCGCGACGAGATCCCGCGCGCGCAGCTCCTCCAGGACCGCGAGCTCGTACCCCGGTCCCTTCAGGTCGACGTCGAGCTCTACGTCGGCAAACTGGGATGCCGCCAGGTGATCGAGCCCCTCCACCAACGTATGTGGCTCCCGTCCCCGCGCGTCCTCGTAGTCGTGGGCGAGGATGAGCCGGCTGCGCGGCGAGCTCGAGCTCTCGGGCAGCACGTCGAACTCGATCATGTCGACGCCCGAGGCGAGCGCCGCGTCGAAGCTCGCGAAGGTGTTGCCGGGAGCGATGAGATCCGCTCCCTTGTGGCCGACACGCCTCATCCCTGACACGCCGGGCACCAGAAGGTCGTGCGGTTGTCCTCGCCCTGGCCGCGAGCGCGAATACGTCCGCCGCAGCGGTGGCACGGCATTCCGGCACGGTCGTAGACGTGCTTGTGGCGGTTCTGACTCCCGGTCACGGCGGACTCCTGCATCAGTGGACGGACGCGATCTATCAGGTCGAGTGCCTCGACGTCGGAGAGCTGACGCAGAGGACGCCACGGGTCGAGTCGCGCCTGCCAGCACGCCTCGGCCTTCCACAGGTTGCCGATTCCCGCGACGGTGCGCTGGTCGAGCAGGGCATCGCCGACGCCGGTGGGATCGTCCTCCCGTAGGCGGCGAAGGTAGCGCTCGGCGTCGAACTCGGGCGCGAGCACGTCGGGGCCGAGCGCCGCCAGGCGTTGGTCGAAGCGCGTGCGCGACTCGGTCAGCAGCTCGAGCACCGGCCCGTCGAACTGCACGACATCGTGGCCGGGAGCGCGCAGGATCAGCCATGCCCGGCCTGGCGAGCGGCGCCAGCGACGGCCGTCGGCGTAGACGCCCCACGAGCCGGTCATCCGCAGGTGGGAGTGCAGGGTGAGCTCGCCCTCGAAGCGCAGGAAGAGGTGCTTGCCGTACGCGTCGACGGAGGAGACGGATCGGCCACCCAGGCGCTCGGGCCACCGGTCGAGACGATGGCGCGCATGGGGCGTGCGGATCGCCTCGGGCACGCGGCCCTCGAGCAGCGGGCGCATGCGGTTGGCCGCGTAGTGGATGGTGTCGCCCTCGGGCATGCGGCGACGCGATCAGGCGCTCAGCGAGAGCTTCCGGGGCCCGGGGGAGAAGCCGGCAGCCACGAGCCGCTCCTCCCACGGCGAGCCGACGACGGGCTCCCCGTCGACCTTCTCGAGCGCGAGGCGCTTGAGGCGTCCGGCGCGCACGTGCTCCGCCAGGGCAGACAACGCGGGCTCGAGCCGAGGGTCGTCGAGAGCGACGAGGGACTGCAGCGCACGCCCGCCGCGCTCGAGGTAGAGCACTGGCTCGGCGCCCACCAGCACCACGTGCGCTCCGGCCGTGCGCGCAGGGCGACGCCGCTCGCCCTCGCGCTTCGGCCACGGCAGCGCGGCGCCGTAGGGCTGCGCCGGATCGCTGGCCGCGAGCACGAGCGTGTCCTTATCCCCTTCGTCGCGCTGGGCGCGCAGCCGCTCCACGGCTCCGGGCAGCGCGAACTGCGCGCCGCCGAGCCCCTCCACGAAGTAGCCGCGGCGCGCGACGCCGAGCGTCTCGAGCTGGGCGAGCTCGTCGTACACCGCGCTGAAGCCGCCGGGGATCCCCTCGGCGATCACCTGCTCGCGTGTGATGATGCCGTAGCGCTCGAGCAGGAGCTCGGCCTGGGCGCGGCGCCGCTGCGCCACGTCCGGCGCGTCGCGGAAGAGCGGCGCGGTGAGCGACCAGCGGCCCTGGAGGAGAGCCTGGGCTCCCCGGCGACGGGAGGAGAAGCGCCGCGCGGCGCCGCGCCGGCCACGCGCGTCGGCCTGGGCGCGGGCGAGCGTCAGCCGCGGGGCGCGGAGCGGCGCGAAGGCGTCGTTGGTCGCCTCACCGGCCCACACCAGGTCCCACAGCGCCTCCTGGAGCTCCTCGGGCACGAGCTCGACGTCGCTCAGCAGGTCGGTGTAGAAGCAGGCGCCCTGCTCGAGCCGGGCGCGGACGCGGGCGTGAGCCGGCTCCGCCGGATGCTCGCTGCGAGCCGGCGGCGGCCCGACGAGATCGACGTCCTCGCGGAAGTAGAGGGCCATGCGACCTGAGTTGCGCCCCAGGGCGCCGGCGCCTAGCCACACGAGCTCCCCGCTCGCGCAGAGCTGGTCCATCCAGCTCGGGGAGTAGGCGCCGCAGCGGCGCGGGAGCACCTCGCGCTCCCACAGCTCCGCGGGCAGCGCGAGGCCCTGAAGGGGCACGAGCACCTCGCGCAGGCGGTCGATGCCGGCTCCGGACGCGGGGTGGCGGTCGACCCCCTGCCAGCTCGGGGTGAAGCGGGCGAGCGCGCGCTGGTCGGCGGGCTCGATCTCCTTGCGGAGCACGGCGAGCGAAGCGCGGCGCAGACGGCGGAGCACCTCGGCGTCGCACCACTCCCGCTCCGTGCCGCCGGGACGCAGCTCCCCCCGCACGAGTTGCCCCTCTCGCTCGAGCTCGGCGAGCGCGGAGGACGGGTCGACCCGGTAGCGCGCGCGGGCCTGGTCGGTGGGGAACGGGCCGTGCGTCGCCGCGTAGCGGCGGAGCAGCTTGACGAGCGGCCTCTCGACATCGGCGAGGAACGCCTCGGGCAGGCCGCCGGGCGGCACCGCGCCGAGCGCGTCGCGGTAGAGCGCGGCGTCGTCGGCGGCGACGAAGCGCTCCTCCCCGGCCACGCGCAGGCGAAGTGCGCGCCGCTCGCGCTCGAGGTCCGCCAGCATTGCGTGCGCGTCGAGTCCGGGGAGCACCCGGTCCGAGGCCTCCGCGGCGGTCAGGTCGCCGACGCGGCGCAGCACGTCGTGCAGCGCATCGCGGGTCTCGGCGCGGGTGCGCTCGCTCAGGCGCTGCAGGTCGGCCTCGACCTGGGCGAGCGCGCCCGGGTCGATCAGCTCGCGCAGCTCGTCCTGGCCGAGCAGCTCGCGCAGGAGGTCGCGATCGAGCGAGAGGGCGGCGGCGCGGCGCTCCGCGTTCGGCGTGTCGCCCTCGTACATGTAGGTCGCCACGTAGTCGAAGAGCAGCGAGGAGGCGAAGGGGGAGGCGGTCGGCGTCTCCACCTCGACGAGGGAGAGCTCACGCGCGTGGAGCTTTACGAGCAGCTCGTGCAGCCCAGGCACGTCGAGCACGTCACGCAGGCACTCGCGGTAGGTCTCCAGCACGACGGGGAAGTCGCCGTAGCGCTTGGCGACCTCGAGCAGCGATTGCGCCTTGAGCCGCTGCTGCCAGAGCGGGGTGCGCCTCCCCGGGTAAGCCCGCGGGATCAGCAGGGCTCGACCGGCGTTCTCGCGGAACCGCGCGCCGAACAGCGCCGAGGCTCCGAGCTCCCCGACCACTCGGTCCTCGAGCTCGTCGGGCTCGATCATCACGAGCTCCGCCCCCGGTGGCTCCTCGGCGTCGGGCAGGTGGACGATCAGGCCGTCGTCGGACCAGATGACGTCCGACTCCAGGCCGTACTGGTCGCGGATCCGCGCGGAGAGCGCGAGCCCCCACGCGGCGTGCACGCGCCCGCCGTACGGGGAGAGGACGCAGAGCCGCCAGTCGCCGATCTCGTCGCGGAAGCGCTCGACGACGAGGGTGCGATCGCTCGGGACCACGCGCGTCGCGTCCTGCTGCTCGCGCAGAAAGGAGAGGAGGTTCTGGGCGGCGCGGCGGTCGAGGTCGTAGCCCTCTTCGAGCGCCTCGACCGGCTGGTCGACCGCCCAGCGGGCGAAGGCCCCGATACCTCCCCGAGCTCCTTCGGGCGCCCGACCGAGTCCCCCTTCCAGAACGGCACCGCGCCCGGCGCACCCGGCGCGGGGGTGACGATCACGCGGTCGCGCCCGATCTCCTCGATCCGCCAGCTCGAGGCGCCGAGCAGGAAGGTCTGCCCGGGGCGCGCCTCGTAGACCATCTCCTCGTCGAGCTCGCCGACGCGGCGTCCGTCGGGCAGCGTCACGGAGAAGAGGCCGCGGTCGGGGATCGTCCCCGCGTTGGTGACCGCGAGCTGGCGTGAGCCCTTCCGCGCGCGGATCGTTCCCCCGACGCGGTCCCACACGATCCGCGGGCGCAGCTCGGCGAACTCGCTCGACGGATAGCGCCCGTCGAGCATGTCGAGGACGCTCTCGAACACCGGGCGCGAGAGCTCCGCGTAGGAGTGCGTGCGGGTCACGAGCGCGTAGAGCTCGTCGACGGGGAGCGGCTCCTCCACCGCGGCCATCGCGATGATCTGTTGAGCGAGCACGTCGAGCGCGTTGCGGGGCACCACCGTCGGCTCGATCGCGCCGTCGCGCATCCGCCTGGCCACTACCGCGCACTCGAGGAGGTCGCCACGGAACTTGGGGAAGATGCGCCCCTTGGACACGTCCCCGACGGAGTGCCCGGCGCGGCCGATACGCTGAAGTCCGCGCGCGACCGACTTGGGCGACTCGACCTGGAGCACGAGGTCGACCGCACCCATGTCGATGCCGAGCTCGAGCGATGAGGTGGCCACCAGGCAGGGCAGCTTCCCCCCCTTGAGGAGCTCCTCGACCACGAGCCGCTCCTCCCGCGCGAGCGAGCCGTGGTGCGCGCGGGCGATCTCGCTGTCGGCCAGCTCGTTCAGGCGGAGCGCCAGTCGCTCCGCCGCGCGACGGTTGTTCACGAAGATGATCGTCGAGCGGTGCTCCTGCACGAGCTTCAGCAGCTCGGGATAGATCGCGGGCCAGATCGAGCGGCGGGTCGCCTCGCCTCCCTCGAGTGGGTCGAGCGGATCGCCGCCGTTCGCGTCCGGCTCCACCATCGACTCGACGGGGACGTGGATCTTCAGGTCGAGCTCCTTGCGGACTCCCGTGTCGACGATGCGGCACCGGCGGTGCGGCCCGACCATGAAACGCCCGACCTCCTCCAGCGGGTTCTGGGTGGCGGAGAGGCCGATCCGCTGCACCGGTCGGCCGGCGACCGCCTCGAGCCGCTCGAGCGTGAGCGCGAGATGGGCGCCGCGCTTGGTGCCCGCGATGGCGTGGATCTCGTCGACGATGCACCACTCGGCGCTGCGCAGCATCTCGCGCGCCTGTGAGGTGAGCATGAGGTAGAGCGACTCGGGCGTCGTGATGAGCACGTCGGGCGGGTTGCGCAGCATCGCCGCGCGCTCCTTCTGCGGCGTGTCACCGGTGCGGATCCCGACCTTCAGCTCACCGCCGATCCCGCGCAGCGGGGCGCGGAGGTTGCGCTCGATGTCGTAGGACAGCGCCTTGAGCGGCGAGACGTACACGAGCCGGGTCGCACGCTGTCCTTCGGGGAGGGGCTGCGAGGCCAGCCGCGGTCGAGCCCCCAGAGGAAGGCGGCGAGCGTCTTGCCCGAGCCGGTCGGGGCCGAGATGAGGACGTGCTCGCCGGTGGCGATCGCCGGCCACGCCTGCTCCTGCGCGGCGGTCGGCGCGGCGAACGCACCGGTGAACCAGTCGCGGACGCGCGGGGAGAAGGCGGAGAGCGGCATGACCGTCAACCAGAGTACGACCGAGCCCGCCACCGGCTCGTCGAAGTACGCGGGACGGGCTCCATCGGGCACTTCGGGATCGGACCGACGCGTCTGTCCGATATGGCCCGTCACGGCCACGCCCGGGATCGGACCGGTCCATCGGTCCGATACGGGAACCGCGCGAAGGAGGCCCTCAGCGCGGTAGCTCGGCCAGCTCGCGCGCCCGCGCGAGGACCGCGTCGGTCATCGGCTCGGTCAGCTTGCCGGTGAACGTGTTCTGCTGACTCGGGTGAAAGCAGCCGAGGAGCGTCCGCCCGTCCGCGTCGGCCTCGGCGCCGTGGCCGAAGCGCGGACGGGGCCGCGTACGCGGCGTAAGGATCCGCAGCGCCGCGTCCCAGCCGAAGGCGCCGAGGCAGACCACGACCCGCACGTCCTGCAGAAGCGCGAGCTCGCGCCGGGCGTAGGGCAGGCAGGCGTCGCGCTCGGCCGGCGTGGGCCTGTTGGCCGGTGGAGCGCAGCGTACGGCCGCGCCGACGTAGGCATCGCGCAGCGCGAGCCCGTCGTCGAGCGAGCGGGAGGTCGGCTGTGACGCGAAGCCCGTACGCCAGAGCGCGGCGAAGAGCCAGTCCCCCGAGCGGTCGCCCGTGAAGACCCGGCCGGTCCGGTTGCCGCCGTGGGCCGCGGGAGCGAGGCCGAGCAGGTAGACCCGCGCGGCCGGATCGCCGAAGCCGGGCACCGGCCGGGCCCAGTAGTCCTCCTTCGCATACGACGCGCGCTTGACTCGACCGACCTCCTCGCGCCAGGCCACCAGCCGCGGGCAGCGGCGACAGGCGACGACCTCGCGCTCGAGCGCCGCCAGCCCCGCGGCCGAAGAGCTCACGCCTCGGCGGCGCTCCGGCTGAGCAGCCCGACGATCAGCCGTTCGATCACCGGCTCGAGCTCGAGCACGTCGGCGGGCTCGCCACGTCGCACCTGGCGGGAGGCGAGCTCGGCGATCGCGCCGGCAAGCGCGTAGGCGTCGTGCGGGGAGGCAAAGCGCGGGAGGGCGCCCGTCCGCGCGGCCGCCGCGTTCTCGGCGTCGAGCACCGCGGCGAAGCTCTGGAGCACGTCGTCGCGGCGACGGGCGGCCTCGGGCCCGGCGCCGATGACCTCCGCGAGCAGGGTCTGCGCCTCGTTGGGGTGAGAGGCCAGCGCGGCGAGGAACGCCCGCGTGCCGGCCCGGCGCCGCGTGGCCGGATCCTGGCCGCAGGCCCGGGCGGCGCTCGCCATCGCCTGCAGGAGGTAGTCCACCCCCTGGTCGAAGAGCGCGAGGATGCACTCCTCCTTGTTGGCGAAGTGCTCGTAGAAGGTCGCCTTGGACATTCCCGCCTCGCGCGAGACCGCCTCGGCGCTGGCCTCGGCGTAGCCGGCGCGGGAGAACACGACGGCGGCGGCGACGAGCAGGCGCTCGCGCTGACGGGAGAGGCGGACCTCGAGCGGCGGCGCGTGGCGCCCGCGCGGCGGCGCACCGGCGATCGCCCATCGGGCGGTGGCGAGGGAGTCGGCCATCAGCCCTTCAGCGCGCGTCCGTACTGCCGCTCGTAGTACTCGCGGTAGGCGCCGGTGCGGATCGGCTCCCACCACCAGGGGTTCTCGCGGTACCAGGCGACCGTGCGCTCGAGCCCTTCAGGGAAGCGCACCTGCGCCGAGAAGCCGAGCGCGCGGACCTTCTCCGAGCCGAGCGAGTAGCGCCGGTCGTGGCCCGGACGGTCCGGGACGTACTCGATGAGCGACTCGTCCCGCCCGGTGAGCTCGAGGATGCGGCGCACCACCTCGATGTTCGGGCACTCGTCGGGCCCGCCGACGTTGTAGGCCTCGCCGGGATGTCCGTGCTCGAGCACGTGACCGATCCCGCGCGCGAAGTCCTCGACGTAGAGCCAGTTGCGGACGTTCAGCCCGTCGCCGTAGACGGGAAGGGGATCGCCGTGCAGGGCGTTGAGGATCATCAGGGGGATCAGCTTCTCGGGGTACTGGTAGGGCCCGTAGTTGTTCGAGCCGCGGCAGATGAGGGCCTCGAGGCCGTAGGTGTGGAAGTAGGAGGCGACGAGGAGGTCCGCGCCCGTCTTCGTCGCGCTGTAGGGAGAGGAGGGCTGGAGCGGGGAGGCCTCGGTGAACGAGCCCTCCGCGATCGACCCGTAGACCTCGTCGGTGGAGACCTGGAGGTAGCGCAGGCCTCGGCCTCGCGCCGCCTCGAGCAGGACGTATGTGCCCTGGCCGTTGGTGGTCACGAACGCGTCGGGCGCGGAGATCGAGCGGTCGACGTGGGTCTCGGCGGCGAAGTTCACGACGGCGTCGCAGCCCTCGATCGCCGCGCCGACGGCGGAGGGATCCTCGATCGCTCCGTGGACGAACGACAGGCGCGCGTCGTCCTCCAGGTCGTGCAGGTTCTCCCGTCTCCCCGCGTAGGTCAGCTTGTCGAGGACGACCACCTCGTCCCCCTGGTCGAGCAGGCGCAACCGGACGAAGTTCGAGCCGATGAAGCCCGCGCCTCCGCAGACGAGGAGCCTCCTCACGCGGCCACGCCTGAGCGCTCGGTCAGATAGCCGTGCAGACCCTCGTGCCACGGGGGCAGCACCGGCGCGTCGGCGCGCGCGCTGCGCAGCGCGCTCAGGGCAGGGCGCGGCGCCGGACGTCCGAGGTCGGCGGTCCGTCCTCGGTGCACCGCGCACT
>JAABUJ010003423.1_pt1 | contig 17855 bp, 19 predicted proteins | sample 5559131 | NCBI WGS metagenome assembly JAABUJ01 (sample SAMN10711875, study PRJNA513366) | rock metagenome | isolation source: Antarctica rocks | place: Antarctica: Victoria Land, Mt New Zealand nord | collected 2016-01-07 | reverse complement strand
CGTCGAGAGCGCGTCATCATCATAAGGAGGGATCTGTCGATGTCGAAAAATCGAAAATCGAAAATCGAAAGGGGCGACACACCGCGCGCATCCGTGCCCACGCCGGGCTTTCTTTCCCCCGGCGGGGCGTGTGTCGGCGGCGATTGGCAGGCCGCCCGACGAAAGGAGGAACAGTGCTGTCGCCAGCGCGATAACACCGACCCGTGTGGGTCAACAGACAGCGTCATATGTTACGCTTGTTTTGACTAAAAACTAGCGTAACATATGGCGGCGACCGGATGGGTCAATGCAGAGTGGCGGTGGGTCAACTTTAGTTGGCGTTAGTGGGTCAAAAATAAATCGCCCTTGACACTGGTACCCGCTCATGTGGTTTCGAGAGTCAAAGTGTCGCATTTCGCTGAGGGCGGGGGAGCCGGGGTGAGGCATCCTCTATATTAGAGGGCATGAATGAGCATGCAGGATTGCCTGCAACCTGCATCGACGACTGGGGTGCCATATCTCCGGCGGTGCGGACGCCTGTGCGGGATCAGGCCATGCGGATCGCGCTGCTGGAAGAGCGAAGCGCTGCAGTGGACGAGAGGGTGCGGTAGACGTCACGTACGCCCTCGGCGTAACGAGGCCAACCGACAGGTGAACCATATCGGCGAGGTCAAGCCGGAGGCTTATGTCCAGCGCGGTGCACCGTTGGCCGGCGAGGATGGGGAGCCAGCGCGGCATCAGGTGACCGAACTGCCCCGCATCGTGCCTGTGGTGACTGCGTACCGTCTCTTGACACACCCTGACTAGCGGTGTGTGTCGCGGTGGATACGAGGTCGGCGACGATATGCCCCTGGTGGCTTCGGCCAGCGCATGCAGCCGATCGTGGCCAATCTGGCGGAGCGACGGGGCATCAGCCAACGGGACGTGGCCGAGCCGCTGGCCGTCCACTTCCAACTTGATCTGGCTGAGTCTGGGTAGTGTCACGGACGTGGAACAGCAGGCGCGTGCGGCTGTGACCGGGCCTATGGTGCAGACGTATGTCCAGCAGCAGAGCCGGTGGTCAAGGACAATAAGGCCGGCTGGCGCGAAGGACAACAGTGGATATGGCTGTGGACGGCTTTCGCACCCCTGGTGACGGTGTTCCTGGTTCTGTCCCCACGCGCGGCCGCATGGGAGTGCAGATGCTGCGGGGAGCGACGTTTGCTGGAATCGTCGGCTCCGACGGCTGAAGCGGTTATACCTGCGTGGACCCTGCCCAACAGCACATCTGTTGGGCGCATCTGCGACGTGACTTCGCCGCCTTTGTCGTGCAGGAGTGCCCCCCTAGCTGGGGCAGGCGCTGCTTGACGTGCGTGCGCAGATTTGTGGGGTATGGGGTCATATCCGCGCCGGTGCCCTGCTTCGCGCCGCTTTTGGGCGCGATGACCCCACTTCAGGCGCAAGTCGTGGCAGTGTTGGCGGACGGGATGACCTGGAGCGCGCCAAGACGCGCCGGTCCTGCCGCGTTATCCTGAAGCTTGCGCCAACCATGTGGTTCGTTACCACGGTGAGGGAGGTGGAGTCGACCAACAATGCCGTCGAGTGAGTGCTACGCCGGGCCGTGTTCTGGTGGTGACGCAGTTTCGGCATGCGGAGCGTAGAGGGCATCCGCTTCACGGAACGTTTGCTCGCGGTGGCGACCACGTTACGCCAGCAAAACCGTGACGTGCTGGACTGAACTATCTCGCCATGGCTTGTACGGCGGCACTGTGGGGGAACAGGCGCTGTTGCTGCTGCCTACGTCGCCCGTCTGCACAGCAGCAGGACTCGCCTTGCGCCCTGCTGCCTAGAGAACCGTCTGTGCGGGTACGATTCAAGTTTGGTTGTCGGATTCGCACTCAGGCTGTGAATTTGGCTGGGTTTGGGTAAGGCGCTCCTCCAAGTCTTTGACAAACGCATCATCGGGCGGTTGAGCCTCAGCCCATTCCTTGCGCCGCAGGAACGGACCGTTTTCCTTTAAGCGGCGCACTAGATCGCGATTCTTGTCGTCGTTCGCCAACGGATCGTGTTCGTGGTTCATGATCAGCGCTATCCTTGTTCTCGATCATACGCAGGCGAAGCGCGGCGATCGCACGATGAAGCAACTGCCGTGCGGCATCCGGATTACAGCCGAGCTCAGTGGCTACGTCATGTAGCGGCCGATCGTCCCAAAAGCGTAGACGGAGGACGCGCTGTTGATTGACGGTCAGCGTATCCATATGCATCCGCAAACAGTCTGACCACTCCCAGAGATCAACAAGCGCGCTGGGATTGAGATCGTCCGCCGAGGAGTCCTCCAAGGTTGCCGCATCCCCCACCAGGATAACACGCCTTGGGCGCCGAGAGTGCTCGGCTATTCCATTCGCGGCAATACGCAGCAGCCAGTGCGACAGAGGAACTCCTCGGTCATGATAACAGCCTATTCCTCGTAGCGCACGCTCAAACGTTTGCGATGTGATATCCTCTGCCAACTCGCGTGAGCCTGTGTGAGCGAGGCAAAAGGCGTAGATGCGCCGGACGTATATCCGATAGATATCGCCGAACGCTTCGCGATCATGACCGGCCCGTGCAATCAACTCGACGCTTGCCTCGACATCCATCAGTCTGCCTCCACTTGCCCCCACTCTATACGCTCATCAATCACGTCTTATAGTTGTTGCTATTGTAATGCGCGACACGGTGAAGAATGTGACGCCGACTCTCGACGCTAATGCTCGCTGCCGAAAGAGCCGCTGCCCGCCCCCCGTTGTTGGCTCTCATATATCGGCCGGTTGCGTCACACTTTTTTGTTGCCACGCATTGTACTGGTCAACGAAGAATGCCTCACGGTGATGGAGCAAAGGTCACTGATAACAGGTCACTGTCCTCGTGCAGTTCCGATAGGTCATTTGTAGTGAGCAAGGGGGAGACATGGTTGTACCGTTAGTGGCGCCGACACAGGATGGCATATCGCACCCGCTCACCATCGTAATCACGCCGTCTCGGGCGCAATCTTACAGTATTTGCCCGTACCGTTACGCCAATGAGCCGCGTCGGTTCGATCGGTCAAGTAAATCTCAAGACCTGGGCCAATGGATGCACGAGATCATCCATGAGTATAATCGAGCGCGCATGGCGGACTTAGACGTCGACGTCGAAGAGATCGTGGCGCGCAGGCCACCACCTTTGTCCGTGACGCAGGATAAAAGGGGAGAAGATTGGGCTCTCCATATCGCGCAAGACAGCGTGGACGGGTATCGCGCCTTCCTACAGGAGACGGGCGCTGAAGTCATACGTGATGCTGAGCGGTATGTCCGGACACCGGCACGCACGGTCGCGGGTGTGGTCGGCTGCCACATCGTCTTCTCGGGACGTTTCGACGTCACGGCGGAGCGCCACGACGGAACACTTGTCTGCATAGACGTGAAATCTGGGGTAGTGCTTGGCCAGGCGCAACTCGCGGACGCCCCTTCGTCGTTCGTGTACCATCATCTGGTTGAGTACGCGTACGGTAACGGGGCCATCGATATCGTGCAGTTTAACCCGCTCACGGGTAGGTACGGACTAGTTCGGCTCGACGACGTTCGCATCCAACATGGCAAGGTGTTTTGCCGATCTATGGCCGCATCAATCGTTACCGGCCAGTATCCTCCGATTCCAGGTGAATACTGCGCTTACTGCGCGTTGGCGCCGACATGCCCTGCCCACGATATTCAACGTCCAGGATGGGACACCGAATTCTAGCTGTAGAGGCTGGAGTTCAACAGGATGAGATTGTACGTCGTACCGATCTGGTGTAACGTGGAGGGCTTCTGATGATGGCGCATCGCGGGCGTATAAAGACCCTCGTCGTCCCCGATGGGACTATGGCGCCCATGGCGCACAGCCCAATACCTAGCGCTCCGACAGACGAGGGCGCCGATGATGTGGATGTCCTTTGCCACGTCGTCGCGGCCATCTTGGCACGAGCTATGAGTCGGGTTGACGGCGCCGAAGAGCAGCCGAAAAACACCCCTACGTTAGAAGAGATATGTGAATGACATGAAAAGGTGGGCTTTCTACACGCGTATCAGCGATGGGGAGCAGGTCTACGGATACAGTTTAGAGGCGCAACGGGCCGCCGCTGAACGGTTTGTCGCACAGCGCGATGACGTCATCGTGGTGACGTACGAGGACCATCGTTCAGGGCGTCGAGCTGGGCAGCGGAGCGCGTTCCAGCGTATGATCGACGATGCGGCGCGTGGTCTGTTTGACGCGGTTGTCGTCCATAAGTTCGACCGCTTCGCGCGCAATCGCAAGGACTCGGTTGTTTATAAGGCCGTACTCAAACAGATGGGTATCAACGTCTACTCCGTCCTCGAGCCGACCGATCCTGAGTCGCCGACCAGCATCCTGTTCGAGGGTATGCTTGAGGTGTACGCCGAGTTCTTTTCAGCGAATCTCGCACAGGAGGTTCGCAAAGGCCTGTCAACGCGGGCAGGTAAAGGTCTCCATTCGGGGTTGCCGGCTTATGGATACGAGATGAACAGCGGGGTCCTTGTGTCGACTGCTGAGTTGACGACCGTAAAACTGGCGATAGAAACCTATCTGGCCGGATCGGCTACGGACATGGATATCGTGCGCTTGCTCAACACCGATGGGCCGAAGATGCGGAAGGCGGACGGTACGCTGGTGCGCTTCACGCGAGATGCCATCCGCTATATTCTGACGAACCCCATCTATGCTGGCTTCATCCGTTATAACGGCGAACTCATCAAGGGACAGCATGAGGCTATCATCACACTCGAGCAGCATCACGCCCTGTTGCGTCTGCGTGAGCGATTCTATCATGGCCCCCGTCAGAACCGTCGCAGTCCACGGGACTATCCGTTTACGCGCATTCTTCACTGCGGACGGTGCGGCGGCCGTATGAGTTCTTCATACTCACCCAACAACGGCCCGACCCGTACGACGTATCGGTGCTCAGATAGAGGTCGTGGTAAAACTGAGTGTGACCAGCCGGGGATACCCTCTGCTATCGTTGACTCAGCCGTCCTTGATGTATTCAGCAGTATGCGTTTGCCCAACACCCTGCTTGACCATGCATACAGCCTCACTGATTCCGTGCAGGAGTCACGGCGTGTGACAGCCGAGCGTCGTGCTTTGGAGGAACGCTTGCGACGAGTGAGACGTCTGTATTTGGACGATGCCATGTCTGATGGCGAGTGGATGCGGGAGAAGGAACGCATCGAGAGGGCACTGCATGCATTATCAACATCAACGGCGACGCCGCCGATTCCGCGTGCCGCGGTCGATGCGTATCGCTACGCGGCGCTGCCGTCCTTATGGCGACTCGCCGACGCGAGCGAACGAAAAGTGCTGGCGCGAATTTTGATCGACCACATCATTGTCCACGGGCATGAGGTGAGCCAGATCGAACTAACCACTCTCGGCCGGGCACTCGTAGAAGAGAGAGGGATCGTGAGCAGCGGTCGTCCACAGGCGTGGGCAAGGGCTGATCCCTAGCCTGAATTATTCATGAGCATTTTGGTCTAATCAGATTGACCGCATCTGGCTGAACACCCACCCCTGTAGACCGGCTGAAGCGGCCGTAGAGCCGATTTTGACGTCCAAAGTGGACTCTGGGAGCCTGCAAGGCCGCCATCAGCAACCAATCTAATTCGATGAATGTTTTCATGAATAATCCAGGCTAAGTAGGTGTCGGTAAGTTCGTGCAACCCGAACAGGCTGCGAGAAATACGCATCCAGGCGTGCTGCCTGTGCAGGAACTTACAAGTGTCTACTTACAGCCTATCCGGAAAATCGTCAGAAAGGCTTATGCAGCCACTGAGAGCGTGTTTAGGCACTTTCCGGATAGGCTGTTAGTCGCGTGCGGTGGCTGCCACCAACTGCTGGGTAGGCTCTCGCTCGTGTAAATCGTCCATAATCGCGCCCGGAATATCGGAGGAAAACAGGCCGGACAGGCCGGGAGGGTAACTGAATGACGTACGGGCATCTGCGGACGGTTTGGTCCCTCATCGATCGCACGGATGGCCGTCTCGAACTCTGGTCATGCCTGTACTTACCCGGTGATGGCGATGCGTGGTCGCTGTGGGTTAGCGATCGAGTACGCGGCATTGAGGCCTATTACCACCACATAGCGTCATTCATCGTGGGTTATCCATCGGCGCTGCTCGCCGCGCCGGAACCTCTTGGTCAGCCCTCGCTGGACGGCGCCATGTCACGGGTGGAGATCCTGCGCGCGATGGACACCTTGGATACGCTGCGAGACTCCGCGTACGCGTGGGTCGTTGTCCATCATCCCATTGGACACTATGCGCTCGTCAGGAACACAATGGACGCGTCTATGGACGAACAGGTGGTTGTGACGTACGACGACGCCGAACAGCTCCTTGGCTTGTGAACGCGGTCGGCCCGATTATGACATGGCACGCAGGCTAACATGCACGCCAATTTAGGCTTATGCTCGTGTGCCGGCCGACACGCTCGCCCCTCTACCAGACACTACGGCGAGCGGGTGACGTTCGACCCGCCGCGACTACGCTCGACACCCGATCGTCCGGACTGGCCGTGCTGCCATAGTGGTGTCTCCGGCGATGCCCGCTTGTGATGTGAGGTGTTGAGCCAATGTCGTGAGTGCGACGTGTATCACCTCATGGACATCGACGGCGATGCGCTCGCAGCGCAATCGCGCAAGTAACGCCTGTTCACCCGGATTAGCCTGGCGCCACAACCAGGCAAGGGGTGCCCGGTCGCCAGTCGGCAGGGGGAGGCGTCGCGGGAGACTGCTTGTTTCTGGCAGCATGTGGAGTTCGTGAGTTATGCGTGACTTCTCGCGCGCCCATTGCCCCTCCGATAACGCCTCGTTCAGGTACAGTTGCTGGAGGCGCCGCAGTCGTTCCTGCAAATTCCTTCGTTGCGCGGTCACGGGCACCGTATCACGAACCGTGTCACTCGGACTCCAGGCCATGTCCAGCCTCCTCATGCGGCACGCGCGGGTTTGCCTGCGTGGACGCTTGAAAGCCGCCCATGACGGCGAGTGCGGGCAAGCTGCCTGATTTAGCTGGCCGTAACTGACTATATACTGGAGGTACACGGGACTAAGGAGAGGGAATGATGGCCGGACGTATACCCACGAGCTATGACGACGATAAGGACGCGCTACTGCGCCGCCTGCGCAAGATGGAGGGGCAGGTGCGCGGATTGCAACAGATGGTCGCGGACGACCGTTACTGCCTCGATGTCGTGCAGCAGATCAACTCGCTCGCCGCCGCCGCGCGCGAGGTCGCGCTGATCGTGCTGGAGGACCACCTCAAAGGCTGCATCACCACCGCCGTCAAGAATGACAACGGGGACGCGGCGATCAAAGAGATGGTGACGGTGCTGGGCAAAGCCTTGCGCCAATAGCAGTCGCTCCCCCGCGCTGGCCGCAGGACGTGTCTCTCGCCGACCAACGTCAGCGTTCGTACTCCGCACAGCCCGACATTCAGAACGATCCGGCGTGGCAACTGTCCTGGGTGAAGGACTATACTCCCACCTACCATCGGCACAACTCTTGCTCGACAGAAGTATCGCGGCGTGACGTGGCGCCGCGCCCTAATCATCAAGAGAGGGATGAGGCTAGTCACACGAGCGACACCATTGGATGATCGGGATGAACCAGGGCGCAATGACCAGCCCAGGGATGTCCGCGCCGCAGGCGTTCGCGCACGCCTCGACTGAGCGTGGACATGCGCGGCGCCCACCTATCGACACCCGTCTGAGCGCGCAGGGCGTTGAGCTGAGTGATTCGACGCATCTAGGTCGGTCTGGCCCACGGCGGCATCCGTGACGCCATCGGCGTGGTTCTCTCATGCGAGGCTATGTTCGACCCCACGCCGGCCCGCCTGACGTTCGCCCCGCCCTGGTGCCCGCGACCACACCCGCCCCTTATGACCCCGTCCCGTGTTGTGACACGAGACGGGCTACCGACGCCCCTCACGATAGAAAGGGATACGATCGCATGACACACCCACCCCATCGGTTGCCGGCACTCCTCGCCGTCGCGCTCACCGTCCTCTTGCTCATCCCCGGCGTTGCCCGCGCCGGCGGCCCGCCCGTGACCGCGACGCCCTTCCAGCAACAGCAACAGTCGATCCAAGAGCTGAGGGGACTGACCGGGCCGGCTCTGGAGATCGGCTTCATCGACCGCACCATCCCGCACCACCAGAGCGCGATCCAGATGGCGATGGTCATCGCGGCCAAAGGCGTGCACCCGGAGGTCCGCGCCGTCGTCCAGATGATCATCATGACGCAGCGCGAGGAGATCGCGCAACTCACCGACGACCTGCACACGCGCTACGGGCGCGCGGTCCAGCCCGATCCGCGCTTCATGATGCAGCCCTCTGAGATGGCGATGCTGCAACAAGCGAGCCCCCAGATGGCCGAGAAGATGTTCATGCTGATGATGCGTGAGCACCACCAGAGCCTCAACGACATGGCTCAGGTCGTGGTGCAGCAGGGCGCCCCGCATGTCGAGTTCCGGGACCTCGCGCTCCACATGTTAGGCGATCAGGTGGAGCAACAAGGCCAGCTCTACACGCTTCTGCACGATCTCTACGGCATCACGCCCCCCGCGCCGACCGGTAACATCAAGCGCGGTATGCAACTCGCCCTGGCGAGCTGGTAGCCCACAACCCGTGGTGGAGGCGGGCACCCGCCGCGCGCTGTGGGCTACCGGTTCGCCAGGCGCTTCCACGGTCAGGGTCCAGCACCCGCTGACCGCCTCACAGCCACGGCCCCACCCTTGACCCCACCCCCAGTGGGGTGCTATAATGTGGATGAACCAGATAGTGTGTGGGAGTATATACCTGCCGGCGAGGAGGAGCGATGAAACAGGAATATAAGAAAGAGGCGGCGCTCCGTCTCAAGATCGCGGCGGGGCACCTGGAGGGCGTGCGCCGTATGGTGGACGACGAGGCGTACTGCGTCGACTTGATGAAGCAGTTGAGCGCCGTGCAGGCCAGCCTGGAGAAGGTGCAGCAGGTTTTCCTGCGCAACCACCTCTCCACCTGCGTCTCGGACGCCATCAAGGACGGCATGGGTGAGGAGATCATCGATGAGTTGATGGGCGCGCTCAAGTTTAACAAGAGCCTCACCGACGGCCGCGCGGCAGGCGTGCCGGATGGTGTGTCAGCCACCCCGATTGTTGACGCCGGGGCGTTCCAGGTCGACCGGGGATGTTGCGGAGCGCGTGCCCGAGCCGAGACGGCCGTGGTGATGACCGCAGCCGCGGAAAGATAGGGGGAGACATGGTTGTCGATCAGACGGTTCCGGTCGCGGAGGCCGCGCGTCCCCGCGCGTCCGCCCTGACGACGGAGGGGGCCAGCCAGGTCACCGATCTGGCCATCGAGGGGATGACCTGTGCGTCCTGCGTCGCGCGCGTGGAGAAGAAGCTGGCGCGTCTGCCGGGCGTCGCCGCGGCCAGCGTCAACCTGGCCACGGAGAAGGCGCGCGTGAGCTACGACCCGGCCTCTGTCACCCTGCCGCAGTTGGTCGGCGCAGTCGAATCAGCCGGCTACCGGGCGCGCCCCCTCGCGGCGCCTCCTGTCTCGGCTGCCGTCGCGACGCCCGGCGAGGCGTGGCAAGAGTTGGCGATTAGTGGTATGACGTGCGCGTCGTGTGTGGCGCGCGTCGAACGCAAACTCGGCAAGGTCGAGGGCGTGCGCGCGGCCACGGTCAACCTGGCCACGGAGCGCGCCACGGTCGCCTACGACCCGTCGCACGTCAAGGTGGCGCAGCTCATCGGCGCCGTCGAGGCAGGCGGCTACGGCGCCGCGCCCGTCGCGGACGACGCGGCCACCGACGGTGGGGCCGCTGAGGAGGCGCGCCGGAGGCGCGCACTGCGCCGTCGTGGTGCGACCCTCCTGACCGGCGCCGTCCTCTGCGCCGTTATCCTCATCCTCGCCATGGTCCCACCGCTGATGGCGTTCCCGACGGTCCAGACGCACAACTATCTGCTCGCCTTCCTGACGCTGCCGGTCTGGGCCATCGTCGGCTGGAGCTTCCATCGCGGCGCGCTCATCAATCTGCGCCACGGCGCCGCGAACATGGACACGCTGGTCTCGCTCGGCTCGACCGCGGCCTTCGTCTACAGCGTGGTCGCGATGATCGCGCTGCCGGGGCAGTACGTCTACTTCGACACGGCGGCGCTCATCATTACGCTCATCTACCTGGGCAAGTACCTCGAGGCGGCGGCGAAGGGGCGCACCGGCGAGGCGATCAAGGCGCTGATGGGTTTGCAGCCGCGCACGGCGCGCGTCATCCGTAACGGCCAGGAGCGCGACCTGCCGATCGCGCAGGTCGTCTCCGGCGATATGCTCCTCGTGCGTCCCGGCGAACGCGTGCCGGTCGACGGCGTCGTCATGGACGGCGAGAGCGCCGTCGACGAGGCCATGATCACCGGGGAGAGCCTGCCCGTGCAGAAGGGACAGGGCGACTCCGTCATCGGGGCCACCGTCAACGGCATGGGTCTGCTCCATGTGGAGGCGACGCGCGTCGGGCGCGACACGGTGCTCGCGGGTATCGTCCGGCTCGTCGAACAAGCGCAGGGCTCCAAGGCCCCGGTGCAGCGGCTCGCCGACCGCATCTCTGGCGTCTTCGTGCCCATCGTGCTCGTCCTGGCGACCCTGACCTTCCTGGGCTGGCTCCTGACGGGGCACGCCTTCGCGCAGGCCTTGATCCCGGCGATCGCGGTGTTGGTCATCGCGTGCCCCTGCGCGCTGGGCTTGGCCACGCCGACCGCCATCATGGTGGGCACAGGCCGTGGGGCCGAGGAGGGCATCCTGATCAAGGGGGGCGAGAGCCTCGAGCGCATCCAGGCGCTGCGCTCCATCGTGCTGGACAAGACCGGCACCGTAACCGTGGGCAAGCCGGCCGTGACCGATGTGGTCGCGCTGGCCGACCTACCGGACTCCGCGGTGCTGCGCCTGGCGGCCGGTGTGGAGCGGGGTAGCGAGCATCCGCTCGGTGCGGCGGTGGTGCGCGGGGCGGAGGAGCGTGGGCTTGTACTCCCGCCCCTGCCGACGGCCTTTCGGTCGATCACGGGTGGCGGCGTCGAGGGCACGGTCGAGGGCCACGCGGTCCTCGTCGGTTCGCGCCGCTTGCTCGGGGAGCGGGGCGTTCCCGCCGCCGAGACCGTCGAGGAGCGCCTGGGGGCGCTCGAGTCAGACGGCAAGACAGCGCTCTTGGTCGCCGTCGACGGTCGCCTGGCCGGCCTCATCGCCGTCGCCGACACCGTCAAGGAGGGCGCGGCGGAGGCGGTACGCCAGTTGCGGGCGCTGGGCCTCGACGTCACCATGCTGACCGGCGACAACCGGCGCACCGCCGCGGCGATCGGCCGCATCGCGGGCATCGACCAGATCATCGCCGAGGTTCGCCCCGAGGAGAAGGCGGACGCGGTCGAGCGGCTGCAGAGCAGCGGACAGGTGGTCGCCATGGTCGGTGACGGGATCAACGACGCGCCGGCGCTCGCGCGGGCCGATGTGGGCATCGCCATGGGCACGGGGACCGACGTGGCGATGGCCGCGGCGGACATCACGTTGGTGCGCGGTGACCTGCGCGCGATCCCGCGGGCGATCGCCCTCTCGCGGGCCACCATGCGTGTGATCAAGCAGAACCTATTCTGGGCCTTCTTCTACAACGTGATCCTGATCCCGCTGGCGGCGCTCGGCGTCATTACGCCGATCTTCGCCGCGGCGGCCATGGCCCTGAGTTCGGTCACGGTCGTGAGCAATAGCCTACGGCTCAATCGCTTCGGCCGTGTCCGGCGGGCGGCCACAGCATGACGCGTCGCACCGTCGGGAGACGCAGGTGGAGGATAGGGACATGAGACCGCCGCGTGTCGCGCGGATACGGCCTCCCTGAGGAGACCCGGATCCGGCGACCTATCAGACAAGTACGTCATAGAAAAGATGAAAGGATATCCATTGATGGAAACCGTTACCTACACCGCCCCCGCCATTTCGTGCGAGCATTGCCAGCGCACCGTAGAAAGCGCTGTCGGCGCCCTACCGGGCGTCAGCAGCGTCCACGTCGAGATCCCGTCGAAGCAGGTCCAGGTGACCTACAACCCCGCCGATGTCTCGCGCGGTCAGATCGAGGCTGCGCTGGATGAGGAGGGCTACCCGGTCGCCCCGTAACGGGGGATCGCGCAACACCCGCGGCGTGTCACCATCCTCTCGACGAGACCGCGGTGACACGCCGCTTTGGCACCCTCTCTTGCCGCCATCACACCTCACGACACGCGCATCCGGTGCATGCGTGTTGTGAGGTGGACGCGGCGAGAGCGAAGAGCGCATGAAGGAAGTGGAGGGACGGTGGAGGCAGTGACCGTGACGATAACGCCCAGTGCGACCGCACAGCGCCGGCACGCGATCGACGGGGCCGACGACATCCACGGCGAGAGCCCGACGACGGCCGGCGTGGCGTGGTGCGACACGGTGTGCGTGTCGTGCGAACCGATCGAGAGCGCCGGCGACGACGCGCGCTATGCGATCGCCCCGCGATGCGCGGGGTAGGGGGCGTGGTCCGCGCCACGATCAGGCGGATGTGGCCCACGCCCGGCCGACGCCGTGTGATCGGCGTCGGGGTCGGGGTGTGCGCGGTGGCCCTCGTCCTGACACTCAAGCCGACCGGAACGCCCAATCGTGACCGGATCGCCGCTGGTCCGGGCGCAGGCCAGATTGCACCCGCCCTGCGTCTGCCCGACCTACAGGGGCGGGACTCGCGGCTGTCCGCCTTCCGCGGTCGGCCGGTAGCTCTGATTTTCCTCGCCACGTGGTGCGAGGGCTGTCGTGACGAAATGCCCGCACTCGTGCGCGCCGCCCCCGCGCTCGCACGACGCGGCCTCGTCATCCTTGGGGTGGACGCTGTGGGCGAGACACCCGCGGCCGTGGCGGCCTTTGTCCGCGCCTATCACGTTCCCTTTCGCGTTCTACTCGATCCGTCATCCAACGCCATGACCGCCTTCGCCGTCGCGGCCCTACCGACGGCCGTTGTCATCGGACGCGACGGCCGCGTGGCGCTGCACCGCGAAGCGGCCATCGACGCGCCAACCCTGGCACGGGTCGCCTTCGGCCACCGTTAAAAGAGGAGATGCGCTCTATGTCGCCTGCTGTCCGCCTGCTTGCCGCCACTCTCGTCCTCGCGTCCCTGGGAGCCGTGCCGGCCCTACCCACGGTCGCCGCATCGTCGGGCCTCGCTGCGACCGTCGCCGGGACGCCGATTACGCTGGCCGCGTATCGACGGCGGCTGAGGCTCCTCTACGCCCTCCCCCTGATGAACGACCCTATGCGTGTGCCGGTCCCGCCGGCCGACACGGCCATCGACCAACTCGTCGCCGAGCGCGTCATCGACCTGGAGGGCGCGCGACGGCGCGTGACGCCGACATCGGCCGACCTGGCGCGCGCGCGATCCATTCAACGGCAGGAATACACAACGGTCGGCGGCCTGGCCACGCTGGAGCGGCGCGACCTGCTGAGTCCGGCCGAGGCGCGTCAGGAGGTGGCGACCACCGCCGTCGAGTTCGCGCTCGACCGCCGGCTCGGCGCGGGCTGGTTCGCCCGCGCCCAGGCCGCCGACCGCGTCGTCTACGAGGTCGGCGCTCAGGCGCTCGACACGCCCGCTCCCGTCGTGGGGCACCCGGCGCCCGATGTCCAGGTGCGGACGCTGGACGGCCGCTCGACGACGATCGCCGCACTGCGCGGCCGGCCGACCATCCTCAACGTGTGGGCGACGTGGTGCCGCTGGTGCGGGCGCGAGTTGCCCATGATCGCCCGCTTCGCGTCGGCGCATGCCGGCCTGCGCGTCGTGGCGCTGGAGGAGTACGGGACGCCCGCGCTCGTGCAGACCTACCTGCGGGCGCATGCGACGCACCCGCCGGTGCTTTACGATGGGCCGGGCCGCCTCTCGCAGGTCTACGGGATCGACCTCCTCCCGACGACCCTCGCGCTCGACGCGCGCGGCCGCATCCGCCTGATCGTGCGGGGCTACCTCCACGGGCTGGCTGACCTGGCGCGTCTGATGCGGGCGGCCGGGGGCTAGCGTGACGGGGACGGGGTGAGGGACGCGGCAGAAGACCGGCGATAGGTCCGAGGCGTCTTCTGTCATCAATTTGTCATAAAAGCGTGCTACGCTGTCAAGTGGCGTGGACGGGCGCAACGTCGGCGCTCGACGCGTGGAGGCTGTGTAACGTCGTTGATGGAGGACGGGCCGATGCGCCTGGTGGTCGTCGGGGATGATTGGCTGCCGGTCAGGTTGGCGTGGCGCGTGGTGGCGCGGGCGCGCTCGGTGGCCGACGCGGTGAGCGACGTTGACGTCGTCGACTATCTCTCCCAGCCCATCAATATCAAGGGACTCCGCGCGCGCGGAGATCGCGGCGCGCGCGGATGCCGGATGTCGCGCGGGCCGTGCCCTCCTTAGGGAACGGGTGCGGGACGACGACGCCAGCGTGTTCGCCACCATGGTCCACGCCACGATCTATCGCTCGCCCATAGTGATAGACAAGGGCTACGATACGCTACTCACGCGGACCAGGTACAACATCGCCCTGGCAGCCGGGGCCGCGCGATGACGATGTGGCGACCTCACTGGGCGCGTTTCGGGAACCGATTCGCTGCTGGCGCGCGTCCTGGCGGCGCCGATCTGGACGCGGCGCCGCTGCGGCGGGTTGGGCGGCGCCTGGCCGCCCTGACGGTCGGCCTGCTCTGTGCCCTCCTGCTTGTGCTCGGCCTCACCATCTACCTCTCGACCCGGACGGTGCTGCTGGGGTCCCTCCAGGGCATTGTCAAGGCGCGGGCGACCGCCTCCCTCGTGGCGTCACCGCCGCCAGGGCCGGAGCCAGGACCAGCGCGCCCCGGCGACGGCGACGGGTCACCGTCGCGTCCGCCGAATAGTCCCGCGCAGAGGAACGTCGGCGACGGAGTCGTCACGACCGTCGTCGATGCCCACCTGGGCGTGCTCTTCAGCGATCCTCCCATCAGCACGACGCTGGGCGACCCCACGGCGGCGCGCGCCGCCCTCGCTGGCCGCCTGTCGTCACCGTACTCGACCCAACAGGTGAACGCGGACGGCCCGTACCTGATCTACACCATGCGCGGACCGGTGCGCGCGCGTGACGGGACCGTGGTGTTGGGGGTGGCGCAGGCGCGCATCTCGGAACAGCAGTATCTGGATAGTCTGCGCCACCTCCTGCTTATCTTGCTCGCGGTGAGCGCGGCCGGCCTGCTCGCCTCCGCCCTCATCAGCGCGGTGCTGGCGGGCCGCGCCCTACAGCCGATCAAGGCGGCGCTGCGCCGCCAGCGCGATTTCGTGGCCGACGCCGCGCACGAACTGCGCACCCCACTCGCCATCATGCGCGGCGCGTCTGAACTTGGACTTGCGGCGGGCGACGGTTCCGCGCAAGAGGCGGCGCTGGAGCAGGTGCTGGCGCAGAACGCGCACCTCACGCGCCTCGTTGAGGACCTCTCCACGCTGGCCCGCGCCGACAGTGGCGTCGTGGACCTGGCGCGCGCGCCCGTGGATCTGTCTCGCCTCGTCGCCGAGACGGTCGCGGGCGTGAGCGTGCTGGCCGAGGAGCGTGGCGTGCGCCTCACGGTCGAGACGCCAGGTGTCGTACGTGTCATTGGCGACGCGGGACGGCTGCGCCAGGCGTTGTTGATCTTGCTCGACAATGCGCTCACACATACACCAGACGACGGGTCGATCACAGTGAGTGTGACGCGGCAGGGTGGGCAGGCCCGGCTGCGCGTGCAAGACAGCGGGCCAGGCATCGCGCCTGTGGACCTCCCACATTTGTTCGAGCGCTTCTACCGCGCCGACAAGGCGCGCGGCAGCGTGGGGAGTGGCCTGGGCTTGGCCATCGGACGCTAGATCGCCGAGGCGCACCGGGGACGCATCACGGCCGCTAACGCCCCCGAACCGGGGCATGGCGCCATCTTCACCCTCACGCTGCCGCTCGCCGCGCCCTAATCGATACCGCATGACAGATGGAGCCGGCGGCGCCAAGGACACCTGCTCCCGACCGCGTCATGTGAGGCGCTGAAGGTGGTTGCGGGGGATGCGCTTGATCGTCCGCGCCCCCGCATGGGCGCGTGGTCTGTGGGTTTGGCCAGCCCCATGCCGGTCCGAAAGGCGCTAGTGAGGTATGCCGGTTCGCCAGGACATCTAGCTCTGGGACGGACCCGCCCGACGCGGAAGCGTCATTGTCTGACCTGTCGCCCGCGTGGGGTCCCCCTGCGCCCGGTCATAGGTCGGGCCGCCGCGTCGTTGTGGGGCGCGGGTCTGCGCGGCGCCACCGTCGGCGACACCCGTGGTCGTGGGACCGGCCGTCGCGGCGGCAAGGCGCATCGTCACCGCCTCCCAGGCCTGTCGTTCCACAAAAGACCAGCTCAATTCCACCCACCCGTTGCGGCCCCAGCTCGTGCCCCACTGGTTTTCGATCCATACGCCGTTGCTATCGTAGCGCGTCGCGAAGACCGTGTGGTTGCCGTGGTTCGTCCCCGGTGTCCCATCGATGTAGGCGTGTGTGCTGTCGGCGTTCCAGAAGTTGTCGTAGACCGGGATACCAAGGCCAATTGGGTCGCCGCCGGCGATGCTCTTTTCGATGGCCAGGCGCGCCGCGTCCCCCTGGTTGGTTCCTTGAAACAACACGGTGGCGCCGGCGATTTTGTACGATGCGGCGCTGGCCCGTTCGCCCAGTGTCGGCGCATCGGCGTAGTCCTGATCGCCCTGCGTGTAGGCGTCACGCGCGGCGACCCCCTGCGTCGCCAACAGGGCGAAGGCGTCATCGAACGAGATTGGGATATTACGTCCTCTTGTGATTTGGGTGTACAGGTACATCGGCGCGAAGCCGCCCGTCCCGTCGGGACCACCCGCCGGGTAGGTTCCATCGCGTCGGGCGTACCACCCGCGCATATAATAGGCCGTGACCCAGGCGACACAGGCGTTGGTATCGCCTTGATCGGCGACGGGCGGGTTGTATTGCGAGATGTCGGCGCTTGCCGGAGGCGCAGTCGGCGTCAACGTGGTGGTAGACATTCCTTCCGTGCGCGCCATACTTCCTACCCGCACGTCGGTCGTCGGGAGAACCGACGGTAGACGCGTCCGTACGAGAGAGTGGGGAGACAGGCGAGGGCCGTCCAAGGCGGCCAGACGGGGCTCGTGTATTTGGGCGGTGGCATCGCGGCTCAGCGTCGGATGCACCGGCTTCACTGAACCGGCAGGACGGAGTGGCGCGAGCAGGAGCGGGGCCAGGACGATCGATTGGACGACGAGTGCGCGCATGGGTTGCCTCACAAACAGACGAAGCGGATCACAGATGTTGTTTGTCGTGAGGCTATCCCGTGACCTATGGCGCGCACAATAGGAGGCTGTGGCTGGCCGTCATGGGTCAACCCGAAATGGCTAGCCCATAGGAAAATTCTAGGGGACCCACGGCTTTAGCCGTGTGGGTGAATGGGGTGGGCGCGGACAACGCCCCATTTTGGTTGTGGGGGTGGAAAGAGTGATGCTGCGACCGGGGTCAAAGTCGGAGTAACATCGCACGCTAAGCCATGGCATATTGGACGCCGTTGTGCAGTCGTGCATGGCAAGATTCAGCCTTATGAAACGGCTCGTTCAAGCGTGGCGGGGGCCACCAGTAGTCAGTCCTCTTGCCACGCACGACTGCACGGATACGTCCAGGAAGCTGTGACGCTGTGTGTCAATAGGCCCGGTGTAACGGTGTTAGTGTTCTATGATTATGTCACCGTCTAACTGTCCAGTGAAAATGTCACTCTGTAGATATGAAAGACAGAGTGACATTGACCATGCAGGAACAGAAGCGCCTCTTGGTGCTCAAT
>JAABUJ010003418.1_pt1 | contig 17866 bp, 21 predicted proteins | sample 5559131 | NCBI WGS metagenome assembly JAABUJ01 (sample SAMN10711875, study PRJNA513366) | rock metagenome | isolation source: Antarctica rocks | place: Antarctica: Victoria Land, Mt New Zealand nord | collected 2016-01-07 | reverse complement strand
CGCCCAAGCGCACGGTCAGGTCGAGCGCCGCCTCATAGTCCACGGTTTTGAATGTTCTACTCATGCTTCCTACTGTACCACCGCGCGCGGGATGGAGAGCCCGCTTCTCTCCGACAAACTGCTAGAGTCCCTATTTGGGCTATTGCACGGCGGCTATTGGTCCCCCATTATAAGCGCGGAAAGGATGTGCGATGACTCGTATCATTAGCCGCTCCGCTGGGATTGGCGTGCGCGGCAGCGCGCCGCGCGACTGGAAGAGCGCCGTAGGCGTCATGGGCGCCGCCATCAGCGATGACGCGGCGAGCGCGCGAGCGCGGGCGGCGCGCATCATGCTCGACGCACGCCGCGAGGCGCGCGCGATCGTGCTCGCCGCGCGGGCGACGGCGCGTGATCTTATCGCCGCAGAGTGCGCGCAGGCCCACCAGCTCGGCTATGCCGAGGGGCGGTCGCGGGCGGACGAGGAGCTCGCCGCCGTGGCCGCGCCGCTGGCCGCGCCGCTGGCCGAGCTCGTCGCCGGCTCCGTGGCGGACCACGCCGAGAGTCTGCGCCGGCTCGACGAGGAGACGCTTGCGTTGAGCTTGTCCATCGCGCGGGCGGTGGTCAAGCACGAGGTGACGCTCGCGCCGGAGACGGTGCTCGCCGTCGCGCGCGCCGCGTTGGATGAGCTGAGCGTGGGCGCGGCGGTGACGCTACGTGTCCACCCCGACGACGACGCGACGCTGCGCCCGAGCCTGCCCCACCTTGGATTGCCCGCTTCCACCCAGGTGGAAATCGTCGTCGATTCGTCCGTCGCGCGTGGCGGTTGCTTTATCGAGAGCGGCGCCGGGCGCGTCGACGCGACCCTCGAGACGCAACTGACGCGCATGGAGGCGCTCTTATATGAGCAACTACCCGCGACCCAGTGAAAGCGCCCTCCCGCGTTTAGCCGCGCTCGCGCCGTCGCTACGGACGTGCGAGCGCGCGGGGACGGTGAGCGATGTCGTCGGGCTTACCGTCGAGGTCCAGGGGCTGACGGCATCGATCGGCGAGCAGGCCATCATCGAGGGGGGTGGCGCCCGGCCGCCGATGCTGTGCCAGGTGGTCGGTTTCCGGCGTGACCGCGCTATTACCATGCTTTTCGGCGATGCGACGGGGATTACCCCCAGCGCCCGCGTCGTCGCCACCGGCGCCCCGGCTCGCGTCACCGTGGGGGACAGCCTATTGGGGCGTGTGGTTGACGGCCTCGGCCATCCCCTCGATGGCGGACCGCTCCTACGCGGCGCCATGGTCCCCGTCACCGGCGCCGGTCTGGCGGCTCATCCGCTGCGCCGGCTGCCTATCACCACGCCGTTCATGACGTGGGTGCGCGTGCTCGACGGGATGCTGACCTGTGGGCGCGGCCAACGCCTGGGCGTATTCGCCGGCAGCGGCGTCGGCAAGAGCACGTTCCTGGGCATGATCGCGCGCAACGGCGAGAGCGACGTGAACGTGATCGCCTTGATCGGCGAGCGCGGCCGCGAAGTGCGCGAGTTCATCGACCACAATCTGGGACCCGAGGGCCTGCGCCGCTCCGTTGTCGTCGTGGCGACGGGGGACCAACCGGCGTTGCAGCGTCTCAACGCGGCGTGGGTCGCGGCGACGATCGCCGAGTACTTCCGCGATCGCGGGCGCAACGTGCTGCTGATGATGGATTCGGTGACGCGCTTTGCCATGGCGCAGCGCGAGATCGGGCTCGCCGCCGGCGAGCCGCCGGCCACGCGCGGCTACACGCCCTCGGTCTTCGCGCTGCTGCCCACGCTGTTGGCGCTCGGGCACGGGCGAGCGCGGCTCCATTACCGGGTTTTACACCGTGCTCGTCGAGGGCGACGATATGAACGAGCCGATCGCCGACGCCGTGCGCGGCGTGCTCGACGGCCACATCGTGCTGTCGCGCGAGTTGGCCGCCGCCAACCACTACCCGGCCGTCGATGTCCTGTCTAGTATCTCACGCCTGATGGCGCGCCTGGCGACGCCCGAACAGCAGGCGCACGCCGGGCGCGTGCGCGGTTTGCTGGCGGCGCATCGCTCGGCCAAGGATCTGCTGGAGATCGGCGCCTATGTGGCCGGGAGCAACCCCGATATCGACACGGCCGTGGCGCGTCTGCCGCAACTGCATGGCTTCCTGCGCCAGCACACACACGACGTGAGCTCGTGGGAGGAGACGACTCATGAGTTACAAGGGTTGGCGCAGTGAGCAAGCGCTTTGTTTTCCGGTTGGAGGCCGCGTTGCGGCAGCGGTTGCGTGAGGAACAAACCGTGCAGGTGGCCTTGGCGCGCGCGTCCGCCGCGCGGACGGCGGCGGCGGCGGAGTTGGCGCGCCGCGAGGAGGAATTGGCGTATGGCAATAGCCCGATGGTGGGATGGGGCGAGGTATTCAACCCAGAGTATCGTATGAATGCGTTGTATTACATTGAGCGGCAGCGGCAGGCGGTGTGGCAGCAAGAGGCGCTGGTCGCGCGTATCGACGGCGAGGTGACGCGCATCAGAGAGCTGTTGCTGGCGGCGGCGCTACAGCGTCGCGCGCTGGAGAAGCTCAAGGAGCGCCAGGAGAGCCGGTTCCGCGCCGAGTTGATGGGGAAAATGGAGCGCGACATCGACGAACTGACAACGGCTCGCTACATTCGGCCCATGATGACGGAGGGAGCGCGATGACGCGGATCGATCAGAACACAGCGGCCGTCGTCCTGGCGCAATCCTCCGCGGCGTCATCCGGTGGCTCGGGCGTGCTGATACCTTTTAACGCGCCGGCATCGGCCTCGTTCGACCAGGTGATGCAATCAATTGGCGCGAACAGCAGTAGCAGCAGTGGCGCGAGCCCGTCGAGCGCTCCATCCTCGCCGCTGACGCCGCTGACCCCACCCGTGCCGTCCGCGTCAACAAGCGCGATGGCCGGCGGTAGCGCCACGATGGGCACCGGCGTCGCGGGTTCCATGACCCCGTCCATGGGCATGAGTTCGACAGGATCAGCAAACACAGCTACCGCCACGGCAACCAGTAGTTCCATGGCCCCGTTCATGAACATAGGGTCCACGGGGGTATCCATGCCAGCAGCGGCGGGGACGAGCGCCCCCTCTACCAGCCTTGGCGCCTTGCCAGCGGGCCATACCGGCGCGGCGGGGTGCTGCTGTTGTTGCTGCGACGGCGACGGCGGCGCGATGTCCACTATGTCGATGGGCGGCGCCACGATGTCGTCGGCAAGCGGCGCGGGCGGCCTGTCCGCGCTCGCGAGCGCGGCGCGAGGAATGGGCGCGCGCATCCAGGCGGGCGCCGCGTCCGGCGACGCCCTGACCATGCCGTTCCAGGGCGCGGCCCCTTTGACGCAATCCTTCGGACCCACGCCGTACCTGGCGGAGCCCGCCTACAACGGCTACAGCCATTTCCACACCGGGCTTGATTATGGGTTGCCCCTGGGGACCGCGATCGACGCCGCCGCAGGCGGCACGGTCGTCGCGGCGGGGTGGGATACGACCGGCTTCGGCAACCGTGTCATCGTCGACCATGGCAACGGGGTGCGCACCCTCTACGGACACTTGCAAAAAGTGGAGGTCCAGCCCGGCGATGTCGTCGCGGCGGGGCAGGAGATCGGGCTATCCGGCTCGACCGGCAACTCGTCGGGTCCCCACCTGCATTTCGGCGTGGAGAAGGATGGGCAGTGGGTAGACCCAACCCCCTATCTCAACCATACTGCCCCCACCGGCATGGCGGGGGTATCGACGCAACCCATGGCGCCTCAGGCGAGCGCCGCCGCTATGGGAGCGATGGGGCTGAACCCTACGGCAGGCACGGCAGGCACGATAAGCACGGCAGGCGCGACAAACATGGCGAGCAGTCCTGGGAGCGCGGGCGTCTCGCCCGTCCCCGCCGGCTCTGGGAGTGCGAGCACGACGGCCGGGACGGGCGAGACGCCCGCGCTCCCGGATAGTTCACGCGCCCTGAACCCGGCGCCAATCGGAGGAGGCAATCCTACCGGCGGCGCTATAGGGGGCGCCGTCGGATCAGGCTATACGCCGGACATTCCGCGCCTCGTCAAGAGAGTGGCGGCGGCGACCGGCGTGTCGCCCACCCTCATCTCGGCCGTCGTCAAGGCCGAGTCGAGCGGCGACCCGCACGCGATCTCGCCCGCTGGCGCTAAAGGGCTCATGCAGCTGATGGACGCGACCGCCGCGACGTACGGCGTCACCAACGTGTTCGATCCCATGCAGAACCTGACGGCCGGCGCGACGTATCTAGGTTCCTTGCTGCGACGCTATCATGGCGACGAAACGCTGGCGATCGCCGCCTATAACGCCGGTCCCGTGGCCGTGGACCGCTACGGCGGTGTCCCGCCGTATCCGGAAACGCAGGGCTACGTGCAGCGGGTGATGCAATACCAAAAGGAAGATCAATGAGCGACGGTCTTTTCAACGACACGGCGATGCAGGGGCTCGAGTATGCCCTCAATAGCTTGAGTCTGCGACAGCAGGTGCTTGCCAATAACATCGCCAACGCGCAGACGCCCGGCTACGTCTCGCAGGACGTCAGTTTCGAGGACAAGCTGGGCGCGATCCTATCGGGCGCCGACGCGAGCGCTACGCCGGCCTCGACCGGCACGGTCGTCGCGACTCCCGATATGACCACGAGTCCCAACGGCAACACGGTTAGCATGGAGAGTGAGATGTCCAAGACGAATGAGACCGGCATCATGTACGACGCGCTCACGCAACTCACGGCGGACCGCATGGGTATCCTCAAGACGGCGATTGGGTAGCGCGAGGCGGAGGCGGCAATGGCGCATATATCATGTCTTCTATAAGTCCCATCATAGGCCGGGGCGATGCCGTAGCCTCAGCTGATACCGGCGCCGAGGGCGTGGCTGTCGATGCCACGGCGTGCGGTGAGAGCGGCGTGGATGTCGCCGTTTTTAGTGACGTGCTACAGAGCGAGGCGTCACCGCTGGGTCCTGGCGACGCGACGGATGGATCCCCGCTATCTTCAACGCCCATCCCCCTGGGGGCGCACAAGCGCGCGCCTGGACGAGACGGCGATGCAGCCGCGACGAGTGACTCCGTATCACTCGTTCCATCCATGCCGTCCATGGTTACGCCGCTGGCCCCATGGCTTTCGCTCATACCTCCGCCGGCGATAACGGACCGCGCGCCGAACGGCTCCATCCGCGCGGATGGAGAGGCGCGACGGCATAATGTCGAGGGTCATGTGACGCTCACGCCCCAACACGTCGAGACAAGCGTGTTGCTCGACCGGCACGCGCCGGATCTGATGGGGTTGCTTGGCGCGGACAACAACGGCGGCGTCAGCGTCACAGTGCTGGCACCGGATGGGCGTCATGTGGGCGCACACACAACCGCCGGCGCTCCGGCGTCCACGGTGGGCGGCGCGCCAGCGGGGTTCAGCCAGGGGTTGACGGGCGGCGGCGGCGGGCAAAGTTCGCCCATGGGGCAAGGCGCGGGCTCGCCCTGGACGGGGGCGGGGGCGGAGGTTGCCGAAAAGCGGACCGTGCATGATCGAGCGGGTGATTTGAGGGGTGGGGGACGCGCACCCCTCCCCGTCGTCCCAGCGCACAACACCCCCCCGACGGGGACGGATGAGCAGCGCGGCGTGCGCCCCACGCCCCTCAACACGGTGTTGACGCAGGGACGCCCCGAGACAGTCCTGGGAGCGTGGAGCGCCAGCCCGCAGGCCTTGGCCGACGATCCGCATGTATCTAGCGGGGCGGGCTGGGCGCTCGCGTCCCCCGGACGTCCGCACGCCAACGACAATGCACAAGCACTGCATACCGGGGCGGCTTCCGACTCGGTGACGCCGACGCCGCTACACGCGGCCATGGCGGGTTCGCTGCATCACAATCCACCGCGGGACGCCGATACGCCATGGCGTGTCGCGCCGCGGGGCCCCGATACGCTGTGGCGCGGCACGCCTACGCCGCAGGGCGCCGCTACGCCGCCGCTAGCGGGAGACCCTGTACCCCTGTTGGGCGTGATGGAGGTGGGGCGGCAGGGAGAAGCACGGTCAATACATCCGATGGAGCTACGGCGCGACGACGGAAACGGTCCAGTCATGGCGACGGGCGCACATAAAGCGGTGGAGGCTACACCTGCGCACGGCAGAGGGGCACGCGCGAATCCAGCGCCGGCTGAGCCTGGAAGCATACAACCGCTTCCCGTGACGCCGGCGCGGCACGATCAAGCGTCCGCGACGGTCAAAGAGCAGCCACGCGCCGGCGTGCTCCTGGCGCCTATCGTCGAGGGTGTGGTCGTGCGGCAGGCGCTGCTGCGAACCGGCGTCGGCGCGGCGAGCTTCCACATAGTCCTGCAACCTCAGGCGCTGGGTATGGTGACCATCCACGTTGAACAGACCGGGCAAGGGATGCAAGTGACGCTCACGCCCCAACACGTCGAGACAAGCGTGTTGCTCGACCGGCACGCGCCGGATCTGATGGGGTTGCTTGGCGCGGACAACAACGGCGGCGTCAGCGTCACAGTGCTGGCACCGGATGGGCGTCATGTGGGCGCACACACAACCGCCGGCGCTCCGGCGTCCACGGTGGGCGGCGCGCCAGCGGGGTTCAGCCAGGGGTTGACGGGCGGCGGCGGCGGGCAAAGTTCGCCCATGGGGCAAGGCGCGGGCTCGCCCTGGACGGGGGCGGGGGCGGAGGTTGCCGAAAACGCGCCACGCGCGGCTACAGTGTCGTCAGCAGGGATAGAGCGGTCTCCCGTGCGCCCGTCCCGGTTCGGGGGCTTGAGCGGCGTCACGCGTATTGATATCCAGATCTAGGAAGCGTGACTGGGAGCGCCGTCGCTTCCAGTCCTGAGTAAAGGAGTAGACGCATGAGTACGACTGTTGGGGGCGCCACGGGAGGATCCGGCATGGCTCCCATGGATGGTATGACACAGGGCGCGGCGAGTGGGACCACGGCTCCTACGGCCACACCATATGGCAGCGCGACCGGCGCGACGGGAGGGACGACACCATATGGCGGCATGACCGGCGCGGTGGGGGGAGCCTCCGCGACAGCCAGCACGGGCGACATCGCCGGCACCGATACATTCCTCAAGCTGCTCGTGGCGCAGATGCACAACCAGGACCCGTCGTCGCCGATGGACAACCAGTCCTTTGTCACCGAGCTCGCGCAGTTCAACACAGTCGAACAAGTGCTTGGCCTAAAGGAGGCGGTCACCGCGCAGATCGCGGCGCAGCAGAGCGCGGAGGGGGTCGCGCTGCTGGGCAAGACCGTCACCTACACCGTACAGGGCGTCGGGGGCCAGACGTCCAGCAGCCAGGGCGTGGTGAGCGCGGTGGGTTTGCAGGGCGGCGTGGTGCGGCTGCAGGTCGGGACCGACAGCGTACCGTTGAGCACGGTGACGGCCGTATCGGCACAATAGGCTCATTCTTTAGCCCATGATGCCCCGATTGGGGCATGGCGACACACGACGACATCGACTACTACTATAGTGTCACAAGGCAATAAGTGTGAAAGGCGACATAACACATGGAACTTAGCTCGATCGCGGACGCCCTGAGCGGGCTGCAGGCCAACCAGACATACATGGACGTGGTGGGCAACAATATTGCCAACGTCAACACCACGGCCTATAAGACGCAGAACATCCACTTCCAGGATCTGCTCAACCAGACCACGAGCTACGGTAATGCCAAGTCCGGCACGTTGGAGGGCGTCAATCCGACGCAGGTAGGTATGGGCGTCGGCCAGGGGTCGGTCGATATCGTTAACACGCAGGGCTCGGTGCAGGACACGGGCCGCACTACCGACATGGCGATCCAGGGCAAGGGCTATTTTGTGATCAACGATGGCAAGCAGAACTTCTACACGCGCGACGGGTCCTTCAGCGTAGCGCCGGATGGCACGCTCACGAGCGGGGCGAGCGGCATGAAGGTGCAGGGGTGGCAGGCGTCCAATGGGACGGTCACGACAACCGCCGCGCCCACGGATATCAAGATCCCGCTTACTAAAGACCCAACCAACCCGAACTCGCCCGCGCTCCGAGGGTTTAGCGTCGGCAAAGATGGCTCCCTTATCGGCGCCTATGACGACGGCACCAGCCAGCCCATCGCGCAGGTCGCCCTGACCGATTTCCGCAATCCCGATGGCCTAATCCGCGGCGGCGGCAACCTCTACTCGGCCGGCGTCAACGCCGGCCAGGCGCAGTTTCAAGGCAACTCTAACTTCGGCGTCGCCGGAAGCAGTACGCTTGGGACGATTGGGTCGGGACAACTCGAGGGCTCGAACGTCGACCTCGCCAAGCAGTTCGGCGATATGATCCAGGCGCAGCAGGGTTTCAACGCCAACACCAAGGTCATCACGACGACCAACAACATGCTGCAGTCGGTCCTCTCGATCGTCCCATAGTTATAGGTGTATGAGAAGCGCGCCTTCCCCGGTCACCGTCCGCTTGACCCCCGATGCCTTGCACCTGGAGGTCTTGCTGACGCCCGAGGCCATGGCGATCCCCCTGGAGGCGCTCGCCGCGCTTATCCGGGAGCGCGGTGAGCGCCTGGGTGTCCACCTGCCGGTGCAACCGCGCGACATCGCGGCCCGTCTGCACTCCTCGCGGCGCGGCGCGTGGGCGGTCCTCTTGTCGGGCACGAGCCCGACCGCGCCCATCGACGGGCGGGTCGAACTGCTCGTGCCCGTTCCTGTCGTGACGGATCGCCCGCGCGCGGTGGGGGGACGCCACGCCGTGCGCGCGGGCGATCCGTTGGCCCGCTTGCGCCGCGGCATAGCTGGTAAGCCGGGCTACGACCTGTGTGAGCGTGAGATTTTACCACGGCCGCCGCGTGAGGCGCGCCTGTCCGGCGGCCCACACACACATGCCGGCGCCGCTGGCGCGTTGTTGTTCGCGTCGTGCGACGGCGAAGTCGTCCTGCGCAACATGTTGGTGCAGGTCGTGCCCATGCGCGTCCATGACGGCGACGTGACGCGCGCGCATGGACCGCTTGTGCTCGATGGGTCGATTTTCGTGACCGGATCCGTGCGGGAGGGGGCTTGTATCGACGCGGAGGGCGATGTCTACGTCGCGGGATCGGTCGATGAGGCGCGGCTCATGAGCCGCGACGGGAGTATCGCGGTGATGGGCAGCGTGTCAGGCGCATCAGCCCGCAAGGCTACGTTGAGCGCGAGTGGCGATGTGGCGTGTGGCAACGCCCTCCATACGGTTATCGAGGCAGGAGGTGACGTGCGCTTGTTGGCGGCGGCGCGCCACAGTGCGATCGCGGCGACCGGAAACCTGTACCTCCAGGGGACGGTTGAGCAGGGCTTGCAAGACGTGAGTCTGCGCGTGACGGGCGGCCTACTCCCGGCGCTGGAGGAGGCGGTTGAGTTGCGGGACGTGCCAGCGCCGCCTGGCCGCCAGCACTTCCGCGTCGTCACGCGGTTGGACGGCAGCGTGGCGTTACACGGCGCGCCGCCGTTGGCGTTCCAGCCCTGTACGATCGTCGATCTTAGCACGTCGGGGGCGCGCTGCCGGGTACCGCGCGGCCTGCTGCCGGGGGGCGGCTCGCCCGGCGCGATCCTCCAACTCAAGTTATCGCTGCCGGATAGCGCCGACGAGTTGTTCATCGTCGCCCGCCTGTCGCGCCGCGTGGCTCCCAGCGTCATCGCGCTGGCGTTCCTACAGATGACGGGACGCGACCACGACCGCCTTACCCAGTACTGCCTACGGCTGTTCCTCGCACGCAGTTAGTGGTTCGTTGGGCGACCTGTCTATGTTGGCCTTGACAAGCTACTAGGCCGGGAAGATCTCGGATAGCGCGACGCTGAACCCGGGCACGACGGGATCGCCGGTGAGCGTGTCCGACCACATGAGCGCCGTGACCTGCCCGTTCGGCCGATACACTTCAACCGTGCGCAGCCACGGATTCACGACCCAGACGGCTTGGACACCGGCATCGAGATAAGCGCTCACTTTACGCGAGATGTTGGCGAGGGCATCGGTACGCGAGGCGATCTCAACCGCCAGATCGGGGGCGAAGTCGGCGTCTACATCCAGGTCGGGCGGAAGGTTGACCAGACGCTCTTTGGCGACGTAGGCCCGATCGGTATCCCGCGTCTCCGTCCCAATGCGAAAGAACGTCTGTGCAGAGAAGACATGTCCCAAGTCATGTTTTTCCACAAAGGGTCCCAAGGCTTGCTGCAAACGTGACGCGATCAAGCCGTGCCCGAGTGTCGGCAATGTTTCCTCCGCCTCGCCCTCTGTCGTCTCGACAGCGGGGATCGCCATGTCCTCTTGGAGCATCCTCAGCCTCCCTCGCCGTGTAGGTTTACACGATATGTGCCGTGTCGGGCAACACCGCGCGACGATCCGCCGCCGCGTCTACCGACATGAGGCGCTGGAGTTTAGCGGCGGTCTCCGTTCCCGGCACGGGCGCGTATACCATCATGCACAACTCGGGCGCCTGCGCTATCTGGAGCGGGGTGGCTTGCAGCGCCAAGCGTCCCACCACGGGATGATTCACCTCTTTGTGGGCCTCACGCGGTGTCCCATACACGTCGTTGCGCGGCCACCAGGCCGCGAACGCGGGGCTCGCGCAACTCAGGTCCGCGATCAACGCCGTGAACCACGTCTCTCCGACGTAGCGTCCCGTACTGGCCCTGAAGAATGCCAGGATGTGTCGCGCCGCGCCCTCCCAGTCGACGTAGAGTTGACGTGCAAGCGGGTGCATGAACATGAACCAGAGCAGGTTGCGGTCGCGCGGGGACAGGGCCGCGAAGTCCGTGAAGACACGACAGGCGGCCTCATTCCAGGCCACCGCGTCCCAGCGCGCGTTGGCCACATAGGCCGGATAGGTCCCCAGCGCGTCGAGAATCTGTTGCAGCGCCGGCCCCACCAACTCCGTGGCCGCCGGCGGGGTCGCCGGCGTCTCGCCCCGGGCCAGGATGAACAGATGCGTGCGCTCAACTGCGTCCAGGCGGAGCGCAGCGGCCAGGTTGTCGAGTACCGACGCCGAGACGGTGATCGGACGTCCCTGCTCCAACCAGGTGTACCAGGTACTCCCCACCCCGGCCAGTTGCGCCAGTTCCTCCCGCCGCAGCCCGGGCGTGCGGCGCCGTCCCCCCGCCGGCAAGCCCACCTGGAGGGGCGAGAGGCGCGCGCGCCGGGCGCGCAGGAAGCTCCTCAGTTCAGCCCGGCGCTGCCCATCATCCATGACCTCCGTCCTCCCCATCGTGCCCGTCGCGCTGGCGAAACGGGCAGCTTTTATACCAGGATATTTACACTCTGGTACCAGTGTACCCGATCCGGCATACTCGGAAGGTGACGGTAGCCGGCACCGCACGGTGATCGGGCCGGCGCCGTCAGACTATCAGAAGGGAGCGACACAGATGGACATGCGCGATTCAGTCGTTATCATTACCGGAGCGTCGGCGGGCTTGGGCGAAGCCACGGCGCGCCTCTTCGCCAGCGAGGGGGCGCGTGTGGCGCTCGCCGCACGGTCCGCCGACACGCTCAACCGTCTGGCCGCCGCGTTGCCCGGCTCCCTGGCCGTCCCTACCGACATGTGCGACGGGGCCGCCATCGCGCGCATGGTCGCGCGGGTCCACGCCCACTACGGGCGCATCGACCTCCTGATCAACAACGCCGGCCAGGCCAGCTCCGATCCCGTGGAGCATGTGGATGTGGCGCGGTACCGTGCGTTGATGGACGTGAACCTGTATGGTCCGCTGCTGGCGATGCAGGCCGTGATCCCGCTGATGCGGGCGCAAGGCGGCGGTCTGATCTTCAACATCAGCACGGCCCTGACGAAGCTCCCCATGCATCTGCCCGGCTTGGGCGTGTATGTCTCCACGAAATACGCCCTCAACGCCCTCACGCTGACGGCGCGGGCTGAGTTGGCGGCGGACAACATCCGCATCGGCGTCATCTATCCCGGTCTCATGACTACCGCCTTCGGGACTCACGCGCCCACCGCGGCGACCAGCTGGCCAGGCGCGCCGACGGGAGCGCCGGAGGCCAGCTGGTCAGGCGCGCCGGCGAGTCGCCCACCGGGCGCACCGGCGCCAGAAACGCCCGAGGCCGTGGCCGCGCTGATTCTGGACGCCGTGCGGCACGAGCCGGCGGAACTGGATGCCCACCGCGCGTTTCCAGGCGCGGCCCCGCGCGGCGCGGACGTCGCATCACATACATGAAGATACGGTACCTCAAGAGGAGCACGAAATGGGCATCATGACACCTAACGGAGAATTTGTCCGAGGAGAGAGGTCGACCATGGACCAGAGCAACGGCGTCGCCACGGACGACATCTTAGCGACAGCGGAGCAGCGGGTCGGGGCGTCGGCGGGGGAACAGATTCGCCGTGAACTCCTGAGTTGGCCCGGCGTGACGGACGCGCCGCACCGCTTCGGCGGGGTAGCTTTCCACCTCGGCCGGCGCGAACTCGGCCATCTGCACGGCGACCGTCTCGCCGACTTCCCATTCCCCGTGCGCCTCCGTGACGAGTTGGTGCGCGCGGGCCGCGCCCAACCCCATCACGTCATGCCGGACAGCGCCTGCGTCAGCTACCGGATCGACGACGCCCAGGACCTTCCCGGCGCGCTCGCCCTCTTCCGCCTCGCCTACGAGCGCGCCGTCGCTGCCCGCGCCCAGCAGGACCGCCGGGCAGCGGCGCGGATGGATGTGGGCGAAAAGGCGTGAACGCGCCACCTCACGCTGTACCGCAAGACGGCGGGCACGGCATGGCAGGAGGTGCGCGCGGGATTGTCGGACATGTGGGAGCAGCGGGGCTGTCTATCCCGCCATCCCAGTCATGGGTGCGATGACGGCGCCGCCCGATGCCGGCTGGCCGTGCGCCCGGCTAGCTCGGGGACGAGCTTGGCCACATCGACCGTGCCCAGCCCGCTGGCCAGGTCGTAGCCCACGGCCGCGTCGTACCCCGGGACGGTGACTGTCTTGCCCCGGATCGTGACGCTGACGGTGTTGGCGCCGGCGGTGATGTCGACCAGTCCCGGGGCATGGCGGGCGGCCAGCTGGTACAACGTCGGGTTGAGCACGCCGAGGTCGTGGCCCGCCTCCTGGTCGGCGAGCGCCACCACGCCGGCGAACAACGGCGTGGACCAGCTCGTCCCGCTCACCACATAGTAGCCCGGCTTGAGACGCCCGATCCCGACGCTGAGATAGCCGATGGCCCCGCCCGCGGTCAGGGAGAGGTCGGGGATGCCGCGCCGGGCGCCCACACGGTGTCCGGGGCCGCGCGCGTCCCGGCGGCGGTCAGATGCAACTGGGTCCCGCCGACCGCCGTGACGAGCGGGTCGCTCGCCGGCCACTCGACGACGCGAGATGGAGAGAGCGTGCCCGTGAGGGTGAGCCCGCTGACGCCGTTGTCACCCGACGCGGCGAGCACGCTGACGTGGTCGGCGGCGGCGGTGATGTAGGCCGCGCGCAGTCCGCGCAGGGTGGTGGCGCTCGGGAAGGCCTGCTCGGTGGCGCCGAAGCTTTGGCTGATCACATCGCCGCGCTGATGCGTGAGCACGTCCTGCTCGGCCGCGACCATCTGGGGGTAGCCGGTCGCCCCCGTTACGCCCGGGGGCTGTGGCCCGGGGGCGCGGCCCAGGGACACGGGGAGCTCGACGAGCAGAAGGCTTGCCTGCGGGGCGATGGCGTGCGCCCACTCGACGTCGAAGCTGGTCTCCAGCGCCCAGCCGAACTGTATGCGGTCCTTAGGGTCGTAGCGCGGCGCCGGCCCGGCCGGCTGGATGATCTCCAGGCGCGGCGGGTCGGGCAGACCAAAGGCGTGGTCGAAGGTGTGCAGATCGTGCCGGATCGTCGGCGAGCCAAAGGAGTCGACGAGCACGATCGTCTTGCCCTGGCCCGCGATTCCGGCGCGCCACAGGGGACGGACATCGTAGGCCGTGGCGATCTGCGCCGGGGTGTAGCAGGGGGCATCGAGCACGGCGTTGCACTGGGCAAGCGTCGGTGGGTGGGGGAACGAGGCCAGGGAGAGAGCGGTACTCCTCGGGGGCGGCGCCGTGCGGGCCGGCGCCGCGACGACGAGCCTGCCCGCTCCCTCGCCATCGTCCTGGTCCACGCGGTCTTCTCCTCCGCACGGCGCGAGGCGGTGCTCGGCCGGCCGCCTCACCCGACCGGACAACCCGCGGCCCCCCTGAGCGGCTTGGCCCTGCAGACGGTGCTGCGCGGCATCCGCCCCCAAGGCGCCTGAACACGCGCTCTATATGGCGCCACCGTCGTGATCACGCAGGACGTGACCATCATCGTAGAACACATGATTTGTCATCAAAACCTCCTCAGCAAGAACCTGGGTGTCAGGTCACGCGGACGCGTCGCGCGGCCGCCGGCGGCGCGGAGCGGGCGCGGCGGCGCGTGGCGCGCCGCCGGCGCCGCCGCATGAGTAGCGCGATCACAAGTAGCAGCGGAAGGGCTCCGAGGCCACTCGCCGCGAGCGGGACGCGCACGGCGCCGTGCGCCAGGGGGGGCGTGACCGTGACCAGTGGCCCCGGAATGATCGCCAGGTAGAGCGGCGGTTTGGGCGCGTCGCGTCGCCGCGCCCGCGCACGGCGCGGGGGGGCGGCGTGGATCAGTCCCACCAACGAGACACCGCTGGCGAGACCATACAACCCGATGCTGCCCGGCCCGCGGCCTACTCCCACGTGGGGGGGCAACGCCCCGCTGACCGTGCCGGATGAATCGGCGCGCAACGTCCCGCTGGCCCGTGCTCCGACGCTCAGTGCGACCGCCTCACCCGGCGTGAAGCCGGCGGCCCAGAATGTTCCCCCTGTCCGCTTGCTCAATGGTCCGTCGAGGACTATATGCAGACCCATGGCCGGCGTCCCGGTCCTCAGGTAAGGAGTAGACAAGCGGACCGTGCCCTGTCGCGTGTAGGATAGATAGAGGATATGCCCGGTGAGTGGATCGGAGAGGTAGAGCGCGTTATAGCCCGGCACTGGAGAGAGCGTGCCGATCGCGGCGGGCGTGCGCAGCGTGAGCAGTAGGCGTAGGCTGTGGCCGGCGAGCACCGCGATGCCGCCACCGTGCAGCGTGGCGTAGAGTAGGTCACGCGTGGAGTCGAGCGCGAGCGCGGTGGGGTCGGCGGCGAGACGCTGCGTCGCCACGGTCTGGCCGTCGGTCCGGTTCAACAGCCGGATCGTGCGCGACTGGGGGCGCACGACGTATAAAGTGTCGCCCGCGGACCCGACCAGCACGAGTGAGGCGCCGGGCGCCGTAGAGGCGCGACCGGCAGATGCGGGACCCGCTCCAAGCAGGCCTATGCCGAAGAAGCACGCGATGGCGCCCCGATAGATGTAGCGCCCCACCCTTCCCAACGCCATGGATAGCTAGTCCTTTCCACCCTACAAACCGGAGTCCTTGCATGACGGCGCCTGCCACCGTCCGCTTGCCTGCATTAGTCATGACCACCCGTGGCGCCACGGAGACACGGAGACACGGAGACACGGAGATTTTGTAGGACATTATGGCGCCCTGCCTGGAGGCCTACAGGGACGTTGACCCCTTGTCTGCGCTCTCCGTGCCTCCGTGTCTCCGTGGTGAAGAATCTAGGCTAGTGTAGGGGTACTCCTCCCCGCCATCCGTTACAATAGGTAGAATGGTAGCCCAATGTAGTACTCGCCTCATGGTGTGGCGCCCCTCCAGATACGTCGCCAGACGCCGATAAAGAGGATAGAGGTGTGGCATGCGTCATATGTGCCACGGTACGACGACAATGACCGCGTGAGAGGGTCGAAGGCGGAGAGGGGTGAGAGGCATGCCGGCGAGCGGACGTGTAGCGGGGCCAGGGCGCGGCGTGGCCGGGCGCGCCATCGCGACCCTCATCCCCGGAGCCGTACCACGCGGGGGCGGTCCGTCTATCCTGGGGCAGCGGCAGGAGCCGCTGGACGCCGATTATACGGTGGTCGAGGAGGGCGGCGTCGCGTTGCCGGCGGCGCGTCCGCGCGGCAAGCGTGGACTCGGCGCCGCTCCCCCCCGCGGGTTAGCAGCCCTGACGCGCCGACGTCCCGGCCGCGGGACCGGCGCGCGATTGGCCGCGTTGCGGTCATACGAACCGTACCGAGAGTACCTGGGGCTGCTGGTCGACGTTTGGGCCTGAACCGGGCGCCGAGCGGTCAAGCAGTTGACATAAGCTGAGGGCGTGGAGCGCGTCCTTTTGCGGACCGTATCCGGCGTGGTATCTTGCGTGTAGTATACCGTCATGCGGGGCGGGACGTTGGCTGTCCCGCTACGCGGTACGTGTGGAAGAGAAAGTGTAGAGCTGTGCCCAGAGTATCCCTCGTCGATTTGCGCGCGGGCGATGTGCTAAATAGTCCCGTCCATAGCCCGCGCGGTGTGCTCCTGGCTCCCGCCGGCGCGGCGCTCGGTGACACGCATCTGACACTCTTCGCATCGTGGGGCGTGCGCGAGGTCGATATCGTTTCGCGCCCGCGCGCCGCGGGTGAGGCTCCACAACCGCTGAATCCGGCGCGCATCGCGGAGGTCAAGACGCTCCTGGACGACAGGTTCTCGCTGGTCCAGCCACTAACTCCGTTGCTCGCCGAGGTTCAACGCGTGGCCGAGGAGCTCTTGATTGAGCGGCTACACAACGAGGCGTGAACGAGGCATAGTGATAGAGATGAGTGACGCTATGGACCGCAAGACGGTCGAGGCGGCGATCGAACGGACGGAGAGCCTGCCCACGCTGCCGGCGGTGCGGGAGCGTTTAGCCACGGCGTTAGACAACCCGGACTATACCTACCGTGACGTTGGACGTATCGTGGGCGTCGACGTGATTTTGACGGCGCGCGTGCTTGAGCGGGCGAACGCGCCGCGCCGCGTCCCCTCCACGCCGGCGCTGACGGTACCGCAGGCCGTCCGCATCGTCGGCTTCGATGCGCTCGGCGCGCTGCTGCGCTCGCAAAGCGCCTTGGCCACACTCGACACGCGCCCACAGGTGGGGGAACCCTTTCCACTCGTAGAGTTGTGGCGACACGCGCTGGCGACCGCGCTGACGGCGCAGGCTATCGGCGTGCAGATTGGATATGCCGAACCTGGGGAGCTGTACGCGGCGGCCTTGCTACACGACATCGGCAAGCACGCGCTGTGGCAGTTGTTCCCCGATAAGTTCGATGCGATGGTGGCGGAGGCGCGACGCGACCACGCGACGTTTTACAGCCGCGAGGTGGAGAGCAATGAGTCGTCGCACGCGGTCGTGGGGCGGTTGTTGGCCAAGCGGTGGTCGTTGCCGGCGGGTATCGTGGCGGCGATCGGCTACCACCACACGCCGCAACTGGCCGTTGAGCACTCCAAAATCGTCGCCGTGGTCCATGTCGCCGATATGCTCGCCCGCGCCCTCGGTTTGGGATCGGGTGGAGACTCCTTTGTGCCTCCAGTCAAGCCCGCGATGTTCCACGCGCTGAATCTCGGACCGGCGTCTATCCGCCCGCTGTTGACGCGGCTGGAGGCTGAGTACGGCTCCGAGGCGTCGCTCCTGAACCCCCCCCAAGATTCTCACGCGCACTAGCCCTCCAGTTCGGCCCGGCGGGGCCGAAGTAGTCAGTAGCCGGTAATCAATCATCGGTAGGCGCGTGCCCGTTTATCGCGCGGCCTGTCGTTTCCGACGACCGACGACTACCGATTGACTACTGGAGACACAATGGCGTAAGAGCCGGACTGGCTAGAAATGACAGACTATGTGGATCTTATATCACACCCAGGGGCTACGCGTCCGCGACGGCAGGCCGGCAAGATGCCGGCGGTCCCAGGGGGTTGGGTAGTGCCCCACTAAACCGTGGTCAGGCGACAGCCTCCGCAGGGGGTGCCTTGACGCGCCCACGCCGCGCCGCCCGCGCCCGCCCAACCTCATCTGTCTGGCGCGGCGCGGGCGCACCCGTCAC
>JAABUJ010003416.1_pt1 | contig 17876 bp, 19 predicted proteins | sample 5559131 | NCBI WGS metagenome assembly JAABUJ01 (sample SAMN10711875, study PRJNA513366) | rock metagenome | isolation source: Antarctica rocks | place: Antarctica: Victoria Land, Mt New Zealand nord | collected 2016-01-07 | reverse complement strand
GTAACGTGGTATAATTGTTAGCGCGGCGCCTGAATACGATGTCGCGCTACCGCGGGCCTGTGGCGCAGTTGGGAGCGCGTCTGAATGGCATTCAGAAGGTCAGGGGTTCGAATCCCCTCAGGTCCACTATAGGTCAAGGTTTACGAATCGTATGTTTGCTCAACCAAAATGCGGTTGAGTGCTTATTCTGGTTCGTAAGTTGTAAGGTTCGGTTGAAACAGGGGGCTTCACGGAAGCCCCCTGTTTCCTTGTTTAGCAGTACAACCTCACAATAACCTCACATGAGTTCGCATTGCGCTTTACATGCGTCTCCAGGGCCTGGCGTAAGCCCATTGTCTACACGTTAAGCCGCTGACGTAAAAGTCAAGCGGAGTTGTGCAAGCGCGAGGGGCGAAGGTAAACAGGGTCAAGATGCTAAAAAGACAAACGAGCGATACATGGCGTGGCCGACGATGCTATTGACTGCATAGGCGGTGTTGAGTGGGGGGCGTATCGACGGAGGGGGCAGGAGAGAAACCACTCTCCTGCCCCCTCCGTCGATACGCCCCCCACTCAACATGGCCGTTGCGGGTACAGAGTATGAGGTTGTAGATGGTGTGTGGACCCGTGTCCTATCTGCTGACACGCTACTACGTAAGCGGAAGGATGCAGGAAAACAACAGACCGTTCGTGTCGAGGTAAGCTAGCGTATCGTCGATGATCCCCTGGGTGATGTCGCTCACGACGATCATGTTGGTCGCCCCGTACATGTGGAGCGCCCCATCGTCGACTGTTACCTGCACTAATTCCGAGATTGCCTCCGGTGTTGTGAAGAAACACCACCCGCTTGTTCCGTCCGACAGCGCGATGTCGACAACGAACGAGGACGCATCGCTGTCGTCCTCGATGTCGTCACGCGGCGTCGCCTCGACGAGGACGGGCGCGCTGGTACGCGAGACATCGAAGAAACAACGGGGGAACCATCGAATGACCCCACCGTCATCCTGTAGCTGAATCTCCGTCTTCGACCCGTCCCAGGCGACCACCAGATATGCCTTGCCCTCGGTCAGCGTGGTAGGGTACAGCGCGCCGTCCAAACAAACCACTATCTCCATGATATTTGTCTCCTACTTACTGTGCTATATGGATGTTCATCAATCCGCGATCCGCCAGTTCTGTAGCCGTGCGACTTGTACCTGTGCCAATGCCTTTAGGCATTGTGCGAACTGTACTGCTTATATAACAACGCGCCCATTTTCTGGACGCCCTCGGTGCGCTGTTCCGGCATCACATGAGCATAGACGCTCAGGGTGATCTTGACGTTGGAATGGCCGATCAACTCGCTGATCACGCGGATGTTAACGCCAGCCTGCAAGGCCAGGGTGACGTAGGTGTGGCGCAGGTCATGCACCCTAATGCGCGGCACATCCGCGATGTGGACCAGGCGACGGAAGTCGGCGGCGATATTGTCTGGGTTGATCGGATATCCCAGATCGGTACAGAAGACCAAGTCGTTATCCTGCCAGAGGTCCGCGTGCGCGAGGCGACGCTCGTTTTGCGCACACTTATGCTCTTTGAGCGCGGCAATGAGTTGCTCCGCGAGTGGGATAGTGCGCCGAGAAGCCTTGGTTTTCGGCGCTTTGATTTCCACGCGCCCCTTGACAGATCCGACTGTTTGCACCACCCGTAGCTCCCCTTCGGCGAAATCGATGTCCCGCCAGCGCACGCCGAGGCATTCCCCACGGCGCATGCCCGTACTCAGCGCCATTTCCCATAGCGGGCCGTAGCGGCTCTCGGCCGCGATATTCATGAAGGTCTGCGCCTCTGTCATGTTCCATACCTGCATTTCTCGTGACTGCGCTTTGGGCTGAATCGCCAACTCAGCGACGTTACGCGCGATGAGGCCATGTGCGACCGCTTGCTTGAGGCCTTGGTTAAGATGCAGATGAATCCGACGAATAGATGATGCTCCACAGCCGCTGTCTAGCAACTGGGTATACATTTGTTGGACGCGGCGTGTCGTGAGATCCTGTACCTTGACTCGGCCCAGCATTGGATAGATATATCGCTGGATGATCTGCTCGTAGTCGTAGATCGTCTTGGCACGCAGCCGCGGGCGCGCATGCGTGTCGAGCCAGTATTCCATGACCTCTCGTACCGTTGTGGGCGAGCGATCGACGGCGGTGCCCTCGTAGAGTTCCCGAAGCCACTTGGTGCGATATTCTCGCGCCTCTTTGTACGTTGCACACGTTTTGGTGGCCTGCCGGCGCTTACCGGTCGCAGGGTCTGGCGCCAGTTCCACGACCACTTCCCAACGCTTGCTACCATCTGCACGCGTGACGGGCCTGATACCATCACGCCGTTTTGTTTTTCGGCTCTCACTTGACTTCGTCACTCTATTGCTCCTTCTGCCTACCCCGATTATCAGGACATATGATTGGTGATCGGCTTAGACAGGGCACCTGGCGGCGATCTCATTAGCGGGCTGCTCAATGTGGGAGTGTTGGTCATGGCTATGCGTCGCCACCAGGAACACACATTGTCACGCGCGCATCGATCATCGCGACATCTATCCGCAAAGCACGCCATACGTCCGCGAGGTTAGCGTTGTCGGTGTCGCGATATAGATGCAGGATGGTGAGGTCGTCAGCGGCCACGGTCTCTTGTTGCTCAGTGGTGGATACCGACAGGCGCGACACGTCGATGCAACGGGGGGCCTCGCTGACGGTGTTATCGTGTGACGACACGTCGTTTCGACTCGAAACGACTAGTACCCTTCGCTGGAAATGGTTCCGCACGTTCAGTAAGCGTTTCGAGGAGTCATCACGCACGTTGTAGCGTGCCGAACATGCGGAGAAACTTCCAGCTAGCGGTACTAGCACCTCCGGATCGTTCGTCGACGATGGCGTCCGAGGACGCGCAAGAGCGGTGACAGCGCTCGTTTTCGTAGAAGTCGAGGTATCACCTCGTTCTCCCTTCCCCCCTTTGCTCGTCTTGATTAGGGCCCTCGTTTGACGATGAGTTTGCTCGCTCGCGAGGACGCCCGCGAGGATGTCGTCAGCCTCATGCGCGCGGTGGCTCGCCAGGATTTCGTACGCATGATCGAGGCTGATACGGCCCTCACAGACGGCAGTGCGCGCGGCGGAATGCCGTGCAACACAGATACACTTGCAGACTTCGGTCTTACTCACATGCAGGCGGTCAGCGACGGCCGCTTGCGTACCGAGAATATCGGCGAGAGTGATGTAAGCGTCCATCTTGTCACCGATTGCGATGTGCCGATGGTGTAGGTCGTCTGCAAGCGCCAGGATCAGCGCGTCGACATCGGTCACGTCGATGATGCGCACCTCGATGTTGCTCTGTCCAAGCCTGCGACCAGCGGCGATGCGACGGCTGCCGACGATGATTTCGTAGTGCCCGGCATGATCCATCATCGGGCGGACGACGGGAGCTTGCAGCATGCCATGATCGGCGACGCTGTCTGTTAATCTATGCAGGAGATGGATGTCCAAGTGGCGACGCGGGTGGTGGGGGCTGTCATGGAGCTTATCCATTCGTACGACGCGGTAGTTCGCGGGCACATATCCCTGGGCCATGACCGCCTCCCGCGCTGTAGTCACCCTCTCGCGGACGTGAGAATCCTGCTCCTGCGGATACTGCTCAGAGTTAAACAGAGGTATCTGGTCTGACTCACGATGTCTTGTTACCGACATGCTGGCCTCCTCGCTATTCTAGTGCTGGTTCGGCGGTTCCCATGTAGTGTGCCTCTGAGGTCACACAATGTGCCGCAATGAACGCGTCCAGTGCGCTGCGCCGTACCTGGACCCGTCTATCGATGCGGACCACCTCAAGGCGACCCGTATGTACAAGCCGCCATGTGTACGCGACGCTGAGATTAAGTAAGTGGGCCGCTTGTGGGACCGATACGAGCAAGGATAGTTCGCGCGCCTCCCCTGCCTCTCCATTTGGCCGATGTGTGTCTGGCTGCGGTGATTTCATCGCAATAACCCCACGGTTCGCTTCTATCGACTATCAAATAATACACTATCGCATTACAATCGCAGTGTCGTGCATAAGGCGATGCGCCAACAATAGCTATTTTGGGGGGGTGTTGGGCGACGATGGTCCTAGGGTATACTCGTTCCATGATGGATAACACGATGTCAGCCAACCAAGATCGGCTGACCCTTGCGCAAGTGGCGCAGCGGGTCGGTCTCTCGGCGGGGTATCTCCGTGCGGCGGCAGTCCGCGGTGAACTGAGCGCACAGAAGGACGGGCGCAACTGGACGACGACGCTCGCGGCTGTGCGGGACTTCCGTGCACGTGAACCCCAAACATCCCGCGGACAGGGCCAGCGACGGCGATGGGGCATCGAGAAGGCCTATTACGTTGTGCGTGAACAACTCGCGGTGCCTGAGGAAGATCGTGCATTCTCCATCCCTGGGGATATGTTGGTGCCATTGAGTATGAGATTTTTCCGGCAATGGATGCGCGATCGACAGGAAATGGACGGTACTGTTCCCGCGCTCACCTCCGACGGCGATCACTCCAATTACATCCAGATACGACTTGGACAACTCAAGGTCTTGAAAGCGAATCAATTTTTTCTCAAAATGCGTACCCTGGCTGCGGAAATGGTGGCATCGCGCCAGCAGGGCCTAGAATTGGTCATCGGGGGTGGCAACGCGCGCCAAATGGTCATGACGCGTTATCGGTACGAGCAATACTTGGCTGTCTTGCAGAAGCATGGCCACGAGAATGACTCCCATCACGGTGTTAAAGGGGCCCGAGATGCCCACGATCTCTTGGAGGAGGCGCGTCGCCTTTCCACCATTTACACGATTGAGCCGCGCGAAGGGGATAGTCATAAGCACCCCATCGAACTGGTCATCGTACCGTCCGCACTCTATGATCAGCTAACTCGTCACCTAGCATGGGAAATTGAAACGTGGTTTAGACAGCAAATCGAAGGTCTGGATGGATAGTTAATGGTATTGTAGAAATTTGTACTGGTAGTAAACTCTGGGTGCGGCGCGCTCTTGCCTGCGGTATGTATTTGGCGTCCAACATAGCGATAGCGATGTATGGTTTCGTGAGCGCTATGTGGGAGATAATATCGATGACGGGTTATTCTAGACCAGTGGATGGGTGGCATGCGACAGACATCACTATGGGTAGGCATGATGCCCATACATCCGACATGATGCACAAACGTGGAGCCGACGCCTGGGACATGGTCAATGACGTTCGGTAGTGTCATCCGCGAGGCGCGGCGCCGCGCTAGCTTGACCCAGAAGGATCTCGCTTCACTCATAAAGAAGGAAAATGGAATGCCCATCTCTCCTCCCTACTTGAACGACTTGGAGCATGATCGCCGCAATCCGCCCTCCGAATACCTGCTCACACAATTTGCCCAATTTCTTGGCCTTTCCCCCGACTATCTTTGCTACGTTGCGGGATACCTTCCCAGCGACCTCCGCGACTTCTCTCAGCCGCCCGAACGCGTCGAGGCGGCGTTCCGCGCTTTTCGAGAGGCGTTGAGAGCACCGAACAACTCATGAGCTGATCGATTCTCCGGTCCGTTCACTACTCTAGCGGTAGCGCCACCGCATCAATGTCGGCACCACGTAAGAGGGCGACGAATTCATCGCCGCCGAGTCGCGCCACCGTATCGACCGCACGCACCACCTGGCGCAACCGGTCAGTGACCGTGCAAAGGAGCGCATCACTGCTATGGTGTCCCTGGGTGTCTATTAAAGTGTTTGAAGCAATCGAGATCGAGGAGAAGGAGCGCCATGGGTGTATGCCCGCGCTTGGCGGCGAAGATCGTGTGATCTAAGCGGTCGTCGGGCAGTGCGGGATTTGGTAGGCCAGTGAGGGCATCATGGAGCGCGCGATGTGACCAGTGCCGACGCTCCGCGACGAGCGTACGTCGGAGTGCATCTATCCGGCACTTGGCGTACAGAGCGGCGGCGCACACTATGACGAAGATGGCGCGGGCCGGTGCAAGCGCCCCCACCCCTCGTAAGACGTGGACGCACCGGTTGAGGGTATCATTGCTCATTATCTTCTCCTCCCTCCTCCAATTATACCATAATTAGCTAATTTGAGTATAACAGGTGGGGTATAGAAGGTGTTGGTGGAGTGAGTGACACACCTCAGAGATCGGGCGAGGCGGCGGGTTACTCGTCAGCAGGCTGCTGGGGCTTCAGGATGGGCGTGCGCGCCTTTTCTTTGCCTTCCGCTCCTTTGCTCCCTTCCCTAAAACGCCACGCGGCTGGTCGCGTCTGATATCATGGCGCGCCTCCTGTGTCACGCGCTGCGGCCGACCTCCCCGCTCTGCCCGTTTCTCGCCGATAAGCTTCACGATGTGCGCGCGCAGCCGCTCCACCTCGGCACGAAGCGCCTCACTCTGGTTGCACAGGTCTCGATTTGCCGCCTGTAGGCGCTCATTCTCAGCGCTAAGTTGCGCGAGATCGTCGCGCTGCAGAGCCACCTCCTGTGCGCGTTCCTGCACCGCGCGCCATGCGGTCGCCACGTCCTCATCCCGATCACGCAGGCGCTTGTCGGCGTCAGCGCGTTCCTGCCGCTCCTTCTGTAGCACATCGTGGATGATAGCGTTGTCCGCTTCCAACGCCGATAAGCGCTGCGCCTGTGCTGCCAATGTCGCGGCATGCTCCCTGTCCCTGGCGGCCAATATGTTCGCGACAAAATCGGTGGAGATGTGGGTAGCGTCATCCTTATACGTCACTTCCTCCACTAACAGGCGCGAACGCCTGAAACGGTCCTTGTCCTCCCATAGGCGCACGAACACGGGATCGTCGGCTCCCTGATGTGACATGTCCACGAGTCTCTCCTTAAGAGCTAGCGCAAATAGTGGCGCAGGACCACGTCCACGCGGTTATGGCCGAGCTGGCGGCTGACGTAGGCGGCGGCCTCTCGATCGTAACTCCCGGGCCGCAGGCGCCCCTCAGCGGGCGGCAAATACTGGTGGTCGCTGTCGGCGTGCGCGAGGTAGCAGCGCTGGGCGAATTCGCGACGCAGCGCTTGGATGCGCAAGGCGGCGGGGATGCGGGCGAACACACGCTCTTTGCCCTCTCGACCACCGACGAGGACCGCGAGCGGGGTATGGTCGCCCTCGGGCGTCACCAAGCGCTCACGGCCGCCCTTGCCGTTAGTTACATGGACCGAAACGGCGACATCGCCCGGCGCGTCCCTGCGCACCTCAACGTCATGGACACGCAATGCGGCGACCTCACGGCGGCGGAGGCCCGTCGCACGCAGGAAATCGACGAGGGGGCGGTAGTTGTCGAGGTTGACGTGGCGGCGGCTGTAGGCCGTGCTCTCGCCGCGATTGTTCGCGATGTTTCCGCGTCGGCGTCGGCCGATGCTCACATTAGCGCCGAGCGTTCTGGCGTCTGGATGGGCAACGGTATAGAACAGGCGGAGGGCGGCGCGGATCTGTTGCAGCGAGTAAGGCGAATACGGTGATCCATCCTCCTTACCATTGCGCTGCTTATGCTCGAGATAGGCGTGCACCAATTCGTCCGCACGGGTGTCGAGGTCGTCGAGGTCGCGGACATCGTATGTTGAGCGCGCCCACTCGACGTAGTCGCGCGCGACGCGCCAGTAGGCGCCTTGAGTGTTGAGTGAATGGATGCGCCCCGTACTCTGGGTCCAGGGGCGACGTCCCGTTGCCGCTTCAGCGTCGTCGCGTAACGCGCGTTTTAGATCATGGCGACTCTCGCCATAGGCGCACAGCGAGGTGAGGCGCGCGGAGGCTTGCTTGATGATGCTGGCTCGTTTAGTCATGGTGGTGCCTTTAGATAGTAGACGCACGCATAGCGCATAGATAGTAAGCTCACGTTGGTAAAACGATCCTCGCGGATCTTCCGAGCCTGCGCTTATGCGCCCCTCGTATGCCTGGATCGCGGCCCTCTATCTTTGGCATACTACGCGCGTCGCGATTGTTACGCAGCGCCTACCGGCGCCGTCAGTATCATCGACGCATTGGCAGGATATGGACGCATGCGCCTACTGGCACGTCTATATCCCTCCGTGGATCTCTGGCAAACGGTCGGTTGTGACGCCTACTGGCGACCGATCGTTCTCGATATACTGTTTATTCCAACGCCGCAGCGCTCAGAATAATCGTATACGCGTACCCGCAGACTTATATCGTAACTACCGCTACGCACGCTTCTTGGTAACCGGGGGCGTGGGCTCCGGGCCCGCATGATTGGTTAGCGGCGGGCGAGGCTAAAGTCGCGTGTCGTGCGACCAGATCGGTCATGTGACACTCCCACCGTACCACGGGATCTGGCGCGAGAACAGACCACAAAGTCCTGGGGGCCGGGGACCTGATAGTACCATTGCCGGTATTTGCTGCCATCACTCGTGAGAGGACCGCCATGGATTCCTCGGTTGGCACACGGAGCAACTATCGATGGGCTGTGGGGAAATCGTGCCGCAATCCACGAGGGCGACGTGACGACGGCGATACGGGGAGGCGCCTGGGGACAATGCGACTGTCTTCATTCTCCATGCGCTCGGACATGTACCTCTGAGGTCACACTGCTCGTCTGCCACAAAGGATGAAGAGGAACGGTGGCGTTGTGACGGTAGCCCATCGCGTTGTTTGGGTCGGCAAAAATGTACACGTCAGGGGCGAAATGTACACGTCGCCACGGTATCCGAGTGAACGCCAGAGTTGTTAAAAGTGGCGTTTACGATGCGCAACGACACGCATCTGTCCCATGGACTTTGCGGAGGCGCAGGTGGGGGGCATATGTGCGGCGGCTTGCCTCGATCAAGGGCTGCCTCACCGTTAGAAACGAACGGGCCACCGTTTGTCAGGCCTGCTCACCGACGACTCGACGATCAAGGCCGCCGACGTGGAGATCGTCCTGGCCCAAAGGCACCACATGGATGCGCGGCATGATGACCAAGACGGCCCCGACGAACCGTGCTCCCAACGGCAGGGAAACGGAACGCCATCCGTCCCCATAGGTCACTATTGCTGATGGCCCGATACCGCGTAGCAAGCGTGTGGTATTCATGTCATGGCTTCCATACCAGTGGTGAAATGTACACGTCGGGGGCGAAATGTACACGTCGACGACACAAACGGGCTACACCTGATGGGCGTGTAGCTGGAGGAATCTCTGGAGATGGTCGGCCCGTGCGACCTCGTCCATCCCCGGTAGATAAACCACGTCGTCGCGGCCACAGTAGTACATCCGATCCCAGACGGCTATCTGCTGCGTCCACTCGGTCATCGCTCGCTGCTGCGCGGCCCACTTCAGCTTGTCCTGTCTGTACTCGCTCCATACGCCGTACACGCCTGCCAGGAAGAGGAGGTCGCCGATGATATGCCATCCGAAGGAGTAGGCGATCAAGCCAAACACGAGCGCACCCCCGACGACCTTCGCCGCTTCGATCACCCAGTGTTTGTCATACGACGGGCGAGATGGCGGTGCGAGGCGCCGACTCAGCAGCGTCTGCGACCCGCCACTGAGCATTGCGTGGCCACCCATCGTAATCGGGCCGCCGTGCTCGCCCATCATATAGCCCTCGTGCGCGGTCGTCCCGGCGTAGCCGCCGACCGTGGTGCCGGCGCGCACAACGGCGCTCAGTTTGTGGGCTTGATCGACGTGGCCGCAGCGCGGGCAGGCAAGGTCATCCGACTCCATAGCACTTCCATCACTTTCTCCCCCGCCGTTCATAGGGCAAGGTGAACTGGTCTATTCGTCCCCGGTATGCCTGGGCGAAACGTAGCGATCATCATGCGTCGCAAAGGCCGGCGCATGCGTCATGGCCTGCGAGAATGCGTGCGTTGCCATCACCGTCGTCGGCGTTCAAGAGAACCCCGTACGTGCCTGTGTCACCCTGATAAACATGTGCGCTCCATCTCGCGCAGGCGGGACTCGCCAAAGTGTCCAACACACACGCACAGCGAGGCGCGACAGGTGACAGGCGGGTGTCGCCCGGCCGTCGGCGCGCGATGTGCTCAGGAGAGGCAGTCCAAGTTGTTGGGGAAACCGCGTGCGAATGGACGTAATGGACGTAGTAGTAGCACAGGCCGTGGGCATGTGCGCGGTCGCGCACCACGACCTCCCACTGGCTGTCCTCGTCGCGCCAGGCGTCGCGTAAATCGAACCGGCCATCCACCTGGTCGAGATGATCCCAGAGCGTGAACAGCTCCCCGTACGTCGCCGCCTCACGCCCCTGCGGTAACAGTGTTGATGGCGGTGTTGCCAGGACCGCTTGAGTGTGGATGTCGACGACGATGCGTTCAGGCATGGTGGTGAGCGTCACGATGCACGGCGTCGTCCGCACGCGTCGCTCGGACGCTTTGAAGATCGCCATGACGTAGGAGAGCGTCCGCTCCTTGTCGTGCATCGCGCGCGCCCACACAGTATCGCCAAGCCGCTGATAGGCGTCGAGCAGTGCCGAGGCCTCGTGGATGTGCGCGCACAGCAGCGCCACGCACGCTAATTCGCCCACGGTGGCGATACGATCGATATCGTTTTGGTCGTGTATCTCGCAGGTAGCGGACGCGGGCGGGATGTCCAGGAATTGTCCCAGGATGGTGCCGACCGCTAGGCCGTACTCCTCCCAGGCGGTCATGAGCGGCAGCAGCCTTGGCCTGTCCCCGACAGCGTCCCGCAGGACAGCCGCAGCCGCCACCACCGCTGGGTCGTCGCCACACAATGCATTCGCGATTTTGTGCTTCATCGTGTGAATTATAGCAGAGCCAATCGTCCACAGTAAGGGTGTGGCAGATGTAGGAGATGTTGGCAGTCAAATCGCACGCAGTTTTGGTCGTCGAGTTCGCAGGCTGCGGCGGGCTAGAGGCTGGACGCAGGATCGGTTATCGGCTGAGACCGGGTTGCACCGGACATATATCAGCCGCTTGGAACGGGGTGAACAGAACGTGACGCTTGTGAGTGTTGGCAAACTTGGCGTCGCGTTTGACCTACCTCTAAGCGCCTTATTTGACGGCGTTGAACCGTAAGTGGCGGCGGCGGTGGTGGAATGGGCTATTGGCTATTCCGCCGTTCGCCTTGTTGGCGCGCCTTGAACAAGGCTCGTAGCATCACGAACGCGTCGCCCTAACGCCGCTTGTTGAGCACGTTATATACAGTGCCGCACCCACTCTTAGGGACGCGGGAATAGCTACGCATCCCACGGATCTTCTGGGACATAAGGGATATCGACAAACCACATGTCCAGCGGGGGCAGCCGCGCGATCCGCGCTTCCACAGTGGCCATGACGCCTCATAGGCGCAGGTCGGCGCGTCGAGCAGGTGGGCGAGACGCTGGCAGACGGCCACGATGGCGTCGTGGCAGGCCCACACGGCACGGTTGTATTGGTTGTGGGCCGGCAGGCGCGGGAAGGCGTCGCGCCAATGTGCAAGGCGTGGCGATAGAAGGCGCGCCCTCGAAATGGGCCCACTACCCGTAGAGAGCCAGCGTGATCACCTCACTCGGGGTCAGCGCCTGGCCGCGCCGACCGGGGGCAGGCGGCTATCATGCAACAGGTCATCCACCATCACGTACAATTGAGTCAGAAAGGTGTCCGGGTTGATCAGCGGGTAGCTCCTATCTTGTGGAAGGGATATGTCTACCTCTAGTCTACCGTTGGGCACCTTTTGTTATGGTCAACTAGAAACTCGCCGCAAGCGTCAAGGGTCGGCGGTTGGAGAATTGGGAGGAGGTCTGCCAGGCTGTGGCGGAGGCTACCGCCTACTGGAACAAGCATCGGCATCCTTTTGTTTGGGGACCAGCGGCGCCGCCATCGGCCGCGCCACCGGTCGGCAGCGGCTTTTTGCCGAAGGCGGCATAGATTTGCCGGATGGACCACTTAACGACTGGATACCAGGAGGTGTTCGGGCGCGCGGACGTACGTCGCCTCGTCTCCAGTTACCTAAAATATCAGGGGCCGACCGCGATACGCCAGGAGGTTGGGGCAGTTCCCTCCCCATCGTATCATCGGCTTAGTGCGGCGCGCTCCTCTCCGCCTCCCTCTGCCGCCCACTTGGACACCTCGCCACCGAATCGTGGCGGCGTGTCACCGCCTGGTCTGTTCCTCTCGCTACCTCGACCACCGCGTGTCCAGCACGAGCGGGGGCTACGTGTCGTCAAAATACGGACGCATCAGGAGATACAGGGCCAGCCAATCGCGCTTGGTGGTGGGACGCCGTCCGTGTAACGACAGCGACGACAGGAAGCTCAGCCAATCGTCCGTCAGTTCAGCGCCGAACACCGGATCGGCGCGCAGGTCGTCGAGCCCCGGCGGCAAGCTTTTGCCCCGTTGGGCGCCAGCCGGATCGGACGGGCGGGCCAGGTCAGTCGCCCACGCTGCCGATCCAGCGAGATCGGCGAGGGGCACATCGAGAGCGACCGCGATCCGCACCAACTTCTCCGCGCTGGGCTGTGTCCGGGCTCTCTCGATCAAGGACAGGTGCGACTGGGAGATCGCCGCGGCATCGGCAAGCTGTTGCATCGTTAGACGACGTTGCTGACGGAAGACACGGATTCGCTCACCAATCGACATGCCAGCACTGCCTCATTGATATATTAATTAAATATTGATATGATGATGAGAGGCGCGGGGATGCCGCGCGATGTCCAATGTCTTGAGACTACCAGAATTGACGGCTGTCGACGGGATTGTCACCTTATTCGCACATGACGGTTCGCTGCGGCGCGTCCCCACCGGATCCGGCGGGGACGCGCCGCAGCGAACAGGTGGGCGTAGGCGCGTTGCCCGTTGTCCGTCCGGCGTCCCGCCCTCTGATCCATGGGGTACCGGGGCATCCACGACACATGAGCGGAGGACACATGGGCGGAGCAGGATTGACGGAGATGGATGATGACCGCGGCCGGGGCGTGGGGCGGCCCGCGCCGGCCTCTCACGCGGTGACCCGCGCCGCCGTGCGGGTTATCCTCGATCAGGTCGGGGCGCCTCTCCCGGCGCGCGTCCTGGCTGATCTGGCGCGTGTGCTGAAGGGAGCGAACCTCTCACCCCAGCGCATCGCGTCGTGGCCCGCCCATGATGCGACAGCGGCAGCGCGTGGAGCGCCATGGGCGGACGCACTGGAGTGGCCTGTCAACGCGGTCACCTATGAGGCCATCGTCGACCTGGTGGCTCCGACCGCATGGCTACCTGTGCGGAAGATTGTGGGTGGGCGCACGCAGCGGGTGGGCCACCTGCGGGTCGTGCTGGCGGTGGCCCAGGCATGGGAACGCGGCCGGCGGGACGACGCGGTCGTGATGGCGTTGCGCACCTACGGGAGCGCCCTCCCAGGGGCGCGTACCGCTGATGGGCGCCTCGATGTCACCGCCATCGTGCGCGAGGCGGCGACCGAACTCGCCGCGATCGTTGGCCTCGAGCAGGAGGAACGGGCGCGTAGCGCTCGCGCACGATGAGTGGCCGCCTCCGCCGACCAACGGATGGGGGCGGCGTATGATGGGTGAGAGGGGAGCGGCCAGCAGCGCCGCTCCGACTCTGAATAGACGAAGGAGGGGGACGATGACCGAGGAATCCATCGAGGCGCGCCTGGGGCGCTTGCGCGGAGACCGCCTACCGACGGGCGGTATCGGCGCGCGGGAGATCGAGCAGGCTGCCCGCAACGGCGGCTGCGACCGCATCCACGCGCTGCTCGTCCTGGGGGTGTCCCCGACGGTCGCGGAGATCGACATCTATGGGGGGCTGGCCCCCGCCCAGAGCACGTTCGCCGTCCAGAAAGGCTCCCGGTTCGAAGACGCGCTCTGTCGCAACGGGGGCGACCGCCTCCTCGCGCTGTATCGCGGGGCTGGCCGCTTACCCCGCGCGGAGGTTTCGGTCGTCGACATCAGCCAACTCATCCCGCGCGCGGCATCACGCCGCCCCACCCTGCCACCGGCCGGGGCGACGCGCGAGCAACGCCGGGCCGCAGCCCGCCAGCGCGCCACGACGGTGCTCGGACGCCGCGCCGACCTCACGCTACGCTACCTGCGCCGTCGACTCTCTGGCGACCAGGATGCGCCCACCATGATCGTGCAGGGATGCCTGCCGCTCACCATCCTGGGGCGCACCTACCATATCATCCCCGATCTCCTGGTCGCCGACGCTGACGCGCGCTGCTACCGCGTCGGGGAGATCAAACTCTACCCCGATCGTGGGGGGCGCACCGCGCTGGAGGACGTGCGCGGCGCGAGCCGCCAAGCCGCGGTCGGCGTGGTGGCGCTACGCCGCGTCCTCCTCCGGGAGGGCCAAACGGCGGCCGCTGTCGCCACTCTCGTCCCACCCCAGTGCGACCTGATCCTGCGTGCCGTCGACACTATGCGGGCGATGCTGCGCCTGCGTCCCATCGCGGCGGAGGTGGCCGACATCGAACGACTCATTACACGCGCTCCGGGGCGGGCGGCGGCTATCCTGAGTGCGCTGGCCGCCGCCGGAATCGGGGCGTCCGCGACGATCGCTACCCCGGCGGTCCTCGACGCCATCCCCGCGCGCTACGACGTCGTCCGCTGTGGACTCTGCGCCCTGCGCGACCGCTGCCTCGACGCTGCACGCGACGCGGGCGACCCCGTCACGCTAGGTGGCGCGGTGCGCGACGAACTGGCGGCGCTTGGCACGCTCCCCGAGATCCTGTCTATGGTCGATGGGGCACGCGTGGCGCGCGATGCCGTCGAGGAGGCGCGCGTGCGCCGCCTGCACGACGCCCAGGAGGCGTGGCAGCGTGCGGTGGCCGAGCGCGGGTTGGCGCGTGCGGCGACGCCTCCTGGGCGTCGTGGGGGAGCGGCACGGTGAGCGCCGGCCCGATGGACGCGCTGCTGCGGGCGCGCGCCCTGGAGGCGGGACGCGCCCTGCCGACGACGTCCCATCGTCATGTGACGGTACAGCCTGATGCGCTGCTCCTCGCACCTCTCGTGTTGAACGGCGAGGATATCTCCATCCACATCGTGGCCGTGGGGCGCTGCGGAGAGGCGCCGCGGCGACTGTGGACGCCCGATCCCCGGGACCGACGCGCGCGTGACGGGCTACTGGTTGAGCTTTCCACGATTGTTGACGCCTACTTTCTGGAGCGCGCCCGCGCGGGATCGTATCCACAACTGTGGGTCTCGTCCCCGGCGGCCGTCACCCTTATCGAGGACCTGGCCGAGAGCCTGCGCTCGTCCAGGGATGACCCGCGGCTCCGCCGCCTGGGCGAGTTGCTCACCTACCCGGCCGAGCGCCACTATCTCGCGGGCCAGCAGACGCTGCAGGTCGCGACGGACGCGCTGGCGCGCCACTACGTCGCGGGGCAGGATCCCGCCGAGGGCGCGCACCTGGCCGTGGCGCTCGCCTGGCACGCGGGCCTGGATGCCCGCTCCATCTTTGGGGCGATCCACGTTGCGGAAACCAGGCCGGGCGGCGTCCGGACGCTGCCCCGCTTTGACGAGGATCTCCTCGTGCCCGCGATCCGCGCCTATCACCGCGCTGTCAAGATAGGGCACGGGGCTGCGGCAGCGGACCGGATCTACGGGCTCCTGGAGCCGGAGGTGGAAGGCCTCTATCGCGGCATCGAACGCGCGATCGACCTGCTCGTCGGGGCGGACCTTCCCCCGTTGCCCAGCCTCGCCGTGTTGGACGCGCGGGAGGCTTCCGCTTTCGCCCGGTTCATGGCGGGTCGCGCGCGGAGCAACCGCATCGCGCGGCGCGACAGCCCGCGCGCCGCAGCGGGCCGACTAGCGGAACGTGAGGAGAGCGCGGCCGGGATGGAGGCAGCCATCCTCATCGAGGATCGCGTGGCGCGCGCGCGCGGGCGATTAGACGGCCGCGTGCTCGTCGGACGGGTGACACAGGCCACCACGACCGCTGCTGGCCCACGAAGTGTCGAGGTCGCGTTCACACTGACCCTCGACGCCGGCGCGCCCTTACGCCCACGTGCCGGCGAGCGCTGGCACGCCGTGGACGCCGCGGGCGGTGTAGGGGTCGGCGTGGAGATCCGGGCGATCGCGCCGGACGAGGAGGGGGTGGGGATCACCTGTATCGTCCGCGTGGGGAGGAGGGGGAAGATGGCGCCTGCCCAAGGAAATCTGCTCGAACTGGTGCGCGAGATACCGGCGTGGCCGCGCCGGGAGCACGCCGTCCAGCATGTGTGGGCCCGCCTCGCGACCCTCCCCGCGACGCACGATCAGCACACGCCGCGCCCGCGCCCTCCCGCGCGTGCGGCCCGCCCTCCCGCCAGCCCCAGCGCCGCCCTTCTGGCCATCCGGGCTCCCAGATAGCCGACCGAAGCGCTCACCAGCTCGCCCCCGCGCCCCCACGACTGATTGACTGACGACACGAGGACAAAGGAGACACGACCTATGCCACTGTATTCCCCCACGCCGGCCGGCCGGGCCGCAGCCGTCATCGACGACATCCTGCGCGCCCTGTATGGGCCGGCCCCTGACATCGTCGTCTATGCGCCGCCGGGGAGCGGCAAAACCACGCTGGTCGGCGATATGGCTGTACAGGAGATGGCCCTGCTGGGCGGACGGGCGCTCATCGCGACCCAGACGAAGGAGCAAACATGGGACCTAGCGCGCCGCCTAACGTCCGCGCCAGCCACACCAGATGCACCTCCGCTCCCCGTGACCCTGTACCTGAGCAAGGATGTGACGGTGCCGGACGATATCCGTGTCACTCCGGCGATTCGGATCGCGCGGGATGGGCGCGACATCGCGCCTGGTCCGATCATCGTCGTCGCCAATGCCGCCAAACTCTCGCACCTCGTCGCGACGGACACCATGGCCTTCACCCTCCTCATTGTGGACGAAGCGTTCCAGTTGGCCGACTATCGCTTCGCCCAGATCGCGGGCCTTGGCGGACGGATCGTGCTGGTGGGGGACCCAGGCCAGATCGATCCATTCGTCCGCTCCAGTGTAGACCGCTGGCGTGATGAGCGAACCGGCCCACATATCCCCTGCGTCCGGGCGCTGCTGGCGCGCTGGCCGGACACGCCAACGTTCATCCTCCCCGTGTCGCGCCGTCTCCCGTACGACACCGCCGAGATCGTGCGGACCTATTTCTACCCCAGCCAGCCGTTCACCTCCTTGGCCATGCCGGGGGCCCGGCGCTTGACGCCGGGCCCGCGCGTCGCCTCGCTGACCACGGGGAACGACCGGGTGCGACGCGGCCTGGACGCCGTCATTGACCGCGTTGCCGCGGGTCCCAGCCTGGTCGGTTTCACTCTGCCGGAGCAGGTCACGGGAGAGGTTGACGCGGAGCTTGCCGACGGCCTGGCGCTCCTGATCGAGCGATTGCTTGCCCGCGGGGGCACGGTGGACGATGGCAGCGGGCACACGGCCCGCCCCCTGGAACCCGGCATGATCGGCGTCGTCTGCGCCAATACGGCGCAGGTTACGGCGGTGGCGTCACGCCTGGATGGACGCCTGAGCGCCGTGTTGGTGCAGACAGCGAACAGCTACCAGGGACTGGAACGGTCGATCACGCTGGTGCATCACCCGCTCTCAGGGCGCGTCGAACTGGACCAGTTCCACCTCGACCCAGGGCGGTTGTGCGTCATGCTTTCGCGTCACCGCGTCGCCTGCGTGATCGTCGGCCGGCGCGGTATCGCTCACCAACTCGATCGCTACGCGCCCGCGAACGAGCGGGCGTTGGGCGAGGACGACGACGTAGAGTATCGAGGACTCCGCGCGCATCGTGGACTCCTCCGCGCGCTCGCCCAGAGCGATGCACTCGTCGCGGTAGAGTAATCGCCAGATGGTTGAGCAGTTGTGCTTCTATAGATAAAACTCGACTGTTGTGATTTGAAGAGTGCTGGGTGATCATGTCGGTACCAGGCCCTGGTGCTTGGCAAACAAAGAGGTCAGCACGTCCTCGATGGTGACGCCCCCGAGGAGACGGTCATGCGTATAGA
>JAABUJ010003415.1_pt1 | contig 17877 bp, 14 predicted proteins | sample 5559131 | NCBI WGS metagenome assembly JAABUJ01 (sample SAMN10711875, study PRJNA513366) | rock metagenome | isolation source: Antarctica rocks | place: Antarctica: Victoria Land, Mt New Zealand nord | collected 2016-01-07 | reverse complement strand
CTGTCTTGGCCGCTTTAGGGAGGGTGGGACGCAGTTGCGCGGCCACGCTGTGCAGGACGGTGGCGAGGCGTCCCTCGGGGGGCGGCGTCTCGTCCAGCCAGGTGACCAGGCGGCGGCGGTCGGCGGGTGTGAGGGCAAGCGTGACGACCTCACCGGCGAGCAGCGCATCGATGAGCCGGCTGGCGCTGCCCTCGCCGGTGTGTGGCCCCCGCGCGGCATAGAAGCCGTGACGCTCGGCGATGGCCCGCAGGGTCGCCTCGTCCTCGGTGGTGAGCGGCCGCATGCATCCCTCCTCGCAGCCCAAACGCGTTAAAACTACCTAGTTTATAGTGCTCTGTAGAGGGCAGTCAAGGTGTTAATGGCGAAGGTAAGTGGCACCGTTTCTGCAGAATTAAGTGGCACTTCCATAGGCCGGTTGCCATTGCCGATCTGAGCCATCCAGAGCGCGGACATTGCTTTCGATGAAGCAGTGATGGAGGTCCGCTTCATGCGCTGCTTGGTCGAGGATCCCGTAGATTGTGCCGTCAAGGTCCTCGTCGGTGTGGTAGGGGATGGTCAGGACGTAGTCGTAGCCGCTGTCGTGCGGCTTCTGCATGCGGTAGGGCCGTAGAACATCATCTTCTATTGCCGCGCGCGCCTTGGTCTTGCCGCGGACGAACGTGTTGGTGTTCTCGACGCGCAGCCAGAGATCTACCTGGAGCGTCGTCATAGCCTCTTCCAGGGGGTGTACGCGGGCGGGTCGAGGGATTGGCGCAACAGCCGGAGGAGCGTCGCGGCGCGGTGCGACCGGCCTGGCCGCAGGGACGGGTGGTGCGGCGGACTGGAGTTGTGCCGTCACGGTGCGTAGGATGGTAGCCAGCCGTCCCTCGACCGGCGCGGCGGTGAGCCAGCGCACCAGGTACTCCCGATCAGCGGGTGTGAGGGCCAGGGTCACCACGTCGCCTGCCAGCAAGGCATCCATCAGTCGGCTGGCACTGCCTTTGCGCGCGTGCGGGCCGCGGGCCGCCAAGTAGCCATGGCGTGCGGCGATGCAGCGTAAGGCCGCTTCCTCGTGGGCGGACAGGGAGCGCATGGACATCTCCCTTCGGTCAGCGTACGGGCCGCACCACGCGATAGATGGACGTGTGATGGTCGCGCTCGGTCACGGCCCGATCACTAATCCTTCCCGCGCTGCGTCGACCACGTCCTTCGTCACGGTGCGCAGGTGATTGATCTGCAAGATACGCTCGATTTGGGTGAACAGCCGCTGCAGCAGGCGGAAGTTGCCGTCCGTGATGCGGGTCACGGCCGCGATCGCCTCGGCATCCGTGAGGTCATCGGCCAGCAGGGTGAGCCCGAGTTGTTTCCACTTGTGCCGCAAGATAAACCGCATCTCCTCCGCGCCCAGCGCGCGGAAGTGATGGACAAAGCCGACACGGGAATACAGTTGCGGGTAGCGCGCCAAGCGCTTGTCTAACCCGGGCATCCCCATAAACACCAGGCCCATCTGTCCGCGGTCATAGATATCACGCAGCTGTTCCAGACCGAGCATGTTGAGCCGGTCAGCTTCATCCACCACGATCAGTTCCGTGTCATCATCGGTGGGACACGCGGCGGCGCCTGCGTCCGGGGCTGGACCTGCATCCTCCCCGCCCCATCCTAACGCGCACTGGAGGTACGCCACCTCCCGATAAATCTGGCTCGGTGAGTTGGCCACGGGCGGTGTGTAGAGCAGCGTCGGTGATGCGCCCATCTCCGCCGGCGGGCACGGAGGGGACACCGGGGACGTGAGAGACGGTGCGCGCACGTCCCAGCGCGCGTAGTGGCGTGCCGACAGCGTCTTGCCCACGCCGGGAGCGCCGTAGCAGACGCCGATATAGCGGTAGCGCCGACAGGCATCGCAGAACTCGGCAAACCGCCGGTATTCCTTCGTGATGAGGAACCCTGGCGTCGCTGCCGCTGTGTGGTCACTCATTGTAGTAGCGTTTCAGCCGCGCTGTGTGCACGGCCTGTTCCCGTTCCGATGCTGGCTGGGGCGGCGCAGGCGGCGCAGGCTCGCGGACGGCCAGATAGGTGTCCACCACGCTGGCGTGGGCGCGCAACTCCCCGCGCAGCGCGCGTCGTCGCCGACGGCGGGCGCGGATGACGTCCGCGAGGCTGATGGTCTGGCCCGCCAGTTCCTGACAGATGGCGCGACAGATAAAGGCGTCGTGATGAAAGATGCGTATCTCGGCCATGTCGCGCGGGTCGTAGCGGATAGTCACGTCTTCCCTCACATAGGCGGCGAGGGTCAGGTCGATATAGCGGAATCCCTGGAAGCGAATCCCATCCTGCTGCACCCGTCGCGTCTTGGCCACGGTGAGCAGGAGGAGGTCTAACTGCTCGACCGACTCTGGCAGACGGGGCAGAAAGCCGCCGGCTTCCCAGCGTTCCTGTGGCGCCATCCGCGTTTCGCTATGGATGCGCCGGAGGTAATCCTCGACAAAGAATGCATGCAGGCGCGTATCGAGCTCCGGCACGGTCAACGTCGGCGTGCCTCGCAGGGCGCCCGGCGGTGTGTACCCTGGCAAGGTACAGAGGAAGAGCTGATTGACCGTCTCGAAGACGCGTTCGATCTTGCCGCGCCCGCGTGGCTCCCCCTTCTGCGAGAACACCAGACGCATCTTTAGGTCGGCGGCAACCTGCTCCATATGGCGCGAGGTGAAGTCGGGACCGTGGTCGGTGTAGAAGACGGCGGGGATGCCGCAGACGTGCCAGCGCGCCTCCCCCTTGTGCCAGATGGCTTGGCGCAGGGCGAGGGCGGTCTGCAGCGCTGCGGGCGGGTGCAGGCTGAGGCTGTACCCAGCCACCGCCCGGCTGTAGTCATCGAGCACCACGGTCAGCCAGGGCCGCGCCGGTTGGCCCCGCTCGTCGAGCACCCAGAGGTCCAGGGGGGTGTGGTCGGCTTGCCAGACCTCGTTCGGCGCGCTGGCCTCATGGCGGTAGAGCAGATCGAACGCCTCCTTATAGGCTTTGGTTCCCCCGTGGGCCAGCGTCACCAGCGCCGGGTCGAGGCGCTGGATCACGGCGGCGACGGTCCGATAGCTCGGCGTCGGCCATCCCCGCGCCTGGGCTACGGGCCTGACCTGCCGGTAGATATGCGCCGCCGTCGCGGGGGGACACTGCAAAGCCAAGCCTGTGATGAACTGCGCCAACTCGGGGGTCAGGCGGCGGCCGGCGCCCCGGTCGGCACGGGGGTGGCGAGCGAGGCCGGCCAGCCCCTGCGCCCGATAGCGGGCGACCCACGCGCGCAGGGTCCGCAGCGAGCGGTGATGCTCCCGGGCCAGCGCTGGGAGCGGCACACCGTCCTCCAGAAAAGGCCGCAGGAGGCGAAAACGTTCCAGCGCGCCTTGCCGGATGGCCTCGGGCAGCGCGGCCAGGGCGGGCTCGTGGGACGTCGCGGGGATGGTGTCCATGGCGTCTCCATGTGGGGGTAGAACGCTTGTCTTAGAGCCTGTGTGTAAAGGTCAGGCGGCGTGCTCCAGGCGCTTGAGCATGACCTGAATCATGGTGATGCGGATCATAGCCTCGCTGCTGGGGGCGTGCTCCTCGTAGTCCTTGCTCAGGCGGCGATAGCGCCCGAACCAGCCGAAGGTGCGCTCCACGATCCAGCGCTTGGGCAGCACGACGAAGCCTTTCTGGTCGTCGCTGCGTTTGACGATCTCCAGCGTCCAGCCCGTCACCGACGCGACCCAGCCCACCAGCTTGCCGGCGTAGCCGCCGTCGGCCCAGCGTAACGCCAGGCGCGGAAAGTGCCCCATAAGCTCGACCAGGAGCAGTTTGGCTCCGTCACGATCCTGGATGTTGGCCGCATGGACCACCACCGCGCGCAGGAGCCCCAGCGTGTCTACCGCAATGTGCCGCTTGCGGCCCTTGATCTTCTTGCCGGCGTCATAGCCGCGGACCCCCCTTTTTCCGTCGTCTTGACGCTCTGGCTGTCGATGATCGCGGCGCTTGGGCTCTCCTCCCGGCCGTCCTTGGGGCGTACTTGGGCGCGCAGCGCGTCGTGGATGCGCTCCCAGACGCCCGTGAGGCGCCAATTGCGATAATAGGTATGCACCGTGCTCCAGTTCGGCAGGTCGTGCGGCAACGCCCGCCACTGGCACCCCGTCTTGTTCAAGTAGAAGATGGCGTTGATGATCTCACGGATGTTCACGATACGCGGATGCCCACCCGGCTTGGCCGGAGGGATCAGCGATGCGATGCGCGTCCACTGCGCCTCGCTCAAGTCGGACGGGTATGCTTGTCTGTTCATACCTCCTAGTAGTCCGTCAAGCGAACTCTGAGCAGTTGCTCCTGGGACCGCCAGCATCCTGCCGGCAAACGCTTGCCGGCAGGATGCCGGCGGTCCCAGGGGGTACGACCGGCCCAACTGTTTAAACCGGGCTTGACGGACTACTAGTCTACGGCCTCTAAAACTACTTTACACACAGGCTCTTAACGCGAGAAGTCGACCTGCTGCTGGATACGGATGGCGTCCTCGGCGGTTAAGGTGCTCAGGTACCGCAGCGTCATGAGGGGCGAGGCGTGGCCAAGATGGATCTGGAGCGCCTTGGGGTTGCCGGTTTGCCGCAACCGTTCGATGGCGTCTGAATGGCGGAGGAGGTGGGGATAGACCTCTTTGTGGAGGCCGGCCCGCTGCCCAGCCGCCTGGATGATCTGATGGGCGCGTTTGCGGTTGATAGGGAAGACGAGGGCGGTCGGCGGGAGGTGCTGGCGATACGCATAGGCCTGGAGGCCATCGGCTAGTGGCTGGGGGCAGGCGACCAGCCGCGGCTTCTGACCCTTCCCCAGGATCCGGAGCACCGGTTGCCCCTCGAACTGGTCGAGATGCTGTAGCGTGAGGGCGAGCGCCTCGGAGATGCGCAGGCCCGTCTCGAAGAGGAGGCGAATGAGCAGCCCGTCGCGCTCCCCCTTCCGCGCGGGGGCGGCTGCGGCGACGAGCGCGCGCACCTCCTCGGGCGTGAGGTAGGAAACGATCGTCTGCGCCCGGCTGAGCGCCGTGTGCCGCGGGATCAAGGCGTGCGTACGTGACATAGGCGCGGACATCCACCGCTAAAAACTGGACTGATGATACTATTGTCCAGCATAGCAGCCCGATCGGGCCGTCATCAAGGGGTACAAGGTGGCCGCAGCCCTGTGCTGCGGGTCCCGTGTTGGACAAAAGAGCTGATTTCGTCCAGGTATGATGGGGTACGATCAGGAAGCAGGATGTGCCCCGTCGCACCGTCCTTTGTCTGTGCCGGTGGAGCCGACCACGTCACGACGTCCCGTCGTCGTGCGCGCACGATCGCCGTCTCTTCTCTGTCGCGTCAGACTGTATACCCATGCAGCCGTCCACCGGCACATCCAGCACATCGTGGGGTCGGACAACGAAAGCTGCGTAAAACAGCCACTTGTGGCGGTATGGCGCTGCCTAGGCGCAAAATCAGTGTCTAACTGGGCACATGCAGTTTAGTCTTGCAGTAGGCTCTGCGCAGCGATTGGCGCATGATGCACCCGCGTCAAATACTGGCGTACGTCTGCGACGGCTTGGTCGTTATCTTGACCAGACACCAAATCTTGCGGCACCACATAGTGGTACCCGCGCTCCTCGGCCCCCAGGACGGCATACAGGACGCAGCAGCGCAGCTCGACACCGCCGATCACCAAGCCCTGGATGCCGCGGGCCTCCAACAGATCGACGAACTCCGGCGACTGCCAGATGTCAAAGCGATACTTACGGACCACCGTGGAGCCCGGAATGGGGGCCACGAACAGTTCTGCTCCCCACGATCCCGCAGCGCACAGACCGCCCGGCGTCTCCCAGCGACGCTGACGCGGGGTGAGCCGTGTCAGATCCAAGATCTGGTGAGAATAGATGACATGAGCGCCACGGGCGGCGGCGTCTCGGGCGAAGTCGTTCGCCCTGACCGCAGCCAAGGCGTTGGCGGTGTTGGTCGGAGTCTGCCCTCCCGCGACGTCAGGGTGACAGAAGTCGTTCTGGAAATCGACGAGCAGGACGGCAACCTCGCGGGGAGCGAGACCAGTGAGAGTAGCTTGAGCCATGGTCTGAGTATATATCTCCATGAGTAGGCCTGGGACTAGAGAACATGTCACCAGCCGCACTGTCAATGCGGCGTGTATGTGAGAGAGGACATGGTCATCCTAGACTGAGATCCGTTCCGTACTGGACCAACCGGAGCCGGCGTGCCACTGCCTGTGAGGCACGGTTGTCCCACGAGGTGCTGTAGAGCGGGATGCGGCCGGTGGCGCGGATAGTATGAGCCCACCCCATGACGACGGCGGAGGCGTAGCCACGCCCCCGATACGCCTCCGTCGTCTCCACGCCCGCTTCGGCAGCCTGAGCGGTGAGGCGGGCGCTGTAGCAGACGGAGGTGGCGACGCCATCCTCGATGACCGCGATGCACGGCTCATGTCCCTCGAACCCCCGCGATGTTTCCTCCAGATCCCGGACTATCGACCGTAGGAGATGGAGGTCTGCGCGCGTGATGCGCTTAACATTGGCCGGGTGGGGAAGCTCATCGGGGAAACGGTACGCCGGGCCGGACTGGACCGAGGCGCTTTCTGGGTCTACCTGTAGCACCGACAGGAATGCATCGACGTTGCGCGGCGCCGTTCGCAAATCGTCGCATACTGGCTCTCCGGACGCCAACTCATCTAGCTCCCGCATGGTTTCCTCGGCCACGTCATCGCGGCAGCGCCAGATATTGCCCTCCCTGCTGCGTCCGAAGAAGAAGCGTGGGGCACGGTCGCCACCCCGCTCGTTCACGTAGCGGATGCGCCCGCGCGGGTCGTGCGTGAACAGCGCATCGACCTGTATCTGAAGTAGCTGTAGAGCGGACATGCTCGTCAACTGATTTCCCTCTCGGTGGGCACAGTGATGTCGCCAACGCGGGGCGCTCATGGCTACAAGCATAGGCTGCAACGCGCCATCACGTCAATGACCGTGATGTATAAGCGGCTTGGGCTCGTTTCCTGTTTCATCTGCTGGACAACCAACAGGCGCACCATGGCCGGGAATACGTGTTCTCAGCCATGGTGCGTCCACATCTTGATCATGTTCACCCTCAATCGCGGCAGCGGAAGGGGCTTGGATGTGCTGAAAAACATGGCTGAGAACATGATAGAGTCGGGATATATCGCCATTGCGGCTGGTGACACGTTCTCTAGTTCCGGGCCGATTAGCCCGAGAAACCTACGTGTACGTTGGCAACCATTGTACGATCAGACAGTGCACGATCAGAACTGGGGAGTTGCCCTGATCCAACTGGTCCTCAAACACCCATTAGTGGTCCAGTCCAACGCCACCCCCTCATCTTAGCGGTCCAGTCGCGGTATGGTATCCTGTCGAATACTGGTCCCCTAATGTGACCGGACCGCTAAGATGAGGAGCAGGATATCATGGTGCGGCAGGCGCTGGCAACCTGGCGGGAGCAGATGACGCGCGCGACGGGGCTCGCCGCGGCGAGTCGGGCCGAGTACGCCCGCGATGTGGAGAGCTTTGTGGCCTGGTTGGAGCGTGGCGGCTTCGGCGGGACTGTGGCGGAGGTGACGGCGCAGGACGTGCGCGACTACCGTGACCACCTGGTGAACGTGGGCCGCGCGCCGGCCACGGTGAATCGGGCGCTCGTCAGCCTCTCCCTCTTCCTGAGCGCGGCCGGCCGCGCCACCGACAATCCCGTCAGGACAGTAGGCCGCGTCGCCGTCGTGACACGGCCGCCACAGGCGCTCTCGCGCACCGAGTGGAACGCCGTGCGCCGCGCGGCCGTCGCCCTCGTCCCACGGGATCACGGCTTGGCCCTGACCCTTGCCTGCCTGATGCGCTTCGCCGGCCCGCGTGTCGGCGAGGTTGCCGCGCTCGCGCTCCCCGACGTCCGCCTCACGCCCCGGCGTGGCCTGCTGGTGATCCGGCGCGGCAAGGGGCTCAAGTACCGTGAGGTGCCTCTGGTCCTGGAGGTGCGCGAGCCACTGCAGGACTACCTGGACCATCGACGCGCCCTGGCCGCGCGCTGGGCGCACAAGGCCGCGGCGTGGGGCGAGGCTGCGCCGGCGTGGGCGGAATGGCCGGACGGCCTGCTTTTCCTGGGGCAGCGCGGCCCGCTCACGGAGCGCGGCATCCGCACGGTCGTGGCCAAGCTGGGGCAGGCGGCCAAGCTGCCGGCGCCTCTCTCGCCGCACGACCTGCGCCACACCTTCGCCACGGCCTTGCTCGACCCAGCCGCCTACGATCTCGCCCGGCCGGCGGCGCCGATCACGACCGTGCAAGAGTTGCTCGGGCATGCCGCCATCGCCACGACGGCGCTCTACACCCGCCCCTCCTACACCGACCTCGCCCGTCTGATGGGCGATCCCGTCGACATCCGCTGAGTCGGCCCATCCCCGGAGAAACGCCATGGCCCGCCTGGACGATACCGCCTATCCCCGCCTGAAGAGCCACCCCACGTCGCACGACCTGGCCGCCGTCTATACGCCGACGTGGGACGAGATCGCCCTGGCCAACACCGCGACGACAGGGCTGCGCACGCGTGTCTGCTTCCTGATCTTGCTCAAGGCGTACCAGCGCGTGGGCTACCCCATCGCCCTGGCCGACGTCCCCGCGCCGATCGTGGAGCACATCGCGCGCGCGGTGGGGGCACCCCCGGCCCCGCTCAGTATCACGGGCTACGACACCTCGGGCACACGGCAGCGCCATCTGATCGCCATCCGTGCTCATCTGCGGGTGTTCCCGTGGGGAGCCGCCGCCCGACGCGCCCTGCTTGGAGCCCTGCGTGAGGCGGCGCGCACCAAGAACGACTTGGCCGACCTGATCAACGTCGCGATCGAGGAGTTGGTGCGGCAGCGGTACGAGTTGCCGGCCTTCGATACGCTCGATCGTGCCGCGCGGCATGTGCGGGCGGCGGTGAACCGCACCCTCTATCGGCGCGTCGCCACGGCCCTCACCCCCCAAGCGCGGGCGACCATTGACGGCCTCTTCATTGCCGACCTGACCACGCGGCGCACGCCGTGGAACGACCTCAAAGCCGAGCCGCGCCATCCCACGATCACGCACCTCAAGGAGCTCCTGACACGGCAGCAGTGGATCGCGGCGCATAATGTGGGCGTGCGGGCCCTGGCCGACGTGCCACCCGTCAAGGTGCGGTATCTCGCGGCCGAGGCGATGACGCTGGACGCCGCGCGCATGGGCACCCTGGAGCCGTACAAGCGCGCGACACTCACCGCGGCGCTGCTCTTCGTGCGCGCGCAGCAGGCGCTCGATGACCTGGGCACGATGTTCACGCGCCAGATGCGGCGCATCCACAACGACGGCAAGGCGGCGCTGGTCGCCTACCGCACCGAGGCGGCGCCGCGCACCGATGCCTTGGTGGGCACGCTCCGCGACCTGGTGGTCGCCCATGGACAGGAGGGCACGGACGCGGAGCGCTTCGCGGCGATGGACGCCGTGATCACCGGACGCGGCGGGGATGTGCTGATCGAGGAGTGCGACGCCCACCTCGCCCACGCCGGCAGCAACTACTACCCCTTCCTCTGGCGCCCCTACCGCAGCCATCGCGCCACCCTGTTCCACCTGCTCGACAGCCTCAGCCTACGCGCGACGACCCAGGACACCGGCATTGACGACGCCCTCGCGTTCTTGCGCGCGCACGCGGACTGCACGGGGGGAACCCTGTGCACGGTGCGGATGGAACGCACCGCCGGCGGCGACACGCACGCAGTCCCGTTGCTCGACCTCTCCTGGATCTCCGAGGGGTGGTGGCGACTGGTCACGGGCGAACGGACCCGCGGGACCTACCCGGACCGTGTCGACCGGCGGCACTTCGAGGTGTGCGTCTTCTCGCAGGTGCTCTGGGACCTCTCCTCGGGCGATCTGTGCATCGTCGGCAGCGACGCGTTTGCCGACTACCGCGACCAACAGGTGTCCTGGGCGGAGTATGACGCCGATATCGCCGCGTACGGGCGCGTGGTGGGCCTGCCGGTCGAGGGGCCGGCCTTCGTGGCGCATGTGCGGGACTGGTTGGAGGGGATCGCCCGCGCCACGGATCACTCCTTCCCGGAGAACAAAGATGTGCGCATCGAGAACGGCGAGCCGATCATCACGCGCCCCGCGCCAAGGCCCACCCCGGACGGGCTGCCAGCGTTGGAGGCGGTGCTGGCCACGCGGATGGAGGCGCACGCGTTGTCACTGCTCGACGCGCTCGCCGATACGGGGGGAGACAACGATTCCTGCATTTTTGGGCCATTTGCCTCCCCGGCTATTTCTGTGACGAGTTTTAGCCTCCTTTCTTTGAGATAGCAAAGGGTCATAGCCCGCTAGCCACGCGCGAGGAAGGTCTTAAGAGGCGTGTACTCGTCACGAAAAGAACATTCTGGGGTGACTTTTCTGCTCCGAGCGACTGTTTTGCTATCACTGGTGCAATAACACGGGCTAATTGACGTTAGTTATGCGAAATGGCCCGAAAATGCAGGAACCGTTGTCTCCCCCCGATACCGCCCGCTGGCTCAACTGGCCGCGCTACTTCGGTCCTCTCTCGGGGTTCGACGCCCGGATCGACGACCCCCTGGCCAAATATCTGGCCGTGGTGTTCTGTTATGGGGCCAACATCGGGCCGGCCCAACTGGCCAAATCCTTCGAGGGTCTGGAGCGGCGCCAGATCATCTGGATCAACCAACGGCACGTCAGCGAGGAGAGCCTGGACCGCGCCATCGCCTGTGTCGTCGACGGCTACCGGCGCTTCACCTTACCCAAGTGCTGGGGCTCGGCTACGCGCGTCGGCGCCGACGGCACGCAATGGGAGTTGTATGAGAACAATCTGCTCGCGGAGCGCCACATACGGTACGGCGGCTATGGTGGCATCGGCTATTACCATGTGGCGGGAGATTACATCGCGCTGTTCTCCCGGTTCATCCCGTGCGGCGCGCTGGAAGGCGTCTACATCCTCGACTCCTTCTTTCTGCACAGCGGCGATGAGCCGCCCGAGGCGGTCCACAGCGACACGCATGGGCAGAGTGCCACGATCTTCGGCCTGTCCTACCTGCTGGGCATCCAACTGATGCCGCGGATCAGGAATTGGAAAGACCTGACGTGGTGCCGGCCCAGCCCCGAGAGCCGCTACGCGCACATCGATGCCCTGTTTACGGACGTCATCGATTGGGACCTGATCGCCACACACCTGCCCGACATGCTGCGCGTGGCCCTATCGATCAAGGAAGGACGGTTCACCCCGTCCACGATCCTGCGCCGCCTCGGCACCTACTCGCGCAAGAACAAGCTCTACCACGCCTTCAGAGAATTAGGTCGTGCGGTGCGCACGGGCTTCCTCTTGCGCTACCTCTCCGACGCCGAGTTGCGGGCGACCATCCAGGCCGCCATGAACAAGAACGAGTCGTTCAACAACTACCTGCAGTGGGTCGCCTTCGGGGGCGGCGGTGTGATCGCGGAGAACGATCGGGCCGCGCAGCGCAAGGTCGTGAAGTTCAACCATCTCTTGTCGAATTGTTTGCTCTTCTCGACGGTCGCGTTAATGAGCCGCGAACTCACCGACTTGCGTGCGGAGGGCTATCCCATCGAGGCCGATGCGGTCGCCGCGCTGAGCCCCTACATGACCACGCACCTGAATCGTTTTGGCCGCTACAGCCTCGATCTGGCCCGCATGCCGATGGCGCTGGATTACGATGCCCCCATCCTGAGTGCGACGGTGGGGCAAGAGCCACCAGGGATGGCGCCACGCTAAGCGCGTGTCCGACGAGGCCATCTCGTTGTGTTATGCCACAAGTGGCTGTTTTACGCAGCTTTCGTTGTCCGACCCCATCGTGCGCGTGTCGCTCCGCATCCCACCTCATCTATCCCGTCCTCTTGCTCCTCCCATGCGTGATGGGCACCGCTATCTCACGAGGCGTCAGTGTAAAGATTGCCCCGAATGTTTGCTCTTTGCCCCGAAGGCTCTCACCACAAGACACACCTATAAAGAGCGGCAAGCCTACGTAGCTACTGCGGCTTTAGCAGGTCAGCCCCTGTCGCGCGAGGTTCGCGGTGAGGTCATCGGCCTGATCTTGATCGCGGTGAAGCCACGAGAACCGTTTTCGCTGTCACGGGCGGCGCGTTGAGGCGGTGCTGCCGCCGCTGGGAGTGGATAGCGGCTGTTCGCGCACAAACTGCCTGTGTACGGCGACCAAGGCTCCCACCGATAATACGCACAGTAGAGAGGGAATGGCAAAGACGTGCGGGACGCCGAGGAGGCGCACGCCGTAGCTCCCCAGCAGGCCCCCCAGCGGCGTGGACAGGCCCTGCGCCCCGAAGAACACCGAACTGGCAAGCCCCGCACGGTCGCGGCTCAGGCGCTGCGCGTAGGTGACACCCAGGCCCAGCAGCGCCGCGATCACGGCGACGTGCAGCACCTGGACGACGTAGAGTTGCCACAGCGCCGTGCTCCCCGCCAGGATGCCGTAATCGAGGGCACCGATGACCACCCCGGCCGTGATGACCCGCGCCAGACCGAACCGGTCGGCCAGGACGCCGGTCAGTGGCATGACCACCAGCTCGACGATGGCCGAGACAGACAGCAGGGACCCAAACACCGCGACGTTCTGCTTGAGGCCGCCGACGAGGTAGACGGGTAGGTAGGCCAACTTGATGGCGTCGCCGCTCAACACGAGCACACACACCAGCGCGAAGAGGACCAGGGGCAGGTGCGCGCGGGCGGACGGGCGCCGATCCGCTGTCGCGCCCCCGGTGTCGCGCCCGCGCGTGGGCACAGCGATGCGCCAGAGCGGGAGCAGACTGGCGAGGTAGAGGGCGGCGGTGGCGACAAATGTGGCGCGCACATCCAGCGCGCCGGCCAGCCACGCGCCGACGACGGGGCCGATGATCCAGCCCAACGAGTAGGCGGTACGGATCGTGCTCGTGACCGTCGCCTCGCGCCGCTCCCCCTCGCGCACGAGGACATCGCGCAGCGCGGCGAAGACCTGCGCCGAGAGCGTGCCGATCACGCAGAAGAAGACAAGGCCGACCGCGTACGCGAGCCAGGGCTCTCGCGCGACGGCCATGAGCGCCCAGCCCGCCGCCAGCCACAGGGCGCTGCCCCGGATGAGCGGGGCGCGCGACGGCAATCGGTCCGAGAGCCGGCCGGTCGCGACGCTGACGACGGGGCCGGCCAAGGCGGTGAGGAAGAACAGGCCGGCGACGGAGGCGCCGATGTGCAGGTCCTTGATCAGGAACAGGGTGACCAGGGGCAGGCCCGATGAGATGGCCAGGCCAACGAGAAAGAGGCTCACCGCGAAGGCGCGATACGCCGGTGTCCGCCACACCACGGGGACGGCGAGGGCGGGGCCGAGGGGGAAGCGACGCGCCATCCCTACCGCCCTTCCGGTCCCGTGATCGGCCGCTGTCGGCGCTCCCACGCCCATGCGAGGATATCTCGCGTCTCACGGCCAGCGCGCGCCCAGGAGAACAGCCGGGCGCGCGCCCGCCCACGCGCGGCCAAATCGGCGCGCAGCGACGCGTCGGTCAACAGGCGCGCCATGGCCGCGGCGATGCTTCCAACGTCCATCGGGTCGATGAGCACCGCGGCGTCGCCGACAACCTCGGGGAGAGACGAGGTACGTGAACAGACGACCGGGGTACCACAGGCCAGCGCCTCCAGCGCCGGCAAGCCGAAGCCCTCGAACAGCGACGGGAAAACGAGCAGTTCAGCGGCCGCGTAGATATGCGGCAGGAGATCGGCGGCGCAGTACCCGGTGACGACGGTGCGCGCGGCCACGTCGTGGCGCGCCAGGACGGCATCGAGCTGCATGTCGGGGGCCGTCACGAGCACCAGGCGCGTCGAGCGGCGCAGGCCCTCGTCCAGATGGCCGTAGGCGGCGACCAAACGCTCGACGTTTTTGCGGGGGAAGGTGTTGCCGACATACAGGATGTACGGCTCGTCGATATGCAGGGCCGCGTGGACCTGGGCCGCCGCCGTGGCGCGGTCGCGGGGGACGAACGGGAGGGTCGAGGCGAGTGGGATCGTCCACAGCGGGATGTCGCCCAGGCCCCAGAGGTCGCGCACATCGGCGGCCGTCGTGTGCGAGATGGACACGATGGCGTCGGACGCCTCCGCGCAGCGCCGCGCCCACGCACGATAGTAGGCGGTGCTCGGCGCGGGGTTGTAGCGGTCGGACCGCTCGAAGAGCAGGTCGTGGACGGTGACGACGCGCGGCCCCGGCCAGTCCACGGGCGCCATGAACGCGGGGCCGAAGAACACGTCGATGGCGTGGCGCTCCAGCGCGGTGGGAAGGATGGTCTGCTCCCAATGGACGCGGAAGGCGAAGAAGTCCGCGGGCGCGCGTTTATCGGCGGCGATGGCGCGGACGGCGAAGCGCTCCGACGGCGGCGGGAGGTGCAGGTCGTACCCCCAGCCCTCTGGCGCGAACGCGATGATGTCGTCACGGCCGAGGTCCACAAGCGCCTTGATGATAGCGATGGTATACGTGCCCAGGCCACCATACCGGGGGGACGCGAACTTCGCATCAATGCCGATTTTCACGCAACTCTACCTCCTTGTATTGGATAGGGATGACAGCCGGGCTCGCGGCTTGACCGTGAGAGGTCATCAGGAATCGCCCTCATCATAGGGGCCTGTCCCCCATCCGTCCACTAATCGGCCTGCCCCCGTGATCAACGTGCCCCCTGTGGGGGAAAGGGCCTTCGCTCCCCGTGGATGCATTTTGTCGCCCGAGGCTGCGTTGATCGCATGGTCTTCCCCCGACGTGCCCGCACATGGAGGCGAGCCACAAGTGAGCGCGGACATCTCGGATGATACGTTGGGTAGGGGTGCCCATGGTGGCCTGCTCCTCGTTTGTGGCCATTGGCTGGCTACATCCCCATTGGGTTAATGGGGCAGGGGGTGCCCGTGATCCTTGCGCCCAAGTCTTCATGTAAACATCGGGCGCGACGCATACACTGTGAACGCAAGCTATGCGCGCCGTGCGTGCGCGTCGTCACGCTGTACCTGGGGCCGTCAGACGCTGCCGCTAGACACGGTAGGCAGCGCATCTTCATGCATACCGATGCATCATCATAGGAGGTGCACAGCCGTTGATCTCTTCGCGTGCGCCGGCGGCATGTGTGGGCGCCATGGGTGCCACGCTATCCAATCGAGGTGCAACATAATCCTGCAACGTTAGTGCATAGTAGCGTTGCACTTGACACCCACCCCTTCTTTTCCAAGCAGCCCCAACCCCGCCCCTTGCGCGCGCCCGACGCGACCGTGTAGGCTGACGGTGAGGGGTCCGCGCAGCAAACCCGTAACTCACTACGGGTTTTATCGCTCGGCCCTGGGGGGCCTCCCGTAAAACCCTGCGTTCGCTCCCGCCCCGGACTATCTTTCGGTGCCAGGGGCAAGGGATAGACGGGATCTGCGAGCCTGGACAGGACGACTGATAAAGTCTTTCCTAACTTGGAAAAAAGGAGAGCAGGGATGGACGCTGTTACTCTCGCATATTCAACGGGGGATGAGCGCATCGACAAAGCATTAGGCGACGTCATTAGCCGCGTCGAGCACACGTTCCCTGCAGAGATCGACGGCTACTACCTCATTGGTAGCCGCGCCACGAAGGGTGCGCTCCCGACGAGCGACATAGACATGGTTATCGTGTTCAAGGGGACTCAGGCCGACCGCACGATAGTGGACCGCGCCGAAATGCTGGTAGATGAGTATGCACGGTCGCATGCCATCAATCTCGGTGCCTTCGTGATGCTCGAAGCTGCTATCTGGTCAGTGTACAACCCCGTCTTTAAGCTGGACAGCGCCTTCCTGTATGGCCGTGATACGCGCGACGCGCTCACGCTAGTCCCCGTCGAGGAGTGGGCGCAACAGGTCCTGCATGCGATGTACCAGGCTGCCGGGCGATCCCGTAGCTTGGCCGTGATGATAAACCCTTTAGATCCTCTCGCCCCACAGGGAGAGTTCTATGGGTACGACCGCGACACTGTGCGCCTTGTCGATGGGGCGGAAGTGACGAGCACGCGCGGCGTCGTCACGGGAGCGTGCTGGTATGCGACGGCACTCGTTGGTCTGAAAGCAGGCCAGTATGTGCTCCGTGTGAGTGCCGGAGTCAAAGTGCGCAACGTTGCCGGTTTAAGCTGCACCACCTCCAGCGCCTTTATTTTTTCAAGTAGCAGGCGTTTCTGGGCGTCAAACAGCGCCATAGCAGCGCTGGTAGACACCGGTTCACTGGTGTACCTTATCGCGGCATTGTGGTGCAGATCAAAACCGGCGCTTACACTCCGCAAAGGGGACGCTCCACGCTTGTACCGGCAGCACATCAACGATGAGTGGGCTCCATTCTTAGAAGAGGTCTACGCGCGTTGCCGTCGTGAGTGGGGCTACCATATCCCCGAGGATGCGCACGGTCGAGCGACGCTACGCGCGTTGTGCGGGCGCTACCTGGCGTTCGAGAATCATTTCCTGACCGCATACAAAGGCTTTGTGCTAGCGACGTTGCGCGACGGCGACGACGCAGCCATCCGCCTAACCCTCGACACCATGAGCAGCTTGCCCTATCAAGATCACGAGATTCGAGAAGGTGTACGGACCCTCGCGCTAGCCCCGCACGTAGACAGGGAGATACGCCGAGCAGCGGAGGGCACGCTAGGGGTACTGTAGATGTGTGCGGCGTGAACGGGTTGTCCTCGTGCTCCAACAGGAGTTTTCGAGCGAAGGAATGACGCGGGGGGGCTAGACGGCCTGCCGTAGACGGAGGCGACCGGCATGTACGCGGTGATGCGGTTCAACAAACTCAAGACGATGGGCCAGGTCAGCTCGCGCGGCGCGCACAACGAGCGCACCCGCGCCACGCCCAATGCCGACGACGAGCGCAAGGACGAGAACGAGCGGCTGGCCGGGAGCGGCGACTGGCGGGCCGACGTGCAGGCGCGGCTCGACGACGCGCCGACGATCCGCACGAACGCCGTGCTGGCGCTCGATTACGTGTTCACGGCCAGCCGGGAGTTCTTCGAGCGGGGTGACGAGCGGGAGCGGTCCGCGCGCCTTGACGACTGGCGCGACCGTACGATGGAGTGGCTGTGCGGCCACTTCGGGGAGGCCAACGTCGTCGCGGCTATCCTCCATCGGGACGAGTTGACGCCCCATATCCAGGCCATGGTCGTGCCCATCAACGACAAGGGGCGATTGAGCGCGACGGACTTCATCGACGGCCCCTCCAAGCTGCGCGGCATGCACGACAGCTACCACGCGGCCGTGGAAGACCTGGGGCTGATCCGGGGGGTGCAGGGGAGCGTGGCGACCCACCAGGACGTGAAGGACTACTACGCCAAGATACAGGGGCCGACGCCGGTGCCGGAGATCGTCCGACGCGAGGTCGAGGTGGAACGGCCCGGTCGGCTCGTGGGCAACCCCGAGCGATGGGCCGCCGAGCAGACCGCGCGCATCACGGAGCGGATCGCGCCGGCGCTGGACGCCGCCCTGGTGAAGGCGACGCACTACGAGGAGCAGGCGGCGAAGGCCGAGGCCAATGTGGTGGTCTTGCAGCAGCGGGTGCGCGAGGTGGAGCGCGAGCGGGACACGCTCCAACGCGACTACAAGGCGCTGGTGGCGCAGGCGCGACAGCTAGACCTCAGAGACACCATACAGACGCTCGGCGGCGCACAGGACCGCTACGACACGCACAAGTGGCGGGTGAACGACGAGCACATCTCGATCAACGGCGAGCGCTTTTATAACCACGACCAGCAAAAGGGCGGGGGCGGGTCCATCGACCTCGTGATGCACGTCACCGGCTACAGCTTCAAGCAGGCCGTCGCGTACCTCACCCACGAGGCCGGCCCCGAGCTGGCCATCGCGGCGGCCGCCAACCATGGGG
>JAABUJ010003414.1_pt1 | contig 17884 bp, 18 predicted proteins | sample 5559131 | NCBI WGS metagenome assembly JAABUJ01 (sample SAMN10711875, study PRJNA513366) | rock metagenome | isolation source: Antarctica rocks | place: Antarctica: Victoria Land, Mt New Zealand nord | collected 2016-01-07 | reverse complement strand
TCAAGGGACGAGACGCCAGCGCTGGCCTGTCCGAACTACGGGTCAGAGACATACTGACTGACCGACAACATCAAGACCAACAACAACTACCCCCAAGAATCCACCCAACCCCGTCTCCGTCAAACAGGCCTGGCTCAAAGCGATCATCGACGACACCCTCCCCGCCAGCGAACAACCGCACATACAAGCCATGTGCCTTTACGCCCTACAAATCCAAGCCGGCGAACTCCCCGGCCCCTACACCGACTCCAAAGCCAACGCCTACGCGGTCGCTGCCGGAGCGCGCCGACGGTAGTTACTCCCTTCCGTCAGCCTCCCGCAGCTCCAGGGCGCGCGCGCAAAGAACGCGCAGTGCTCACTCCGCCGTCAGTCGCCCGGCTGCGCAACGCAGTCGCAGACCTCGACCTCGGCCACGCGGCAGGACTCGCCAGCTTGCTGAGGCGATCGTGGGGCTTTCCGGTCAAAGACGTGTTGCGGCGATCAGTCGTGCGGGAGAAGGCCGCAGCATCGCTGGGGGCCATAGCCCCGATGCATCCTCCTGCCACGTCGAAGGTTTAACAATGGACAGACTGCTGACTGCCGACGAGATCGCCGAGCGTCTCGGCGTGAACACCCAGTGGGTGTGGGCCCAGGCCCGCGCCGGGCGCATACCGCACGTCCAACTCGGGCGCTACCGACGCTTCCGTGAATCCGCCATTGAGGCTTGGTTGTGCGACCTTGAGTCGAAGAGCGCTTCGATCACGACGTCGACGCCGTCAGCCACGCGGCGGACCGTCTGATGGCAGACGCCGCGGCTGATGGAGTGGAAGCCTCGCCACACACGTCAGCCGCCGTGGCGGCGACCATGTCTAGCCACCGATGCTGCGAGCATTGCTGAGCATGCCTGCTAGACGCAACTACGGGACCGGGCAGCTCCACGAAAAGCACGGGTCGTACTACGGTCGCTGGCGCACCTCGGACGGACGCAAGCTCAACCGCAAGCTGGGACACATTAGAGCCGCCGGAAGCTCGGGCGGGCTGACGCGCTCTCAAGCCGAGCGTGCGTTTCGGAAGCTGCAGGACGAGGAGGAACGCTCCCCCTCGCGGCGTCGAGATGTTGCCGCGACGACCGTGACCGCTGCTGCCGAATCGCTGCGTCAAGCGAAGGCCCTCGAAGGCGCCCGCAAGTCCTACCTGGAGAACCTGGAGTCGATGCAACGCGTTCATCTGGACGCGAGCATCGGACCCATGGCCCTCGAAGCCGTCACGACGGCCGGCATCGAGGCGCTCGCCAGCTCTCTTCTAAAGGCCGGACGGTCACCGAAGACCGTGCGGAACATCCTGACGTTTGTGTATTCGGTCTTCGAGCATGGGATCGCGAAAGGATGGTGTCGCGAAAACCCGGTTCGCTTCGCCACGCGGCCGAAGCGCAGACGGGCGGGAGATCTCAAGCCAGACCTTCAATTTCTGACAGTTGCCGAACTCGAGGCGGTGGTGCAGGCTATTCCCGATGAGGTGCTTCACCGCCAGCCTGCCCCGCAACGGCGTGGCCGGCCGGGACCGGCGCCGCCTCCGCCTCCGGATGTGCTCGGCCCGGTGCTCCGCGTCGTGATCCTTGCCGCGGCCATGAGCGGTCTGCGTCAATCAGAGCTGCTCGGGTTGCGGTGGCACGAAGTCGACTGGGGCGCTCAGCGGATCCGCGTACGCGGCGCATTCGTTCGCGGCGAGCACTCCGCCGACGGGAAATCAGACCTGTCGACCCGCCGCTCGGTTCCGATGGCGACGCGGCTAGCGCGCGAGCTCGATCGTTGGTCCATCCGTACTGCCTATAACGCTGAGGACGATCTCGTCTTTGCCCACCCAGAAACCGGCAACCCGCTTGACCGCAGCAAGCTCACGAAGCGATTCCAGCAGGCATGTCGTGCTGCCGATGTCCGGGTGATCACCTTTCACGACCTCCGTCACACGTTCGCCACGCGTCTAGCGGCGAATGGCGAACCGCTGCGCAACATCCAGGAGTTCCTCGGGCACGCCGACGCTAAGACGACCCAGATCTATTCGCATTACGCCCCATCCGCGCACGAGGTCGCAAGGGTCGACGCCGCCTTCCTTGACAAGAACGATGTGGAGACGGCACAGGCGGGGTCCAATTCGGGGTCCAAATTGAGCGAAACTCACGGCAACTCATAAGCACTAAACCCTTTGAATACGGGCGATGAGGACTAGGTGAAACCCGGACCTTCGGGCTGGGGGCCGGGCGGTCGCAGGTTCAAATCCTGTCTCCCCGATGCATGCATGAAGGAAAGCCGGGCTTCAGGCGGGCTTCTGTCTCAAGCCGAACGCTTACATGCTTCAGCGTCGCCCGAGCCGGTCTGAGATCATCTCGGCGTGGGTCTCGCGGATGCTGCGTTGGCGGAGATGGTGGATCGGGTCGCGTCGGCCGAGCCGACTCCAGGGGCCGGCCCAAGCTTGGCCTGGACGTGTGCGTTTGCCGCTGCATTGGTCGAGATGGTCTGCGCTGTATCCCTCGGCCAGCAACCAGATGATCCGAGTCCGGTAGAGGAACGCCGAGCTCGCGCGAAGGAGTTGCGCCTCGGCGCGCTGTCGCTCGCCGATACTGACGCTGCCGCGTACCGAGAGGTGCTCGAGGTTCAGCGTCGGCGCGCAGAACCCGGCCACGCCGGAAGGCTGCGCGGGGCATTACATGCTGCAGCCGATCCGCTTGTCGCAATCATCGAGAGCGCCGGGGAGGTCACCCGGCTGGCCGCCGATGCGGCCGGACAAGCCCGCGGAGGCGTACGTGGAGAAGCGATGACGGCTGCCGGGCTCGGCGAGGCTGTTGTGCAGGCCGGTATCCCGCTGGTCGAGCTCAACCTCGGGGGTGAGCGAGCCGATCCGCGCCTGACGCGCATTCAACTCATCGCCCGGGATGCCAGCTCCGACCGTCAGCGGGCGCTCGGGCGGTGACCAGTCCGGTTCGCGCTGCCGTGATTCGCCGAGATGTGGCCGAGCCTGCCTAACATAGGCCGAACGGTACGGGTCTGTGGCAGACGCGGCTCTGGCAGCAGAGCGATCGAAAGTGTTCGTGTCGGACGAGGGGCTGCCCTATCTGCGCCGCGAAGTCAAGCCGGCGATCATGTGTGCTGGATCGGAGCAAGGGAGGATTTTCATGAGTGATTACGCAGTGGTCAATCCGGCGACGGGAGAGACCGTCGCGACGTATCCGACGATCGGTGACGAGGAGCTGGAAGCGGCGATCACCAGGGCCGATGAGGCTCACCGGGAGTGGGGCGGCACGTCTGGTGTGCAGGACCGCGTGACTCTGCTGCGCCGCGTGGCGGAGTTGTACACCGAGCAGCGCCAGCGGCTGGCCGAGATCATCGTGCGAGAGATGGGCAAGCCGATCGAGCAGGCGCTCGGCGAGGTCGACTTCTGCACCGCGATCTATGACTACTACGCCGACAATGCCGCCAAGCTGCTGGCCGACGAGCCGATCGAGCTGGCTGAGGGGGAGGGCTCGGCCTTTGTGCGGCGCGGCTCCCTGGGCGTCCTGCTCGGGATCATGCCGTGGAACTTCCCCTACTACCAGGTGGCGCGATTTGCCGCTCCGAACTTGGCGATCGGCAACACGATCTTGCTCAAGCACGCGCCCCAGTGCCCTGAGTCGGCCGAGGCGATGGAGCAGATCTTCCGCGAGGCGGGCTTCCCACCCGACGCCTATATCAACATCTTTGCCACCAACGAGCAGATCGAGACGGTGATCGCCGATCCCCGTGTGCGGGCGGTCTCGCTGACCGGTTCAGAGCGGGCCGGTGCGGCGGTGGCCGAGATCGCCGGACGCAACCTGAAGAAAGTGGTGCTCGAGCTCGGCGGCTCTGACCCGTTCATCCTGCTGAGCACCGACAACCTGGACTCGGCGGTAGAGTCGGCGGTCGGCGCGCGCCTGGACAACTCGGGGCAGGCCTGCAACGCCGCCAAGCGCTTCATCGTGGTCGATGAGCTCTATGAGCCGTTCTTGGAGAAGTTCACGTCTGCCCTGACCGCGGTGAAGCCCGCGGACCCGAGCTCGCCTGACACGACCGTCGGCCCGCTCTCCTCCAAGCTGGCCGGCGACCGTCTCGAGGACCAGGTGCGGCGTGCCGTCGACCAGGGCGCGAAGCTCGTGGCCGGCGGCGATCGCGACGGCAACTTCTTCTCCACCACGGTGCTGACCGGTATCAACCCGGACAACGACGCCTACCGCGAGGAGTTCTTCGGCCCCGTGGCTGCGGTCTATCGAGTCGGATCAGAGGAGGAGGCGGTCCGGCTGGCCAACGACACCCCATTTGGCCTCGGCTCCTACGTGTTCACCACCGATCCGAAGCAGGCGCTGCGAGTCGCTGACGGGATCGACGCCGGGATGGTGTTCGTCAACGCCGTCGGCGCCGAGGGTGCCGAGCTGCCCTTCGGCGGTGTCAAGCGCTCCGGGTTCGGCCGCGAGCTCGGTCGTTTCGGCGCGGATGAGTTCGTCAACAAGAAGATGATCCGGATCGTCGGTTGACGAACGGCGTCTTCTAGATCGGGCAATGGGGCCCCGACCCCATTGCCCGATCGGCTGGTTTGCTCGACCCTCCTGGGCAGTCAACGCCCCACAGGAGGATCACTGATGACCCGCACTACCGAACTGCCGTCGCCCCGCCGGGATAACGGAGCCGTGCCTGACGCGGCGGTGCTGACTCCCATCCGCTGCCTGGTCGTCGATGACCATCCGCCGATCCGCCTCGGGCTGCGCGAGCTGCTGGCGGCTGAACCCGGGTTCGAGGTGACCGAGGCAGTCGGATCTGCGGAGGCGGCAATCGCCTTCGCCGAGCGCTCCATGGTGGACGTCGCGATCGTCGACTATCAGCTGGGTACCCGCTCTGGCCTGTGGCTGAGCCGTAAGCTCAAGCGACTGCCCGACCCGCCGACGGTGTTAGTGTATTCGGCGTTCTCTGACTATCTTCTCGGCGCCGCGTGCGTGGTGGCCGAGGCCGATGGCCTGGTCAGCAAGACGGCGCTGGGCTCAGAGTTGTGCGAGCAGATCCGGGATGCCGCGCGCGGCGTGACTCGCTTGCCGATGGTGCCGCCGGTCTTGGCCGAACGCCTACGGTCCAGATTCGATGCCGAGGAGCAGGCGATCTTCGGGATGATGTCGGCCCGGATCCCGGTGAAGGAGATCGGGCGTACGCTCGGCTTGGCTCACGGGGAGCTCGAGGCGACGCTGTGGGCGATGCTGAGAAAGCTTGAACGAATCGATCGGGTCGGCGAGAGATGACGCTTGACGAGCCCTTACGTCGGCGGCGCTATCTGCCGCTGGTCTACCGGGTGGCCGGCCTGAACGCCTTGCTGCTCATAGCCGCGGTGGTGCTGACGCTTGTCGTCCTGGCGCCGCACAAGTTCTCGTCGTTCGCGGTCGACGAGGGGGTCGTGATGGTCGCCGCGCTGGTGCTCGTCGCGGTGGTGAACCTGATGCTGTTGCGGCGCGTGGTGCGCCCGCTGGAAGCGCTGACGGCGCTGGCGCGTCGGGTGGATCTGACCCATCCCGGCGAGCGGATGCCCGGGGCGGCGCCGACCTCTGAGGCGGGCGAGCTGGCGCTGACGTTCAATGAGATGCTGGCGCGGTTGGAGGCCGAGCGCCGGGAGGCGACTGGGAGGGTTCTGGCTGGACAGGAGGCCGAGCGGCTGCGGATCGCCCAGGAGCTACATGATCAGGTGGGCCAGGAGCTGACCGCGGTACTGCTGGGGCTCGCCCGTGTCCGCGCCGGTGTGCAACCGCCGCTGCGAGACGATGTGTCCGACGTCCAGGAGGCAGTGCGCTCGAGCTTGGAGGATGTTCGGCGGATCGCGCTGGAGCTACGTCCCGAGGCGCTGGACGACTTGGGCCTGGTGAGCGCGCTGGCCGTCCTGGGTGAGCGGTTTGGGCAGCAATCCGGGGTGACCGTCGACCAGCGCGTCGACGACACGCTTCCCGAGCTTGATCCAGAGTCTGAGCTGGTGATATATCGGGTCGCCCAAGAGGCCCTGACCAATGTCGCGCGCCACGCGGGTGTCGATCGAGCCGAGCTGTCGATGCACGCCAGCAATGGCGGCCTGGTGATGACGGTCAGCGACGAGGGTCGCGGGTTGCCGGCCGGCGCGGGGCCGGGTACCGGGATGCGCGGGATGCGCGAGCGGGCGGCATTGATCGGCGCCCGCCTGCAGATCGGACCCGGTCAGGCTGCCGGCTGCCGGGTGACCCTGACCGTGGACGCGCCGGGCGCCCAGAGCGAGCGATGACGCCGCTCAAGACGCGCATCCTGCTGGCCGACGACCACGTGCTGGTCCGCCGTGGCCTGCGGCTGGTGCTCGACGCCGAAGCAGACCTGGACGTGGTGGCGGAAGCTGGTGACGGAGCCGAGGCGATCAAGCTGGCGCTCGAAGCGGAGCCCGACCTGGCGATCATCGACATCTCGATGCCGCGTATGACCGGCCTGCAGGCGGTGTCAGAGCTCAAGCGCCGCCGGCCGCAGCTGCGAGCGCTGATCCTCTCGATGCACGAGAACGAGCGCTATCTCTATGAGGCGCTGACGGCGGGTGCGTCGGGATACGTGCTCAAGTCGGCTGCTGACCGTGACCTGGTGCAGGCCTGCCGGGCGGCGATGCGCGGCGAGGCGTTTCTGTACCCGGGTGCGATGACGTCGCTGATCGAGGATTATCTGCGCCAGGCGCGCGACCAGGAGAGCGTGCGCGAGGATCCGCTGACCGCGCGTGAGCAGGAGGTGGTCAAGCTGATCGCCGAGAGCTACAGCACCAAGCAGATCGCCGAGGCGCTGGTGATCAGCGAGAAGACGGTTGACCGCCACCGGGCGAACATTCTCGAGAAGCTGGGAATGCACGATCGCGTCGAGCTGACCCGATACGCGATCCGGCGAGGGCTCGTCGAGCCGTAGAGGCACCCGCCGCGGCCAAGCCGCCGCCGAAGATGGGGCCGCGACCCCATTTGCACGGGCGGGCGGCGAAGGAATGCTCTGGTGAGATGAAGGCGGTCCCGCTGATCTTCGCCGTGCTGCTCGCCGGCGGCATCCTCTATCGCCGGCGGCGACTATCGGCGGTTGCGCAGGGCGTAGCGGCGCTGGCTTGTCTGGGTCTGCTGGCGTACGGCAGCGGGCTGATCCACCCCCCGCAGCTGGAGGTCATGATCCGCGACGGCTCCCGCGCGCTTGGCGCCTACACCTATGCCCTGGTCGGAGCGTTCGCCTATCTGGAGACCGGCGTGGGAGTCGGCCTGCTTGCGCCGGGCGAGCTGGTGGTGATCCTCGGAGGCGTGAGCGCCGGGCAGGGCGAGATCGCGCTCATTCCGCTGATCGCGATCGTCTGGGCCTCCGCGCTGGCCGGCGATCTGACCTCCTTTTTGCTCGGACGCCGCCTCGGAAGAGGCTTTCTGGTCCGCCGCGGGCCGGCCGTCGGGATCACCATCGCTCGCCTGGAGCAGGTGGAGCGCTTCTTCGCCGCGCACGGCGGCAAGACGATCATCGTCGGGCGCTTCGTCGGCCTGGTCCGGCCGCTGGCGCCGTTCATCGCCGGAGCCTCCCGGATGCCTCCACGCCGGTTCATCCCGTACACGACCGTCGCCGCCGGGCTGTGGGCGACGGCGTTCTGCCTGCTGGGCTCGGCGTTCTGGCAGTCCCTGGACCAGCTGCTCGCGATCACCAAGCAGGGCAGCTTCGCGTTGGCGGCGGTGATTGTGGTCGCGGTCGGAGCGGTTGCGCTATATCGTCGCGTCACCGAAACGGCCGGGCCAGAGGCTGGCCGAGAAACCGGAAACTATGGCCACTTAAACGGCCAGCCTACGGTAGGGTCATCGGTCCCGGCTCGCGCGCTCAGGCTGCGCCGAGTCGCTGAACGGCGCGGCGACCCGGACCGGCAGAAAGGCGCGGCGAAACGCCACCCGCGGTAGGTCCAGCGCACCGGCCGGGGTCAATATGCTCCTCGGGATGGTCGACTCGGAACCAGAGCCCCCGGAGCCCGAGCCACAGGGACGATGTGTCTGCGGCCAGCGGGTCTCGATCTCGGACGCGCGTGAGATAACGCTCCCCAACGGTCGGCCGGGGTGGGAGGGCTACTGTCCTGAGTGCGGTGCGCCGCTGTTCGTGATCCGGCGCGAGCGCCGGGCGAGCCGCTAACCAGGGAGCACGGGGGGGAACATGTTACGGTGACGTAGGTTACACCACCGTAACCAGAGATTCCGGTCAATGGCGTCTGGAGGATCGATGGAGGAAACGGCGCAAGCCCACGCGAAGGTCGTGATCGTCGGCGCGGGGTTCTCTGGTCTGGCCACGGCGATCCGGCTCAAGCAGCAGGGCATCCACGACTTCATCGTCCTCGAGCGGTCCGATGAGGTCGGTGGGACGTGGCAGTACAACACCTATCCGGGGTGCCGGTGCGATGTGCCGTCTCACCTTTATTCGCTGTCGTTCGCGCCGAACCCGGGCTGGTCACACACCTACTCGGCGCAGGCCGAGATCCGCGAGTACCTGCGCGGCTGCGCCGATCGATTCGGGATCCGCCCCCATCTGCGCATGAACGTCGAGGTGACAGCGGCCAGTTGGCGCGAGCAGGACGAGCTGTGGGAGATCGAGACAGACACGGGAACGTTCACGGCGTCGGTCCTGGTGAGCGGCATGGGTCCGTTGACCCAGCCCCTGATCCCAGACATACCTGGGCTTGACCGCTTTGAGGGCAAGACGATGCACTCGGCGCGGTGGGATCACGATTACGAGCTGACTGGCAAGCGCGTGGCCTCGATCGGCACGGGAGCGTCGGCGATCCAGTACGTGCCGGCGATCCGTCACGACGTCGAGCGGATGTACGTGTTTCAGCGGACCGCCCCCTGGGTGATGCCGCACAGCGACCGGCCGATCAGCCACGCCGAGCGCGTGCTCTACCGCCGCGTCCCGCTCGCCCAGCGGCTGGTCCGCGCCGCCGTATACGCCGGTCGAGAGCTGCTCGTGCTCGGGTTTGCCAAGGAGCCGCGGCTGATGGGGCTGCTCGAGAAGCTCGCCCGCTTGCACATGCGCATTCAGATCGCCGATCCCGAGCTGCTCGAGCAGGTGACGCCCGACTACACCCTCGGCTGCAAACGCATCCTTCCGTCAAACCGCTGGTATGAGGCCCTCGGTGAGCCAAACGTGGAGCTCGTGACCGGTGGCATCACGGAGATCCGAGAGCATTCGATCGTGGACGGCAACGGAGTGGAGCGAGAGGTCGACGCGATCATCTTCGGCACCGGATTCCACGTGACCGACATGCCGGTCGCGCGCCAGATGCGAGGCCGCGACGGCAGACTGATCAGCGACGTGTGGCAGGGTAGCCCGCGCGCCTACCTCGGCACGGCCCTGCCGGGATTTCCGAACCTTTTCCTGCTGCTCGGTCCAAACACGGGTCTCGGCCACAGCTCGATGGTCTACATGATCGAGTCGCAGGTGCAACACGTGCTGCGCGCGATCCAGGTCATGGACAGCAAAGGTGCGGCGACGATCGAGGTGCGCGCGGAGGCGCACGCGGAGTTCAATCGTGAGATCGATACCCAGATGCAGGGAACCGTCTGGGACACCGGCGGGTGCGTGAGCTTCTATCTCGACGACACCGGGCGCAACGCCACCCTGTGGCCCGGCTGGACCTGGCGCTTTCGCCAGCGCGCCGGTCGCTTTGACCCCGACGCCTACACCCTCCGGCCCCGCAAGCTCGCGGTGGCGGCAGCCGGGTGACCTCGCGCGGCCTGGATGACCGCGTGTGAGCGATGACACTCTGGATGTGAGCAGAATTACCGTAGGTTGGACACGAACGTGTGTTTGGTGGCGGCGGCGGCGGGTAAGGAGCCCGGACGGCGGCGGGACCGGGGCCTAAAGCTAACGGGGGGCTCGAAGCCAGTCGACGATGGCCTGCGGCCGCTGCTCAGGCACCCAATGGGCGACGCGATCGAGAATTGCCACGTCTAGCTGCGGCTGGCCCTTCACCGGGCCGGGGGTCGCTCCCGTGGTAACCAGATCCCGCGCCCCGACCAGCAGCGTCGTGGGCACCTCCAGCTTGCTGGCGGCGTAGCGCCCCCGGGCGATCGAGGCCACCTCGCGGGTCAGGAACGTCCGGTACATCGCGACGCTGACCTCGTCTGGAAGGTGCTCGGCGAACACTGCAACGTCGTTGGACTCGAGACGATCACCGCCCCGGCCGCTCTGCAGGAGCCTGCCGACCATCGACCGCGCGAGCCGGGGTCCGAGAAACGGCAGGCTGATCGGCGCTTGATAGCTGAGCATCAGCGCCAACCGGCGCGGATCCGGGGGCGCCCACGGATGGGGGATGCACAGCGCGAGCATCCGCTCGATGCGCTGTGGCGCTCGCAGCGCAGCCAGAAAGCCCGTCCAGCCGCCCCAGTCATGGCCGACCCACGTGACCGTCTCGACATCCAGGGCGTCCAACACGGCGAGCAGGTCAGAGGTCAGTTGCTCCTTCTCATAGCCTGACCTCGGCGCCTCGGTCCACCCGTGACCACGCAGGTCGGGCGCGATCACCCGGAAGCGGTCGGCGAGGAGCGGGATGACTCGGCGCCAGGTCCACCAGTTCTGCGGCCAGCCGTGCACCAGCAGCACCGCCGGCGCGTCTTCAGGACCCGCCAGCGCCACGTGCGTCCGCAGTCCCGCCGCGTTGACGTGGTCGTGGCGGACGCCGGTCAGCTCAGGTGCATGCTGCATTGCGAACCGATCCTATGGACTGCGGCGACCCCGCGCCGCTCAGCGCACCAACGGGCTGCCCCAGGCCTCAGCCCATCAACGGGCCGGGATCGGCGGGGATGTCGACCGCGTGCTGCTGGAGGACGGCGAGGGGGGCGATCTCCAGGGCTCGCTGGTGGGTGGAGGCGAGCACGACGTAGGCGGCCGCGCCGTCCTCGTGGGCGCGCAGCCAGTTGGCGGCGGTCACGCACCAGCGGTCGCCGGGGACAAGCCCCGGAAAGCCGTAGTGGGGCATCGGCGTGCTGAGGTCGTTGCCGATCTGTCGCTGGTGCTCGAGGAACTCGGCCGTCACCACGGCACAGATCGTGTGGCTGCCTCGGTCCTCTGGCCCGGTGTGACAGCATCCGTCACGATAGAAGCCGGTGACGGGGTCGCTGCCGCAGCTCTCCAGCCGCCCACCGAGCACGTTGCGGTCGGCCATCGGGTGAGTATCGCGTGTCGCCCATCCTGGCGCACCCAGGTGTGTCAGACGACCGACGCTACGTCATAGACCGCCGGGCCCGCGGCTGACATCACCCGCGCGGCCATGTCGGCCTTCATCGTGGTCAGCTCGCGTTCCTGCTCGGGACTGCGGCTCTCTTGCCGGGTCAGGTCGATGAACTCGTCGGTCACGAAGCCCTCCCGCAGGGTCAACGTCACCGTTCGATCCGCGCAGGCGAGCCGGAACACGAATCGCTCGCGCGCGCGCCCGTGCTCGGGGCGGGCGAGCGACGCGTCAAGGATGAAGCGCTGTTCGGTCACCGCCCTGGTGACCAGCTCGAAGGCATCCCGGGCGCCCGGACCCCCAAACGCGGTCTCGATCAACAGCCGCCGGCGTTGCACGAGGCCGCCGGCGCCCAGCACCGGCAGCGCGCGCTCCAGCACCTTGAAGGCGTGGGCGACGCCGCCGGGCGAGCCGCCGCCATGGTAATCGAGCATGTCCTGAAACGAGAACGAAATCACGCGACGATCCTCGAGGACGACGATCGCACCCGGTGACACACCGCCGAGGCTACTCGTCGGCTCCGGGCCGGATCGCCTGTCGGTTGGCTGCGTAAGCTCTGAGGATGTTTGGCGAGCCGAGCGCGGGAGGATGAGATGAAGAACTATCGATCCGCTGAGCTGCCTGACGACCCACGAGATGAGGGCTGGCAGCCGGCCGGCGACGCTGCGTGGGCGTTGAAGGTACAGCAGCCGTTTGTGCTCGATGATCAGCCCGAGTTGGCATCGGGCTGGATCGTCTGGGATCGCGAGCGCGGCTACCGGTCGTTGGACGAGGTCAGCTTCGAGCAGGAGTACGCGCGCGACGCGAACCGGTCACCGGACGTCAATCCCGGTCAGGCCGACTCGTTCGGTCTGGGCTGAGCCCACCGCGCCGGGCCAGACCGAGGGCCAAGGCCACCACGTGGGGCGCCTTGCGCCGCCCATCTCGGCTCAGCCCGCGACGGCGATGCGCTTCCGAGCGCGCGGACCTGACCCGATGTGAGCTTCCACAGCTACCTGGGTAGAAGAAGCCTTCCTGACAACGGGCGAGGCAGACGAAGGCGAGGTGGGGAAGCGGTTGAGCGAGAGCATCCTGATCACAGGCGGAGCGGGCTTCATCGGCTCTCATTTGGGCCGGCGACTGCTCGATCGGGGGCACCGCGTGCGAGCCCTGGACAACCTGACCCCGCAGGTTCACGGCGATAGTGTTCGACCCCGGTACCTGCCCGAGGACGTGGAGCTGGTCGTCGGTGATGTCCGAGACCGGGACGTGGTCACGCGCGCGCTGACCGGGATCGACGCCGTGATCCACCTGGCCGCACGAGTCGGGGTGGGGCAGAGCATGTACGAGATCGCCGAGTACGCCTCGGGCAACACGTTTGCCACCGCTGTGCTGCTCGAGGCGATGATGGACCGGCCGGTGCGCAAGCTGCTGATCGCCTCCAGCATGAGCATCTACGGAGAGGGCCTGTACCGCGACCAGACCGGGCGAATCTCCGAGGCGGCGCAGCGCGATCGTGGCCAGCTCGAGCAGGGGGCCTGGGATCCGATCGGGCCCGAGCGGCAGTCGCTCGAGCCCCTGGCGACACCCGAGACCAAGCCGCCCTGCCTGTCCTCGATCTACGCCCTGGGCAAGTTCGACCAGGAGCGCATGGGACTGCTCTACGGGTCCGCCTACGGCGTCCCCACGGTGGCGCTGCGCTTCTTCAACGTGTACGGGCCAGATCAGGCGCTTTCCAATCCCTACACGGGAGTGCTGGCGATCTTCGCCAACCGGTTGCTCAACGATCTGCCCCCTTTGATCTACGAGGACGGCGGCCAGCGGCGAGACTTCGTCTCCGTACACGACGTGGCCGACGCCTGTGCGTTGGCGCTCGAAGGCCCCGGGGCCGACGGTGGGGTGCTGAACGTCGGCAGCGGGCAGAGCTTCTCGGTGTCCGAGGTCGCCCGCCGGCTGGGCCAGGTGCTCGGACGAGAGCAGATCGAGCCCGAGATCACGTCCAAGTACCGCGTGGGTGACATCCGGCACTGCTTCGCCGACATCGCTCGCGCCCGGACCAGCTTGGGCTATGAGCCGCAGGTCGACTTGGACCAGGGGCTGGCCGAGCTCGCGCAATGGCTCGAGCGCCAATCCGTCGGCCAAGACCGGTTCGAGTCGGCCGGGCGCGAGCTCGCTTCGCGGGGTCTGACCCTGTGAGCGCCGTGACGCTGATCACCGGGGGCGCCGGCTTCATCGGCACCAACACGGCCGACCGTCTGCTGCGCAGTGGGCGCCGTGTGCGGGTGCTGGACGACCTATCGCGTGATGGCGTGGCCCGTAACCTGCACTGGCTACAGCGCACCCACGGCAACCGGCTCGAGGTCGAGATCGGCGAGGTACAGGACGAGGACACCGCTCGTCGGGTGGTCCGCGGGGCGACGGCGATCTACCACTTCGCGGCGCAGGTGGCGGTGACGACGAGCTTTGACAGCCCCGTGCGCGACGCCGCCGTCAATCTCGGCGGCACGCTGGCGATGCTCGAGGCGGCGCGGCTGCACGCTCCGGCGGCGCCGTTCGTGTTCACCTCGACCAACAAGGTATACGGCGCACTGGAGGACGTGAAGCTGACGCTCGCCGGGGATCGATATCAGCCGGCGGAGGGCGGATTGCGCGGGCGCGGGATCTCCGAGCAGCGGCCGCTGGCCTTCTGCACCCCGTACGGCTGTTCAAAGGGCGCGGCGGACCAGTACGTCGGTGACTACGCGCGCAGCTTCGGCTTGCCGACCGTCACCTTTCGCATGAGCTGCATCTACGGCCCGCACCAGTTCGGCAACGAGGATCAGGGCTGGGTGGCGCACTTCCTCAAGCGGGCGATCAACGATGAGCCGATCACGATCTACGGCGACGGCTGCCAGGTCCGCGACCTGCTGTTCGTCGAGGATCTGGTCGACGCTCTGCTGCTGGCCGGGTCCAGAACGCGCGAGCTCGGCGGCCGAGCGTTCAACATCGGGGGCGGTCCGGCCAACGCGCGCAGCCTGCGCGATGTGATGACGATGATCGCTGAGCTTCGGGCGGCGGCGCCGACCGTGCTCGGCGGTGAGTGGAGAGCCGGCGACCAGCGTTACTACGTTTCGGACACCAGCCGCTTCGGCCGGGCCACCGGATGGTCGCCGTCGGTCGCCCCCGAGCAGGGCCTGCGAAGATTGCACGATTGGCTGCTGGCGGGGCGGGAGTCTGAGCGTAGGGTCCGGGCCGGAGTGGCGGCCTGACTGCCGCCGTGATCACCGGTGCCGGCACGCTGGAGATGCTCGACGCGCCGACCCCGGACCCCGGACCCGGTCAGGTGCGGCTGGCTCTGGAAGGGTGTGGCGTGTGCGGCTCGGATCTGCCCGTGTGGGCGGGCCGACCCTGGTTTGGGTATCCCCGCGATCCCGGCGCCCCGGGCCACGAGGGGTGGGGGACGATTGACGCGGTGGGCGCCGGCGTGACCGGCTTGCGGGAGGGCCAGCGCGTGACGGGGCTCGCCTACCGGTGCTATGCGAGCGATGCCGTGGCGGATGCGGCTGGGCTGGTGGTGCTGCCCGAGGCGCTGGACGGTCGGCCGTTCCCGGGCGAGGCCCTCGGCTGCGCCATGAACGTCTTTGCCCGCAGTCAGATCGGCCCCGGGGACACGGTGGCGGTCGTCGGAGTCGGCTTTCTCGGCGCCTTGATCGTGCAGCTCGCCGCCCGGGCCGGTGCTCAGGTGATCGCGATCTCGCGGCGGCCGTTCGCGCTGGCGGTGGCGCGCCAGGCGGGGGCGGCGGAGACCGTGGGGATCGACGAGCCCGTCACCGAGCGGATGCAGGAGCTGACCGGCGGCGCGCTGTGCGACGTGGTGGTCGAGGCGGCGGGTGTGCAGCGGACGCTGGATGTGGCCGGCCCGCTGGTCTCAGAACGAGGGCGGCTGGTGATCGCCGGCTTTCATCAGGACGGGCCGCGCCAGGTCGATATGCAGCTGTGGAACTGGAGGGGCCTGGACGTGATCAACGCGCACGAACGCGCGCCGGCGGTCTACGTCGAGGGAATCCGGGCCGCGATCGCCGCCGCCGTGGACGGCCGACTCGATCCAGAGCCGCTCTACACCCACCGGTTCGCGCTCGGGCGCTTGGACGGAGCGCTCGAGACAGCGAGCTGTCGACCGGACGGCTTCATCAAAGCTCTGGTGACCGCTTGACCGCCGTAAGCCGAGATACGAGAGCTCAGGGACCGCCCGGCGCTGTGCGACCGCGGCTGGGGTTCCTGGGCGTCGGGTGGATCGGCCGCAACCGGCTGGAGTCACTGGCGGCCACCGGGTGGGCCGATGTGGTGGCGATCGCCGAGCCAGACGTGAGACTGCGTGAGCAGGCGCTGGCCGCCGCTCCGGGTGCGCTCGGGCTCGATGACTCCGAGGCGCTTCTGGGCCTGGATCTGGACGGCGTGGTGATCGCCACCCCCAGCGCTCTGCACGCCGGTCAGGCGGCGGCGGCGTTGAAACGCGGACTGGCCGTGTTCTGCCAGAAGCCGCTCGGCCGTGACGAGGGTGAGACGCGGTCGGTGATCGAGGCCGCGCGCCGCGCCGATCGACTGCTCGCCGTCGACCTGTCCTACCGCCACCTGGCCGCCGTCGGTGCGGTGCAGGGGCTGCTCGCCCGCGGGAAGCTGGGACGGGTGTACGCCGCCGATCTCACCTTTCACAACGCTTATGGACCCGACCGGCCCTGGTTCACGCAGCGCTCGCAGGCGGGCGGAGGCTGCCTGATCGACCTGGGGACTCACCTGCTGGACCTGGCTCTGTGGCTGACCGACAGCCGGGCGGCGGAGGTCACCGCCAGCGTGCTGTTGCGCCGGGGGGCTGCGCCGGCGCCCGACAGCGATGAGGTGGAGGATTTTGCGCTGGCCTCGCTTCGTCTGGACGCCGGCGTGCAGGCGCGGCTGGCCTGCTCGTGGTTTCTGCCCGCCGGGCGCGATTGCGTGATCGAGCTGGTGCTGTACGGCACCGACGGCGCTGCCGTGGTGCGCAACGTGGCGGGCTCGTTCTACGACTTTCGGGCCGAGCACTGGCGCGGGACCGAAACCGAGGTGATCGCCGAGCCGCCCGACGACTGGGGCGGGCGAGCGCTCGGGCAATGGACCCAGCAGGTGGCCCGGGACCCCGGATTCGATCAATCGGCCGATCGATACCTCGCGCTGGCCGCCGTCGTTGACCAGGTCTACCAAGCCGCGACATGAGCACAACAGTCCTGATGACCACCGACACCGTGGGTGGCGTACTCACCTATACGGCCGAGCTCGTGCGCGCCCTGGCTCCCGACGCCGATGTGGTGCTGGCCACGATGGGCGAGCCGCTGCGAGAGGATCAGCGGGCTCTGCTGTCCGCCGCCGGGGCGAAGAGCGTGCATGACGGCGGGTATGCGCTGGAGTGGATGCCCGGCCGTGCTGACCAGGTGCAGGCAGCTGGCCAGTGGCTGCTCGAGCTCGAGGCTCGCGTGCGACCCGATCTCGTGCACCTCAACGGTTACGCGCACGGTGCGCTGCCGTGGAGCGTTCCGCGGGTGGTCGTCGGTCATTCTTGCGTGCTCTCGTGGTGGCGAGCCGTCCACGGGGTGCCGGCGCCGCCGGCCTGGGACGGTTACCGGGCCGCCGTGGTCGACGGCCTCAATGCGGCGGACGCCGTCGTGGCGCCGACCCAGACGATGCTGGCCCAGCTCGCCGACCTGTATGGGGAGTGGCCGGGCGAAGCGATCGTGATCCACAACGGCAGCTCGGCGGTGCCGTGGTCGGATCAATCGCCCGAATCGCCCCAATCGCCCCAGTCGCCCCAGTCGCCCCAGTCGCCCAAGGCTCCGTTCGTGCTCGGCGCCGGCCGGCTGTGGGACCAGGCTAAGAACGTGGTCGCCCTGGACCGCGCCGCCGAAGGGCTGCCGTGGCCGGTGCTGGTGGCGGGACGACTCGAGGCGCCGGATGGCTTGCCGACGCCGACCAGCAGCGCCTGTCCACTGGGCGAGTTGACCGCGTCCGAGCTGGCGGCACTGCGCCGTCGGGCCGCGGTGTTCGCCGCTCCCGCGCTCTATGAGCCGTTCGGGCTGGCGATCCTCGAGGCGGCTCAGGACGCCTGCGCGTTGGTGTTGGGCGACATTCCATCGCTGCGCGAGCTGTGGGACGGCGCGGCGCGCTTCGTCGCGCCGCACGATCACCGGACGCTGCACGCGGTGCTGAGCGAGCTTACGCGAGACGCCGCGCAACGCGAACAGCTGGGCCGGGCGGCGCGCCGGCGCGCCCGGCAGTTCGGCACCGAGACGATGGGCGGCGCCTACCGCGAGCTCTACACCCGGCTGAGCACCCGTACGGGGGCGCTCAGGTGAGGGTCGTGATGTTCTATCACTCGCTGGTCTCAGACTGGAATCACGGCAACGCTCACTTTCTGCGCGGGATCGTCACCGAGCTGGTCCACCGAGGCCACGAGGTGCGGGTGTTCGAGCCCGAGGATGCATGGAGCCGGGCGCAACTCGTCGATCGGCAAGGGGAGGCGCCGATCCGTGACTTCGCCCGCGCCTTTCCGGAAAGCGCCGGACAACCGGCATGAGAGAAGGGAATGAAAGAGTCCTACGTCGAAGATCCAGCGAATCACGACGGCCCCGAGTCGTGCGTTGGCGACCCGTGA
>JAABUJ010003412.1_pt1 | contig 17887 bp, 12 predicted proteins | sample 5559131 | NCBI WGS metagenome assembly JAABUJ01 (sample SAMN10711875, study PRJNA513366) | rock metagenome | isolation source: Antarctica rocks | place: Antarctica: Victoria Land, Mt New Zealand nord | collected 2016-01-07 | reverse complement strand
GACGGAGTTCCGCTTCAACCACAGAAACAAAGACCTCAATAAAGTCTTGTTACAATTTCTCAGAAAGGACCCACTCTGAGCCCTTTGCTTCCTAAGCCCCACGCAGATTCCCTGCGGGAATGACAACTAAAGAGCAAAGGCAACGCAGATTCCCTGCGGGAATGACAAGCAGTGGTACACCGAACGTCAACGGACGAAGATTCAACGGCCCAGGTAATGGTGGTACTGGGTTTCGACCACGCCCGTGTTGCGGGCGAGCGTGAGCTTGGCGTAGTTGTACTGAAACTCAGATTGCACAAGCTGGGCCTGCGCGCCTTCGAGCGTCGCCTGGGCGCGAACCACTTCCAGGTCGTCGCTCACACCGGCGGTGAACCGGTCGGTCGCGTCGCTCAGACCTTGGCGGGAGAGGTCGACGTTGCTGCGAGCGACATTCACCAGCTCGCGTGAGCTTTCCACATCGAGCATGCTCGAACGGATTTCCGCTTCAATCGATTTGCGCTCGGAAGCAATTTGATTGCGTAGCGCATTTACCTGAACGGCGGCAACTTCCTTCTGGCCGCGCAATGTGGCTTCCTGAAACACGGGCACGCTGACAAATCCTTCGGCTGCAAAGACACCGTGATACAGCCCTGTCGTTTCGCCGAGGACACCGTAGAAGCCGCCAAACCCGAGCGTGGGCAGGCGCTCATATTTCACCGCCTGCTGCGTTTTCTCAGCCACGACGAGTTGAGCCTCAAGCCCGCGCAGATCCTTGCGGTGCACATAAGCAGTCTGGAGGGCCTGGTCGAGCGGCAGCTCTGCCAGCTCAGCAAAAGGAACCGTGTCGATGAGGTCGAGTTGCTGTCCGGCGGGCTGGTTCATTTCGCGGTTCAGCTGAATCTTGTCTTCGGCCACTGCGTTCCCGGTGCGAATGACTTGCTGCTGCTCATTCTGCAACTGCACCTGGGCGCGGAGGACGTCGATGTTGACGCCCACCCCGGCATCACGCGAAGCCCTGGCGTGCTCGAAGACGAGTTGATCCTGCGCCAGCAGAGCCTGGCTGTTGCGCGTCTGGGCCTCGTCGGCGAGCGCCTTTAGGTACAGCGCGCCGGTGTTCAGGACAACGGTGCCGCGCGCGGTCAGGGTTGCCCAGTTGGCGGCTTCAACTGCCTTACGCGCGGCGCTGAAGAGAAAGAACGCGGGAACGTTGAACACGGTCTGTGAAAGGTTCAATTGCACGTCGGAGGTGTTGACCTTGACGATGGTGGGAATGTTGCCGCTGAAGCCAGGAACCTTGACGCTGCCGGATTTGAAGCCCATGGCTGCAAGGTTGATCTCCTGCGCGCGGCTGTAGGCCTGGAGGCTGAGATTCGGCGCGAGCGCGCTCCCAACCGCAAGGGTCTGGCCATGAACGTACTTCCCCTGCTGCTGCCGGAGGGTCAGCTCCGTATTGTTCTGGAGCGCGGTGGAGATCGCCTGGTCGAGCGTAAGGCGCAGGCTACCGGGCTGCTCGCGGGGGATGGAGACTCCGCTTAGAACCAGCGGGCGCACGACCGCACTGGGCGCGGCAGGAAGAGCCTCCCCGACCTGGGAGAAGGCAGATGTTGGCGCGACCGCGATCAGCCCGGCCAACATCCACGTGGGTAAAGAAGCGCGCGGCGCAGATCGACGGCTGGCGCTCCATGAACTGAACTTGATCACACCCATTAGAGTGCCACGGTGCGTCCACGGTTGCGAAATCGGATGGACCGCGTGGCAGATTGGGCGACGTGCTCCGTCGAAGACTCCGCGAACGCAACTTCGAGATAAAATAACGGTCAGAAACCTTATGCGTCCTACGTTCATGACCCGCTTCGCCCGACTCGCTCCCGCTGCCCTTGCCTTTGCGCTGTTTACCTTGCCCATGGCTTCGCATGCCCAGGCTGTTGCGGGCCCGGGCGGCGGCCACTTCCGCGATACCACGCCCTTGCAGCAAGCCGAGGCGCAGTTGCCTGCGGGCCATAAGGTCGCGATCTACGACTTTGAAGATCTGGAATGCCCGCAGTGTGCGCGCTTTTTTCCAATTACGCATGCGGCCGTGGACCATTACAAGATTCCGTTGCTGCGGCATGATTTTCCGCTTCAGATGCACATCTGGAGCCATGATGCGGCGATTACGGCGCGTTATTTACAGGACAAGGTCTCCCCCGTTTTGGCCGAGCAGTTCCGCAGCGATGTGTTTGCCAATCAGCAGCAGATTGCCAGCAAAGATGATTTGAACAATTTCACGCAGCGCTGGTTCCAGACGCATGGGCAGCAGATCCCGTTTGTCATGGACCCGCACGGGCTGTTCGCCGCCGAAGTGCAGGAAGATGTGAATCTGGGGCAGCGCATTGGCATTTACGAGACACCTACGCTCTTTGTGCTCTCGCCGAAGGGCTGGACGCAGGTGACGGACGTGACCCAGATGTACACGACTATTGACAAAGCATTGGCGGATGCGGCGGCTGACAAGCCGGCAGCTGCGGCGGCACACGCCAAGCATCACACCGCCCGGGCTGCCAGCAAGTAAGCCTTCGCACCAGTCGAAGGATGTCCTGCCGGACAGGCCCACTACGCGTGGTGCGGTCACTTCGTGACGCGTATCCCTGGTCGGGGCGGGGAAAACTTCGTACGTCCTCCCGTTGGTCGGCGCAAATTGGGTTTGCGACCATCGGGAGCACCACGCGAAGCCCAATACCCCACGAAGTGGCGCCCGCCCGGCGTTAGGGCGCACCTCCGGCAGCATAGTATCTAAACAAGTTCTAAGATTGAAGATATGCCCGCAGCGTCTGCGCTTTCGCCGGAAATCCTCGCTCAATATCAGCCCGTGATCGGGCTGGAAGTGCACGTGCAGTTGCTGACCCGCACCAAGGCTTTCTGCGGATGCATCAACCAGTACGGTGGTGAGCCGAATACGCATATCTGCCCGACCTGCCTTGGTCTGCCTGGAGCGCTGCCGGTGCTGAACCGTCAGGCGGTGGAGTATGCGGTGCTCGCCGCGAAGGCGATTCATTGCGAGATTCGCGAGCGGTCGATCTTTGCGCGCAAAAATTATTTCTACCCGGATAATCCGAAGGGCTACCAGATCTCGCAGTTCGACAAGCCGATTGCGGAACATGGCTGGCTCGATGTTCCGGAAGGCGATGGCAGCACGGGCGCGATCAAGCGCATCGGCATCACGCGTCTGCATATGGAAGAGGACGCGGGCAAGAGTCTGCACGATGGCTTTGCCGACTCTGTGTCGAAGACCTACATCGACCTGAACCGCTGCGGAACACCGCTGCTCGAGATTGTTTCTGAACCCGACCTGCGCACCGCCGATGAGGTGTTCGAATATCTGACGCGCTTGAAAGAGATTCTGCTCTACACCGGCGTGAGCGACTGCAACATGGAAGAGGGCTCGCTGCGTTGCGACGCGAACGTGAGCGTGATGCGCAAGGGCGCAGAGGTGTTTGGCACCAAGGCTGAGGTGAAGAACGTCAACGGCTTTCGCTACATTCGTGCCGCCGTGGAGTACGAGATCGAGCGGCAGATTGGCGTGATCGAAGAGGGGGGCCGTGTGGTGCAGGAGAGCCGCCTTTGGAACTCGGCGGAAGGCCGGACCTACACGATGCGCTCGAAAGAGCAGGCCCATGACTACCGTTATTTTCCTGAACCCGATCTGCCCGCCTTGGTGGTTGGGGCGGCGTGGCAGGAGGAGATTCTGCGCGATTTGCCGGAGCTTCCGGCGCCCCGGCGCAAACGCATGATTGCTGAGTATGGCATCAGCGAACAGGATGCCATGACCTTTACGGCCACGCGCGCGTTTGCCGATCAGTTTGAGACGGCGGCCAAGCGGGCTCAGACGCCGCGCAGGGTCGCTTCCCTGCTGACCAGCGAGATCACGATGCGGCTGCGGGCGGCGGGGCTTGCAATGGGCGAGTCGCCGGTCTCGGTGGAGGGCCTGGTGCTCGCGGCTGACCTGGCGGAGAGCGGCGAGATCTCGTCAAAGATGCTGAAGGCGATGCTTGATACAGCGTTCGCAAACCGCGAAGATTTTGTTGCAATCTATGAACGCGAGAAGCCGCAGCAGCTCTCTGACACAGGTGCAATTGAAGCTCTTATCGACCAGGCGATCCAGGCGAATTCCAAGCAGGTGGAGCAGTTCCGCGGCGGCAAGCGGTCTGTTGCGGCGTTTTTTATCGGCCAGGTGATGAAGGCGTCCAAAGGTCAGGCGAACCCTGCGCTGCTGAATGAGCTGGTTGTGCGCAAGCTGGATGCGGTCTAGCCGATTCTTAGTTTCTAATTGACCGATGCATCTACTTCGAACTGCGGTGTGTGCGGCGTGTCTGCTTGCGCTGGCAGGGTGTGTGCCACGACACGTTGCTCCCGTGCGCGGACCCATGCCACCGAATACGGTGTTGCTGTCGACGATGATGCAGCAGCTCTCCGCTCAGCCCGGGTTTACCGAAAAATTCCTGTTTGAGGTGCAAGGACAACAGAAGAAATCCGGTGCGGCCTTCCTGACCCCGGAACTAGTGAACCGTCTGCGCACCTCGATCCTTGGACACAATTGGCAGGGTCTGGATCACTTTCCAGGCTGGACCATGGAGGCCATCAATCCTACGGTGCGTCTGGTCGGCCACTTCGCAGGGAAGGATGCGAAGGTCGGCACGATAGCGACTGCGGGTGGTGCGCCCGAGAGCTCTCCCAAAGCTGATTCAGCCAGTGCCGAAGCGTTACAGTTCGATGATCTCGGACCCTATGGACTACGAGATGCGGAAACCGTCGATCTGAGCAAGGCGCTAGTAGCCAATCCCTTTCTCAACTCCGACTACGTCAGTGATCTGGGCGCGGGCGTTCAGCGCGGCGATGGGCCTAACCCTGCACTCGCGCCCATGCATGCCCAGAGTGCGCGTCTGGCCGAGGTAATGAATCGGCTTAGCCTGAATGCGTTCGATGGTGCAGGTCCGTTTCGTGTCTCGGTGGGCGGCCATGTGGTTGCGACACCGCAGGATCTGCTGGCCGCGCTGCAAGCGACGGGACATACGATTCAGCTCGATGATGCGCGGTACTTCGCGAACTTCGGACATCTGCATGACAACGGTCAGGACGTGATGATGCCCTTCTGGGTGAACACGCAGATCGCGGTCCCCGGGGGCGGATGGATTCCCGAACGCATACGCACGTGGCTGCCAACCTGGATGCCGGGCAGCGCGCGCCCTCTGCTGGTGCCGGTTTCACATGCGGAGTACGAATGGGTCATCCACGGGCCGGAGGTGAATGCGGCGGTCAGCTTCTACTTCGGTATCGACGGCAAGTCCGAGTTTCGGACGATGGATCAACTCGACCAGAGGTGGGTTCAACGTCGTGCCGCCCACACCTACCACGGTGCGGATCAGGTCGAAGTGACTTGGCTTGCCGGTGAGATGGTGATCGCCTACGCGCACCTGCACCAGGCGCATCCGCGCATTCCCTTCGGCGGCTACTATGCGTTTGGCGTGTGCCAGGATGTTGTGGCCGCGATCGAAGAAAAGATGACCGGCACGACGACGCTGTTTCCAAACACAGCGGACGATGCGTTCTTTACCGATCCGCGCGATGCGGAGATCAACGCGCTGATTCGACAGCTGCCCAAGGATCGCAACGGCAGGCCGCCAGAGGTAGAACGCATCTTCGGCTCGCTGCCCGTGGGCGCGAGCGATGCGGAAGTGTCGCAGGTTTCCATTCCCGGTCTGGGTTCGCAATTGATTGCGGTGCATACGGCGTGGACTCACGGCAGGGTAGACCGCACACTGGCCGGGTTGTCGTTGTGGCTGCGCTATGCCGCGCTGATTTTGGTGTTTGGGTTGGCTGCGGTGCTCACCGGTTTGTGGCGCTGGCGTGTTCGCTCTGCGCGACGACAGGCGTAGCTCAGAGACCATCAATCGACGCGCATGAAATTAGACCGGATCTCCCACCCCTCCAACGACGTCATCCTGAACGCAGTGAAGAGCCTGCCCTGTAAGGGATCCCTGTATTCGCCGAAGATCGCAACGCTGTACACCATTACAAAAGTAGCTATAGGGTTCGTGCGCGATTTGCAGTGCGCGATTTGCAGTGCCCTTTTTATGGTGCAACCCCTCTCCTAGCATCGGGGTCTTAGATGATGGAGGTTTCCCCCGATGGCAACCAAGAAAGCTTCAGCTAAGAAATACGGAGCAAAGTCGAGCGAGAACGTGGAACGCGAGATGAAGGCGATGAAAGCCGGCAAGTTGAAGAGCGGCAGCGGGCAGACGGTCACCAATCCCAAGCAGGCGATCGCAATTGCACTGAGTGAAACGCGCAAGGCGGGCGGGAAGGTTCCTCCGGCCAAGAAAGCGGCAGCCAAGAAGACAGCTGCGAAGAAGCCGGGTGCGACCGGGAAAGCTGCGACTAAAAATTCGGGGAAGAAGGCACCGGCGAAGAAGTCTTCAGCGAAGAAGGGTTCGGGCAAGAGCACGGCGAAGAAGTCCGCACGTTAGAGCTGATTCGCCATCCTGTAGAGTCGTCATCTTGAACGTAGTGAAAGATCCCTGTATTCGCCGAGCGCGGCAAAACTGTACACCATTGCTGAACAGATATAGAGACAACACGAGGCAAACGCAAACCCAGATTCCCTTCGGGAATGACACTAAGAAGCAAGACCTGATTCTCCATTCTTGGAGGGACGTCATCCCGAACGTAGTTGGGGATCCTTGCATTCGCCGAATGTGGCGATACTGTACACCATTAAGAAATCAGCTATAGACCAGCGGGGAAACCTGACCGCAGTTGTGCAACACGGAAACTCTGCTGTTCCAGCAGCGTGCTTTTACTTTTTATCTGCGCTGGCGGACGGTGCGCTGGGAGTAGGCGTGCTAGCGGGCGCGACAGGTGCAGATGCCAGGGCCGAAGCTGCGGAGTCGCTACCTGTGGAGCGTGCGGCGGGAGCCGCAGCAGATTCTCCGCCTGCTGCTGCGGGCTTGGCTGAGCCGTACCCATCGGCGTACCAGCCTCCGCCCTTCAGTGAGAAGGCAGGCGCGGAGAGCACGCGGGCAAGCGCACCGCCGCAGTGCGGGCAGACCGTAATTTCGGGGTCGGAAAACTTCTGGATTTTTTCCGTTCTGCGATGGCAGGCGGAGCATTCGTATTCGTAAAGCGGCATTGTCGATTTCCTGAAGCTAGTCTACCGGAGCCACACCATGGCTGCGCTACGGAGCCAGTTGGACGAGACGCGCACTCGCAATAGCCTCTACCTGCTTCAGCGCGGAGAGCACATCCCCTGCGGCCACCGAACCGGGAACATCGATCTGCACCACCGCAAGCGCCTGGCCCTCCGGGATTTTTTGCGAGCCGCTGGATGAGCTGCGGCCCAGGGCAAAGTTGGCGATGTTCACCTGCTGCTCCCCCAGGATGGTCCCGATCCGGCCGACCACGCCGGGTACGTCGAGATTGCGGATGACCAGCAGGGTTCCGTTCAGCGGTGCTTCGATGTCGATGCCGTCGTAGCTGAGCAGACGCGGCGAGGTTCCATGGAGCACGGTGGCGGAGGCCGAGGTGTCCGCGTTCCCGCCCGCTGCAACCGCGTAGTGCAGCACGAGCCGCAGAACAGAGCCGGAGCCGCCGGGGACGAACTCCTTCTTGTCCTCCTGGATGCGGATGCCACGCTCCTGCGCGATAGCGGCGGCGTTGATGCGATTGACGGCGGGCGTGCCGTCCTCGCTCCCGGCAAAGATTCCGGCAAGCGCAGCGTTGCGAATCAGGTCGGTCTTGCCCGTGGCGATGCGGCCAGTGTAGGCAATGTGAATCGACTCCAAATTGCCTTCGGCGGCAGGGGACAGAAACGCTCCGAGCCGCTCGGCCATGTCGACGTAAGGTGCAATCTCGAGATACTCCTCATGGCTGAGTGAGGGTAGATTGACGGCGTTTTGCACGACGCCAAGCTTGAGGTAATCGCGCACCTGGCGGGCGAGTTGCAGGCCGATGGCCTCCTGGGCTTCGTCCGTCGCACCGGCGATGTGCGGGCTGAGCAGGACGTTGGGCAGGCCGAAGAAGACAGAGTCCTTCAGGGGCTCGGCGTGGAAGACATCGAGTGCCGCGCCTCCCACTTTGCCGGACTTCAAACCGTCGCCAAGTGCAGCATCGACGATCAGTTCGCCGCGCGCGCAGTTGATGATGCGCACGCCGGGCTTCATGATGGCGATTGAGGTCGCGTTGATCATGCCTTCGGTCTGCGACGTAAGTCCGACGTGCAGGGTGAGATAGTCAGCCTGGTGGAATACTTCGTCCAGTGAGGTGAGCGAGACTTCATTTTCGCGCGCGATGACCGGCGCGATAAACGGATCGTACGCGACCAGATCCATTCCGAACGCCCGCGCGCGGCGAGCGACCTCAAGGCCAATGCGCCCGAGGCCCACGATACCCAGGACCTTGCCGCGCAGCTCTGATCCTTGAAGAGATTTCTTGTCCCATTTGGCTGCGTGCATCGTCTCGTTCGCGCGCGGAATGGAACGGGCCATCGCGATCATCAGGCCCAGCGTGAGCTCGGCGACGGCGACGGCGTTAGCGCCGGGCGTGTTCATCACGACGATGCCGCGATGGGTCGCCTCATTGGTGTCGATATTGTCGACGCCCACACCGGCGCGGCCGATAACGCGAAGTTTGGGCGCGTGCGCCAGCAGGGCAGCATCGGCCTGCACGGCGGAGCGGACGATCAGGGCGTCGGCATCGGCCAGTTCTTCGGGCAGCGACTTGATCTGGTCGGCGGTGACGCAGGTCCAGCCAGGTTCAGCCTGAAAAATCTGCAAGGTTGCGGGAGAGACTTTCTCAGCCAGAACGATCTTCAAACTTTGCCTCACAGGTTGGGCAGCAGGGATAGGCTCTGAACAAGCGATTGCCTTCGATGATACCGTGTCCTTCACAGCACAGGGACGTCAGCGCAACCGAGCTCCCCTACCGGGCAGGAAGTTGCCGAGCCGGTCGATGCGCGTGCTTCCGGGTTGCACGGAAGATAATCACGGTACTGATAGGCAGCGGTGGGCTCCCTGGGGTATGCTTCTGTTTTCGCTGCCTTCGCCGGGACCGCGCAAGTAGGTTCAGAGACTGACGGCAGCAGGTTGGGACAGGGACATTCCACATGGCCAAGACCGTAGGCGTTGTACTTTCAAACCGGATTGCGATTGGGCTGGTGGTCGACCATAAGGTGCAGGGAGAGCTGCGCATCCATCCTGAGGGCGAAGAATCTGACGGAGAACTGGTGGAATTGCATACTGAGGCGCTGGTGCGCACGGTGTGCGAACAGGTGATCCGCTTCAAGGATTCGCAGAACGACATCTCAGCCGTAGGTGTCGCGGTTCCGGGTCTGGTCAAGGCAGGCGTGATTGAAGACTCTCCCAATCTGCCGCAGTTGAAGGGCGCGCGGCTGGCGGAGTTACTCTCGGCCGAGTTACACAGCCATGGGCTCAATTGTCCCGTGGAAATACTGAACGATGCCGACGGCGTGGCCGCTGGGCTCGCAGCCCGGGAGGGCCGGCTGAAAGACAACATTCGCGTGTGGACTCTGGGCGTCGGTATCGGATACGGGTGCTATCCGGATACGCCAGACTTTGGCGAGGGCGGACACACGACGGTAACTCTTGATTCCAAGGAAAACTTCTGCGGGTGCGGCGGACGCGGCCACATGGAAGGCATCATGGGCCATCGCGCCATGCGCTTGCGCTTCCTCGATATGGAGCCAGAAGAAATCTTCGCGGAATCGCGCAAAGGCGACCGGCGCTGCCGGGAATTTGTCGAGCTGTGGCACAAAGCACTGGCTGCGGGCACGGCAAGCTCGATTCATGTTTCGGGTCCGGGACGCTTTTTCATCACCGATTTCAATGCCCGTTTCGTCGACCTGAAGCTGGTGAAGGAGTACGTACACCAGATGGTCAAGATGAGCCCATTCCAGAGCTATTCGCTTGAAATTGTAAAAGACAGCCCGGAGACCCGCGTCATTGGGTCGGCGGTCGCCGCAGAGCATGCGATTGCCCGTAAGCGGACCGCAAGCCGCAGCAAAGCGCCTAAGGAACCATCCTGAACGCACGCTTCAGCGCTGGCAGGTGGGGCAGAAGATGGTCGTACGCCCACCTACAACCAGCTTTTTCAGCGGGGTCTTGCAAACTGCGCAGGTCTGGCCGGCACGTCCGTAGACCTTGTGCTCGAGTTGGAAGAAGCCGCGCACGCCGTCTGCATCGACATAATCAGAAACCGATGACCCGCCTAGTGCGATGGCGTGCTTCAGCACGTCCACCAGCGCGTGGCGCAGGCGCTGGAGTTCTGCGTGGGTGAGCCGGCCAGCCTGGCGGCGCGGGCGAATCCCGGCGCGAAACAGGCTCTCGTCAGCGTAGATATTGCCCACGCCGTGCAGCAGCGTCTGGTTCAGCAGCGCAGCCTTGATGGGCGTCCTGCGTTTACGAAAAAGCGCGATGAAGTCTTCGTCCGAGATGGTGAGCGGCTCCGCCCCCGGGCCTCCGTAGCCGGCCGCCCGGACGGAAAGCCGGCCAAAGCGACGTGCGTCCACAAAGCGCAATTCGTTGCCGCCGCTCAACGTGAGCACGGCATGAGTGTGCGTCGTTAGCGGAACGTCCGGTGAGGAGACTAGCAGGCGGCCGGTCATTCCGAGATGCACAAGGAACTCAGCCGAGTGACTTCCTCGCTGCAGCGAAACGACAATGGTTTTCCCCACGCGCTGCACACGTTCGATGCGCGCTCCGGTCAGCACTTCTGCTATCTCACTCTCCGGCGACTTAAAGGTCTGAGGCTTGCCGCTGGTCCACACCGAGAGGATCTTCTGCCCTTGCACACGCGCATGAACGCCATTGGCTACGGTTTCGACCTCGGGGAGTTCGGGCACACCTCGATCTTACTTGCCGCCTAGGACCAGTGCTGACGCTGCAAGGGTGCTATGGGATAGCGACTCACCTGAAGGGCCCAGCGTCAGAGCTGAGGCGGCGGAGTGGAAGCTGGGGCCGGGTTCGCCGTGCTGGGATTGGTTGAGGGCGTTGGGTTCTGCTGGCTCTCGTTTGGATTGCTGGGCGATGTTGCGGACGGTGTGCTGTTAGTAGCAGGTGCGGTAGACGGGAACCCTGACGACGCAGGTGCGGGGCTGGGCGGGGGGATCGTCTGGGCGGGTCCAGGTGCGTCCTCGATGCGCTGATTGCCCGGCTCGACTGGCTGACCATACGCTGGCACCACACCAGTCTGGGTAGGCCCGGGCACATTCTGAATTCGGTTCTGCTTCTGCTGCGCATCACTTTGCTGCTGGGCAGCCTGGATCTGTTGTTCGTTCAGCGCGGCAGCGCGCGCAGATTGAGCCTTCTGCTGCTTGAGCAGCTTCTGGTCGGCGGCCTGCTGGCGTGAAGAAGATGCGGATGTGGAAGGCGCGTCAGACTTCGCTGGGGCGTCGTTCTGATTCACATTTCCGGCAGCGCGGACGCGGTTTCGCCCAATTTTGCGCTTGCGCGAATGCTTGTGTGCGGTTGAATTGTGGGTCTGAGGAGACGCTGCCGCGGAAGCATCCTGGGGCAGAGCCTGGGCAGCCAACGGCAACACCAGGCTAACGAAGAGGAGAAGCCGAATTTGATGTAATAAACGAGCGACCATGGTGAACTCCGTAGGGCGTGAGATTGCAGTGAAAGGGGCTGGACCAGAGCTGCGGTTGTAGGCCGCCACTCCGGACCAATGGGTTAGTGATGCGGCGGAGGCTCCTTGTTCGGGTCGGGCTTCGCTTTCTCCTGAGCCGGCTGCTGCGGTCGTGCGCGTTGTTGAGCAGCCTGCTGTTGAGCAAGCTGTTGCGCGGCCTGCTGCTGTGCTTGTGCTTGCGCCTGCTGTTGTGCCTGTTGCTGGGCACGCTGTTCAATCGCCTGCTGATGTGCCCGTGCTTGTGCTTGCTGCTGCGCTTGCTGTTGTGCTAGTTGCTGAGCGCGCTGTTGAGCGGCCTGCTGCTGCGCACGTTGCTGCGTTTGCTGTTGCGCTTGTTGTTGAGCACGCTGCTGCGCGGCTTGTTGCAGTGCGTGTGCCTGCGCTTGCTGTTGCGCTTCTTGTTGAGCACGCTGTTGTGCGGCTTGCTGCTGAATGCCTTTCGCCTGCTGTTGCGCCTGCTGCTGAGCGGCTTGCTGCTGCGCACGTTGCTGCGTTTGCTGTTGCGCCTGCTGTTGGACGCGTTGTTGCGCAGCCTGCTGTTGAGCACGTTCTTGCGCTTGTTGCTGAGCGGCCTGCTGCTGAGCGCGTTGCTTTGCCTGCTGTTGCTCCGCTTGCTTTGCCTGCTGTTGAGCCGCTTGCTGCTGAGTCTGCTGCTGCTGCGAACGTTGCTGAATTGCCTGTTGAGCAAGTTGCTGCGCAGCCTTCTGTTGAGCAAGTTGCTGCTGCTGTTGCGCCTGCTGCTGGGCCAATTGCTGCTGCTTCTGGTTCAACTGCTGTAGTTGCGGCGCGCGTTGTTGCGCAGTGAACTGCTGGTTTTGCTGAACCTGGCGTTGTTGCAAAGCAAACGCCTGCTGCTGGGCGAGTTGCTGCTGTTGTTGCGCTTGCTGCGTCCTCTGCTGCTGAACGCGTTGCTGCTGCTTGTGATTCACCTGCTGCAGTTGCTGAGCGCGCTGCTGGGCCGTCAACTGCTGGTTCTGCTGGACCTGGCGTTGCTGCAAAGCAAGCGCCTGTTGCTGGGCTAACTGCTGCTGCCTGGCATTCTGCTGTTGCTGCAGGCCGCTGCGCTGCTGCAACGCGAGCTGCTGCGCCTGCTGGCCTGCAACCTGCTGCTGCTTCGCCTGCTGTTGAATCTGCACCTGGCGTTGCTGCGCCTCTCTTTGCTGAATCTGCTGCTGCACCAACCGCTGCTGCTGGGCTAGCTGCTGCTGCTGCGCACGTTGTTGTGCTAGTAGCTGTTGTTGCTCTTGTGCCTTCTGCTGCTGGGTCAGCTGTTGCTGCTGCTGCGCCTTCTGCAAAGTTAGCTGCTGCTGTTTCTGCTGCAGCTGCATTTGACGCTGCTGGGCAAGCTGCTGCTCGGCCCGTTGCACCTGCACCTTCTGCTGCTGGAGCAGTTGCATCTGCTGAGGGTCTGGGCGAACGGCCGGAACTGGCGCGGCGGTCGCAACCAGCTGCGGACGCCCCTGGTTGGCCTGGAAGAACTGCTGCCGATTCTGTGCAGCCTGTTCACGCACCTGCACCTGCGTCTGCATCGGCGGCAGCCGGACCTCATGCAGCACGGCCCAGTCCTGCGGACGTGGTTGGACGTTATATCCTCCGGGTCCGTAGTAGCTGGGCCGCGGCTGTTCGAACTCGCGCTGATTGTAGTTCTGGACGTTGTAGTTGTAGACGTTGGAATAGCGATTGCGATCGACGTGATTGAACGCGAGATTCAGCAGAAAGGTCGTGCCGCTCCAGTAGCCGCCCTCGTAGCCTTCGCCGTTGTACCCGTTGCCGTAGGGAACGCCCCCGTAGTAGCCGACGTGCTGCCCCCAAAAGCCATGGTGGAAGCGGTAGCGGTTCTGGTTGTACGCCCAGTATGGCGGCGTCCAAAGGGCACCGTCATAAGGAGCATGCACCCACGCACCGGGAACCCAGTAATATCCTCCAGGAGTGTAAGCCCAATACCCCGGCGTCCACACCACATTGGCTTGCGCGGGGTACGGCTGCTGGTAAACCGGCAGCGGAGGCGGAGGCCGGTCGGCGTAGATCGGCTGCTGGTAGGGGTCCACCTCGGCGTCATACTGGTCGGCCGGAGGATAGTTGCCGCTCTGGGCGTACGGATCGTAATAGCCGTCCTGCTGGTCCTGAGCATATTGTCCGGAGTACTGCGCATTTTGGTAGCCGCCCCCATAGTAGGGCTGGCGATTCGAGTACCCATTGTCTTGCGGATACTGCTGACCGTTGGAGTAGCCGTTGTCCTGCGAGCGCTGCTGGTCTGCGGGATAGCTGGGCTGGTCGCGGTAGCCGGATTGATTGCCGTAATCTTTGCGGTCCCGGTAGTTGGGTTGCGTCTGATAGCTGCCCTGGTATGCAGGCGGGGTCTGGTCGCTGCTCTGGTACGCAGGTTGCGTTTGATAAGCAGGCTGCGTCTGCGAGTAGGGCTGGTTAGTGTAGCTTTCTCCCTGCGCGCTGCCCGGGCCAGCGCTGCTGCGCTGATCGAGAACACGCGTCGTGCCAGTGGTATTTGTGGACGTTGCAGCATATCCGGGTTGGCCGGCGTAGCCAGCTTGGCCAGAAGCGCCAGTCTCAGCAGGGTACGGATTGCTGGCTGCCGGGAATGCGGAAACAGGAGCGAGATTGGCCGCTGCCGGATCCTGCCCGGGTGTCAGCGTGGAAGCCACAGTAGGATCTGCGGGAGCAGCCGGATTCGGGGTCTGCTTCTTGCAGCCGGAGATGCCACCAGCAACGGTGAGTGTAAGCAGCGCAGCGACCGGAAGATTCAAAATGCGCATAATTGGACCTCCCGGGAGTCGTCTCTCTAGGTGCGAACGACTTCCCTTGCTTCGATGCAAACCCCGGCTGCACACAAGAGTTCTGCCAACAAAACTGCATAGGTCGTGGAGCGACTGGGCTCCGCCTTTTCAAGCGCCGGTTGGACGGCATAGAATCTGGGTGTGGGCAACCGTATGCCAGTCCGCGCAAAGTTGAAGCGCTTCCGCCATGGACGGCATGATCGCGGCCGCGTAGCCGGCTGACAGCCGCTCCTTCTGCGCAGGCTTTCTGGCCTGCCTCCTTTCACAGTCCATCTGTTCTCTTTACCAACTTGCCGCGCCTTGTGCGCGCAGAGGATTCATGCCCATGTCGACTCAGCATCCTGACAGCTTTCAATCCCGTACTACCCTCGAATCCGGTGGGCGCACCATCTCCTACTTTGCCCTGGCGGCGCTCTCGAAGAGAGGACACGACCTGGCGCGTCTGCCGTTCTCACTCCGCATTCTGCTCGAAAATCTGCTGCGCCATGAAGACGGCACCTCGGTCACGGCAGCAGATATTGATTTCTTGGCCAACTGGGACGCGCAGGCAATTCCGTCGCGCGAAATTGCCTACATGCCCGCCCGCGTGCTGATGCAGGACTTTACCGGAGTCCCGGCCATTGTCGACCTCGCCGCGATGCGCGATGCCATGAAGGCGCTGTGCGGCGACCCGGAAAAGATCAACCCGCTACAGCCGGCCGAGCTGGTGATCGACCACTCGGTGCAGGTGGACGAGTTCGGCACCGCAGGAGCGTACGACATGAACGCGGCGCTTGAGTTCCAGCGCAATCGCGAGCGCTACGCCTTCCTCAAGTGGGGGCAGACTGCCTTCAATAACTTCTCCGCAGTGCCGCCGGGCATGGGTATCTGCCATCAGGTAAATCTCGAATATCTGGCACGTGTAGTATTCACAACACCCGCAGACCAGGGTGGCGAGATGATGGCGTACCCCGACACGCTGGTCGGGACCGACTCCCACACCACCATGGTGAACGGACTGGGCGTGCTGGGCTGGGGCGTAGGCGGGATTGAGGCGGAGGCCGCCATGCTGGGGCAGCCCGTCTCCATGCTGATCCCGCAAGTAGTCGGGTTCAAGCTGACCGGCAAACTGCGTGAAGGAACGACTGCGACCGATCTGGTGCTGACCGTGACGGAGGCTCTGCGCAAGCTGGGCGTAGTCGGCAAGTTCGTAGAGTTCTACGGTCCCGGAATCGCCGCGCTGCCTCTTGCCGATCGCGCGACCATCGCCAATATGGCTCCCGAGTACGGAGCAACCTGCGGCATCTTCCCCGTAGACGCCGAGACGCTGAACTACCTGCGGCTGACCGGACGCAACGAAGTCGATATCGCCCTGGTCGAGGACTACATGAAGGCGCAGAGCCTCTTCCACACCAGCGATACCCCGGAGGCGGTGTATTCGGCCACGCTGGAGCTCGATTTGAGTACGGTCGAGCCGTCGGTGGCCGGTCCGAAGCGTCCGCAGGATCGCGTTCTGCTCTCGGACGCCGCCGCAAGTTTTCAGCAGCAGCTTCCGAATCTTCTGGGACCTGACGGCAACAAAGGTGCGGCCCGCCAGATGGGTCGCTGGGAGGGTGAAGGCGGCCACGCTTCTGCGACCGGAGACGTGACCAGCGCCACAGCAATGCCCGCAGTGGGGACGCAGGCCAACCAGCCCATCGACGCAACCGTTGTTCCGGTGGCGACCTTGACCAGGGGCGCGGGTTCGGTCCCCGTCGAGGTCCCCGTGACCAGCGTCAAAGCGCGCTTCGGCGTGGATCCGGATCAGTATCTCGACCACGGTTCGGTGGTGATTGCCGCCATCACGAGCTGTACCAATACGTCGAATCCCTACGTGATGATCGCCGCCGGATTGCTGGCGAAAAAAGCCGTGGAAAAGGGTCTACGTACACCGCCCTGGGTCAAGACCTCGCTGGCGCCCGGCTCGCGCGTGGTGACCGACTACTATAACAAGGCCGGGCTGACCCGGTATCTCGACAAACTGCGCTTCAATACGGTCGGCTACGGATGCACGACCTGCATCGGCAACTCGGGTCCGCTGCCCACCGACGTTTCAAAATCCATCGAAGACCATGGCCTGGTGGCAGTCTCCGTGCTCAGCGGCAACCGCAACTTCGAAGGTCGCATTTCGCCGGAGGTTCGCGCGAACTACCTGATGAGTCCTCCGCTCGTGGTGGCCTACGCGCTCGCCGGAACCATCAATCATGATTTTGCCAACGAACCCATTGGACGCGGCAGCAATGGCTCGGACGTCTACCTGAAAGACATCTGGCCGACGCAGGCTGAGGTGTCCGAGACGGTGCTGAATTCCATCGGCTCCGAGATGTTTCGCAAGCAGTATGCAACCGTCAGCGAGGGCGATCAGAACTGGCAGAACCTTACCTTCCCCAAGGGTGATACCTATGGGTGGGAAAAGGATTCGACCTACATCCGCAAAGCGCCATACTTTGACGGCATGCAGGCACAGCCCAGCCCGGTTGAGGACATCCGCGCCGCGCGTTGTCTTGCGGTGCTGGGCGACTCAGTCACGACGGATCACATCTCGCCGGCAGGTTCCATCAAGGCAAACGGGCCTGCCGGTAAGTATCTGTTGGAGCATGGCGTCTCCATCGCGGACTTCAACAGCTATGGCAGCCGGCGCGGCAATCATGAGGTGATGGTGCGCGGGACCTTCGCCAACGTAAGGCTGAAGAACCGCATGGCTCCGGGAACCGAGGGCGGCGTGACCCGGCTGCTGCCCGAGATGACGCAGATGTCGATCTACGATGCGTCCGTCGAGTACGCCACGCGCGGAACCCCGCTCGGCATTCTCGCGGGTAAAGAATATGGTTCGGGTTCCAGCCGCGACTGGGCTGCCAAGGGTCCGCGTCTGCTGGGTGTGCGCTTTGTCATCGCTGAAAGCTACGAGCGCATTCATCGCTCGAACCTGGTAGGCATGGGAATTCTCCCGCTGCAATTCCAACCTGAAGAGAACGCGGAAGCGCTGGGCCTCACCGGTGAGGAGATCTACGAGATCACCGGGCTCAAAGAGATGCTGGACAGCAAATTCGCTACAGGAAAAAATCTTCTGGTGAAAGCAGAAAACGGGACCGGCACTACCATCGAGTTCCCGGCAACGGTGCGGATCGACACCCCGCAGGAGATTCTCTATTACCAGCACGGTGGCATTCTGCAATACGTCTTGCGCCAACTGGCAGAGAAATAAGTGGAACACGGCCCGCCAGTTCTACAGAGAAGGGTAAGTAGAAAATAAATGTAGAAAGGCTCCTCCGCCTTTTGTTGTCATTCCCGGAGGGAATCTGCGTGGGGCTTAGGAAGCAGACGAGGTTCTGGTGGCGCTAAAGTGCAGTGATGGCGCTGGTAAATCGTTACTTTAGACGTTCCAAGCTGAGTGAAGCTACATTTCGCCGTCTGGTGCG
>JAABUJ010003411.1_pt1 | contig 17888 bp, 18 predicted proteins | sample 5559131 | NCBI WGS metagenome assembly JAABUJ01 (sample SAMN10711875, study PRJNA513366) | rock metagenome | isolation source: Antarctica rocks | place: Antarctica: Victoria Land, Mt New Zealand nord | collected 2016-01-07 | reverse complement strand
GTGTCTGGCCCGACTGACCCCATCATGCGGCGGCTCCACGCCGACCGCGAAGAGAAGCGAGTGACCCGCGGGAACGTTACCAACCCTGAGCAGGACGGCTTGACACCCCATTCCCCAATCAGAGAGGACTCTTAGGTCCTTGGCGGCGGATTGTTTTCTGCTGATGGGCGAGGAAACGTGCGGGATTGGGGCCTGTTGCCTTGCTGGACCTTCCTTCTCGGACGGGCTCCAGCCCCGTCGGGTCGGAAAGATCGACCCATTGCAGGGCCATCTCACGCCACCTTCGGTTCAGTCAGCAACCTGGGCAGGCGTATGAGGTTGCAGGCCGCGGCCGAGAAGGCGAAGGCCATGTCGACGCGCTCGCGGCCGCGCATCCGGATACGGCGCAGCAGCCCGAACTCCTTGCCCCAGCCGAAGCCCTCCTCGATCCGCTTGCGGATACGCTGGCTCACTGCATAGCCGGGGTGGCGCGTGGTGCGCCCGTCGACGGCGGAGCGTCGCCCGGCCGTGCTCCGGGCGACGTGCGGCGTCACGTTCATGGTCCGCAGTTCGTTCACGAAGTCCTGGGCGTCATATCCCTTGTCGGCCCCGAGCGTGACGCGGCCGGGCCGATCAGCCCGCTTCTCGATCATGGCGAGCGCTGCAGTGCGCTCGGCTTGCCCGCTCGCTTCGGTCACGCAGCCGTCCACGATCAGTCCGTGGCGGTTCTCCATGAGAAGATGCCCCATGAAGCACAGCTTGGCTTCCCGGCCCCGTCCCTTGCGGCAAAGCCGCGCTTCGGGGTCCGTGCTGCTCCGGTGCGTGTCGTTGCTCAGTCGCTGGCCGTGGAAGTCCACCTCGGCATTGCGCCCGCCCGCAGGCGGCGCTGGAGGAGCAGGCGGCGTGCCCTCGTCCTTGGGCCGGAAGCTCTTCATGGACGCCCAGGCTTGGATCAAAGTGCCGTCCACGCTGAAGTGGTCCTGCGACAGGAGCCGCTTCACGCGCGGGATGGCCAGCACGGCACTGAGGAAGGCCGCCGCCACGCTGCCCTCGAGCAGGCGGTCGCGGTTCTTGGAGAAGGTCGAGGCGTCCCACACCGCATCGTCGATGCCGAGCCCGACGAACCAGCGGAACAGGAGATTGAAGTCGAGTTGCTCCATCAGCTGGCGCTCGGAGCGCACGGAGTAGAACGCCTGCAGCAGCATCGCCCGCAGCAATTGCTCGGGCGGGATCGAGGGACGGCCGATCTCCGAGTAGATCTCGCCGAAACGACCGTCGAGCGACGCCAGGGCCTCGTCCACTAAAGTCCGGATCGTACGCAGAGGATGATCCGAGCGGACCCGCTGCTCCAGATCCACGTAGGAAAACAGCGAGCCGCTCCGGCTATCCTGTCCACGCACTCGACACTCTCCCGCTGGCCACGGCAGAGTGAAGCATAGACAGGCCAAACCGCGAAGCCTTTTTCAGCGGCCTGCTAGACCTCGCCGCGACGGCGTCGGGCGAAGCGATGGACCCCCGTGCCGCTCTTGAACTTGTCGGCCTGTCGGATCTGGCCGACAAGCTGCCCGACCGTTTGTCGGGCGGGCAGATGCAGCGCGTCGCATTGGCGCGCGCGCTGGTGACCAAGCCCAAAGTGCTGCTCGCCGACGAGCCCACGGGCCAGCTCGACCGCGACACCGGCCACCACGTGCTCGGCGCCCTTTTGCGAGCCCTCGAAGGCACGGGAACCGCGCTGGTCGTCGCCACGCACGACCCGGCGGTTTCCAACCGGCTGGATCGCTGCTGGCAAATGCGAGGCGGCCGGCTCCAGACCACGGAAACACAGGGACAAGCCGCATGATCACGATCTGGATGAGGGGTATCGTGGCGCATCGATGGCGCCCGCTCGTCCTTGCCGCCTGCGGCATCGCGATCGCAACCGCCATTGTCGGGGTGATCGGCGTCTTTGCGATTTCGAGCAGCGAGACCATGACCCGAAGGGCGCTCGCCACCGTGCCGGTCGACTGGCAGGTCGCGCTCGCTCCGGGTGCGGACGTGGCCGCCCTGGCTCAGCAGGTCGCCGCCACCCCGGCCAAGGCACGGACCGTCGGTTACGCCGACATTGCGGGGTTGAAAGCGACGACCGCCGGTACGAGCCAGACCACCGGCGCCGGGCAGGTGCTCGGCCTGCCGCAAGACTATGTGGCACGCTTCCCTGGACAGATCCGCCTGTTGCAGGGCAGCCTCGAGGGGGTCTTGATCGCCCAGCAGGCGGCTGCGAACCTTCACGTTTCGGTCGGCGACACGGTGTCGATCATGCGCGGTGGTCTCGATCCCGTTCCGATAAAAATCGACGGCGTGGTGGACCTTCCGAACGCCGACGCGATGTTCCAGACGATCGGCCCGCAGAAGGTCCCGTCCGCCACGGCGCCGCCCGACGACATCATCCTGCTTCCGTTCGATCGCTGGACGACGCTGTTCTCGGCCGCGATCCGAACTCAGGCCGGCGGCGCGCGTCTGCAGATCCATGCAGCGCTCGACCATTCGCGGTTGCCCGGCTCACCTGATGCCGCCTATGTGGATGCCTTGGGGTTGGCCAAAAACTTCGAGGTCCGCGCCGCCGGCGCCGCGCAGGTTGGTGACAATCTTGCGGCCCGCCTCGACGCGGTGCGGCAGGACGCGTTATTCGCGCGTGTGCTGCTGCTGTTCCTGGGCCTGCCCGGCATTGTGCTCGCGACGCTGCTCACGGTTGCGATCGTGCGGTCGCAGGCGGACCGCCGTCGGCGCGAACAGGCGCTGTTAAGTCTTCGCGGCGCACCCGCATCCGGCATCGCCCGCCTTGCCACGGTCGAAAGCGGCCTCTTGGCACTGCTCGGCGGGACGGGAGGCGTGCTGCTGGCCGCCGTTCTGTCCTTGGCCGTACTCGGCGCCGGCCTCGCATCGCTGGCTGTCGTCGCCTGGCTTTCGATCAGCTTCGGGGCCGGCGCGATGCTGGCGCTTGCCTCCGTGCTTGTCCCCACCCTGATCGAACTCCGGGGGCAACACGGTTGCGGCGCGCCGTGCGATGCTGCCGCCTAGCACGGGGCCGCGCTGGCAGCGCACCTATCTCGATCTCGCCCTGCTGCTGGTCACGGTCGCGCTTTATTGGCGGGTGGCGAGCACGGGCTACCAGATCGTTTTGGCGCCCGAAGGTGTGGCGGCCACCTCCGTCGACTATACGGCCTTTCTGGCCCCGCTGGGCCTCTGGATCGGCGGGGGCCTGCTGCTGATGCGGATCGCCCGTCTCGGGCTCGACACGCAGCGCGCCGCCCTCGCGGCGGCCTTGAAGCCTATGGCGGCCCGGCTCAGCGATCCGATCGCGGCTTCGATCTCTCGCCAAAGCCGCCGGATCGCCGGCGGGATTGCGCTCGCGGCTCTGGCTTTCGCCTTTGCCACGAGTACCGCAGTGTTCGACGCGACCTACAACGCGCAGGCTCTGGTCGATGCGCAGCTGACCAATGGGGCCGACGTGACGGTCACCGGGACGCGCGCCAACCCCGCAGGCGAGCAACTCCACCCGATCAGGCGCCAGCCTGGGGTGGCCGCCGCCGAGCCGATGCAACACCGCTACGCCTACGTAGGAAATGACCTTCAGGATCTTTACGGCATCGATCCGGCCACGATCGGCCGGGCCACGACGGTTGCCGGCGCCTATTTCGCCGGCCGCGGCGCGCGAGGGACGCTCGGGCGGCTCACCAAGACTCCGGACGGGGTGCTGGCGTCTCAGGAAACCGTGAACGACTTTCAGCTCGCCCTCGGCGACCTGATCAACTTGCGCCTGCAGACCGGCGCCGACCGGCAATACCGCACGGTGCCGTTCCACTTGGTCGGCGTGGTCACGGAGTTTCCGACCGCGCCGCACGACAGCTTTCTCGCGGCGAATGCGGCCTATGTGGCGGCCCAGACCGGTGACCCTCACGCAGAACTGGTTTTCGTTCGCGCCAATGGGGATGTCGGCACACTGGCCGGCACGATCAGGACGGCACTCGGGCCGGCGTCCCCGCTGAAGGTGACCAGCTTGTCAGACGCGGACCGGACCATTGGTTCGAGCCTGGTGGCGGTCGATCTCAGCGCGCTCTCCCGGATCGAGCTTGCCTTCGCGGTCCGGCTTGCGGTCGGCTCGACCGGCCTCGTCCTGTGGCTCGGCCTCGACGAACGGCAGCGAAGTGCCGCGATCCTGGCGGCGCTCGGGGCCTCGCCCGCCGAGATCGGCATGTTCGTCCGCGCCGAGGCGGCGCTGATCCTCGTCGGAGGGGCAGTCTGCGGGCTTTTCATCGGAGAGATCGTGGCCGGAATGCTGGTCAAGATTCTGAACGGCGTGTTCGACCCGCCGCCGCACGCCTTGCAGCAGCCCTGGGGCTACTTGCTGCTCGTCCTTGCCATGGCTTCGGCAGCGCTGTGGATCGCGACCCGGCAGCGTCGGCCGGACGCCGTGCAGGCCGGGATATCTTGATTTGCACCGCAGCAAGAGGGTCACGACTCAGAGAACGCGCGATGCCATCTTGGTCAGGGGAAACTCTTGTGCGAGGAGGGCCAGGCAGAGCAGCTGGCCGCGGCCCGGTCAGTGCGCCACCGAGGGCGTCGGCCACATAGTGCTTGCCCACGTACACGCGCGAGAAGCCGATCAGTCCCGCAGCGATCAGGAAGGCCCATCCCCCTCGCGCTCCGGCTCCGAGCAACGTGAAGGCGACCGCGAAGCCGAACGTGGCGTGATCGGAGGGGAGCGAGGGAACGGTGCGCAGCTTGAACCAGGGCGCCTTTCTGGCATAGAAGCGCAACACCGTCCTGGTGGGGGGAACCGGAACGGGCAAGACGCATCTGTGCGTCGCCGTCCCGGCCGGCCGGCCCGATCCGGGCCGGTGCGCGTGCGAGGTTCTTCAACACCGTCGATCTCGTGAAGCGCCTGGAAGAGGAAGTGCGCAACAACCGCGTCGGCACGCTCGCCAACCAGTTGCGCCGCCTCGACCTCGTGGTGCTCGACGAACTCGGCTACCTGGCGTTCCCTCGCTCCAACGGGGAGCTGTTGTTCCACCTCCTGGCCCGACTCTATGAGCGGACCTCCGTAATCGTGACCACCAGTCTTAACTTCGCCGACCAGCCGCGGATCTTTGCGGACGCCCGGGTAACATCAGCCCTGTTGGATCGCCTCACCTTTGGTCTGGGAGATTCAGGATCTGGTCTTGATGCAGTAGCTGTCATGGTCTCGATGATGTCGCAGTGGCGGGGGTCCCGATTGAGCTCTGGAGCGAACTTGAACTAGGCCCGGCTTGTGGAGGAGTGGGTCAAAGGGCTCGGTCTCGGGCGTGAGGACTACGGCACGCACTCGCTGCGTCGGACCAAGACCGCCTCCCCTGCGATGGCGGCTGGCGTGACGGATCGGCTTTGGGAGGTTAGGGAGATCGTGAACGGTCTGGAGGCTTGGGAGGCCACGAACTGAACGGCGTCACGTTCCCTAGCGAGCGGTGAACATGCCCGGAAATTCCTGCACATATTGACGAGCGAGCCGATCACAAAGCTCGTCATGCGTCGTTGCGGCAAGTCGTTCATTATACGCGGCTTGGAATTCGTTCCTCGGCCTGCCCAGAGGCATTATATCGATCGGATCAACGCCGTGCTTTTCGGCGTACTGGAAAACCATGCCGAAACTCGCGTTGATGCTTCGAAATTGTGAATCGATCAGCGTCACATCAGCCAACAATTGTATCGCACTGCTCGGGATGCAGCACTAGACGTTAAAAATGCAAGCACAACGAGCGACACTTCAATAAAAACGGAAAAGCGTTTTTCATGAACCGAAGCCTCCGATGAAATGGCCACAACGGTGTGGACGATGCAGCTTTCACGGTCATATTCCGTTACGAAGGGCTGCGGCTCCCCTGGGAGCATGTGAGAAAGGGATTTGATGAGCAGCGACCTGAAGTCAGTCGTTCGCCTCGTCGCGACCCTGAACCTCGCTTATTTCGGGATTGAGTTCGCCGTTGCTACGGCGATCGCATCAATGTCGCTATTCGCCGACAGCGTCGATTTCCTTGAAGACGGGCAGCACGCCCAACTTCGCCAGAGCGCGGGCACCGTTGATGGTCACTTCCCGAAGCGAGCTCTTGACCCCGGAACGGCTGCTTCCAGGTTCGTGCGAAACGCTCCACTACGCCCGGGATGGGTCGAAACCTACCGGCTCGGGATCGGCTTGCTGAAGGTCCGGAAGTTGGCGACCAGCCAACGGTAGCTCTTGGCGCATGACAGCGACTGGCGTCCCTGGAGAACGAAGCGAGCAAGACGGGCTCCCCAAGGGAGCTTATCATGACCAAAACGACAGTGCCTCAATCGCCTACGCGCATGCCCTGGAACCGCAGTCGGATCATCTGCCCGAAGCCGCCCCTCAAACCCAGACATATCTGGCCATCCGGATCGTGCTGGCACCCTATGCGCGGCTTCTGGCTGCTCGACACGATAAACATCCTCGACCCGGCAGCACTCGTGCTCGGCGGAGGGATGCTGAAACCCACGAATCACGCCATGTCCTGGCTGGCCGATTTGCTAACGCGAGCGGGTCACGATCAATCCAAAACGCATCATTTCCGCATTGTGCCCGCGTTTCGTCGCGCTCGACCGTGCGGCCTAGATGTACGTCTACACCCGCGGTGCCGAGCCCGACGACGAAAGGCCATGCGCGGTCTTTGGGAACACAGCGCAACTACATCATGTTCGTCCGGAGCTCCGCGGCCTTTCTCGAGCGCTCGCCCGGGAGGCCTTGTACGGATCGGCCTTAAGCGCTCGGTTCAGAACTTGGCGACGAGGGCGATGCCGCCGACCATCAGCGCTGCGCCGAGCATGCGCCAACCGCCGAGCGGATGCACCTCCATGCCGAACCAGCCGTATTTGTCGATGAACAGCGACATCAAGATGTTGGCCGTGATGGTGAGCCCCGCGAAGGCGCCGGCCCCGACCTTGTCGACGAACAAGAGCCCGGCCACCACGGCCAGCGCGCCGACGAGGCCGCCGAGCGGCGCCCACCAGGGCATCCCGGTGATGCCCTCGGCCGTGGGCAGCGGCCGCGGCATGCAGAACATCAGCACGGCCAGCAGCGCCACGATGGGCAGGAACGACACGAGGCTGGCGAGCCACGGATTGGCGAGGGCGTTCCGCAGAGCGCCGTTCATCGGCGGACCCCAGGCCTGTAGGGCGCCCGCGGCCAGGATGATGGGGTAGAGCCAAGCTGCGCCGATGCCTTGCATGGTTGTCTCCGTCGTTGCTGGCGTTCATGGGAGCAGGAGGGCGGCCGCGACCGCGAGCAGGAGCGCCGGCGGCATCACCAGGATGCCCAGCTTCAGGAAGGCGCCGGAGCCCACGCTCTGCTTCTCGCGGCGCAAGGCCGTGAGCCACAGGATGGTGGCGAGCGAGCCGGTGACGCTGAGGTTCGGCCCGAGGTCGACGCCGATCAGCACCGCGCTGGTCACTGCCGTCGATCCATGAGCGGCCTGCACGGCGTTGCCGGCGATGAGGCCGGCCGGCAGATTGTTCATCAGGTTGGTGGCGACCGCGATGGCCGTACCGGCGCCCCAGGCCGTCCAGGTGGCGGAACGCTCCGCCGCGTCGTGCAGGACGGCGCTGAGCATCGCGATCAGCCCGGTCCTGGCGAGCGCCTCCACCAGGACGAACAGCCCTGCGACGAGCGGCAGCACGCCCCAGGAGATGCCCTTGAGCATGTCCCAAGGTGCCTTTCGGTCGCGGATCAGGACGACCACGGCCGTTGCGGCTCCGGCGATGGCGGTCGGAAGTCCGAGCTGCACGTCCATGGCGGACGCGACGAGCAGAGCGATGGCGGTCGCGGCGATGCCGAGCGCCGCCGTCTTGCCACCGCCCGACAGGGTCGGCACGGACACATCCGCCGCGATCTCCTGCGCGAGGGCGTCGCGCTGCGTCCAGCGTAGCACGAGGTAGGTGGCCGCGATCGACAGCGCCGAGGACAGAAGGTAGCGCGGCAGCCATTGCAGCAGCGGCGGCATATGGGTGCCGTAGATCACCAGGTTGGCGGGGTTCGAGATCGGCAGCACGAAGGATGCCGCATTGGCGATGAAGGCGCAGATCAGCAGGTAGGGCAGCGGCTGTTCGGCCTTCGCGGTCCTGACGGCCGCCGCCACGGCCGGTGTCAATACGACGGCGGTGGCGTCGTTCGACAGGAAGATCGTCACGACCGTTCCGACGCCGTAGATCAGGAGGAACAGCTTCCTGGCCGAGCCCTTGGCACGCTTGGTGGCGACCGCCGCGAGCCAGTCGAACAGACCTTCCTCCCGCGCCGTCTCGGACAGCAGCATCATGCCGGTCAGGAACAGGTACACGTCGACACCCTTGCCGACTCCCGTGAGAGCGTCCGGGAGCGAGATGAGGCGCAGCGCGCACAGCAGGGCCGCCCCCGCGACGGCCCAGATGAACTCGGGCCAGCCCATCGGGCGCAGGATGACGCCGGCTGTCGCCATAGCCGTGATCGTCCAGGTCATCGCGTTGGGCGACATGATCGAGCTTTCAATTGGTGAGAGAGGGCTCGATGTCAGGACGAGGGCTTGCCGTTGCGGTTGGGGCCGAGTTGGGTCCCGAAGATGCCGTTCTCCGGCCAGGAGCCCACGGAAGCGGCGTCGCTGCCGTTCCGCCCGCGGGCAGGCGGAACGTATGACGAGGTTGCGACCCGCAGCGTGTGCTGACCCGGGCGCCCGGTGACGTCCACCGCCCGGACCGTGAGTGCCACCAGTCGTTCGGCGGGGATCGGCAGGGCCGCGACCCATGCGCGACCACCCTGCCGCCGCGCCATCGGGACCCATTCGCCGTCCTCGACCCGACAGGCCACGCTTTCGGTGATCCGGTCGCCCAGCACCAGCGCGCGCACCTCGGTTCGTCCATCCACGGCCTGGTCCGCGCCGCGCATGAGCCGATGGTCGGCCGGGGACGTGATCATCACGAACGGGAACGCGTCATCGAGCGCCTTGAAGCGCCAGCTCACCACGCCGCCATCGAGCGTAGCGATCGCGTACCCGACCGGCCCCTCCTCGATCTGGCCGGTCGAGCGCGTGGCGGCGAAGATGGTGCGGCCGTCATTGGCGAGTTCGTTGTAATGGGTGTGGCCCATGTCTACCAGCGCCACATCGTAGGCCGCGATCAGCCTGTTGAAGGCTTCGGTCTCGCCCTCGCCCTTTAGGTCGTCGGGGTAGCTGTGCATGAAGACGAGGCTCGTTTCCCCGCGCTCCTGAGCCCCGTCCAGTTCCCGCTCGATCCAGGCCGCCTGGTCCGACCCGACGCGGAAGTCCGGCCCACCCCCGCCCGGCCCGCTGATGTCGAGGAACAGGCACCGGGCGCCGCGCACGGTGACGGCCTTGGGCAGCGGATCGGCGCCGAGCACCTCGTAGAAGGCGTCGAGGCCGCCGCCCTCCATGTCGTGGTCGCCGGGCAGGATGTGCACCGGAGCGCTCAGCATCTTCAGCGCGGTGGCGGCCAGGATGTATTGCCCGGGAAGGCCGTTGTCGGCGTTGTCGCCCGGCAGCACGACGAAATCGATGCTCCTGGCGCATTCGATTTCGATCTGGGCCACGATGGCCAGGAAATCCGTGAAATTGCGCTGCTTGGCATCGGTGAGATGCAGGTCGCCGATATGCGCGAAGGCCAGCAACCGGTCGTGGTCCCCAGGCTCTCCGGCCCGGTCGTCGTCGAACGTCGTCATGCGGCGGCTCCGGCAGGGGTTGGCGTCGTGGCGCGCCCGTCCGGCGTCCCCGCGCAGGCGGGCTTGAGGATGGACCCGAAGCCGACCCAAAGGGCGATCGAGCCGAAGGCGAAGCAGCCCAGGATCGTGAACATCGGTCCGTAGCCGATGTCCTGCGCGATCCAGCCACCGATGGCGGGGCTCAGGGATGCGCCGAGGCCCTGGACCGTCATGACGGCGCCCTGGCCGACGTTGACCCGGCCCGTCCCGTTGAGAATGCGCGCCACGAGGCCGGGCACGGCGACGCTCTGCAGCCCGGCGCCGATGCCGTCGAGCGTCTGCACCGGGTAGACGCCCCATCGATTGATGAAATGCGCTGCGATCAGACCGCGGACCGGCAGCGCCAGGAACGAGATCAGCAGCACCAGCCAGTAGCCTCGCCTCTCGGCCAGGCGCATGGCGACGAGCGACGCCACGATCATCACGGCCTGCGCCACCACGATGGTGATGGCGACGAAGCTGGCCGGGTCGCCCTGCTTCTCGACCACCACGGCCAGGCCGTAGAGCGGCAGCATGGCGCCGTTGCCGAGGTGGAAACAGGCGAGCGCGGCCGCCAGGATGAGCAGCGGCTTGCAGTCCAGCATCACGAGGAAGCCGCTCGCCGCCTCGCCCTCCTTGCCGTCGTCCTTCAGCCCGCGCGCGGCGCCGTCGTCGATGGCATCGCGCGGGATCATCAGGACGGACGCGATCGACAGCACGCCGAAGGCGGCCGCCAGCCAGAACACCGCCGTCAGCCCGAACCGCCAGCCCAGGAAACCCGACAAGGCGGCTCCCACCATGTTGCCCGCATGGTTGAACGCCTGGTTGCGCCCGACCTGCCGGTTGAAGCCGGCCTGGCGCACGATGCCGAGCGTGATGCCGTTCACCGCCGGACCGATTGCCGCCCCCGCCACCGCGGTCGCGACCTGGGACAGGCTGACGAGCCAGAAGCTCTGCGACAGCAGGATGATGGTCGAGGCCGCGACCGTGCAGATCCCCGGTACGATGACGTAGGCGCGTTTGCGCGTCGTTGCGTCGACCAGCGCCCCGGCCGGTGCGGTCATCAGCATGCCGGCGACGCCGCCGATGGTCATCACCGAACCGATGAGGCCCGACTCCCAGCCGTGGGCCAGTAGGAACACGCCGAGGAACGGTCCGATGCCGGCCTGCATGTCGGCCATGAAGAAGTTCAGGGCGTCGAGGGGCCACAAGCCCCGCCCCATGCCGATCGTCCTCGAAGCCCTGTGCGCGCTCACATCGTGCTCCGAGGATGCCGCACGGGGCAGCCCCACGAATGGTTGAACATGGTCGTTGTTCCTGGATCGTCCCGGAACGCTTGGATCACGCGGATTGCGCGATCTCCGCCTTCCATTTGCCCTCGTCCTCGGCGACCGGCTTCGTCTTGCGCAGCGTGCCATCGAGTTCGACGTGCAGCTCGACGAGGTCGCCGGCCTTGTCGCGGCCGAGGATCTCGAAGTGCTTCGGCTTGCGGCGGGGGACGCCCAGCACGGTGAAGCCGTTGGTCTCCACGGTGCGCAGGGCGGGTGCGGGATCGGCTTCCGTGTGCTCGTGATGCCTATGCGGGTCCGGCTCATCGCGTTCGTCCGGTCGGGGCTTCCCGTGCGCGATGATGACGGGCTGCTCGCCGGTTTTGGCGATGCGGTGCACCTTCAGTTCGGACGGTTTCGTCTCGCCCGACATCTCGACCTGGTCGCCCTGTCGCAGCGACATCCTTTCGGCGCCTTTCGGCCCGAGGGCCAGGATCTTGCCCGTCACCGTCCTCACGACGAACCTGTGGGCGAAGACATCGGTGACCTCGCCGGTGTGTGTGGTTCGAGCGTCATGGCTCATCGTCGTTCTCCTCTGGATGGGACTGGAAGGAGGCCCGAATTGCCCGGCCTCCTTCCGGAGGGTGCATCAGCGTGTCGGCATCGCCTGCAGCTTGTCGAGCATCTGCAGGGCGACGTCGGCGCAGGCCCTCATGGGTTCGTCCTCGGCGCATTTGACGTCGAGCGCCGCGTCGCCGGTCTGAAGGCGGAAGTGAGCAGCTCGGGAGGGGGGCGGCGGACGACGACCATGGGGACCGCCGGGAGGAGGCGGGGGCGGACCGGCACCGTCGTCCATGGCGTCCGGGCCACCGGGCGGCGGCGGACGATGCCCATGGGGACCACCGGGCGGAGGTGGAGGCGGGCCGCCTGCCCCGTCGTCGCCCGTGGCGTCCGGACCGCCCGTGGGCGGCATGGGCGTCCGCATGCCCGGCTGGGCGGATGCGCTCGAAGGGGGCAGCGGCGCCTTGATGCCAGCTTGCGGCACAGGGCCGCCGGCCGGGAGCGGCGGCGCTGCCGACGACTGAGCGAGCGCTCCGCCGGTCAGGACGGCGAGCGCGAGGCCCGATGCGATGAGGTGTTTCATGCCGATACTCCTGTAGCGGCGCCGATCCGACGCCGTCTTGTCGTGCCCCGACCCGCAGAAGCGCGAGGGTGGGCCGAAATGGGTTAGCCGTTGCGGGTGGGATGCCGTGCGAGCCAGTCCGACAGGCCGTCGAGGCCGCGCCAGGACAGCAGCCCGCGGCGGCGCGGCGGCCCGGGCGGACCGACGACGTCGCTGCGGCCGTCGGCGTGGGTGATGACGGCGGCATGGATGAAACCGTGCTCGAACCGGCCCTGTACGGTCACGGCTTCGGACCGCGCCACGAGCGTGGCGCCTTCGCCTGCTCGGCCGGTGTCGACCAACGCACGGCCGCTGTCGTCCGTGACGACGAACTTGTTGCCGAACACCTCGGCCACCTCGCCCCTCACGGCCACGGGACTCCAGTCCCGCATGGCGGTGATCGGGGCGGGCACCATCGACAGGACGGTCACCCGACGGCTCCCCATCATCACGGCCGTCGCGCCGGCGCCGATCGCGAAGGCGCCGAGGAGCGCCGCGACGGCCGCGGCACGGCGCCGACCCGCGCCGAGCGGCATGAAGACCGATCGTCTCTCTCTCGATTCGGGGACAGGATCTCGATCGGTCATGGAAGGGCCTCGCTGCTCACGGTGGCATGCTGTTAAGCGCCTTGGCCCACACCCAGCCTGAACCGGCCGGTTCAGGCTGCGTTAAGCTTGGCTGGCTATTGCGCCCGTCGCCATGAATGACCCCCCATGAAGATCCTGCTCGTCGAGGACGATCGCGCGCTGGCCGATGCCGTGGCCCGGGCGCTGCGGGCCGAGTACTTCGTCGTCGACGTCGCCGCGAACGGCGAGGACGGACAGCATCTCGGCGACACGGAGCCCTATGACGCGGCCGTGCTCGACCTCGGCCTGCCCAAGGTGCCCGGCATCGCCGTGCTCAGGGCATGGCGCGCCGCGGGCCGTACGCTGCCGGTCTTGATCCTCACGGCGCGTGACGGGTGGTCGGACAAGGTGGAGGGCTTCAAGGCCGGGGCGGACGACTTCCTGGTCAAGCCGTTCCGCATCGAGGAAGTCGTCATGCGCCTGCGCGCGCTCGTCCGGCGCGCGGCGGGCCATGCGGCACCGTCGATCACCTGCGGGCCGTTGTCATTCGATGCGCAGCTCGGCACCTTCGCCGTCGACGGGCTGCCGCTACGCCTGACCGCGCTCGAGTGGCGTGTCCTGTCCTGCCTCGCCCTGCGCAAGGAGGCCGTCGTTACGCGTCTCGACCTCATGGCGCGCGTCTACGACGGGGACGCCGAGGTCGATTCCAATTCCCTCGAAGTCATCGTGGCGCGCCTGCGGCGCAAGATCGGCCACGCCCTGATCGAGACCCTGCGCGGCCGGGGCTACCGCCTCACGGCGGGCCCGCCGTGAGGCTGATGCCCGCATCGCTCGGTGGGCGGCTCCTGCTCATCGCTGCGGGCCTGATCCTGGTCGCTTTCGGCGTGACCGGCGTCGTCATGGACCTCGCGCTACACCACTTCATTCAGGGCCAGGTGGACGGAAGGCTCGACGGGCAGATTCTGACCGTGACGGACGCGCTGCGCGCCGGCCCGGACGGCAGGCTCCGCCTGGAACGCTCGGTCGACGGCCCTCCGTTCGAGCGGCCCTTGTCGGGGTGGTATTGGCAGGCGTGGCGCTCCGGCTCTCCGCGCGCGGGCTCGCTCATGCTGCGCTCGGGGTCGCTGCAGGGCGAGGATTTCCTCGTGCCCGGTACCCTACCCGAGGATCGTCCGAAGCCCGCGACGATTGACGGGACGGGTCCTGGAGGCGAGCCGCTGCGGGTCCGCTTGAAGCGGGTCCGTGTCGGATCGGAAATGGCCCTGATCGCGGCCGCGGCACCCGCGAAGGCGCTGACGGGACCGCTGCGTGACGCGCTGACGCCGCTCATCCTGACGCTGGCCCTGCTCGCCGTCTTCCTGATCGGGGGCGTTCTGCTGCAGGTGCGGGTCGGGCTCCGGCCCCTGACGCGCCTGCGTGCCCAACTCTCGGCCGTGAGGACGGGCCGGGCCGACCGGATCACCGGTCCGCAGCCGAGTGAGATCCTGCCCCTCGTCGCCGAGCTCAACACGCTGCTCGATCAGAACGCCGCCAACCTCGAGCGGGCACGCCGGCACGTGGCGAACCTCGCCCATGGTTTGAAGACTCCCCTCGCAACCCTGGCCCTGGTGCTCGAGGAGCCCGGTCGCGACCCGGAGGGGCGAGCCATGCCCCTGCTCACCACCATGGACCGCCGCATCCGTCACCACCTGGCCCGGGCCCGCACCGCTGCGCTGGTCGGCGCCGACCGCAGCCGCGCGCTCCTGGCTCCGAGGATCGCCGACCATGTCGCGGCCTTCGTTAAGCTCTACGCCGACAAGGGCCTGGATTTCCGCATCGATGTCGGCCCCGAAGCCGCCGTCGCCTGCGAAGGGCATGATCTCGACGAGATGCTCGGCAATCTGCTCGACAATGCCTGCAAGTGGGCGCGGACGACGGTTCTGGTGCGGTCCCGAGCCATCGGAACGAAGGTCGACATCGCCATCGAGGACGACGGACCGGGGTTGTCGGGCGAACAGGCCGCCGACATGGTCAAGCCTGGGCGCCGTCTCGACGAGGCTGCCCCTGGCTACGGCTTCGGGCTGCCGATCACGCGCGAACTGGTCGAATTGTACGGCGGCTCCCTGACCCTCGCCCGGTCCGACCTCGGTGGGCTCAGGGCAACGGCGACGCTGCCATCGTCGTAACGGCTGCGTCCGCGATCCGACGCGCTGAGCGTTGCCGCTTTCGCTGCGAAAGGCTTGTTCGACAGTGACGACGCTGGCGTCCCGCATGGGCTCACCAGCCCGAGGCGGACACCGGACCGAGCACCGCCTACGGCTGAAGCTGGCCGAGAGCCACCTGTCTGCTTCACGATAGGCACACGACGAAACCTGCCGTGGCGTGAAAGCGAGACGACGCCGGATTGAAGTCGGCCTTGCCGACCGGCCGAGTTCCTACAAGGGCTTCGGATCGGCCTGGCCCGGATCGAGGGCATGCACGTTCTCCTCGATCCAGTCGGTAAGCTTCTCTATGCGCGCCGCGGCTTCATGGCCGAGCGGCGTTAACGTGTATTCCACGTGGGGCGGCACCACCGGAAAGCTTCGGCGAACGAGCAGCCCGTGGCTCTCCAGCTGTTGAAGGCTTTTTGCGAGCATGCGCTCGCTCACACCGTTCACCTTCCGGCGAAGCTCGGCGAAGCGCATCGTGCCGCCGCGCAGCGCGATCAGGATGAGGACGCTCCACTTACCGGTGAGGTGAACCAGGACCTCGCGCGATCGGCAGGCGGCGTCGAACACATGCCCGCGCTCGAGGCGAGCGGCGAGATAGTCGGGCTCCAATCGCTCCACGATAGCTTACCTCGATGTGCGTACTTACTGGCAGTTAGGTACGCCTATATGTCACGAGCTCCACTTTGAATAGGAGAGCGCCATGTACGCCGTCACTGGAGCTACGGGTCAGCTAGGCCGGCTCGTCATCGCATCGCTGCTGGAGCGGGCGTCAGCCACCGACATTGTCGCCCTCGTCCGCGATCCGTCGCGCGCTGCCGATCTCGCAGAACGCGGCGTGGAGGTGCGGCCCTTTGACTACGACGCGCCCGACCGGCTTGCCGCACCGCTCGCAGGCGTGAAGCGGCTGCTGCTGATTTCCTCGGACGATGTAGCACGGCGAATCGAGCAGCATCGCGCGGTGATCGACGCGGCCGCGAGCATCTCTCCCGAGTTGATCGCCTACACGAGCATCATCCACGCCCACAAGAACCCGATCAGTCTGGCCGAGTCGCACCGCCAGACGGAACGCATGATCGCGGCGGCCGGCCTGTCAAACGCGATCCTGCGCAACAGCTGGTATATCGAGAACTATCTGATCGGTGCGGACGCTGCGATCGAGCACGGAATCCTGCTGGGCAGCACCGGCGGCGGCCTCATCTCGGCCGCCAGCCGCGCCGATTACGCCGCCGCCGCCGCCGCGGTCCTGACCGACGATCCCGCCGAAAGCCGGGTGTACGAACTGGCGGGCGACGAGCCGTTCAAGCTCGCGGACCTCGCCGACGTCCTGAGCGAGGCTTCTGGTCGATCTGTCGTGTATCGGGACCTGACGGAGAGCGAATACGGCCAGGCGCTCGCAAGCGCCGGTGTGCCGGCTGGATTCGCGGCGGCGCTGGCGGAGTACAGCGCCAAGGCAGCCCGCGGCATTCTTGCCGACAACTCGCGCACGCTGAGCAGATTGATCGGGCGCCCGACGGAGCGGATGAGGGACGTGATCCTCCGAGGAACGCGCGGCGGCGCAAGCGTAGGGGAGGCAAGATGACCAGCGAACCGTGCTTCGACTTCTTCTACGACGCGGGCTCCTGCTCGCTCGCCGTCCGGATCGTACTTGAGGAGGGCGGCTTTGCCTACCAGGCGCACAGAATCTCAGCTCGGGAGCCGGGTCGCGAGACCCGGGGTGCATCGTGGCTGGCGCGCAACCCCAAGGGCCGCGTGCCGGCGCTGTCGCCGGTGACCGGGCGTGCCGGCGGGGAGGAGCATCTGCTGACCGAGGTTCCGGCGATCTTGACGTATCTCGCGAGGCTTCGCCCCAACCTCGATCTCATGCCGGCCGACCCTGCCCGCGAGGCGCGGACCCTCGAATGGATGAACTGGCTCTCCGGCTGGCTGCACGCGGTCGCCTTCGCGCAGCAATGGCGTCCCGAACGGTTCAGCGACACCGCCGCCGGTTTTCCGGCCATAGCTACCAAGGGCCGCGCCAACATGCTCGACGCATTCGCCAGCATCGAGCGCATCTTGGCCGATGGAAGGACTTGGGCGGTGCCGGACACGTATTCGGTCGCCGATGCCCTTCTCATCGTCTTCTACCGCTGGGGCAAGTCGATGGACGTTCGCATGGGCGAGTATAGCGCTTGGACAGCCCTGACCGCTCGAACGATGGAGCGGCCGGCGGTCGCCGCGGGGTTTCAGAAGGATGGACTTGCAAGCCCGCTGACAAGATGACCCGCAATTCTGCTGACCTGCCGAGCTGCTTCGTCGCTAATGGCGTGAACGGCTGGTCGCGAGCAGCCGCTTCGGGTCTCGCCGCGGACCGACTGAGCGGCGCGCATGGGCGCAATTCCGCCCGACTGCGTTGGGCGGAAGCTGGGTTGAAGTGTACATTCCCGCTTCGTCATGATCTGGCCCAGAGGAAAAGAATGGCCGTTCCCTGGTCTGAGAGAGTCATTGCGGACCTTCGTCTCGCCACAGCGCTGGTCGAGCGGATCGCGTAGCGAGTGACCGCCGGTGGCCGCGTGCGGGGTGCCGGGCGTACAGATTACCGCGGTTGCGGCAGCTGGCGCTGATACGCGGGCGCCTCTGTGTTCGATCGAGCATTGGCTGATCAGGCGGTGAGCGGGCTGCGCACGACGGAGGCGTGAATGGCGGCGCTCGACGACTGAATGGCCGCCTGGGAGCGGGCGGCCGCCGCGGCGCGGCAGCCCGGCCGCCGCCAGCGCAGCAGCCACACTCGCCTCGAAGCCGCCAGTAGCTTCCAGGACAACGAGGGCAATCGGGAGGCTGCTGAAGCGGCGCGCCAGAGCCTCCAGCCCCTTTGGGTCCCGAGGGACATGAAAGGCCTCGTCCGACGGCCTGAGATGAACGTCGAGCCGGTCCTTAGAGACGTCGATGCCGACGAAGATGGTGGGTTGTTCGTCCATGACCCTACCTTGCAAATGCGGGCTC
>JAABUJ010003407.1_pt1 | contig 17920 bp, 7 predicted proteins | sample 5559131 | NCBI WGS metagenome assembly JAABUJ01 (sample SAMN10711875, study PRJNA513366) | rock metagenome | isolation source: Antarctica rocks | place: Antarctica: Victoria Land, Mt New Zealand nord | collected 2016-01-07 | reverse complement strand
TGTTAGCGAGGGTGCGAAGCGAAATGAAGCGCAAGATAAGTGAAATGAAGCAACATGTTAACAGTAAGGAAACCTCCATGGCAATTTGTCTAAGTCCTTCCGACTTACCCACCTGTGATCCTGACATATGTTTACTGTTCAGAGCTTTGATTTCATTATTTTCATTGCACTTACTATGCTTATCATCATGATCAGATTCTGTAGCTTCATCATATACACTGTAAATGTCTTATCTATACTTATGTACATCATACATCTCAGATCTCTTTCTAATATCACTGTTGCTGCATTCATCTGATTCTTAATGTCACTGCTGTTTATGTAAATATTCAATACTTCTCAATCTCAACAAAGTTTATTGATATCATATCTGTGAACAGCTTCATCTGCATTGTTGTTTATGTGAATAGTTAAGTCATTTCATCATAATAATACAATATAAAGTGCTTTAAATTTCAAGTTAACTTTTAATGAAAGTTATATCTACATCTTATAATGAAGCTACAGACATTTCAGTGAACTCTTTCAGCAAAGCTTCTTTATAAAGTTAGATCTGATTTTCTTCATTAAAGTGTAAATTAATGTAATGATAATATAAAGCATAAACTTTCTCAGTGTCTTTTTTAGCTGCTGTTTCATCAGAAAAAGAAAGAATTTCATATTCAGTGCTGAGCTCACTGTTATGCAGAAGATTTTCACTATAATGACTTCTGTTTATTACTGTATAACTGTCAGTTTTTAAAGAATTTGTTTTTGTTGTATAATTGTTCTGTATTCATTATCTAAACTGTATCAGACTGAGCAGCAGTACAGAATCTGCAGCAGCATCATTGTTACATAGAATTTTTGTAGATTCTTAAGCTTAAAATTTTATATAAAGTCTATCAACATCATTAGATCTCTGAGATTTGTTGTAACTCAGATCTGAATGTGTTGTATGTATACATCTCATTTTAAATGTAAATTTAAGATGACTTTCAGCACTCTGCATATCAGTGATGTCTGTACTGTGTATATGTCTAGAATCAGCTTCACTGTTATATTATGTCTTATAAGACAATTTATGAAGTAAATGAGCTCATACTTAACTGAGACAAAGACAGAGATATATTTTTAAACTTATTGCTCTGTGCAGCTATGCACTGTATGCAAAGCAGTGCAGTTCTTCTCTGCTGACTTTTCTGTCATTATGATGCTTACATTGTTAATTTAACTTGCTGTTATGATCTAAAGCTATGAGTCATTGACTAGATTCAGCATGTCAGCATTGTAGAATAAATATAAAATAAATGATAGTGATAAATTCTAAAATATATCTATATAAATGATAAAGCTCTCTAACTCATATTTTAATAACTTTATTGTTGATGTTCTTTTTCTCAGAAAGTCTTCTATTCAGTTTACTATCTTCAGTAATAAACAGTGTTTTTAGAGATTGTAAAGTAATCTTTTGTGAAAGACATTGTTAAAGACTTCTGATACATTCAGCATTAATAGTGATGTAATTAATATATTTAATTCTCATACTTTGTGAATCTACTTCAGCAATGTATAAATTGTCTACTCTAAAGTGGCCATCAGGTCAGGTTAACTCAGCCTGACTTAGACAGAACTTTCAGGTCAGGTTAGGTTGAGCTTTAATTGTCAGTCTGAGAATCTGAGTCAGACTTAAACATTGAAGCTTAATCTGACTTAGAAGCTCTGTTTAAGTTTTAAGAATTCTGAGACTGATTAATAAGTGAGCTCTTGAGACTTAACTCAAGAATAGAGATTATGAGCTTAAAGATTACTGATATATGAGCATTATAAGTGAGCATTATATATGCACAATTGAACAGCTTTCAATTTAGTCTATTTATTTACTACATTGAGAGTCAGATATTCTCAAAATAGTCTAGTAATGATTGCTTTAATCTGCATCTTTAAATGCAATGTTTCAGTTATGCATATATCTCTTAATAAGAGACATGTCCTTGTGCTAAATAATAATCTGCTTTGTGTAAATTGCAGTTAGATTAACATCTACATTCTCTTAACTGATAAATAATAATTACTGTACAATTCATTAAATATACTTTCAAAAAAGACAACAATATATGCTTTTACTATCTTCTGCAGACTGTCAATGACTAAGCTTTGAAAATAAAACATTTTATGCTGAGAGAAAACTCTTTTTAAATAATTTTAAGTTATCTCACAGCAAAGTCTTTAAAAGAGTAGTTTTGCTATCAGAAAATCTGTTGATTTCTGATAGTGACATATTTTATAAAGAGTGACAGCTGTAGAATGAAGTATTATTATTAAACATTATATTGTGTATTAAAATTAAGCTTACTGCCTAACTTTCAGTGATGAACTGACTTAAATGCTTCAGTATTTTCTTCTGTATCTGCAGCATTATTTTCTTTTTTCTTCTCATCAACATCAGTTTTTTCTTTTTTGAATGTCTTTCTAAATGTTCTTTCTGCTGCTGCTGTCTTTTCTTCACCTAATACAGTCTTCATAGCACTGTGTTTTAAAGTTTTCTTAATATGTATCATAACATAATATGACAGTACAATGATGCTTTAAGATTAAGTTAACAGAAGCATTATCAGAAAACAATTTAAATGCATCTCTGAATGACAATGAGTTTTAGAGTGATTTTGTAGTTTGAAGATGCATTGTAGTTTGAAAGTATGTTGTAGTTTGAAAGTGTGTAGTTAGAAGATGTGTTGAGAGCTTTTAGATATTAACAATACTTAGATGTTAGATTGCTGATAAACAACATATTTATTCATGATATGTGCATCAATGTTATGAGTAAATATATTAACACACTCACTTTTAACACTCAATCTAACACTTTCTTATCTTTATCTCTGTCACTCAATCTATTACACTCACTCTGTCTCTACTCAATCTCTATACTCAATCTCTACACTCACTAAATATATTATTCAATGCTATCACTTGTTTTACTGCTCATTTCTTAAGATTTAATCTTATACATTGCTCTTGTACTTCACTCTGCTGTGCAGCTGTGATGTACACATATAATACTTAATTATATCACTCAGTATAGAACTCAGCAGCTAACTACATATTTTAGATTCTCATCATGATGAATTCAGACATTAAGCTTTCATTGTAAACTGCAAAACACTTAGCTTTTAACTCATTCTCAGTCTCTGAAGAGAGATCTGATCATCATGACTATTTATAGAAGTCTATATATGATTTAAAGAAGACATTTAACAAATACTTAAACAACTTAAAGACTGCATGTGCAAGGAAGAAATGACAGAAACATATGAAGAATAAAAACTTTAAATAAATTGAAAATACAAAGATGATGAACTGCAGAGTTGTGAAATAAAAAAGAGATGCATTGAAAAAGATTGATGCATATCAGATTGTGAACTCAGCATTGAAGAAGATCATGAAAGAAAAGATTAAAGATGAGATCTTGAAAAAGTAATACAATTATAAAATTTCTTGTAAGACTTCTTTAAAATTATTATACTCAATTATATCACTTTTAATTATCTGCAGATGTCTACTACAAAGATGAGTTGAGAAACAAGTTGATGAAGAATGAGAACTGAGCTTGACTTAAAGAGAAGATTAAGAAGAAAATGTTATTTGTTGAAGTTCTTGTGTTAAAAGAAGAGTAAAAGTTTATAGAAGTGAAGTAAAAAATATGTTACATTTATATTTTCTATAGACTCTCTGACATTCTCTAAAATATCAATAAAGATAAAGTTATTCAGCAGAAGCACATCAACATTAATTATTAAATTAAGAAATATTTAACAGTTATAATTAAGCATTATGAAAGAGTTCTAAACAATATGAAAGAGCAAAAGTTACATAATGCTGAAGATTCTGATCTCATCAAGATTATACATTACTTTCATAGTGAAGTTCTTGATTCTGAATACATCAATGACTTTAATTATATATAAATATTATATCACTCAATTATAACACTTCTTAACTTTAACATTGACTAGTTACATCTAAGAGCCTGTATTTGATCAGAAGAAAGAAGATGAAAAGAGTGTAATTGAAGATGTTGATGAAGCTTGTGTAATGATGTTTAAAGATGAGAAATTTTTGAATGATGATTTCATTAATGAATTTGTTCTTGATGACTTGATTAATGATGATGAAGATAATGAGAAGAATGTTGAATCTATTAGTAATGAAGAGAGTAGTGAGAAAAATAATAAATAATCATTATTAATTAAATAGAAAGCTGATCTTCAGAGATTAAAGATGTAAGATAAAGAATAATTAAATAGATCTTTAATTATTAATTAAAGATTTTTCAATGAGAAATCTCTTCATTGATACTTAATATTTGCTATACATAGTAATTTTTAAATAGTGTCTATCATGATTAATATTGTAAGAAATTCATTTTACATTTAGATACATATTCTGTCATATAACTACAATCTTGTATATACTAATTTTGAAACTCTCACAACACATTATCATCAACACATCACTCAAAATACAACAAAGTATCATTTATTTGCTTAACTTACTACAATAACTCAACATCATATCTTTATACAGCTCATCATTCAGTCAAATCTTAAACAATTTAGAAAGATTATTTTTGAGTACTTTCAGTGACAGAACTAAGTCATTTTAATTAAGTCAATCTTATTCTTTAACTTTTGCAGACACTTCAAATTCAGAGTATGTTCTTTGAAAATCTGTAATAAAGTAAGAGTTTCAAGACTGATGAGAAATAACTGTATAGAGTCAGGATACAGACATTAAAATTAAGAATTATGCTTAAATAACATAAAACAGTTTAGCTTACTCAGCAGAGATCTGACAGTTCTTTGCTGAAGTAGCTAGCAAACATGATGAAAGATTAGATATGATGTGTGTTAACTGTCACAATATCATAAATTATTCAGCATCAGAAAATAATGAAACAATCATCATAAAATGTTATCTAAAAAGCAGCAGTTACTGAAAGGTGAAATCAGCATTAAGAAGACAGATTTCAATCTTTGAAGTAATGAATTTAAAGATATGCTATAATTTTCAATTATAATGCTTTAATATAATGCTCACTGTTTGACAAACAGCTCAAAAGATCATTGTCAAATTACTTAACTTTATTTTTAAAGTCTTTAATCAGCAGATTCTTCAATTCATCATAGCACTCAATATACTCTTTTATGCTGTTGAGTATGTAAAGTTTCAAAAGCTCATCTAAATGTATTGTGCTGATATTAAGATTTCAGATCAAAGCAAGATTGCATAACTTCTTAAGTGTTGTGTTGTGAATATTTAAAAAGATGTGCTTACAGAGCTTAAGATACAGATTAAAGTCTTTATTGCATTTAATAAATGAAGCAGTTTAAATCATCTTGCATTTCTAGACATTATTGCATACTTTATTGATGCTGAGTAAAAGTATACAGAGATACTTTTAGTCTTTAAAGAATTAAAGAGTCAATATAGTGATGAAAATCTTGCTGAGTATGTTCTTAAGATGTTGAAGAAGTGAAATCTGGCACATTAATTGCTGATAGTCACAGCAGACAATGCATTCAACAATTATACATTATAATGTTATCTGAGTCAGCTTCTAAATCAGAAGAATATCATCTGAAGTGATGAAACTGAAATCATGAACTGCATAGTACATATGATTCAGCTTGTAGTTAGTCAGCTATTTACATATCTGAAAGTGAATACAAAGAATGATTAACTCATCATTACATTTAATGATGATGAGTTACAAAATTTCACAATTAACAAAGACTACTTCTTTGACATTATACTGAAAAAGATCAGTATATCTTTTATAATACTTTATTATAATGCTCATATCTGTTGAGTTAATATTTTAACAAAAGTCTCATATAGATTCAATTACTAACTATTGTCATTATGACATCATCACAGTGTCTAGAGTTGTTTAAAGATTTGCAGAAGACAAATTCATGAAATATAATTGAGAATGTAAGAACTTAATAAAACTCTTTATATAATATGCTGAGTTAAGCATATAAGCTATAAACTGAACTTTCTCAATGAATAGAACATTTAACTTTAACAATAAGTAGAATGAAACTTCTTAGATATAATATAAAAGAGTGACAACATGTTAAATACATACTGCATCTTCTGAAGCACTTTAAGAATTAAACAGAGACAATGAATGCTATTAATGAGTTAATAATTTATAAGCTGTAATATGTATATAATGATCTATTTAATCATCTTAAAAAACAGAATGAAGCAATCAGAAAGTTTGAATTGTTCTTCAGCACTAAGCTGCAGAATGTTATTAATACATTAAAAAAGAAATTGACTTAATACTATAAAAAGACAGAAATCAATTAAGAGTTGTTCTGTAATCTTAATGTCATATTGAATTTATGTAATAAGCTTAACATGTACAATGTAGAATATTCTCAGTTCTTAATAAATATTATATAGCAAGACTGACATATTGTTTCAATAAAGAGAAGACTGAGAAGATCTATGTTTAAAGTATAAATTTGAGTTTCAACAATACTACAGAGTTAACTATTAGCACTTGAAGAAAGAATTATCAGATAATGATTTGAGAATTCTTGATTTAAAGAAGAAGAAGATGATAGCAATAATGAGTTGCATAAAAAATGTAAAAAAGCATTAAGACATATCTGTGACAAAAGAAGTCTCAGATTATTTGTAAAAGTCTTTAATATTAAATGTGAATGTTTCAATACTTGACTACTGAAAGCTAATGAAGAACTTAAAATCAGTAATGATACAATTCATAAAAGATATACTTGCAATTTCTGCAGCAGATATTGAAGTCAAATACTTGTTCAACACAGCTTAAGACATGATCACATGTTGTTGAAATTGACTAAATTCAGACACTATTAAGAACATTATGCTGATTAAATATCATGACATGTTCATTCTTTCAGCAAAAGTGATAAAAATAATTAAAGAGAGATCTGCATTGATAATGATTGTCAATAATGATGAGAAAGATTCATCAGCAGATAAGCTGAATTCAACAGTAACTAAATTACATACAGAGCTTCTATCAGATCACTACTTCAGTGATAATGATCTTTATGATGATAGTAATTATAAGAACAACATTAACTTCAGACTTTGTGATCATGATTAAAATAAGAACATTAATTTAAGACTTAACAACAATGATTATGATTAAACTTTAAACATAGAAGTGATACAATTAAGCATTATAAATATCTTAAATAGCACACATTCAGAATATGCAATCACTGATGATGATTATAGTCATGAGTTAAGAGAGATTAGAGATCACATAAATTCATTATCTGAAAGATTCATTACAGCAATTAATGCATTAGCTATTAAGATCATCAATGATGACTCAACAATTACTGATCTCAGTCTTTAAATTATTTACTTAAATGACTCTGCTCAGAGTACATTGACTGTTAATATACACACAGTCTTGAATACAACACAACATTGATCAAGAGAGAAAAGTCTTCTTCATTAATAAAGTAGAAAATTGTCAAAAGCATTATATTTACACTTAAAAGCATAGATAAAGTACATTAAGTTCTTAACTGCTTCAGTATCACAATTTTACAAGAGACAGAATCTTCTGTCTATTAATATTATTAGTAATTGTTCAAAATCAAGAGAAATTCATTCATTCTTATTTAAAGATGATGTTAACATTCATTAATTTAAGCATCAGCAATCTCAGTAGACATATATTTAACATAATTTCTAATTTAAACATTAAATTTCTTTACTCTTTCTATGCAGTTTATGAACACTTCAATTTTCTTAAATTGCTTATAATAAGTACAAGTTACATGCAAGCTAATATTATTGAGTGAAGTATTAGAATTGAACATGCTTAGATGTAAAAAACAATGTTTAAGAATCTTTAAAAACATTTAACTTTGCTTAAAGCATTAGAATTCATTCTGATTCTCTGTATCTTCATTAACATTATTATTATCATCATTATAATAATCTTTATTCTTCTCATCATTATTCTATATCTTCACTGAGCCTTCTGTCTCTTAATCTGCATCATTAATAAAGATTAAAGCTTGTAATGTTGACAGTTAATCTTTGTTGTTGATCTTAATTTATAAATATAGTTAATCAGCAAGAAGCTAATAGACAATTGTAAAGAATATTATAATAAAGTAATATAATTATATCTGATCAATTTATATCTCAACTTCATTACTCTTTGACATTGAAGTAGCAGTCTATGAAGTTTAAAATTTAGTTAAATCTCTGATAGATAAACAGTGCAGAATTAATATATTTTATCTTTTTTCAATATTGTTTTTCTGATATCTGCATGCACAAGTTCATCAGATTTAAGAAAAATACATTCATCATTAATGTTTTTATTCAGCATCACTTAAACAGAAAAAGCTACTGTAACTTTGCTTTCATCATCATTTAATATTATCTCTGCTTCTTTATTCTTATCTACAGAGACATTGAACACTGTTGAGAGCTAATAATTATAAAATGAAACAACATTAGCTTTTGTCTTCAGACTTATTATAAAGAAATGTTAAAAATATAATATACATTAATGATTCTTCTTGTCTGCTATATGCTCTGAATTAAGTATGTTGCTATTAAAAATCTGCATAGCAAGATTTGAATTCTCATCTTTAGCTGTAGTAAGTTGTTTATAGCTGTTAAATTGAATGATTTGTTCTTAATGCTTAACTATTTTATCTAGATAAATACTTCAACAGCTTTAAATATGCTTGTTTACTTTTTCAATTTAATCATATCAGTACAGACTAAATGTCAAATAAAGTTGATATACTTCTTCTTTAATTATTAAGAAAGCACTCTTTGCTTTAAGAAGCTTATACAGAGCTTGTGTTTCTTTAACAGTTATGATTAAGTTGTTTTGCTGAGCAGTATCTTCATTCTTCTTTTGCTCAGTCATTACATTCTAATTTATAAGAAAGATCACTATAAATGAAGTTAAAGTCTGATATAAAACACTATAATTATTTATTAATACTCATCATGCTTACTCTCTGCATATCTCTTAGCAACAATTTTCTTTCTTGTCTTAACTATATATTTTACTTTTTAAATTCTCATCTTGAGCTTCTTATATTCTGAATCATGTTTAAGATCTATATTCAATCTGTTCATTGTCATATCATTCTGCTCTTGAGCCTCTTCAATATCAGTATCTGTGAATGCATTAATCACTGAAGAATGTGATGAGATCAATTTCTGAATGATATTAAAATGTAAAGAACTCAATAAAAGAATAAATAAAGAGCTTCTGAGTTCTTGAATACAATTTATTCTCTGATTTAGTATATACTTTGTGCATTATAATTGAGCATTATAATAAGTGAAGTTACATACTAAATTTTGAGTTAAAAGAAGTAAAAGAAGCAGCTAAAGTACTTTGAGGCAGTGCAGCATTGAGTATGAATTCAGAATAATTAATAAGTGCTTTTATTCTTTCTCATTAATCAGCAAAATCTTCTTTCTTCAGATGTGCAGCAATGTCTGAGACAGATAAATTGATTTCATTGATCTTTTTCTTTTTCTTCTTCTCAGATTGAGATGAGAAGTCTAATATATCAGTAAAATGTGTTCTCTTGTTAATGAATTAATTTCATTCAGTAATGAAAGATATGAAGTCTGATGCTTTTGCTATGTTAATGAGTTGATTTAATTCAATGATGTAAAATATAAAGTCTGATGCTCTTATTACATTAATGAAGATAATCTTTGCACTCAGTTTTCTCTGTTTTAATGATGTATCTCTAAAATGAAAGTCAGCATCATATCTCTTCATTACTTACTTTACTTACATGATGCAGAAAGAAAATGTAAAAAGCTTAATACAAAAAGTAAGATGTTCTGTAGAAAGAAAATGTAAAATGTGTTGTATTAAAGATAAATGAACTTGCTAAGTCTCTATACTATCATTTGTTTACATAAATGCTGTGTTTTTGTTATCAGTGAATTTGTAGATAACTAAGATCAATTTAAATTAAGCTGCACAATTATTTAGATTTATTGATTCATAATCATTTCTTCTTAAGCTACTATCTGAGAAATTTAAAGCAATATATACAATTTGTAAAGTGTAGTATCTCAATCATGTTAATTGTAATTTCTTTACTAAGTATAGATCTTCTCACAGTAAAGAAACTGACATTAGAATTATGTTGTATAGCATGATAGAGTCACAATAAAAGTCAAAGTTACAAAGAAATATTAAGTAGATTCTAAAGTTTGTGAATCTGACAACATAAGATTCATTGAAGAGAACAGAATATGAATTACAGATAAAGATGTATGAAACAGAATTAAGCTTATAAAATGAAAGCAAAGAATGAGCTGTTAAGCATGACATTTTTAAAGAAGAAAATTAAATTATTAATAACTCTTCTTCTTTTAAATCAGTTTCTGCACAAAAAGAGTTAAGTGAGTCACATAATTGCATTATTAAATTAGATTAAAATACTCAATTTTAATATTCTCTGATCAGTTCATGCAATGCAGCAGCAGCAGTATTGACAGAAGCTGCATTCTTTTACTTTAAATTTAGAATTTTTCTCATTATTGATTGAAGAGATTTTTAATCAGTACAATGACAGCTTAAAGTGAAATCAGTTAGTCATCATAAATTTACAGAAGATAAGTGAGACATATCTTCATACATTTTTTGAAAACATAAGTTCTTGTATATTAAGAATCTCTTTCATGACTTATTTATGATATAGTTGCTGAGCTACATAAGAAAGAGAATCTGATAATATTAGAGAAATTGCAAAAGATGAAAGTAATCTTTTATATGTTGCAGACATTCTAAGAAGATAGAGTGTACTAGTTAATGTATTTTTATTTTGTAGAGAATGAGTGATCTGATAATTAAGTTAATAATGCTTATATATAATGCTTATAAAGCAGATATGTAGTCAAACAAAAAGAATTGTGCACAATATTAATCAAAAATATTGCAATAATAGCTGCTGCCAATATAAAGCTGCTTAATAACAAAAGCTAATTAATTCTGATTTAGTTCAGACTATCAAGAATAGCTCAACTTAACTCTGTCTGAAATCTGACTCTGCACAGAGTTGAGTTGAATTGCAAAGTAAAGCTCAGTGAGTTAAGTTAAATTCTAAAATCTGAGCCTGACCTGACCTGACAGCCACTCTAGTCTACTCTGTAAATACAATTTTTTAGTCTTTCAACAGTGTTTTAAGTAACAGTTAATAGATCTCTGTCATATAGCTTATTCTGCATATCATCATGAACTTTAAAGTCTTACTCATAATGTTTAGAAGTATTACTAATTAATATATTTTAAATTGCTGATAATTTTTTTTGTTAAGCTTTTGCAACATCATTATAATGAAGTATTTAAAGATTCTTAAATGTCTTCTGCTGTTCAGACATAAATTATACAGTGAGAATAGTAGTGAAAGTAGTTGCAGTAATATTCAGTGTAGAACTTAATTTAATATATCATTTAATTTTAATGTTTTATTGTCTGATGTTCACATTATAATCTCTATTAATTCAGTCTCTGTGATTAAAGACATAAATATCAGCTTAAAATACTTATATTCTGTAATGTTGCTGAGATCTATCTCTGAAGAAGTTAAAAAAAAAATTGTTCAAAGTAGCTCTGTCTTATTCTGCAGTTCTGTAAGTTTTAACTTTTTCATTTATTTTAAAATGAAAGTAAAAGTCTGACTTACAGCTCTGTAATTTCTGACTTACTTCATCAATTTTTATAATTTTTAAGAATTCTTTAAAATCATCTTTATTCATTTTCTGTAACTCATTCTCATTAATTTTGTCAGCTTCTTTTCTTTTTCATTATAAATTCAGCAGTACATCTCTTAAATGTGCATGCTCTGCTCTCTTTATCAACAACAATAAGCTCTATTTACTTCTCTTATTATCTCTTTTGCTTTTGAGTCAAATCCTGACTTTAATTATTTACTAAGAATTAACATCAATACTGTTGTCTTCACTGCAGTCTGAATTGTCTTTATAATGACAGTTATGTGTTGCTTTATGTTAAGTTCATTATAATTATAAAGTAATGTTGACAGCTATTCTGTCAGAGTCTATTGTAGAAGCTTTATGTCTACTTTATTTTACTGTTAATAGAATTGTGATGTGATCTCTGCTGTAGACAGCAGAAGATGAGTGATAATAAAGTAGTGATTAAAGTCATAATGTTGTTGTTGTATTTTGCAATTAATTAATCATTGAGTAATGTCTGAGCTACTTAGCATCAGATCTATGATGCTGCATGTTTATTAAGATCTTTATGTAATTGAGCTCTACAGCAAGAGCAGAGAGAGCTGTTATTTATTCATTATTTGTATTAGCTGCTTTGTTTATAAGTTCTTTTTCATCTTCAGATTTTTCTATGTTAAATAATGTAGATTGAAGTCTCTCACTATAATGTATTGTTAGTGATTATTTTTCAGTAAATCATTTAATTACTTTAAAGTTACTATGATATTCTCTTTAACTGCTTTTCTGTACACATTATGAATGCATAAACACTTAAACTGACTATGTTTAATATATTAAATCTTCAGAGTCATAAAATCTCTGCTGTATGTCTGAACTGTTCAGTCTGTACAGTTCAGTTATAAATTAATGTAAAAACAGACTCAGATTAATTCTTTTTCTGTGAGTTCTGAATAAATCAGATGAAATCAGTTCTTGCAGAAATGATAAATATTGTTGTTATATTTATTGTGTTATGACTTCTAAATGATCAGCACATCATAGTTTTATATGATGAAATCTTAAAGCAGAAATGTCATGATCTTGTTTTTTAACTTTATTGTATTGTACTGTAAGATGATGAAGTTTAAATATATTGACATTACTTCATCATCATTGTAATCTTTAAAGTTAATACTGTCTCTATATTTATAATGTTTATTGTGAGATCATCTTAACTGATGAGCAGTAAACTTATTAAATTCTGCTTAAAGACACTTTCAATTTCTGTTATTTAACTGCTTTTCAGATCTATCTGACATTCAGAGAATTTAATACTTTAATAATTTATTACTATCTTTACTGCAGCATCTGTCTTCTGCATTTTTAGAGATTTAATTGTGATTCTTTTAGATCTGTTTTCATTCACTGATCTTAAAGAGATTTAATTTGTATCTATAATTACTGTTTTTATAGATAATACTGATTGCTTTTCATTTTCATTGATGAATGCCTTCAGAGCTGATGTTGAGATTGATGAAATTTTTATAAGAATCTTAAATATTGTTAAGTGAAGCTCACTGATGATTTCATGACTGCTGCTCATTGTTGTATATGATATAAGTATTACATTCTTGCTGATATTGTTACTGCTATCACTGTTGTCACTGTTGCTGCTGTTAATGCTTTTGCTATAACTATTAATGTCAATCTTACTGACTTTGTCATTAGCTGTCTTTAAGAGTATGACTTCTTTAAATTTAATAACTAATATCTGAATTAATATTCATCATCAAGTCTACTTAATGTTGCATATCATCTACATGCATGCTGTCTCTTTCTAAAACTCAGAACATTTGTTGTTTCATATCTTATGTGAATCTTCACAGCTTACATACTTTTTAATATTGAATTTTAAATTCTTAAAGAAGCAATTCTTAAATCTATAATTCTCTGCATATATACTGCATTTCTGAGTATCTCTGCATTGAGCACTTATGTAATTATATTTATGACATTTAAAGCACTTCTAAATGCAACAAATCTAATCATATAACTCTGTCTTCTTGTACTCAGAGTCTCAAATCAACTCAGTTTGAAGCATTAAATTGATGTGCTTTACATTTATAAATTTCATCATTACAGACTCTGTCACTCATTTTAAGCTGCACAGTCATCTTACATAGTTAATTAAGATGTTCTTCTCAGCTTCAATCTTATAATTTTCTGTCTATATATATATCACTATAATTCACTAATCTTTCATTTTAATGCTCTGTACTAATATGCTGTGCATAACAATCTCATAAATGATGATAATTATCTTGCTGTCTACTTCTAAAAATATAATTCATCTAATATTACTTTACAGTGACTCTTTTTCAGTCACTGTGAATGCATACACTGTCAGATCATCTAACTTCAGTTACTTGACTGCTACAATCTTAATAATAATGATGTTTTAATTTACAGTAATGTGAATGTGACTGTTAATGCAGTTATGTAGTGTAACTGATGAAAGAATGCATTAGTGATTAATGAGAACAGTGTTAATGAGTTTAATGACAATTTTGTAATTATTAGATGTAAAAAGATCTATGATGATGTTTTTATCTTTAAATAATAATGAAAAGAATGCTGCTATTAAGAATGATGACACATCTACTGTCATTTAAGCTCAGATATATGTGTGTCTATATTTTGTAATGATGAAGAATTGCAATACAGAGTTTCTGCTGATGAGAATCTTTAGAATATTCTTTGTAACTATAATATTGTGTTGTACTGTGTTCATGATTCATTGTAGAGCTTTCAGATCAGCTACAATTTAAACTGTTTTAAATTGATTTAAAACTCTTTCTACAAAGTTCTGAACAAATTTGATAAAGAATTCAATGTAAATTCATTGAAGAACTTTCTTAAACTTATCTTTCTTGATTTTTGAGTTCATAAAGATCTGAAGTTGAGTTGCTTCATATTTTAATTGAGTGATGTGCTCTGATAAAGAGAAGAATTACACATTCACTGCTAATCATAAAGATCTCAACATTGTGATCTATATCAAGTTATAAAGCACAATGAGGAGAATTACTGACTAGATTTTAAGCTTATTTGATGCAGTTCTGATGAAGTTATTCTGAAAATTCATTTTGAGCTAGAGGAGGTGTTTTGTGTAGAGGACGGTGCCATAATTCCTTCAGCACCGGGTAACCTCCGCTCTCGGCGTAAAGTTTGTCCAGTTTGTCGCCTGCCGGTCAAATTCCGAGATCCAACATTGATCCATTTTCAGAAGTTACTCAGGGAGATGCGGGCACGAAGCTGGGCCCATGCCCGAAGAGCTGTAAGTCAGCACTCGGCTACATCAATCATACACAGCTGACAGCTTGGTCTGTAAGGCCTCCGAGGTGGCTCCTCTACATCTAGCCCTACAACGCCGCTTTTTAGCATCCGAAGCCACTTCGGCAACACCGACACACTCCGATCTCGCCTCTCGTACACCTCCATATGCTAAGCTTCTGAAGAGATTCAGCGAAGTGCGACGCATACTTGGTGCATCCCGCCGCTTGGCGCTTGCGGAGAAAATCCTCTATTCGCACCTCGACAATCCTGAGGAGTCTCTCCTTACAGACACGCAGAATGGCACAAACATCAGAGGCCGAGCAAATCTCAAACTCAAACCTGATCGCGTGGCTATGCAAGATGCCTCCGCGCAAATGGCACTTCTACAGTTCATGTCCTGCGGGCTACCCTCTACCGCCGTCCCCGCCAGCATACATTGCGATCACATGATTGTTGGAGAGAGGGGTGCGGATACAGATCTTCCGGCGTCGATCAAGGGGAATAAGGAGGTATATGACTTTTTGGAGTCTGCGGCGAAGAAGTACGGTATCGAATTCTGGCCGCCGGGCGCGGGCATCATACATCAGACGGTCCTGGAGAATTATGCCGCGCCTGGGCTGATGATGCTGGGTACCGACAGTCATACACCAAATGCTGGAGGGCTGGGAGCAATAGCAATTGGCGTGGGAGGGGCAGACGCTGTCGACGCCATGGTCGATGCACCTTGGGAATTGAAGGCACCTCGCATATTGGGGGTTAGGCTTGAGGGAGAATTGAGCGGATGGGCCGCACCAAAGGACGTTATACTGAATCTAGCAGGGCGGTTGACTGTCAGAGGTGGAACGGGCTACATCATAGAGTACTTCGGTCCGGGGGTGGAGACGCTTAGCTGTACGGGCATGGCTACGATATGCAACATGGGCGCTGAAGTCGGCGCAACTACTTCTCTGTTCCCTTTTGCGTCCAGCATGATACCCTACCTCGAATCTACTCATCGAACTCCCATCGCTACGGCAGCAGCGAAAGTTGCGTTTTCACCTGAACCACACAATCTCCTGAGCGCCGATGAAGGTGCGGAATACGATCAACAAGTCACCATAAACCTCGCCACACTCGAACCTCACATAAACGGTCCCTTTACACCTGACCTCTCAACACCCCTCTCCCGATTCAAGGATGCAGTAAAGGAGAATAACTGGCCTGAAACCTTTGGCGCTGGTCTCATCGGCAGCTGCACCAATAGTTCCTACCAGGACATGACACGTGCGGAGGACCTTGTCAAGCAGGCTTCAGCTGCAGGCCTGGAGCCAAAAGCCGACTTCTTCATCACTCCCGGCAGTGAGCAAATTCGAGCGACTCTTGAACGTGACGAGACTTTATCAACCTTCTCGTCCGCCGGAGGTACCGTTCTTGCCAATGCTTGTGGGCCGTGTATCGGACAATGGAAGCGGACGGACGGCGTGACCCGTGGCGAGAACAACGCCATTCTCACATCTTACAACCGAAACTTCCGCGCTCGCAATGACGCCAATCCGCAGACTATGAACTTCCTTGCATCCCCCGAGATTGTTACTGCCATGTCTTATGCGGGCCTTACCACCTTCAACCCTATTACAGATACACTGCCGACACCATCCGGCACACCCTTCCGCTTCTCAGCCCCTAAGGGCTCCGACCTTCCTGGCGCCGGCTTCGCACAGGGCAACCCTGACTTCATGCCCACGGCAGGCGTGCCAGATCCTTCCCATCCCGTCATCATCTCTCCCACATCCGACCGTCTCGCCGTACTAGAGCCTTTCGAACCCTTCCCCGAAGGCGAACTAGAAGGCCTACGAGTCCTATACAAAGTCAAAGGCCAATGCACGACGGACACCATCTCTGCCGCCGGGCCCTGGCTCAAATACAAAGGCCACCTACCCAACATCAGCGCCAACACGCTCATCGGCGCCATCAATGCCGCCACGGGCGAAACCAACGTCGCCTACGACCTCGACGGCTCCACCTCCTCCATCCCCGAACTCGCGCAGAAATGGAAGTCCCAGGGCCGCGAGTGGCTCGTCGTCGCCGAGGACAACTACGGCGAGGGCAGCGCCCGAGAACACGCTGCCCTGCAGCCACGGTATCTCGGGGGACGCATTATCCTGGCGAAGAGCTTTGCGAGGATCCATGAGACGAATCTCAAGAAGCAGGGCGTTGTGCCGCTGACGTTTGCGGATCCAAAGGACTATGAGCTTGTCGATGCCTGCGATGAGGTCGCGACTGTGGGTGTGTACGACGTGTTGAAAAGCGGTGGGGACGGGCAGGTGGTGTTGAGGGTCAAGAAGAGGGGAGATGGTAGGGTTGTCGAGGTCAAGACTCGACATACGCTCAGTAAGGACCAGTGTGGGTTTGTCTTGGCGGGGAGCGCGTTGAATCTGTTGGCTAGGAAGAAGGGGGTGGTATCGTGATGGATCGAGAAAAGCCCTTGTCTATAGATATATAATATCCTGATGATATGTGCATGGACATATCCGGCCGTAGAGACCCAGCCGGTGATGGCAACGGTGTGATTTATCACTGCTGCACTGTAACAAGTTATGGCTGTACATATCACACTCGTATTCACATCCACCAGCCATAGATCTACACGCGACCGTTACGAGGATCCCGCCCTTCCTGCATAATTCATCTACCCAGACCCAACTGACCATGTCAGCCACCCACTTCCCCCGACCTCAGACACAGCTCCGCACTCTCCATTTAGGTGCCCATCTCACAAAGCTTTCCGGATCGCGCTTTTGAACTGCCGTAGAGCCAAACCGTCAGTCCGCTCATGTCTCGACAATCACCCTCACGGAAACGCAGACGG
>JAABUJ010003406.1_pt1 | contig 17921 bp, 15 predicted proteins | sample 5559131 | NCBI WGS metagenome assembly JAABUJ01 (sample SAMN10711875, study PRJNA513366) | rock metagenome | isolation source: Antarctica rocks | place: Antarctica: Victoria Land, Mt New Zealand nord | collected 2016-01-07 | reverse complement strand
CTCATCCCCAACATGCCGGAGGTTCGGCTCCGACCCCTCATGCAGCGCTTCGCAGAGGTGATGCAACGATCAAGCGCAATCCAGCGGCTGGTTGCAGTCTCGTGAAATGAGGGGATTCCTGAGGCGCGGGACAACGCTCGTCGCCAAGGTTCCGCACGGACATTGGAAGACCCTGACCTTCATCGGCGGCCTGCGTCAGGGCGAGATCGTGGCACCCTGCGTCTTCGACGGCCCCATCAACGCCGCCACGTTCACGGCCTGGGTCGAGCAGAGCCTCGTGCCCACCCTCAAGCCCGGCGATGTCGTGGTGCTCGACAATCTCAGCAGCCACAAGGATCCCCGCGCCCGGCGCGCCATCCGGGCGGTCGGTGCCCACCTCCTCTTCCTGCCGCCCTACAGCCCCGACCTCAACCCCATCGAGGACGTGTAGCGCTGGAACCGCTGAAGATGGGGTTCCATTGACACCCCAGGTCGGCCACCGAGGTCTGGTGTCGCTCGCCCATTGGTTTTCGAGACGCGATGACGCTGAAGCCATCCCCGCTGCGGTGGACGGATCTGCCGAGCGATCGGCGCCGACGGCTCGTCGTGCTGATGAGCCATCTGGTCCGGCAGCGCCTGTTTGTGGATCGGGAGGTGCAGCATGAGCGCCCAGACCTTACCCTCGATCCGCGATCCGGCGATCCCGGAGAAGATCCAGGCGCGCCACTGCAATCGCCAAGCGGTCGTCTACGTTCGCCAGTCGACCCTGCGTCAGGTTGAGCAGAACCGGGAGTCGACCCGCCTCCAGTACGGTTTGGCCGACCGGGCCTGTCGGCTCGGTTGGCGGCGTGATCAGGTCATCGTCATAGATGATGATCTGGGCCGTTCTGGCTCTTCCAGCGCCGATCGACCTGGTTTCCAGCGTCTCGTCGCTGAAGTGGGGCTCGGCCATGTCGGCCTCGTGCTGGGGATCGAAGTCTCACGCTTGGCCCGATCTTGCCGCGACTGGCATCAGTTGCTTGAGATGTGCGCGTTGTTCGACACGCTGATAGGCGACGCCGACGGGATCTACGATCCCGGCACCTACAACGACCGGCTTCTGCTTGGCCTCAAGGGCACCATGAGCGAGGCCGAACTGCACATCCTGAAAGGCCGGATGCATGAGGGACGGCAGGCCAAGGCGCTGCGTGGCGAGTTGGTCCTAGGGCTGCCGCGCGGCTACGTGCTCAAGCCGTCCGGTGAGATCGCCCTCGATCCTGACGAAGGCGTCCGCCAGGTGATCGGGATGGTGTTCGCCGTATTCGAGCGGCGGCGCTCGATCAGCGGCCTGCTGCGCTACCTCGTGGACCATCATGTCCAACTGCCCGACCGTGTGCGGGCCGGGCCGCACAAAGGCGACGTGTGCTGGAACCGGCCGAACCGCGTGACGCTGAGCGACATGCTCCGTCATCCCGCCTACGCGGGAGCCTACGTGTATGGCCGGCGCCACCACGACGGTCGCCTGCGGCGGCCGGGAAAGCCGCACAGCGGCCGCCGGATCCTTCGGGACCCGCAGCGATGGGCGGTGCTGCATCGCGGGGCACTGCCGGCCTACATTGATTGGACCACCTTCGAGCGGAACCAGGAGCAGATGGGCGCCAATCGGACGCGCTACGGTGGCGTTCCTCGCGGCGGGGCGGCGCTGCTGGGCGGCCTCGTGACCTGTGGCCTGTGCGGCCGGCGCATGTTCACGACCTACAACGAGAATGGCCGCGAGGCGCGCTATGTGTGCCACCAGATGGCGATCACCTTCGGCGCGCCGCGCTGCCAGTCGATCAGCGCCCATTGCGTGGACGCCGCCGTGTCGCACGCCATGCTGGAGGCGCTCTCGCCATCGGCAATCGCGGTGAGCTTGCAGGTGGCTGAGGATCTTGAACTCGAGCGCCAACAACTGCACGGCCAATGGAAGCAGCGGCTGGAGCGAGCCGCCTACGAGACTGCGCTGGCGCGGCGGCGCTATGAGAGTGTCGATCCGGACAACCGGCTGGTAGCACGCACCTTGGAGCGGGACTGGGAGGCTGCGCTCGCGACCGAGGGGAAGCTCCACGACGATCACCATCGTGCCGTGCAGCGCGAACCCGAGCGGCTGAGCGACGGCGACAAAGCGGCTGTGCGGCGGCTCGCCGAGGACATCCCGGCGCTCTGGCATGCTGACTCGACGACGGCCACAGACCGGCAGGCGATCGCGCGCGTCATGCTCGACCGTGTGGTGATCACCCTGCGGGGCACGACCGAACATGCTGATCTCGTCTGCCACTGGGCAGGGGGTGTCATCACGCGACACGGCCTGGTCCGCCCTGTGCGACGCTTCGAGCAACTTGAGCAATTCGATCGTCTGCTGGCGCGGATTACCGTCCTGCGCCAGCAGAACGCGACCGCACAGTCCATTGCCGACCAGCTCAACTCCGAAGGCTGGAGACCTCCCAAGAAGACGGTCTTCGACGCACCGATAATCCGGCGCCTGTTGCAGCGTCACGGGTTCGGAACACGGCGGCCGATCTGGTCAACCCATGTTCCTCGGTTCAGCGAGGACGAGATGACGATCCAGGAGCTTGCGGAACACTTGGGCGCCCATCGCCAGACGGTCTACGGCTGGCTGCGTCGAGGAACCCTGAAAGGCCGACTGACCCGGGTTGGAACGCAACGCATCTGGCTCGTCAGCCGTGCCGAGGCCGCATCAAGAACCAGCAATGGAGAGTCGTCATGACAAAACGATCGAAATGGTCTTCGCCAAGCTGAAAGCCCTCTTCCGAAAGGCCGACATGCGCACCCTCGAGGAGGCCTGGCGCAAGATCGGCAGCCTCCTCGACCTCTTCAAACCAGACGAATGCGCAGCCTATCTGCGCCACGCAGGATATGCTCCTAAAACTGTCTGACAGACCCTAAACCTGGTCTTTATGGACTCGCGCCTTCAGGGCTTTGTCCCTTTTGGGCGTTTCCTCCCTAGACTTGGGCCGCTCCTCGGAGCGGCCTTTTTCTATGCAGGGTCGGGCTCGCACATCCACCACCGCTGCTCGGGTGGGCAAAGAACCTGTTTCCACCGTGAGGCGGATCTCCGGCACAGGCTGCAGATCGGCCATTTCACTCAAGTGCCAATCTGACATCGGTAAATGGTCACTGCCAGTGGACCACTCTTTCAGATACTCCGGCCGGGTTCACCCAAACAGGAAGGATCATGTACATAGACAAATGTCGCTCTGTGTTAGATTCGTCAACGCGCTAACAATTTCAATCCATCTGGACGGAGTTCTCCTCTAGCATCGACGTGGCGGTACAAGGTCTGACGCGTGACGCCGAGCTCAGCGCAGAGTTCTGCTACCTTTGTTTCTGGTTTGCCCATTGCGGACTGGGCGAGACGCAGCTTGGCAGATGTCATTTTTGGCTTGCGCCCGCCATTGCGGCCTCGCGCCCGAGCTGAGGCAAGCCCAGCTTTAGTGCGTTCTATAATAAGCTCACGCTCGAACTCCGCGAGAGCGGCGAAAATCCCGAACACGAGTCGACCGTTTGCGGTCGTCGTGTCGATGTTTGCCCCCTGCCCTGCCAAGACCTTCAAACCAACACCGCGCTTCGTGAGATCGTGGACGGTGTTGACAAGATGGCGAAGGTCGCGCCCGAGCCGGTCAAGCTTCCAGATCACGAGCGTGTCGCTCTCCCGCAGCGCTTTTAAACAAGCATCGAGCCCTGGTCGGCTGTCGCGCTTGCCCGATGCGTGGTCTTCGTAAAACCGGTCATCGCCGATGCCCGCTGCCTGAAGCGCATCGCGCTGGAGATCGGTAACCTGAGAACCATCAGCCTTGGATACCCGGATGTAGCCGATCAGCACCGTTCCCCTCCCCTGGCCCGCTTACGGCCGATGCAAACCATGTCACGCAAACGAGCGATTTAGTGACAAACGAACCTAGCAGCTCGGCACGACACCCCTGCTGTCACGCAACCCGTCATTTGTTCTACGCGCTGCAAACCGTTGTGCAAACAGAAAAGGTGACAGAGCGCGCCTGCCGAGGACCTTCCGCAACCCAGAAAGAGCGAGACTCCCACACAGAGCCAGGAATGCCGTAACGACGCTCCGATGCGCGTAGGCCCAGTCCCTCCAAGAAATCCTCTAGCTCGATGTCTGAGGTAGATGGTAGGTCGGGGGCCAGAGGGATAGGGCTGGCTGTGCGCAAGGATTTCGCTTATGACTACGATCCACCTGTTCCCAATTCGCGTGGTATCGGATGAATGCGAACGTAACCAGGATCGACCCAGCTGGACGCCTCAGCATCTCCGCCCAACACCGCAAAGCCCTGGGTCTGGAGAGCGGCGGTCCGGTCGTTGTGACGTTGGTGGGCGATGAAGTCCGTATAAGATCCATGGCGACCGCCATGAGCGAACTCCAAGCCGATGCTGCACGCTTCCTCCATGATGAGCAATCATCGGTAGACGCATTCATCGCGGAGCGTCATGCCGAAGCGGTTCGCGACGAAGGGGAGTTCAACGACGAGCCCCCGCCCCTGCCCCCTGAGTCTGTGGCACGCGCAGCTAAGAAGCCGGAGCGCAAGGTTGCCCGGTAGCGTCCTCGACGCCTCGGCGCTGCTCGCCTACCTGAGAAAGGAGCCCGGTGGCGAGCGCGTGCTCGAAGCCATCGTAGCCGGCGGTGCAATTATGGCGACCGTCAATTTCAGCGAGGTCGCGAGTTGGTTTGTCCGCAATGGTGCCGATGAGGCATTCGTCTGCTCGTTGCGAGCCCGACTTGTCTTTCCGCTCGTGCCGGTTGACGACGACCTTGCAATCCGGGCGGCCCTGCTCCTGCCACTGACGCGCGCGGCTGGTTTGAGCCTTGCGGACCGTCTTTGTCTCTCCCTGGCTGCTCGCCTTGGACTTCCTGCCTTAACGGCCGACCGGTCTTGGCGTGAGGTCGCCGACGCAGTAGGCCTAACATTGGATCTGATCCGCTGAGCGAGCCAAGCACCTGCCATGGCCGTTCTCGAGCATTGCTTGATAACCGGAGTTGACCCATAGCGGACGCTAAAAAGGTCCGCTCGGCGGCACAGTGCTCGGCGCAATGATGTGTAGGTTTGGTATCGCGGTCGTTATGACACTGCCTCGTTTCGCGTCGACAAGATCTCGCGATGGGCAAGGTAAAGGTCGGCCGCTTACTGGCCCAACGCGAAGGACGCAGTCGACACTTGCGCCTATGCCATCGCATCTCTTGCCGGACTTTCGAGGAGGTAAGTTTCGGGAGGTGCCCTCTCGCCGAACAGCCTGCTGCGCCTGTCTCGCCGCTTGCCTGTGGCGACGGCCTCCAGCGCGGTCCTCGACAACGGCCGGAGCGCCTCGAACATGGGACCACCTCGACCCAACTCCATCCAGAGGGTCGAACGGGCGTCGGCGCACGACAGGGCGAGTTCTCCGAACCGCCAGACGTCGATGTTCGTCCTGGCTTCGCGGGCCGCGAGGAACCAGTGCTCGGACCAGCGTCCCTCGTCGTAGGATCTCCTAGCCGCTCCTCGCACGTCAGCGAGGAAGCCGTGCCGAAGCCGCCCGTCGTCGAATAGGTCGGCGAGCGCCGGATCGGCACAGGCAAATCCAGCGGCCGTTACCGCGCGTGCGATCCGAGCCGGATGCCTGTCCCTCAGGCCGTCCCTGACGTACGCGACGACCTCGCCGCGCTTCCCCGCCATCTCGGCGGCGAGGACCTCGAAGGCGATCGCCTCGTCGTTCGCTGCGCCGTCCAACCGCTCACGCCTCTGCGCGACAATCCCCGGCGCGTCCGACGCCCTCCAAAGAAGCAGAGATGACCTCGGAAGGTGGGAGATGGGCATCTCCTCCGGGTAGAGTGGTGTCACGCCCCCCGCTCGAGCGAACAGGGCGGTGGCCCGATCGGGGTCGTGCCAGGACAAGGCGCGCGCGACGTCGTGCGCGAGGACGGCCACCGCCCGCGCCGCGACATCATCCGGCCTGTTCCCGACCGCTGCCTCGATTCCGTCGAGGAGTGCCGAGAACGCCGATGACGCTAGGTCGGCCAGTCGGTCCACCGCGAGGCTCGTCATAGGGTAGAGGAGTGCGTCACGTCCGAGCCCTGTGAGCCGCTGGAGCAGCGCGTAGAAGTCGCTTAAGTCGGGTTGTCTCCGCCGCGTTCCGTCCGGCGAGGCGCTACCGACAAGGGAGAGGCCGACGGAATGCTCGATGCCGCCGAGGTCGTCTCTCATCGGAACGTCGTCGCATCGGACCACCCTCACGTCCATGCCGTCGGGAGAGCGCGCCTCCGGCGGGACCCGTACGATCGCCCTGCCGACGAGGTCGGCGACCCTCGCCAGGATCGCGGGCCCGCAACGTTCCGCGGCCCGCGACCACAGCGCCGGATGGAGCCGATCAACCAGGGTAGGGTCATCCGAGCTCTCGCTAGCCTTCAGGAGGGCGACGGAGCCGCAGAAGTCCTCCAAGTTCCTTCCCTGCCCGATCGCCCGGCTCCAGTTCCAGCCGGCGGCGGCCAATGCCTCCATCCCGTCAAGGTCGCGCAGCTTGACCATCGATCGCAGCGCGGCACCCCGGGTGCGCGGATCGTGGCTGTTGCGCGCGGACGCGATCGCCGGGCGTATGACGTCGAGGGCAGCACCGATCTCGGCGGCGAAGTGCAGCGCGAGGCGCAGGCCGACACCATCACCCGACGCGCTCGCCTGCTCCAGGCGTCGGCCCATGTCGGCATCCGGTACGGGCTTCAACGCCCTCCCGAGCCAGAACGCGTCGCGGGCGTCGTCGCGCTGCATCCCGTGAACCTCGAACTGCCGGTCGGCGGGGAGGTGGGGGAGGATCGCCGTCAGGAGCGGGGCCGAAACGTCGGCCTCCTTCGGGGGAAGGTTCGGGTCGTGGCGGAGGGTTTCGAGCCAGCGGGACAGGACGTCGACCTCCCCAGCGCCGAGTATGGCCGTATCGTGCGGCAGCGAGCCCGCGATGACGAGGGGCGAGGCGTTCCTGATCGACGGCGCCCTCGACGCCAGGAAGCGATGGACGTCGGCGGCGAAGTCCGGTTCGAACCGGCACAGGACCGCCCTCGCCCGTGCGAAGACCGTGTCGCGCATCCGCAGCATGATGGGGGGTAGGTCATCGCCGTCTGATAGCGACCAGACCCGGTAGCGTTCCTTGAGGCTGCTCAGGTCCGATCCCGGCCCCGCCACATTGGGATCGAGAGGGTCGACGTCGCACAGGCCTTCGAGGCCGTGGGACTCCGAGGTCCGTGGCCCGTCGTGCAACAGGGGCCATGCCTCGTCGGCGAGCAGGGCTTGGGCGGGATCCCCCCATCGTACAGCGCGTACTGGACGGCCCAGCGGAACGCCGTCGAGGCCTCGGCGACTGGGAAGGCGGCGGCCGCGCAACCGATCGCCTCGGTCGTCTCCTCCCAGTCGATCGGCGCGAGGCGCCGCAACCACTGCATCTCAGCCCTCGACCATCCCGAATTCCAGCCCACGGCGGTGGCGACGCACGAGGCGAAGAGGTCGTCGGCAAAGGCGAGAAGCGGCCTGCGTGCGAGGAGGATGATCGCCGCCCTGTCGACGCCGGGGCGGCGCCCCCGCGGCAGTTCGACGAGTTGGTCTCGAACGAAGGTCGCCTCGGCGGGCCTGAGGGCGTCCAGCGCTTCGAGGTGCCCGTGCGCGGCCTCGGCGTGCCGGGCGCGCACCTGCTCCCGCTGCTCATCGGGGTAGGAGGCGAGGTCGGGCTCCAAGGGTTGGGGTTGCCACGAGCGGAGCCATCGTCGGATGGCCACGTCCAACTCCGGCCGGACGTCGTCGTGCAGGCGCCTCTCGACCAGCGCGGACGTGACCCAGTCTCGACGGCCGTTGCCGTCCGGATCGCCGAACAAGCGTTCCGTCACGGCGATGTAGACGGACGGCGCCGAGCGTAGGCCCGCGAAGATACGCGCACGCCGATCCTCCGGCATGTTCTGCAGCGCGAGCAGCCGGTGCAGTAACTCCTCCGCCACACCGTCAGCGCACCGATCATCGACCAGGGCCAACTCATAGGCCACGAGCAGGACGTCGGATGTCGCGTCGACGGCCGCGATCGGGTCGACGATGGCACTTAGGCGTGAGCCCAGACTCGCGGCGTCCTCACGTGCCGCTTGGTCGAGCTCGTCGACGACTAGCAGGCCGAGCGCTAGCGGCAGCGCCTCGGAGGTGAAGGCGTAACGGTTGCGACGGGCATCGACGATTCGGAGGAAGCGGCCGTCCACAATGTCCTGGAGGTCCCTCGCCATGGCCGCCAGGATCGGCGGAAGGCCGAGGCGATCGCTCAGGGACCTCTCGTCGAAATGGACCGACAGTAGCGAGCCCTCCCGCCCCGGCATGCGGGCGAGCAGGTCGCGCGCGTGCCTGACGAGCGTCTGCTCGAACTGTTCCGGCGTGTGCGAAGCGCGGGGAGCACGATCCTCCTGGCGCTTGCGCAGGTACTCGAGCAGCAGTCGCTCGACGCCCACCTCGTCCGGGTCGAGCCGGTCGAGGAGCCCGAGCCCCACGGACAGGATCCGAGGGTTCCTGAGGAACGCGCGCAGCGGCTCCCGCACGGAGGATGGGTCGCGCCCGTCCGCCCGCAGCGCGGCGTCCAGGTCCTCCTCGGAGAAGGGCTCGACGGGTACGACCCTCGTGGCGAACCGTCCCAGCCGTGGCGCGAGTTCGCGGTCGTGGTAGCCACGGCGGGTGGTGACGACGACCTTGACCGGCCTCGTCCGGGCGAGGTCGCACAAGCCCGACACCAGGACGGCCCAAGGATGGCCCGCACGCTCGTTGACACCGTCCAGCACGACGACCAGCACCGGCCTGTCACCTTCCCTCGCGAGGGTAGGGTCAAGCCAGAACCCTAGCCGCCTCTCCCAGCGCTCGGCCTCGCGCGGCTGGTCCGATCCGCCGGTCTGGGCTTCGATCAGTCGGGAGAGCAGGCGCATAGGCGCCTGCTCGTCGCCGTCATGCCAAGCGTGGGCCGGCATGACGAGGAGCAGCGGCCTCGGACGGTCGGGATCGTCGGCCATCCCGAGCCAAGCCCGTGCCATGGCCCACGTCTTGCCGACGCCTTCGTCGCCTTGCGAGGCAGGGCCCGCCTCGTCACGACCTGTCAGGACCAGCAGGGGGAGGTCGTCGGACCAAGCCTCGACCGCGTCCCGGATCCTGTCCTCCAAGCTCTCACGAGGGATGGGTGCGGGCCGGGTCGACGCGTCCAGGGGCGTCAGGGGCTGGTTGAAGTCGTGGAGGGCTCGGGCGCGGTCGCGGAAGCGGGATTCCATCCACTCGGCATTGCGCCGACGCGCGAGCGCCAAGCCAAGGGTCGCGCGACCGAGTTCACGGGCGATGACCTGCGCGGTCGCACGACTCAAGGGGGCGCCCCGGACTTCGTCGAGGTCGCGCTCGATCGTCGCCATCAACCGGGGAGCGTTACGGGCGCACCAGCCGAGCACGGCCTCCCGAGCGGACGAGAGAAGAACGGCGAGGGACGGCGACGCCTCAGCCCAGTCAAGCAGCAGCACGGTCACGCCGTTGTCCTCGCCGTACCTGCGAAGGTCCTCGGCGTCCTGTGCGTCGAGAGGGACCGTCGCCGCCGCCCCCCAGACCTCCACACGACGTCCGGACCGGCCCAGGGCCTCCTGGAGCTTGCCGGACAGCGCGTCATAACTCAGGCGGGAGTCGTACCGCTTCGCCTCGAACAGGACACCCGCGCCGTCGATCACGGCCTCGGCGTCTCGCCCGAACTGCCGGCCGGACCCGATCAGGCGGAACGGCGTCTGGGCGACCTGGGCACAGGCGACCGCGACGAGCCCCTCGAAGCCCGCCTGACCGGTCGGCGGGAGCTTGATCAGCGACGTCCGAAGGCTGGCGAACGGTGGTTGCGGCTGGTGACCGGATGTCGGCATGTCCCCCACGACTACGGGCCGGTTTCAACGAAGCGTTCATGGCTGCAACGACGCCGCCCCGCAGGTCCGGTGTTGTCGATCCCCGCTGGTCGGCCAGTACTGAGTTGTCCCGGTCCGATGTTAATGCACGGTAGGCCTGGGCGCTAGGGACAGCCCTGCCGGCGTAGCAGGTCGGGTAAGCGCCGCTGGCTAAGCGGCGTAGCTTGGCATGTCCGCAAACTGGCGACCTACCGACGGCAGTTCCTGGCGCGAGACAGTGATTCGCCCGAGCGCGAACGGCACGAACATGGTGGGATCCGAAAGGTCGCCATCCGTCGCGTTCCGGCCATGGTCGGGGCGAAGACTCCACCGACATTGGCCGGTAGCTTCGGGCTCGCGGGTGGCCGGGACCTGATGACGGGACGATCGATGGTGAGCGGCGACGACGAGGATGACCTCGGCCCCTACGCTTCCCCGCCTTGCTTCTTGCATGAGCTCGACGAAGCTTATCTCGGCTTTCCCCGTCCCTCGGTTCCGCAGTCCGCCGAGCGGCGCTCATGCCGAAGGCTGCTCCCCGAACGGCCACTCCCTCCCTACGCTTACCTTCCAGGCCGGTTCCCTCACCCGGTCCGTGACGCGCGGGGGCACAGCTACCAGCCGGCCTTGGGGTTCCAGTCCATGGAGGCGGACCCGAATGCCCTTATGTGGGGCATGGACCTGTTCAACCAGGGATACTACTGGGAGGCTCACGAAGCATGGGAGGCACTGTGGCGAACAGCCGAAAGGGAAACTGCGGAACGAAACCTCTTGCAAGGCCTCATTCTCCTGGCGGCCATGGGCGTGAAACTGCGGGAATGCAAGCTTGAGGCCGCACGCCGGCATGGCAAGCGCGCGGCATCCTTCCTCGGCCAAGTTGCCAGCGCTCCGGTCGGCAATCTCGTCGAACTGCTTGGCCTATCCCCCGCCTGCCTCGCTGCCCACGCCGAGAAAGCCGTCTCACAGGTCGGGACAGCAACTGATCCGTCGATCGCTTTTGCCTTCGTGCTTGGTCGCTCGCGGTCGACCTGAGTGCAGGGTTCGACCCGAACCTCCGCCCGCCACGGGTTGCGAGATGATCGCCGGGCAAACAGCGGCCGTGCTGAAGTTCGTCTATGGGGTCGGCAATTTCCGGTTTGGCAGCGGCACTTCAACGTCCGGAAAATGGCAGTGAGCGAAGGGAAGCTTCTGGCGCATGACAGCGATTGGCGCCCCTCGAGAACGAAGCGAGCATCACGGGCTCCTTAAGGGAGCTTACCATGACCAAAACGACAGCGCCTCAATCGCCTACGCGCGTCCCCTGGAACCGCGGTCGGATCATCGGCCCGAAGCCGCCCCTCAAACCCAAACATATCTGGGCCATCCGCACCCGTCTTCAGCACGACGGTCAAATACGCGACCTCGCCATGTTCAACGTCGCGATCGACAGCAAGCTGCGCGGCTGCGACCTCGTCAAGCTGCGCGTGTCCGACGTCCACCTCGGCGAGGGCGTGCGCCTCCGGACAACCATCGTTCAGCAGAAGACCGGCCGGCCCGTGCCGTTCGAGATGACCGAGCCCACTCGCGACGCCCTCGCCGCTTGGCTGAACAAGCGGGGCAGGCGGTCGAGCGACTGGCTGTTCCCGAGCCAGAGCCATGCGGGCGACCACATCACGACGAGACAGTACGGCCGTCTCGTCGACGACTGGGTCGCTCTGGCCGGCCTCGACCCAGCCAGTTACGGCACCCATAGCCTGCGCCGGACCAAGGTCGCTCTTGTCTACAAGCGAACGGGAAACCTGCGGGCCTGCCAGCTCCTGCTCGGCCATTCCAAGCTGGAGAGCCGTGCGCTACGAGAAGCGGACGTGCAGTCAGTCTGACTCGGCAGGCGCAAGGAGCCGCGTTCTTTGCTGCGTTATCGCTCAAGGTGAATATGGCGAGTTGCCCAGGTGCCGGATCACCCGGCGCTCGATGGCGCCTTAGAGCAGCACGCTTCCAGCGTGAGAACCGCGATCGCGATGACCAGGTCGATAACCCGCCAGAGCTGCTGCAGGGTCTCCGGGGAGGGTCGAAGGCACCGCCCAGCAACTTGACCGGATAGGGGGCGACCCTAGCCGAGCGCCCATCCTGCAGTAACGGCGGAGAAGGCTGCAACCGCCGCCTCGGCGATGGCGGGCTTAGCGTGATGGGCAGCCCTCCTGCGCCCGCGGCGATCAGCGCGTGAGATGGTAAGGGAGGAGAACGGACCGCCGAACGGCACAACGCTATGCTACGTCCATGTCTTGGCGAAACAGGGCTATCCAGCCCAGGACCGGTCTTTTCCTGGCCGTGCAGGGTTCTTGACCCTGCATCAACGCGCGAAATTAGAAAAGGCTCGCGTCGTGGGCCAGCAGCACTTGCCCATCCCAGCCCGGCAAACGATCCGCCCGCGCGGCCAGGCGACCGCCGTTCAATGATGCCGCAAGCAGATCGCGCGGTGCGTCCACGCCCCTCTGCGCACGGGCCAGCGTCAGGAGGGAGAGAGGAGACTCCAAATGCTCCTCGACGACTGTTCCCATCCAAAGCGGGGCAGAACGGCCGTCTCGCAGCTCGACATCCGCCGACCACATTCGAAGGACGAGGCGTGAGGGAACGCCATCCCCGTCCGTCCACGCATGAATGAGGGTCAATTTCGGCGTCTCGCCGTGCTCCAGATACGACAGAGCCGGAAGCGCCGTCGGATCGGTTCTCGCGGCGAACCACGCGAACGAACCGGCCAGAGACCATGAGGCCGCGGGTTGCCACCCCTTCCGCTGCAAGTTGCCATCGAGTTGCGCCAGGCTGCCGCCGTATTGGAAGGTAATGGGCTCTTCGGCCTCGCCTTCGAGATCGATCCGCTGTGCGGGCAATTGCTGCCAGTCACGCGCCCACCAATCCACCGGGGCAATCGCCGGAACGTCGTCGTGCACCGCGTAGCGCTTCATGTCCGCCCCATGGTGGCGGTAGACATTGGAGGCCCCGGCAACGACGAGCAGGACGCCCGCGATGGGCAGGAGCCCTCTCGTCTTCTCCGGCGTCGGTCGATGGTACAGGTAGGCGATGCCGAGCAGTGACACCCAAGCAGCGGCAAAGGCCAGTCCAGCGGCCACGTCGGAAAACCAATGAGCGCCGAGGTAGACCCGCGAGAAGGCGATCAGTGCAACCAAAACTGCGGCGGCGAGCGCGGCCACAGGTCGCCAGGCCAGCGGGAATCCGCGGGCGAGCAGGACGACGAGGAAGCCGTACATGGCGGCGTTCACGGTGCTGTGGCCGCTGGGAAACGAGAAATCGCTCCACCCGGAGTAGAGACCTTCCGTCGGCCTTGCACGGTGTAGCACCACCTTGATGCCGGTGTTGATGGCGGATGCGCAGCCGACGGCCGCCGCCCAATAGGCGGCCGTCCGCCAAGCTTGTTTCCAAAGTAGCCAGAGCAGCACGCCGACGCCGATAGGCAGCGTCACCGCGGTATCGCCGAGTTCAGTGAAGCCGATCATCAAGGCGTCGCCCCACGGCGTCCGCAGATCCTGAAGGAAGCCATGCACCGCGACGTCGGTGCGCACCAGGGGATCACCGCTGACGACATCCTCGAGGATGCCGAAGAACAGCCAGGTTGCGCCCATGAGGACGATGCCCATGCCTACAAGGGCCTTCGTTTCTCTCCGGGCCGGATCGAGCACGGACTGAAGCTCGCGAGCCAGCCAACCCTCCCGCGTGCTCGCCCAGGCCCGCAATCGCTCCACTTCCGTCAGTAGAAGGGGAACGCCGCGGCGCAGTGCGTAGCGGACCACCCGGACGGTTCCCCAGAGCAGGATGCCGATCACGACGGCGAGCGCCGCAAGACGGCCCGTGGCAGCGCCGGCTGCATGAAAGTAGGTCCCGACGAACATGCCCGGAAGGATGTGGGTGGGTGCCCACACCAGTGCCGACAGCAGGTTGGCGGCATAGAACCGGCCGACCGGCATCCTCAGCATGCCGGCGACTAGCGGGACAAAGGCCCGGACGCCGGGCGTGAAGCGGGCCAGGAAAACGCTCTTGCCCCCGTGGCGCTGGAAGAAGGCCTCGCTACGGGCCATCAGGGTCGGGTAGCGGCTGAGTGGCCAGTGCTGGAGGATTTCCCGGTGATGTCGGTGCCCGAGCCAGAATGACAGGCCATCGCCCAGGATGGCGCCGAGCAAGGCAACGACCAGCAACGGCCACAGGCCGACCGCGCCGCTGGGCACCAGGGCCGCGATGCCGACGATGACCGCCGTGCCGGGTACGACGGCGCCGATGACCGGTATGGATTCCAACAGCGCCAGCAGGAACACTGTCAGATAGGCGATGTGCGGGTGCGCCGAGACAGTACTGATGAGCGTGGAAAAGAAGGATAGCATCGTTTCCTCAGGGCTGGACCCATCCTCGGTGGATCGGGATGGAGAAGACCCGGCGATAGAGCGGCTCGATCCAGCAGGGCATCAGCGTCCGGTCGACCCACGCACGAAACGGCGCGACTACGAGCAAGCCCGCGCAGGCCACGGGTATGGCCCCGATCATGTCGAACGGGAAGTGAACGCCCAGGAACAGGCGCGACCATGCGACCGGCAAAGCAAGGGCCAAGGTAAGAGACGCTGCCCACCGGTGATGCGTCCAGGCCAGCAGGCCAAGGCCTGCTGCCACAAGAAACGTGACGTGGTCGCTGGGGAAGGAGCTGTCGGCGGCGTGCTCGACGAGGGTGCGGCCGATCGGGACGGCGAACGGACGCGGGTGATACCAGAGCAGCGCGAAGGCCTGGTTGAAGCCCAGCGCGACTTCCGCCCCGCACGAGGCGAGGAGCAGGCCGCTCCGGCTATCTCGGCCGCCCCGCAGCCACAAGGCCGCAAGGAGGGCCGGAACGAGAAAGATGGCCCATTGCGCAACGGCCAACGCCAGCGCGACCAGCCCCGGGGCCGGGTCGTCGGGGGCGTTCAGGGCCAGAAAGACGGCCCGATTCCAGGCTTCCATATCAGTCCCGCTCGTTCAGGGTGATTTGCATCTGACGCGTCACCCGTCGCGTCTGACGAGCGTCATTGCGCCCGCGAGCCCCACGACCGTCAGCGCGGCGCCGGCCAGGAAGGTCGACCCGGGACCAAACGATTGCCACAACGCGCCGGCCAGGATGCTCGCCAGCAAGAGCGCGAGGCCGCAGGCAAGGTTGAAGACGCCAAATGCCGTCCCGCGCCGATCGCTCGGCACCGCCGCGGCCACCAGCGACGCGAGCAGCCCCTGGGTCATCAGCCCCCACAGGGCGACACCGAACAGACCGACCCACGGGTTCCATCCGGCAGCAAGCACCAGGTCGGCGGCGATGAGGACGCCAAATCCGGCGCACAGCAACATTTTTGGATCTGTCCGGTCCGACAGGACCCCAACCGGATAGGCGGCCAATCCGTAGACGCTGTTCATGACGACCAGCGCCAGCGGAGCCAGCGTCGTCGCAAGGCCGAGATCTTGGACCCGCAGGATGAGAAAAGCCTCGCTGAAGCGGGCAAGGGTCAGCACCGCGCCGACCGCCACTAGACGCCAATAAGCCGGACCCAGTCGCTTCAACTCGCTCGGGCGTATGGGCGAGCGTGGACGTTTCGGAGACTGGGTTCTCGCCGGCTCCTTGACCGCGAGGACCAGGACGGCAACCGAAAGCAGCGCCGGGATGACCTCCATCCAGAAGACCAGCCGGACGCTGCCGCCACTGACGGCCATCAGCGCGATGGCAAGCAGCGGGCCCGAGAAGGCGCCCACCGTGTCGAGCGACTGGCGCAAGCCGAAGGCGGCCCCCCTGACCTCGGGCGGAGCGAGATCGCCCACAAGCGCGTCTCGCGGCGCACCGCGAATGCCCTTGCCGATGCGATCGACGAACCGCGCCGCAAACACCAGTGACGCTGAGGAAGCTAAAGGGAACAGGGGCTTGGAAAGCGCTCCCAGACCGTAGCCTACCACCAGGAGCAGCTTGCGCCGTCCGAACCAGTCGCTGAGCGCACCCGAGAAGATTTTGACGACGGACGCCGTTGCCTCGGCGACACCCTCGATGACACCGACTGCCAGTGCGGACGCGCCGAGCGCCGCGACCCGCCGCGCCTCGCCGCCCCGCGCCGTCACCGGTTTTCGTCGTGCGCGTCGAAGACGCGTTGGGCGTATCCGTCCAGCAGCGCCTCACAGCGACGCAGGCGCTCGGCCGCTTCACCCACCAGCGCCGCCCCATAGAAATCCAGCTTCCTGATCTTCTCCAGCCAGCCTTGGAGCTTCTTGAGGTCGGTGTCCTCCTCCTCCAGTTCGGCATAGGTGAACTTGTTCGTCGCGATCTCCTTGGCGATCTCCGCCTCGAAGCCTGCGCAGCGCCCGAGGAACTCGCGGTATTGCTCGTCGCGGTCGGCCCGGAAGCGCGCGATGACCTTTTCCTCTTGGATGCGGTCAAGGGCGACCGTCTCCAAGAGCACGGACTCACCGCTCATTTCGGCGATGTCGTTCCCCAACATCTTCAGTCGCCTAACATGGTCATCGCTCTTGGGCAGCAGGCAGACCCCGTTCTGAAGATACACGGCTCCCATGCCCTTCAGCCGCCGCCACAAGGCGACACGCTTTCCGCCTGTATCCGCTGGGACCTTGTAGGTCAGGAGCAACCAAGACGTAATCATCATGGGAGCCTAGATGATACAGTGGTTACATTCAAGACGAGCGGAACATGCCGCGGGATGGGTCCGGAAACGGCCGGAGGTCACCTATCGCGCTCGACAGCCACCAAAGGGAACCTGGAGCACCCACTCCGCCCGATTGGGTGGAGGGGTACCCTATGTTGCGCCAATGACTCACACCGTCCGGGGAAAAGCAAAAGCTCCTAGCGCGCGTTCGCCGCAGCAAGAGAGAGGTCGAGGCCTTCGAGCCCGCGCTCGCAGGCGAGGCCCAATGCGACTAGTGGCTCTGCACAGAAGATTTGACAGCTTGCCGGAGGAGCGATCTCGGCTCCTTACAGGCAATGCCGCAGGTTCCCCATCCACCTCCAAGCCGTCATTATCCTAACGGAGTGCGTTCACCGGGCTCACCCCGGATGTAGGCGCGTCCAGTGGCTGGGATGGATGTGGGAAGCACATACGCGGTTTCGGATTGGAAGACCGGTTCACGCTGCTCAGCGGACAACCTCCTCCCGTCGACAGGTCATGCGCGTGTCTTCCGCCCGCGTCGGCCATCACGTTGGAACGGCACCGCGGTTGATCCGCTATCCGGCGTCGCTTGCTCCGATCTCGCCTACGTCGGTCGGACCGGCCGCTTCCCTTCGGGCCGGGCTTTGGCCGGTTGATAGCGCGTTCAGCGCCGAAGCGACGAGCGGATCGAGATGGGCCACGCCTGTATCGACGCGCGCCGCGAGACCGCGGCGCATCATGGGCGACCAGAACGAGCGGATGTGATCGTGAATCCCTGCTACCGCCTCCTCTTCCGGGTAGGAGCGAAAAAAGGCGGCGATCTGGTTCGCCATGTGGTCGAGCTTGGCACCCGTGTCCATCGGATTACTCGGCCGCATCGAGGCTGGCCCCGATACGGGTCAAGCTGAAATCCTCTTCGTAGAATTTCGCCTGCCAGTCCGATGGCCGGTTGGTGCGCCGCACCTGCACGGCAGTTACCTTGTATTCGGGGCAATTCGTCGCCCAGTCGGAATAGTCGGTCGTGATGACGTTGGCACCCGTCTTGGCGTGATGGAATGTCGTGTAGACCACGCCGGGCTGCATGCGCTCGCTGATCCGTGCCTTGATGGAAATGTCGCCCGACCGGCTCTCCAGGGCGACAAGGTCGCCTTCGAGGATTCCGCGCACCTCCGCATCGAAGGGGTGGATCTCCAGCACGTCCTCCTCATGCCAGCGCGAGTTTTCCGTGCGCCGCGTCTGCGCGCCGACGTTGTACTGCGACAGGATGCGGCCGGTGGTGAGAATAAGCGGGAATCGCGCACCCGTCCTCTCGTCCGTCGGCACGAATTCCGTGATCATGAACTTGCCGAGACCGCGCACGAAGC
>JAABUJ010003405.1_pt1 | contig 17922 bp, 17 predicted proteins | sample 5559131 | NCBI WGS metagenome assembly JAABUJ01 (sample SAMN10711875, study PRJNA513366) | rock metagenome | isolation source: Antarctica rocks | place: Antarctica: Victoria Land, Mt New Zealand nord | collected 2016-01-07 | reverse complement strand
CCGATGAACCCCGCGCCGCCTGTCAGCAAGATCTTCATGCGTGTCACACCTCGATCTGGCGAAACCGGGCGGCCTTGCTCCCCAAACCCGGCGCCCTCCCTGCGCCTTGCGACCACGACCCGTCGCGGACGGCTGCCCAGTTTAACGAGCCGAGGCCGATTCGTCACGCCCCCGCCGGTCGACTGTTCCTTAAAAAGCCCCTCAGAACCCAGGAAACCACGATGGATGAGGGGCGTTGCCTCTGAATTGTCGGTCCAAAGGCACCGCGGGTCCGGGTCGATTCAGATTTCAAAAGTAGCCAGGCTGGTCGAGATCGGAGATCAAGTCAGGCTGTGTTGGGCGCCATCCCAGCCGTTCCTGGGTCAACTTGCTTGACGTGGGGTTGTCGACCGAGAGGAAGTACGAGAGGAAGCCAAATTGCTTGGCCGCCTCAGCCGGAGACTTGCCGACGACCGGGACATTCAAGCGCTTGCCGATCACCTCGGCCATTTGTCTAACCGGCACTCCTTCATCGGCGACCGCATGGTACGTTGCTCCCGCCGATCCCTTCTCGAGCGCCAACCGGAAGAGGAGGGCGGCATCGAGGCGGTGCACCGAGGGCCATCGATTGCCGCCATCACCCATGTAGCCTGAAGCACCATTCTTTCGAGCGATCTGGATGAGACGCGGAGCGAATCCGGCTCGATCGCCGATGCCATGGACCACCGGCGGAAGGCGGATTACCGAGGCCCGGACGCCCCGCGAAGCCAGAGCCATCATTGCGTTTTCCGACTCGCCGCGGGCATGACCGACAGAGTTGGGGTCGTACGGATCATCCTCCGAGGCGAGCCGGCCTGGCCTCATCGCCAACGTCCCAAAAGCGGCGATCAGAGGGCGGTCAGATCCCTCGAACGCTTCGCCGAGCGTCTCTATGGCTCGCCTGTCCGTTCCGACAGCGGCCCCGACGAACCTTGAGACGATCCCGCCTGGACTCCCGCCCAAGATCACGCGAAGGCGCGTCGAAAGGCCCATATGCGCGAGATCGTGAAAGAAGGCTGTGTGAATTGCTCCATCCGCGGCGGCCGCTCCTCGGCGCAAGCTTTCCAAATTTTGAATATCACCCCGGTGCGCCTGGGCGCCGGCGGCGATAAGAGACCTGGCGGCCGCATCCGAGCGAGCCAGCCCGACCACCTGATGGCCCGCGTCGATCAGCTCCCGGACGATCGCGGAACCGATGAAGCCCGTCGCCCCAGTGACGAACACGCGCATCACGACTTCTCCTTGGTTAAGGCCCGTTCCACGGCTTGGCGATAGGACAGAGGCGGCCGAGGCAAGATCGCGCGGATTGGCGTGGGATCGCCAATCAGATCGATCTGAATGCCATCGAGAAGGCCTTTGACAGAACCTCGAGGAAACTTGGACATGCGTTCGATGAGTGGCGCGAACGAGCCAAGTAGCATCAGCGGCAGATGAACTTTGATGGGATGAGGTCGGCCCAGCAGGTCCGCCGCGACGTCAATCATCTGGTTATTCGTCAGAATGTCATCGCAACCCACGTCATAACATTGGCCGTTCGCCCGCAGATCGTTGAGCACACCAACAAGGTAGTAGACCAAGTCGTCGAGGGCGATGTTGCGCATCTTCGAGCGGCCGCTGCCCAGAACCGGCGCGACCGGCCTCTTGGCTTGGGCCACCATCATATTGAAGCCTTGTCCGCCCACGCCAACGATCTGGCCAGGCCGGATGACGGTCACGTCGAGGCCGCAGTTCAGGAGGAACTGTTCGGCCTTCCAGCGCCCGCGTACCCACGCACTTGGTGAATCAGGCGCGACCCCTAAAAAGGTCACATAGATCAGACGACGCACGCTGTGCGTCAGACACGCCGTCACGATGTTTTGTAATCCATTCATCTCCACGTCCATAAAATCCTGACCCGCCGTATTGGCATGTTGGGGTGAGATTGTATGAATCGAAATGTAGGCGGCCTGAACGGATTCCAGGGCATGCCGCATCGACGCGAGATCCGAGATGTCACCTTGGACTATCTCGCAGCCGGCACTGGCCAAATCTTCGACCCTCGCTGGGTTACGCGCTAAACAGCGGACCGCGTATCCATCCGCGAGCAGCGCTCGGGCGACATGGCTCCCGACAAAGCCCGATGCTCCGATGACAAGAATCTTTTTCATAAGCGAGTTTGTTTTCCTGGCTTGACCGCATTCGCAATCCGTGAATCTCAGCGTAGGCGATTGACGGAATACGATCTATGCTCTAAAGTCCAAACTTTCTTCGCAATCGTCCGGGATGGCTCATGGACCCGCTCTCCGATGTGCTGTCGCTCCTGAAAATACGCAGCTACATGTTTGGTGGATTCGATGCGGGTGGGGAATGGTCAATCCAGTTTCCCCAGTATGAAAGCATTCGATGTTACTCCGTGGTTTCTGGCCAATGCTGGCTGTCCGTGGAGGGCGTTCCCGACCCGGTACTCCTGGAAACAGGGGATTGCGTCCTGCTACCGTTGGGAGGGCCCTTCCGCTTTGCAAGCGATCTGTCTTTAACTCCCGACGACTTCAAAACAATCCTTCCGACCCCGCTCAACGGTGGCATCGCCACGTGGAACGGGGGCGGAAATTTCTTTGGTATTGGCGGGTACTTCGCACTGGCCGGCAATCATGCCGGGATCCTCTTGGGAGTGCTGCCGCCCGTCGTGCACATCAAGAAAGAATCGGATAAGGCGGCGTTGCGCTGGTCTGTGGAGCGGATGATGCGGGAGCTGCGTGAGCCACAGCCAGGCGGCTTTCTGATCGTGCAACACCTCGCCCACATGATGCTGATCCAGGCCCTGCGGGCGCATCTGGCGACAGGTGTGAGGGGGGGCGTGGGATGGCTCTTCGCGCTGGCGGATCAGCAGATAGGCACGGCAATTACATCGATGCACGGCGATCCCGCGCATCCCTGGACTTTGCGGGAGCTAGCCGTGCGTGTCGGGATGTCACGATCGACCTTCGCCCTCAGATTCAAGGAGACCGTCGGTGCGTCGCCCATCGAATACCTGACACGCTGGCGAATGCTCTTGGCCGGGGACCGGCTGGTGAATTCCAGCGACCCCATCTCCGTCATCGCCCTGTCGCTCGGCTACGATTCCGAGAGCGCCTTCAGCACCGCCTTCAAGAGGGTCATGGGCCGTTCGCCGCGGCAATATAGTCGAGGCCGGAACCCGGCGTCCCCTTGAGAAAGAAGCGCGAGGGACATCGGGTTTGACCGCCCGTCCCGAGGGAGGTCCGCCCGATGATGGCCCGCGCGAGCTTGCTTACCTGCGGGATACTCGGGGAAAAGTGATTGAGAGGATCGCGGGGGGATGCCCTCCCGACATAAGCAAGATTGTTCGCCGCGCCGATGAGTCGATTTGATCCTGATTTTCGGCAAGGGGTGGGGACTTGTCACCCGTTGATCGTCGATTTTCCGGGTTGTCCTCCCAAGCTTTGGGCAAACTCTGTAATACGGTTTTCATCAAACAATGGTTCGGATGTACTTTAAGTGGAAAAAGCTTTCGGTGTTTTGCGGATATTCTCGTTCGCCACGCGAAGATATAGCCGGGAAACCTACCTCGCGTCCCTTGCTCGATTGTGTGTCACCCGCGATGGTTGGCTGGCCTGTCAAAGGCCTCGCCCCGCAGCGGCGCGCACCGAGCTTGAATTTCCGCATCGACCCGTGTTGTCTGTTTTCGCCGGAGTTTTGATGTCCACAATGATCGTCGAGCCAGTCGTCCAGAACCTCATCCCCTCGCCCGCCAAACGTGTTTCTTGGGGAGCCATCTTCGGGGGCGTCACCGTTGCCTTGGTGACCCAACTCTTGCTCGGAGTGCTCGCATTGGCCATCGGTGCCAGCACCATCGACCCGCTCCGAGCGAACACCCCCACCCAGGGTCTTGGTATCGGCACGGGCATCTGGTTCCTTCTTACCGGCCTCTTGTCTCTTTTCGCGGGCGGCTGGACGGCGGGTCGGCTCGCGGGCGTCCCTCGGGCCATCGACAGCGCCCTGCACGGCGTCCTGACTTGGGGGATCGCGACCCTCCTCACTTTCTACCTGTTGACCACCGCCGTGGGGGCGATCATGGGGGGAGCCGCCAGGGCGTTGGGCCAAGGTGCCTCCGCCGTGGGTCAAGGCATGGCGGCGGCCTCGCCCGGCGTGGGAGATGCCATCAAGGGCCAGTTGCAGGAAAATGGGATCAACTGGGATTCGATCAAGGACGATGCGAAAACGATGCTCCGCCAGACCGGCAAACCCGAGCTTCAGCCGGAAGCCATCGAAGGTCAAGTCAAAGACGCCGGCAAGGACGCCCAGGCAACGGCGAAGGGGACGGCCGAAAACCCGCAGGCGTCCGACAGCCAGTTCACTGATTTGTTGAACCGAGTGTTCAATCGTTCGTCCGATGTGGCCAACGCCGCCGACCGTGACGCCCTGATCAATGTCGTGGCCGCCCGGACCGGCAAGAGCAAAGAAGACGCCTCGAAGATCGTCGATCGCTGGGAACAGACCTACCAGCAGGCCAAGGCAAAATACGCCGAGGTGAAGGACCAGGCGGAGCAAAAGGCCCGCGAAGCGGGCGATGCCGCCGCCCGGGGCGTCAGCCATGCCGCCACCTGGACGTTTCTAGCCATGCTCGCCGGCTTGGTCGCATCGGCGTTCGGCGGCTATCTCAGCACCCCGCCCGAACATCGGCACCTTCGCCGACCGGTCGACGGCCAAGAGCGGAAGCGAGGTCCGGCTCCTCGCTGATCATCATTCGATCGTTCGAGCGAGTCCGAAAAGACGGCGGGGGCCGGGACGTGCGATCCCGGCCCCCTCGGTTCCCAATGTTTGGCAACCTTGAGGATCATTCCAGCGATGATTTCCGAGCGAGTCGTCGATGAGTTGGCCAGCCGATGCCTCGCCTTGATCGTCTTCGACCAGCACGGCCGGAGGGATCGGCCGAGCGATCCGGGAGTCCGGGCGGAACTGCGGGCCGTCGCCCTCGAGGTCGAGCAAGGCGGACTTTCCGCCACCGTGATCGTCGAGAAGGTCCTTTCCGGGCTGCTTGACCGCTACGAGCCGGAACAAGCGAGGCGGTTGCATCAAAAGTTTCTCGCCGCGTTCTCGATCGAGGTCACCCTTGGATTCGCAAATCCGGCTCGTTCCTCCGAGGAATCGTCGAAAGAGCATCCCGACGTGCCCGGGTTTTCGATCAAGCCGGCGGAAAGATAAATTCGACCATCGACAGATCATCAACAAACTCGTCGATCCCTTGCAACCCTCGGGCGTGGGCGATCAATTGCTCCATCGACGAGGCTGAGTCGTCACCGGCGGCTCGGGTCATGAAGTCGACGAACTCGCCGAAGGGCCAGGTGGTCTTATCGGCTGCTCGCTCGACCTCGAAGGCGCCATCGCTGTAGAGCATCAGGACGCCGCGGCTTTCGACCTGACAATGCGACGTGACGAAATCGAGGCCGTCGACGGCGCCGACCATCGGGCCTTGTGATTCGAGGGAAAGCATCCGGCAATTCGAGGCGTCGGGGCCGGTCCAGAGGAGCGCGGGGGGATGGCCGCCGCCGGCATAGGCGAGTTGCCGGGTGCCTCGGTGGTAGATCCCGTACCAGATCGTGAAGAAGAGGCCGTTTTGCTGCTCCATCGGGAACGCCTTGTTCAAGGCGGTGAGGACCTGGCCGGGCCGGCGGAAGTCGGTTTGGGGGAGCGACTGCGAACGGAGGGCGTTCAAAGCGGACACCGAGAGCAAAGCGGCGCCGACGCCGTGGCCGCTCACATCCAGGAGGTAGAAGGCGAAGTGGTCGTCGTCGATCCAGTCGTAGCCGAACGAGTCGCCGCCAAGGTGCGCCGAGGGGATGAATCGCCAGTCGGTCCGGATCGCCCCTTTGCGGAGCTTGTCGGGCAAAAGCGAATAGACGTATTTGGCGGCCTGCGCCACGTCCTTGGCGAGCATCTTTTGGCTCGCCTGGAGTGCCCGGTAGGCCTCGTTCCGCTGGAGGAGATTGATGTAGCCCTTGGAGTGGTGGCGGATTCGGGCGAGGAGTTCGAGGCGGTCGGGGAGCTTGACAAGGTAGTCGTTGGCACCCAGCCCGAACGCTTCGGCCTTGATGTTGGGGTCTTCCTTGGTCGACAGGACGATCATCGGGATCTCGCGGGTCCGATCGTCCTGGCGGAACATCCGGACCAGGGTCAAACCATCAATTTCGGGCATGACCAGGTCTTGGAGGATCACCGTCGGCTCGACCTCGACGGCCCGCTCGATCGCCTTGGTCGCGTCCTTGCAGTAATGAAAGGCGATGTCGGGCTCATCCAGGAGCATCCGACGGACCGCCTCGCCGATGATCGGTTGGTCGTCGACGAGCAGGACCGACACCTTGTGCTGAGTCAACTTCGGTCCGTTGGCTTCGGTGCTCATCGTCGAGGGACTCCGGGGATGCGATACGATCGGTCGCGGCCCCGCTCGCCGAGCGCGGCGCCAATCTCGTGGATCGGCAAGATGAGGTGAGCGGCACCCAGCTCGGCGGCGGCCCGGGGCATCCCGTAGACCACGCTGGTCCCTTCGTTCTGGGCCACGGTCAGCCAACCCGACCGCCGGAGGGCGAGCAATCCCAACGCCCCATCGCGGCCCATCCCGGTCAGGATCGCCGCCGCTCCCGGTTCCGGCCAATGCTCGACCAAGCTCAACAGGAACACGTCGACCGAAGGGCGATAATAGTTCGTCAGAGGTTCGGCAACGTGGCGGAACCGCCGGGAGTTGTCGAGGATCAGGTGATCATCAGTGTTCGCCAGGTAAACACGGCCCGGGAGCGGCCGCTCGCCCGGCTCGACCAGGTCGACCCGGCGTCCGGTTCTCTGGCTGAGGTCCCGGCCCAGCCCGGGGACGAACTTGACGTCGATGTGCTGGATGATGACGACCGACGCGTCGGGGGAGTCGGGCATCTCGACGAGAACATCCACAATCGCCGCCGGCCCGCCGGTCGATGCGCCCAGGACGACCAGGTTCCAGGAGATCGGGGATCGATCGGGCGATCTCAAGGCCGGACCGGCGACCGCCTTGGGAGGGATGACGGGCGTTTGAGGGGTCCGACCGATCAGCTTCTCGATCGTGGCGATTTTCTGGAGCAAGGGGGACGCCCCGTCCATGCTGTCGGTCGGCCCCAGCGACGGCGTGGCCACGACGTCGAGCGCCCCGAAGCCCATCGCCTGAAAGACTTGACCGCGGTGGACGCTCACCGACGCGGTGACGACCAGGATCGGGCAAGGGGCCAGTTCCATGATCTGCCGAGTCGCCTCCACGCCGTCGACCCCCGGCATGATCAGGTCCATCAGGATCAAGTCGGGATGATCGGCGACCGCCTTCTGGACCGCTTCCGCGCCGTCGGAGGCGAGCCAGGCAACTTGGTGCGCCGGGGCCGAGGCCACGGCGCGTCGGAGCGCCTCGCGGGCGATCAGGGAGTCGTTGACGATCCCGATCCTCATGGTTGGGCCTCGCCGATCAGATCGGCCACCGCGTCGAGGAAAGTCCGGTCGTGAAAGCTGCTCTTGGTCAGATAACCATCCGCGCCGGCATCGAGGCCGCGCATCCGGTCTTCCTCCCGGTCTTTGTAGGACACGATCACGACCGGGATCGACCTCAAGCGGGCGTCTTGCTTGATCGACCGAACCAGGGTGATCCCGTCCATCCGGGGCATGTCGACGTCGCTGATCACCAGATGATAGTCGCCCACCCGGACCGCGTTCCAGCCATCAACGCCATCCACGGCCACGTCGACGGCATACCCTCGGCTTTCCAGGAGCTGACGCTCCAGCTCCCGGACGGTGATCGAGTCGTCGACAACCAGGATTCGCTTCGACTCGCGGCGGACCTTGATCCCGTTATTGCTCGAAGGCAACGACTTGAACCGTCGGCCGCCGAGCATGTTGTCGATCGACCGGACCAGGTCCTCGACGTCGACGATCAGGACCGGCCAGCCGTCGTCGAGGACCGAGGCGCTGTTGATGTCCGGCGGCTTGCCGAGCCGGGGGTCCAGGGGGCGGACTTCGAGGTCGCGCTCGCCGAGAAACTCGTCGACCACCAGGCCGAACCGGAGGTTCCGGTCGCTGATCACCACAACCGGGAGCGACTCCTCGGGGTTGCTCGGGTCGGAGAAGCCGAAGACCTGGACGGCGTCGACGATCCCGACCAGCTCGTCGTCGATCAAGAAGTGCGACCGGCCTTCGAGCCGGCGGAGGTCGGCCCGGGCGACCCGGACGATCCGGTCAATCCGGTTCAACGGGAAGGCGTAAGGCTCGCCGGCGATCCGGACCAGGAGCGCCCGGACCACCGACATGGTGATCGGGAGTTGGAGCGTGAACCGAGTCCCTCGGCCGAACTTCGACGCCACCCGGACCATCCCGCCGACGGTCCGGACCATGTCCTGAACCACGTCGAGGCCGACCCCCCTTCCCGATATCTCGGTGACGGCCTCCTTGGTCGAAAAGCCCGGCAGGAACAAGAACTCGAGGAGTTCGGCTTCCGTCATCCGCGACGCCATGATCTCGCTCGCCAGGCCCCGCTCGATGACCTTGGCCCGGAGCCGGTTGACCTCGATCCCCCGGCCATCGTCGACCACGGCAATTTGAAGCATCCCCGCGCTGTGGCGGGCTTGGAGGCGGATCGTCCCGACCGGGTCCTTGCCCGCCTTCCGGCGATCGTCGGGGATTTCGATCGCATGGTCGAGGGCGTTGCGGATCAGGTGGTTCAAGGGAGCATCGAGCTTGTCGAGGATGTCGCGGTCGACCCCCGTGGACTCGCCTCGGACCTCGAATCGGACCTGCTTGCCCAGGTCCCGGGCCACCTCGCGGATCATCCGGGGGAACCCTCGGACCCCTTCGGAGATCGGCCGCATCCGACTGGCGATCACCTCATGGTGCAACCGACCGGCCAGGTCCTCGCTCCGCCGGGTGAACTCGTCGAAGGCTTCGATGTTCTGAGTCAAGGCTTCGCCAGATCGATCGACCTCGGAGCGGGCATGGAGCAACAATTCGGAAGGTCCAGAGATTTCGGAGGCCGTGTCGCGGCGGGTCTCCAAAGTCCTCAAAGCTTCCGACACCGCCACTTGCCGCCGCTTCAGGACCGTCAAGGCATCAACGAACGGTCGCAACTGGCGAGCCTGGACCAACGATTCCCCCGCCAAAGCCATCATCCTCGACAGGCTCTCCGCTGAAACCCGGACGACCCGGCCCGACGCTTCCGGAGACGCAATCGGGGCGGGTGTCGTCACCTCGGTCGTCGTCTCGATCGAGTCACCGGAAAGGTTGAGGGCGGTTGTCGAGGCGATCGAGACCATCGAGGCGAGGTCGGCTTCGCCCGAACTCTCGGGCGACGGAAGCCCGGGAGCGACCTCGGAAGCCGCCGGTTCGTCGACGACCGCGTCGTCGGGAAGAGTTCGGAGCGCGTCGAGGGCTTTGAGCGCCTCGGCGATCACCCCTTCGTTTTCGGTCTCCCATCCCGCCGACCGGCCTTCTTCAAGCTGGGCGATCCGGGCGAGGAGGTCGACAGCCCGGAGCATGACGTCGACGCGAGGGCCACCGATCACGAACTCGCCGCGCTGGGCCGCGACGAAGGCGTCTTCGAGCGAGTGGGCGATCCGGACGGCGGGTTCCAAACCGACGATCCGGGCGGCCCCCTTGAGCGAGTGCGCCGCCCTCATCAGGGGTTCGATCGCCTGGGCCGAGTTCGGCGAGCTTTCCAGGGTGATCAAGCCTTCGGTCAAGGTGGCGACCTGGCCATCGGCCTCGGACCGGAACAGGTCCATCAGCGAGAAGCCGCTCAGATCATCGCTCAAGTTCCCATCCTCCGAAGCGCGAGGAACAGGCGAGGTTCGTCGAGGACGTTGACGCTCCGGTCCCGCCAGGCGAACACGGCCCGGCTGAAGCTCCCGGCGGGATTCGCCAGAGTCGACGGGACGTTCAGGAGGTCCGGGCGACCGACTTGCCGGACTCCGGCCACCTCGTCGGCGAGGAACGCCCAGGTTTCACCGTCCTTGCGGATCAAAACCAATCGAGGGGCGATCGGCGGGTTGGTGTCCGGGTCGATCGGGTCGATCCCGAGCAGCCCATGCAGTGAGACGCAGGGATGCAACTGGCCTCGAAGGTTGATTAACCCCGTGAAAACCGCGTTGCTCCGGTGCGGGACACGGTGGACCGGCCGGACCGAGGTCACTTCGAGGGCGCTGAGGATGTCGATCGACAGCCACTCGATCCCGAGCCGGAACACGAGCAGACCCGAATGGTCGCTCGAACCCTGGACCGCCGGCTGGGCGAGCAGGCCCGCCCACTCTCGAAGGTATTCCTCCGGGGCGGGGCGCCGAAAGAAGAACCGGGCGGCCGAGCCAAAGACCGGGCAGTTCCGGCAGTGAACATATTGGGCCAGCTCGGGGCAGGAGCGATCCCCCGAGACCCCGATCTTGTTCCAGCAGTCGTCGGGGCCTTCCCGGATGATTTCGAGCATCACGACCCCTTCCGGGCCAGAACCCGGTCGGCCCGGCGGCGGAACATCGCCTCGGTCGCCATGTCGCCTTTGCGCCGCGCGAGCAAGGCCAGGGCGAGCAAGGCTTCGTCGTGGTCGGGGTCGAGGTAGATCGCCTTTGACAATTCGGCCTCGGCCTTGGCCCGGTCCCCCGCCGCCTGGTGGATGATTCCGAGCAGGAAGTGCGCCGAGGCGTCGAGCGGGCCTCGGGCCGTCAGGTCCATGACTAGCCGGGTCGCCTCGGCGTACCGGCCCTGATCGGCCAGGGATGAAGCTTGCCGGATCGCCTCGGCGCGGTCGATCCGAGGCGATTCGACGGGGGCGGATCGCGCCCGGGTCAGCTGCGGCGGTCGGGAAACCGATCCGTTCGAGGCGGTGATGCCGGGTGGCCGAGTTGGGCTTTGATCCTTCGGAGGGGTCGCCGGTCGTCGAGGCGGTTTCGGGGATGGCGTCGGCGATGGGGGCGAGGAGACCCCGGCTTGCCGCTTCCGGTAGACGAAACTCCCCTTGTCGCCGGTCGGGGCGAATCGCGTTGAAGGGCTTGGATCGGAGCGGTCGGCGTGGCCGAGGAACAGGAGGCCGTCGTCGAGCGTGAGGCGGTCGAGGCTGGCGAACGCCTTGAGCCGGGCCGGTTCGTCGAAGTAGATCAGCAGGTTCCGGCAAAACACGATGGTGAACGGCGGGTGCCGTTCGAGCAATGTCGGATCGAGCAGGTTTCCCGGCTCGAACCGGACCGCCGACCGGACCGCCGGCTTGATCTGGTAGCGACCCCGGTCGCTCGTGAAGTCGAAATACTTCTCCTGGACTTTGAGGTCCACCCCTCGGAATGCGTTCGCCCCGTAGATCCCGAGCTTGGCCCGATCGATCGAGTGCTCGCTGATGTCGACGGCGACGACCTCGAACCGCTCTCGGGGCATGCCCAGTTCCAGCAAGGCGATCACGACCGAGTACGGTTCTTCCCCCCCGGCGCAGGGCAGGCAAAGAATCGAGACCGGCCCTCGGCGCGGGTCGGAGACCCAGCCGGCCCGGACGAACTCGCGGAACGTCGAGAACGGGCGATCGTCGCGGAAAAACCAGCTTTCCGGGATCACCACCTCTTCAGTCAAAGCCTGGACCTCGACGGGCGAATCGAGCAAGATCCGCTCGTAGTCCCCGAGGCGACCGACGCCCAGCCGGGCCATCCGGATTTCGACGCCTCGGGCGATCAGGCCCTCCCCCACCGACGCGACGTCCAGCCCGATCCGGTCGCCCAGGAGCCGCTCGACGAACCTAGGCGATCCCGGGATGAGGTGAATCATCGGGCGATCCCCTTCCGAGACTCCGTCACCTCCGAGACCGCGATCCGGCCGGGGTCGATCATCTGGAGCAAGCCGGCTTCGGTCTCGTAGACCCGCCCGAGGTAAGGGGCATTGAGCATCAATGGCGCCCGCATCGCCATCCTGGCGTCGTCGACTTCGACCAGCTCGTTGACCTGCTCGGCCAGGAGGCCGAGGCGGTCATCCTCTTCGCCGGCGACCGGACCGCGGACCAGGAGGATTCGGGTATCGAGTCGATCCACGCAAGCCGACCGGCCCATGAGCAGGCCGAGGTCGATCACCGGCAAGGCGCTCCCCCGGTAGTGGAGCAACCCCAAAAAGCATTCAGGAGCGTGGGGTACCCGGCGCAACCCGACCCGAGGGACCACTTCGATCACTTGCTTGACCGGCACGGCATACACAATCTCGTCCACTTGAAACGTCAAAACCAGCATGGCGGGGGGCGCTCCGTACCGGCAGAGCAAATCGGATCAACGAGCGACGTAGGCCAATGGCATCGAGTCGAGCGTGAACCGGGAAACTTCTTCTTTCAGGCCGCCGACGGCGTCTCGGAGGTGGTCGGTGGCCCGGTTGAACTCGTGGAGCGAGATCGAGGTCTGGTGCGCTCCTTCGCTCAGGCGGATGACGGCCTCGCGGATCTGCTCGGCGCCTTGCGACTGGACCCTCATCCCCTCGTTGACCTGGTCGAACCGACCGGTCAGGCCCTGGACGGCGCCGATGATCCCCCCGAGTTGGTCGCTGATCCCGGACACCTCGTCGACCCCCCGTCGTACCTGGTCGGAGAACTTGTCCATCTCCATGACGCCGGCGGAGACGCTGTACTGCATTTCCTTGACCATCCGCTCGATGTCCAGCGTGGCCACGGCGGTTTGGTCGGCCAATCGGCGGATTTCGCGGGCGACGACGAGGAAGCCCAGGCCATATTCCCCCGCTTTCTCGGCTTCGATCGCCGCGTTGATCGAAAGTAGGTTGGTCTGGTCGGCGACCTTGGAGATCGTGGTCACGGCCAGGTTGATGTGCCCGGCGCGCTCGGAGATGACCGAGAGCTTCGAGCCGATCGACGAGGTGGAATCGGCCAGTTGCCGCATCGACCGCCCCATCTCGGCGAGGTTCCCCTGGCCGTCGCTGGCCATCTCGCGGGTTTGGGCGGCGACCTGGTTGACCTCGTTCATGGTCTTGAGCAGTTCCAAGCTCGTGGCCGAGATTTGCTTGACGGCGGCGGCGGCCTCGCTGGTCGAGGCGCCGTAGTCGCTGACGGCCTCACCCTGCTGGCGGGAGGTGGCGGCGATCTCGGTCGCCGTCGACATCAGGGTGATGCTCGACTGCTGAATCCGGCCGATCAGCGAGCGAAGGTCCTGCGTCATCGCCTCGACGGCGAGCAGGAGTTGCCCAGCCTCGCCAGTGGCCGTCGAGGTAATCCGGGCCGTCAGGTCCCCCGAGGCGACCCGCGCGGCGACCTCGGCGGCTTCGCGGATCGGCCGGCTGATCGACCGGGCCACTTGCTTGGCGACGAAGTAGACCGCCAAGAGGGCGATCAGCATGAAGATAAAGGCCCCTTGCCGCTGGCGGGCGAGCAAGTCGAACGCTTCCTCGGAGTTTTGCTTGACCGTGATCCCCCAGCGGTACGAGGGGAGATAGGTCCAGGCGGTAACGACCGGCTTGCCGAGATGGTCGACCATCGAGTCGTAGCCCCGGTGGCCCCGGACCGCCAGTTGCATGTCCGCGCCTTTGACGTCGCCGAACTTGAGCCGGTCCCGGAACGCGGCATCCGGCTCGAACCGGGTGGGGCTGACGTACATCAACCCATCCCCCACTTCGACGGCCGCCGTGACGTCGCCCGTCTCGCCCAGGCCGAAGTAGGTGTTGAACGACTTGAAGACCTGGGCGTTGTCGAGTTCCAGGGCCAGGACCCCAATCAAGATCCCGTCGCGGAACATTGGGCCGACGACGAACGACGAGGGCCTGTTCGTCCCCGGATAGACCTGGACGTTGGTCAGGATCGGCTGAAGCAAGGCCCTGGTTCGCATGAACCCCGACGCCAACTCGGAGTCGCCCAAGGGGCCGGTTAAAAGCGTCGGGCCAAAGTCCAGCCGATCCTTGTACGAAATCAGCGGGACCCCTTCGAGATCGAACAGTGTCAGGTTCTCGAACGAACCCGTTTCGACGTAGTCGCCGAGCCGAGGCCGGTAGTTCTTGACGCTCCGGTCGTATTCCTCGGTGTTCCGTTGCCCGGACTTGGCCAGGTGGTCGAGCCTTGTGACCGCCTCGATGAACCCCGGCGCCCTGGACAAGAACAGGGCGTCGGAGCGGCGCTCGCCGATGTATTCCTCAAGCTGCGCGGCCTTCGAGTCGCAGATCAGCAATAACCGCCGCTTGGTCGAGGCGTCGAGCGAATGGCTGGAAAAGTAGAGCGTCAGCGCGAGCAAGATCGCGCAAGGGATCAAGGCGATGAGCAGGAACCAGGCCGCCAGGCGGTTGGCGATGTTCGACCGGCTGTTCAGGATCGAGGCGATTCTCATGAGGTGCGATCCCGATCATTGCTCGGAAAAGTTGGACCCTGGCGACGGACGGCTTTGCGTCGACGCGGCCGAGGCCCCGGCCGACCACCGCCCCTTCCACCGTGTATGCAAGCTTTCGAGCAAGCCTCGCCATTGCTCCGCCGATCGAGTCCCCACGAACGGGACGGGCCGGATCGGCTTAAGGATCGACCAGACGATCTCGAACTGACCATCGGCTCGAAGCCTTCCCAGGTGGAACGGCCGCCAGACCGCCCGAGAGTCGGCATCGATCGTGACGATCCCGTCGGGGGCGTCCATGCTTTGCTGGGTCAGGTTGGTGATCACGGCCGAGACGTCGGACACGCCGACTTCACGGGCCGCTTGCGCCCAGAATTTGATCCCATTATAAGCGGCCACCATCGCGTCGCCGACCAACCGATCCTCGCCGAACCGCGCCCGGAACTTGCGGACGAACTCGCGACTTTCGGGGCGAGTTGAACTCTGGAAGTAATTCCAGGCGGCGTATTGCCCCGCCACGTCGGAGGGGACGAACCGGCGCGACTCGTCCTCGCTAAACCCGAAGGCAATTATCGGCACCTTTTCGGGCGTCAATCCCGCCCGTCGGATCGCCGAGTAGAACTCAAGGTTGGCGCCGCCGTACACGAAATTGAGGACGACATCCGGCTTCGCCTGGCGGATCGCCTCGATGGCCGAGTCCGGATTGAACGACGAGCCGACCTGGAAGTTTTCGCCCACCGTCTCCGCCCCGGCCGCCTTGACGCCGTCCTTGGCGATCTCCGCCGAGCATCGCGACCAGACTTCCTCCAGGCCGACCACGAAATAACGCCGGGCCTTGAGCGAGTCGAACGCCCAGCGGACCGCCGGCAAGACCGACTGGTTGGCGATCCCCCCGACATAGACCACTCGGGGCGACTTCTCGATCCCCTCGAAGTTCCCCGGGAAGAAGAGCAGGCTCGACCGCTCGTCGAGGACCGGGAGGATCGCCTTGCGGCATTCCGAGGTCCACGCCCCAAACAGCGCGGCCACCTTCTCCTGATCGATCAGGCGGCGAGCCTCGGAGGCGAACACCTCGGGGTCGGATCGGCAATCGGGGGCGCTCCAGACGATCTGCCGCCCCGATACTCCCCCCGCCGCGTTGACCTCTTCGATGGCGAGCACCTCGGCGTCGAGCAAAGACTTCTCGCTGATCGCCAAGGTCCCCGTCTGCGAGTGGAGCAAACCCAGCCGGACCGTCGGCCGAGTCCCCTCGAACCACGAGGCGACCCGAGTGATCGGCTCCCAGCCGCGCAAGACGGCCAGGCACGCACCGATGACGGCGAGAACGACCAACCCGCCCAGGATGAGTTTCCACCGCCGACGCATCGGATGCCCTTTCGTCGCCCACCGTGAAGCTCGACGACGAGAGTATATCCGATTTGACCTCCCGAAGAATCTTAAGGCCGCGAAATTGCTCTAGAATGCACAAAATACCTGGACGCCCAGGCCGTGAGGCGACCGGGCCTCGATGCCGATCAAGGCAATTTCCGATGCTTCTGCCAAAAACTGTTGATTGCTTTGGCAACCGCCAAGACTCGAAGAATCATTCCGAGCCACGGACCCAGCGTTTGAGGCAGTTCATGCCAATGAAACATCATTCTGACCCCAGAAGTTTGACAGATCACGCGATGTGCGATGTCTACCCTAGGGCCGGATATCGTTTTGGGAGCAAAATTGTTCGTAAGTGTTTGTCTTCAAATGACTTATAAAATTATTAATTCTTTCGGTTCGCCGCCCGAGAGGTTCTCAGTAACTCATCGGTGCGTCGGACGATCTCGCAAAGCTGAGCCGAGGTCCCGCCCGCGGTGAAGAACGCGGGTAGGAGGGCGTCGAGCGTCGGTTCGTGTTCGACCGATTCCAGGGCGGTGACCCGAGGTTGCGAAACGCCGAGGCGCTTGGCCAACTCGACCTGCGTGAGGCCGGCTTCCCTGCGTAACTGGCGAATCGCCCGGATTAGGCCGAGGCGAAGGTCGATGATCCGCATGTCTCATTCGGGCAGGCTCAACATCGCACCAAGGGTTGTCGGGTGCCATCCAGCCCCCTTCCCCTCGATCGGCTTGGCGTTCGGGCCTTTGGGGGCTCGGTCCGTGCCACTCTCGGCCTTCAGTCTGGTTGCTCGGCGAACCGCTTTCGGCATTGGTCGATCACCTGTTTCGGGGTGGCTTGGGTTTTCTTCCGAAATGTATCGCCGACATAAACAACGCCGTCTCGGATCTGGTAAATCACTCGCCAGGTGTTGCTACCATGATTTACCCGCAGCTCGTGGCAGTTCGGTCCGATCAGCGGCATGGGTCGGGATGTCGGCATGGCCGGCATTTGCCCATCTTGCAGGTCTCGGAGCAAAAAACCCACGCGACGCCGGACGACATCGCTCATCGGTGGACTTTTGATCTCGTCGTTTAAGGATGACCAGTCGTTTGGGCTGGAGTTCCGCCGTACTCATGTAGGCAGCATATTGCGGTCGCTCAAGTATAGTATCGCCTCTGGTGCAACTGAAGGGGATTATTGGGCTGCCGCTAACAGTCAACCGGAGTTGGCTCATGTTGGGCATTTGGTGGCCGACTCGACGCCCAACAGTGCCCTCATGAATCCCAATGTTGCTCGCTTGACATTGTAGCCCCACTCGAACATCGCGGCGTACTGATACAGGTATTTCTTGCTCACGCCGCGAAACGGGCGGAGAAAGTTGCGGAGTCCGGTCCACAATCCTTCCATCGTCTTGTCGTGGACCTCGTTGATGCCGTCGCCGTCATCATCGCGTGCCCACTCTCCCCTCGCATGGCAAACCGTCGCATGGCCTCGACCCATCGCCCGCAGTCCGTTATAGCCCCCCCACTCATCGGTATCAACCGTCGTTCCTGGCCAACTCGCCTTGCGGACGACCCGGCGAAGCGTTGCCCCGTCGCTCTGATCGACGACGCTGAGCCGGACCTGACCGCTTTCTCGACCCACCACACCGCAGATCGGTGGGCGATCGTTCATCGAGGTGCCGTGGCCGCGTCGCTTGTTGGCCCGACTCCGTGGCGGATCATCCGGTTCGACGTGACTGACTCCCTTCTCACCGGCGTTTTGGTACATCTCGTCGGCTTCAATCACCGGATCATCTAACGGCATCCGGTCGCGGTTCTGGAACGCCGCCTTTTGGAGGCGATGACGGAGAAAGTGCGGTTCGGTACGGTCACACTCGAGTTCACGCGCCAGTTGGGCCGCGGCGACGCCTTGGGCGAAACCTCGGAGGATCAAGACGATCTGGACAACCGGTCGTTTGGAGCCTTGGAGAGCCGTTTTGGTGAAGAGGTTGAAGACCTTTTTGCAAGCTCCGCGACGGTAGTCGAGGATTGGGGCGCGATGGCGGCGGTGGACGCGGAGCCGATCCTGGTTTTGACAACGCGGGCAGGCCAATCCGTCGGGATGAAGCCAGTCGAGGAGAGCTTGAAAACAGGCGTCTGGGTCCATCAATGAGCCAATGGGAAAATCCACGACAACCTCGCCGGCATCAGGGTGAAAACCTTCGACGAAATGACCAAGTTACAGGTTGACG